>Ga0315268_10001339_pt1 | contig 28214 bp, 24 predicted proteins | sample C1_top_MG_FD_204535 | JGI IMG/M metagenome (GOLD analysis project Ga0315268, IMG submission 204535) | Sediment microbial communities from Yellowstone Lake, YNP, Wyoming, USA - C1_top | ecosystem: Environmental > Aquatic > Freshwater > Lake > Sediment | place: USA: Wyoming | collected 2017-08-01
TTACCAAAGTCAGGAATTCTTCGTTTTGGCTTCGTGTAGAAAGCAAAGATTTACGGTTTTGGCAAAATTTGTTCACATAACGCCATGAAGGGCAATTTTTGTCAAGCGACTTTGGTAAAGCCATGGCTAAGCGATAATGTTTGATAGAATTCAGGTATGCAACAATACTTCTCACATTGGGGACAGGATAACCTGCTGGGCAAAGTCCTGCGGAACAGCGCGCATCTTTTCAGCAGTAACAGCGTTAGTCTGGCATTAAGTTTTCTGATGGGAATCCTATCCGCGCGATTGCTTGGCGTGGCGGGATTTGGTTTGATGGGATTGGTGATGGGATACGCGTCCACGGTCAACAGTATCCTGTCGTTTCGGATGAGCGAACTGGTGGTGCGTTACGGAGGCGAATACCTTGAACGCGGCGAAAAAGATAAAGCATCGGCATTAATAAAAGCGGCGGGACTTACCGAAGCTTTTGTTTCCGCGTTGGCTTTTATCTTTGTCCTCATAACATCGGGATTAGCGTCTCAATATATTTCCAAAACTCCAAATACAGCATGGATGTTCAGCGCTTTTGCAATTGGCTTGCTGGCAAATTTCAATTATGAGACTTCGATTGGCATTTTGCAAATCACCGATAAGATCAAACTTCAAGGAACGATCAATTTAATTCAAAGCGTGGTCGGCGTGATAATTATCGCGTCCGCGTTTGTTTGGGGCGGCGACGCGACGATTGTCCTGCTGGCTTATTTAATTGGCAAGATAATTCTTGGACTCGGCATTTTTATCTCGGCGCAAATACAATTGAGGCGCGTTCTCGGTTCAAGTTGGTGGAGAACTTCATTCAAAAGCATGTCGTCTTATCGCGATACAATTCGCTTTGCGATCAGTTCAAATATCAGCGCGACCATTATCAAAGTATTTCGCGAGAGCGAACTTTTATGGGTCGGATTTTTTCTCTCCACAACGGCGGTGGGTTATTACCGAGCCGCGTACACGATTATCGGCTTGCTGTCTGTCGCGGTTGATCCGCTGATCTCCACCGTCTATCCTGAAATCAATCGCCTCGTTACGCAGAAAGCATGGCTTCGTCTGCGCGACTTTCTACGCAAAGTCACCACGCTATCGTTTGCATTTAATCTCATTCAAGCGCTTGGCTTTGTGATTTTGGGTCGCTGGATTTTATGGATCTATGACAAACAATATGTAGATGCTTATCCCGCCTTGATTGCTTTATTAATTGGAATGGCTTTCAATTACACATTATTCTGGAATCGTCCGTTATTACTTTCTTTGGGATTAACGGATTATCCAATCATCGTCACATTGATCGCGGGTTTGCTCAAAGTCGCGCTGGCGTTTCCAATTGTGCCGCGCTTCGGATATGTCGCCGAAGCCGCGCTGCTTTCGTTTTATTACATCGCGTCGGTTGGCGTTATGGCATGGCGCGGCTTGAAAGAAATCAAGATAAAGGAAAAAGAATGAAGATTGCAGTTATCACCAACTCTCGTATTCCATCTCTCACCGCCAATTCGATTCAGGCGATGAAAGTGGGTCAAGCTCTCGCGCTGCTTGGACATGATGTCCGAATCTTTGCCCCGCGCGAAACAGAGATCGCTTTGCCTGAGAGTCTGCTCGCGCATTATGGATTACGGATCGAACCCGACCTTGAATTGCTCCCGTCTATCAAGCCGCTCAAACGCCTGGACTTTATCCTCCACGCCCAAGCCGCGGCTAAACAATTTGACGCGGACATCATTTACACATGGCTTCCTCAATCCGCCGCGCTTGCCTTGTGGAATCATTATCCCGTTATTCTCGAAATGCACGCGGACGTAGCCGGTCACATGGGCGCGTGGTGGCTTCGTCAATTTTGGTCGGCGCGCGGCTGGAAGCGCATGACGGTCACAACTCAGGCATTGAGAAAGGCTTTAGAACGTTCGACCAATTTGGAATTCCCGGATGATTCGGTTTTGGTGGCGCCGAACGGCGTGGACATGGAAAGCTACGAGGCTATGCCAAATCCACAGGAAGCGCGGCGTCAATTAAATCTCAAAGATGGACTCACTGTCGGTTTCACTGGTCACATTTATCCGGGCCGCGGCGCGGACTTGTTGTTTGAGTTGGCAAAAAATATGCCGCAGGTGAATTTTTTATGGGTCGGCGGCACACCTGAGTTGGTTAAGTTTTGGCGCGGCAAATTGAATGAGGCGAATGTCATCAACGTGACGATGACCGGCTTTGTGCAAAATAGCCGCGTACCGTTATATCAATCCGCGGCGGATATTTTGCTTATGCCGTACAGCCGCTCAATTGAAGCCAGCAGCGGCCAGGATATTGCCGAAGTCATCAACCCGATGAAAATGTTTGAATACATGGCGGCGGGACGCGCAATTGTCACGGCGGATCTGCCCGTGATACGCGAAATATTGAATGAGAAGAATGTAGTTTTTTGCGAGCCGGTTGGCGAAGAGAATTGGGAATCAGGAATCGAGAATTGGAAATCTGCAATTGAGTCGCTGCTTGAAAACGAATCGCGCAGAAATGAATTGGGAATTCAGGCGCGTGAAGACGTACAGAGTTATACCTGGCTTGCGCGCGCAAACAGGATATTGCAAGATTTGTAAATCCATGATTTTCGCTTAGACCTGTCCTTCGACTACGCTCACATCGTCCCGATGTCCTTCGGGAGGACGAAGAGTTTCCGCGCTGACGGTTCGCCTTTCGCTCACCGAGTCGAAGCGTACTGTGACAAGTGAAAGTCATGATACTGGCGCTTAAATCCAAGATACAAAGAATCTATTTTTAATATACAATAGACATGGTAGTATCCACAAATTAGTTCAGGAGGTTTTGCTATGACAAGCACAGAGGATAATCTTAAAGTAGCGTTTGCAGGCGAAAGCCAGGCAAATCAAAAATACCGCGCCTTCGCCAAAAAAGCGGAGCAGGATGGATTCGCCAATATTGCGCGGCTGTTCCGCACCACCGCCGAAGCAGAACGAATCCATGCCGAGGGACATCTCAAAGCGCTGGACGGCATCGGCTCGACAACCGAAAATCTGCAAGCCGCCATCGCGGGCGAGACTTACGAAACCACAACGATGTATCCGCCCATGCTGGCGCAGGCTCAGGCTGAAGATCACAAAGCCAAACGTATGTTTAGCCACGCGGTGCAAGCGGAAGCTGTCCACGCCAAATTATATCAACTGGCGCTCGAAGCGGTACAACAAGGCAAGGATTTAACGGAAGTTGATTTTTATCTCTGCCCAGTCTGCGGTTATATCGAATTTGGAAAACCGACAAACCCCTGCCCGATCTGCGGAACAAAACCCGAAAAATTCGGTCAAGTGTAGAACTTTAACATCGAATAAAAAATCTCCCGCTAATACGGGAGATTTTTTTGTTTTACATCAAGTCGCTTAATCGCAAGTCAGCCAGAGAATTCAACCTGAGAAACTCGCCATCGAACGTCAGCGAAGATGTGGTTGGATTGGTAACCAGTACAACAAATATTCCGGCGGATTGCGCGGCTTTGACTCCATTTGGAGAATCCTCAAATACCACCGCCTCATTCTCCTGGACTTTGAACTGGTCCAGCGCCAACAGAAATAGATCCGGGTTTGGCTTGGTCCTGCCAGGCGGCACATCGTCCGCGCAGATAATTTTATCGAAATAGTCAAAGATACCGAGCCGCTTTGCATGTGTGTCCACCCATGAATGCGGCGAACTGGAAGCAATGGCAAGTTTCAGACCGAGTTTTTTGGCTTCGTGAATAATATTTTCCACGCCGGGTAAAATGGGACTGGACTCAATTGCCGCGCCGCTTTCAATTCGATGACGAACGCGCAGGGAAACGGCATCCAACTGTCCCTGAGTGAGATCCGTTAAATGTTCCGCCGCGTCAAAGTTCGAGAGTCCATATCCGCCGACGATCTTGCTCCATTCATGCGCGGGGAGCTCGTGTCCATACTCCATGTAAATAGATTGCCAGACAAGAAATTCGGGCGTTTCGGTATCAAGAATGAGACCGTCAAAATCGAAGATGATGGCTTTGATCATTTTATTTCCAGACAGTCGGCGCGGCATTTGAATACGTTTTTGATTCGAACAGACTTACTTAACCTTACGCGAAAGAATTATAAAATACAAAGGGGCGACCTATAGGTCGCCCCACTAAAAATTAAATTTCAAGATCACCGATTTAGAATAATCTCAATACAGCGGAGCTTGCCAATATGAACAACCATTGGGGGACAAAACTCACAGCGACTGTAATCAGCGCGGCAAATGACCATGTCAGGTTAAGCCAGAATTCGGAGGTAACTTGCGGATCGCCGTCACGCATGTACATTGTCACCACCACGCGCAGATAATAATATGCAGAGATGAGCGACGCCAACACGCCGATAAGCGCCAATCCGGTAAAGCCGCCTGCCATAACCGCGCGGAAGAGGTAGAACTTGCCGACCAGCCCAAGCGTGGGCGGAAGTCCGATTAATGAAAGCATGAAGACAGTCATTGAAGCGGCGAGCGCGGGATATTTTCGTCCGAGACCGGCGTACTCTGCGATGTTAAGTCCCTTGCCTTCCGATTTTTCAAGAACAATTACCACAGCCCAAGCGCCGAAATTTGTTATCGCGTAAGAGACCAGATAGAAAAGTCCCGCCGCGACAGAGTCAGCGCGTATCTGCGGATTGCCAAACGGCACGAATGCCATCAGGATATATCCTGCATGAGCAATGCTGGAGTAAGCCAGCATACGTTTTATATCTGTTTGAGAGATGGCAACCAGATTACCGACGATCATGGTCAACGCGGCAAGCGCGACGAGGATTGGAGTCATGTCCACGCTAAGAGATGGAAACGCGGAAGCGAACACGCGTAACAATCCGGCAAAGCCCGCGACCTTGACGCCAGAGGACATGAAAGCTGTCACCGCGGTAGGCGCGCCTTGATATACGTCGGGAGTCCACATGTGGAACGGAACAGCCGCTACCTTGAAGCCAAAGCCAACGAGGATGAGGGCGGCTCCGATGGTGAGGAGCAGGCTCGGGGTCCCGGATGAAGCGAATGCGGCAATCCCGCTTAACGCTGTTGTCCCAGTTGCTCCGTAGACTAATGCGATTCCGTAAACGACAAATCCGGCAGAGAAAGCGCCAAGCAGGAAGTATTTAATTCCAGCTTCTTCCGATTCCGCTTTGGGGCGGGCAAAGGCAGCCAGCACATACAATGGAATGGACAGTAGTTCAAGCGCGAGGAATACCATGATCAAATCGGCGGCTTGCGCCATTAACATCATGCCGACAATGCTAAAGAGCATGAGCGTGTAATATTCGCCGCGCTCAAGGTTCATGCGTTTCAAGTAACCATAGGCAAGCGCGACACCGAACAAACCGCTGATGAGAAGCAAGGCGTTGACGAAGGTTGAGAAGCCATCGAGGGTAACCATGTTGCTAAAGCCAGAGCCGGCGCGTCCAATTTGCGAAAGCGTAAAGCCAAGAGAAAGCGCGAGACCAAGCGCGGCAAGCGCGGCGGTAATCCCTTTGCGGCTTCTAGGAATAAAGAGATCTATCAAAAGAAGCGCGCATGCCCAGACTGTCAGCAGGGTAAGCGGGAGAATGGTGTAGAAGTCAAAAGATTGTGGCATAAGGCTCCAAGGTAATAACGACCAAGTCGTTACTACATCGTTACTACGGAACTATTGCCAGTGCGGCAACAAGTTTATCCACCGCGGGGGCTATTAGGTTGAAGAAAGGCGCGGGATACAAGCCGATCCAAAAGATAAAGATGAGAAGCGGCGCGACAGTCGCGATCTCACGCCAGTTCAGGTCACGCAAAGCATGTCCATGTTTTTTGACTTCTTCGACAATCTCGCCTTGCGGACCGAGGAACATTTTTTGGAACATATAGAGAATATACACAGCCGCCATGATGACGCCAAGAGCCGAAACGCCCGCGTACCACGGAGAGCCAATGGCTTTCGAGCCGAACGCGCCGAGCAAAATGGCAAACTCACCCACGAAGCCGTTCAAACCGGGCAAGCCCATGGATGAAAGGGAAACGATCAACATGATCGTGCCGAAGACCGGAGTAATTTTCCACAGACCGCCGTAGACTTTGATCTCGCGCGTGTGAGTCTGTTCGTAGATCATGCCGACGAGAAGGAATAATGCGCCGGTGCTGAGACCGTGGTTAATCATCTGTAAGATGCCGCCGGCGATGCCTTGCGCATTGAGAGCGAACAACCCAAGCATAACAAAACCCAAATGGCTGACCGAGGAATAAGCCACAAGTTTTTTTACGTCTGATTGAGCGTACGAAACTGCCGCGCCATAAATGATGCCGATTGCCGCGAAGAGCGCGATCCACGGAGCGGCTTTTATGGATGCTTGCGGAAACAACTGTAAGTTGAAGCGCAGGAAACCATACGTACCCATCTTCAACAGAACGCCTGCAAGGATAACGGAACCGGCAGTCGGCGCTTCAACGTGTGCGTCAGGCAACCATGAATGTAGGGGCCACATCGGGACTTTGATGGCGAACGCGGCGGTAAAAGCCAGAAACAGCCACCATTGAATACCGGCGGGAATATTATGTTGAGAGATCAGGTCTGGCACAGAGAAAGTCTGTCCATAAATGCCAAGCCACAAAATCGCCAGCAACATCAGTATCGAGCCAGCCATGGTATAGAGGAAGAACTTGACTGCGGCATAAATGCGGCGCGGTCCGCCCCAGATACCAATGAGGAAATACATCGGCACAAGCGTGAATTCCCAGAATACGTAGAACAGGAATAAATCCTGCGCGAGGAACACGCCCATCATGCCTACTTCGAGAAGCAGGAAAAAGATCATGAAGTCCTTGACGCGTTCTTCGACAGCCGTCCACGTGGAGAGGATAGAAATCGGCGTTAGGAACGCGGTCAGCAGGACGAGCAAAATGCTCAAGCCGTCAATGCCAAGATGATATTGGATGTTCCAGCCAGCCACCGTGATCCAATTGTATTTGGCAACCAATTGCAAGTCAGGGTTGGATGCGATGAACATTGACAGGACCCAGAGTGACAGTCCAAACGTCAACAGTGATGTGACCAGCGCCGTCCAACGCGCGGCTGTCTTCTGCTCGCCTTTCAGGAAGAGCAAAACCAGAACGCCCATCAGCGGGAAGAAAATCAGGAGAGTAAGAGGTTGTAAGAGAAATTCCATTTTCGATCCTCGGTTACGGATTTACTTAAAGAGTAGATAGCCTAAGATAATGACTACGCCCAACAATACGGATAGCGCGTATGAACGCACGAATCCATTCTGCACCTTACGCATGGTCGCCGATATGTTTTGCGTTACGCTGCCCAAGCCGTTCGCGAAGGCGTCAATGCCTTTCTGATCGGCGTAACGATTCAGCGCGGTTTCGCTGATCCAGTTATATGTCCCCGCGATGACCGTTTCGTGGAACCAATCGTGCCAGAAACGCCAGTCAATTACATCCGCGAGGAATTGTGAAATCTTTACAAAGGGATTAATAATTATTGTCTGATAGATTTCATCCACGAACCATTTATTTTCCATGCCGGTGAAGATGAAACTAAGCGGCTTCTTGAGCGGATCAATTTGACCGGTCTTTAGCGGCTTGCGTCCATAGATAAGCCACGAGATTAAGATGGCTAAAAGCGCCGCGACGGTGGAAATAAGCGCCACATAAATATTCAATCCGCCAAACGATTGTTCAAGCCACGGCGCGATTGGCGCTTCGTGTTCAACGATTTCAACCGTATGCTCAAGCCAAGCGCCAAGTGTATGGACATACGGCAGGTTGAGCGCGCCGCCCAAAATGGATAACGCGGCAAGTACCATCAATGGGATGGTGATAATCTTCGGGCTTTCTTCCGCATGTGCAGCGGCTTCGTGACGAGCCTCGCCGAAAAAAACCATCCAGATCTGGCGCCCCATGTAAAAGGCGGTGAAGAACGCGGCAATCGCCAGCAACCAATATACTTGCGGATATAATTTCGCGGCATCCAGCAAAATTTCATCCTTTGACCAGAAGCCCGCAAATGGGAAGATACCCGCGAGCGCCAGCGTACCAATTATATAAAGCCAAAAGGTAACAGGCATGGTCTTGCGAAGTCCGCCCATGTTACGCATATCGCCCGGATCAAAGACCTCTTCATGATGATCGTCATGTTTGGTCTTGACGCCCTTACCATGTTTTTCATCGTGATGAGCATGAGCCAAGTGATGATGACCGCGCTCCAATCCCAGAATGACCGAGCCAGCCGAGAGGAACAACAAAGCCTTGAAGAAAGCGTGTGTGATGAGATGGAACATCCCTGCCACATACGCGCCCATGCCGACTGCCGCGACCATGAAACCAAGTTGACTAATGGTCGAGTAAGCCAATACTTTTTTAATGTCATATTGCCCAACCGCAATTGTGGCGGCGAACAAAGCAGTCACCGCGCCGGTCATCACCACGATGAATTGTGCCTGAGGCACAAGCGTATACAACGGCGCAGAACGCGTGACGAGATACACACCCGCGGTCACCATGGTCGCGGCATGGATCAGAGCCGAGACAGGTGTCGGACCAGCCATCGCATCTGGCAGCCAGACATAGAGCGGAAACTGCGCCGATTTGCCAGCCACGCCCACCAGCATAAACAGCGTTATGGCAACGATCAATCCGGGATTGGTCTCTGCCAGCGCGGGCGCGGCTTTGAAGACGGCGTCAAATTGAAATGAGCCAAGATTCCAAAACATCAGGAAGCCCGCCATCAGGAAACCGAAATCGCCGACGCGGTTGACAATGAAAGCTTTTTTGGCGGCGTTTGAATTCGCCCACGATGGACGCGCCAGCGTGTCCATTTCAAACCAAAAGCCGATCAGCAGGAACGAGCAGAGTCCCACGCCTTCCCAGCCGACGAAGAGCATCATATATGAATCGCCGCTGACTAATATCATCATGGCGGCGATGAACAGGTTCAGGAAAACAAAGAAGCGGCGGAAACGTCCAACGTCATTTTTGAAGCGCACATCTTCGTGCATGTATCCGATGGCATAAATGTGGATGAGAGTCCCAACTCCCGAAACGACGAGCATCATCGTGGTCGAGAGCGAGTCGACGCGGAAGGTCCAGTCGAGGTTGAGCGTCCCGATGTGAATCCACTCTGCCAGCCGCCAGCGGACAAGTTCGCCGTGATTCGCCGCGACTGAATAAGCCAATAACACCGAGACAACAAACGCGGTTCCAGAAGCCAGGCTGGCAACCGCGCCGACCGCCTTCTCGCTGAACCTATGACCAAAGACGAGGTTAATAAGCAATCCTACCACCGGCGCAAAGACCAGCCAGGGGGCAAGGAAGAAAAATCCGGTAATAGTTGATTCACTCAGGAACATAGTTATCCTTTTAGACTGCTCATTTCATCCACATTGATGCTGTGCTTTGTCTTGAATATCTGAACGATCAACGCGAGACCCACCGCCACTTCCGCCGCCGCGACTGCCATGATAAAGAAGACGAAGATTTGTCCATTCAATGATTCGTGCATACGAGCAAAGGTGACAAAAGCGAGATTAGCCGAATTCAGCATCAATTCAACAGACATAAAGATGACCAGCGGGTTTCGGCGGATCAACACGCCCAGCGCGCCGATGGAAAACAAAATAGCCGAGAGAGTAATATAGTAATTGACAGGTACCATGTTATGCGCGCTCCCCTTTTTCTTTTTTACTTAATACGATCGCCGACACCATCGCAACGAGAAGCACAATGGATGTGATCTCAAACGGCAAAAGATATTGGCTGAACAATACTTCGCCAACCGCCTGCGGACTGCCGAATGTTTCATTCCCAACGGGGATCTGACCTTGCGGCTGTCCGCGAAAGACAAGTAAATAAACCGACTCCGCTATCAATACCAGCGCAAGCAAAAATGCCAGAGGTCTTTGCCAGGGTAAACCCTGCAAAGGTTTCAATTGGTTCGCGCCCAAAAGCATGATGACGAACAGGAACAGCACCATGATCGCGCCGGCATACACCGAGATCTGCGACATGGCAATGAACGGCGCGCTCAAAAGCAAATAAAACACCGCCACTGTGGCAAAGTTCAGCACAAGGAATAAAGCCGAATAAACCGTGTTCTGGCTGAACAACATGCCCAGCGCGGTCGCGATGGCGGCAAGGGCAAGCACAAGAAATAAGATGAAGTCAACAGACATAGCTCTCCATTTACGATTGACAATTTACGATTTACGACTGGGTATTAGCAAGTCGTAAATCGTAAATCCAAAATCGTCAATCCATAGAATCTTTCATTTCAGGCACCGACCGTTTGAACATGCCCGCTTCCACCTTACGCGGCGTGACCATTTCAACGGCAGGCACGGATTCGATCAACATATCTTTTCCATAGATGGCATGACGGCGATCCGTGAAGGATAATTCATAATTATCGCCCAGCACAATCGCTTCCGTCGGACAGGCGTCTTCGCAGAAGCCGCAATAAATGCAACGCAGCATATTAATCTCATAAGTGGAAGCATATCGTTCGCCGGGTGAAAAACGTTTTTCATCGGTATTTTCAGAGGCTTCCACAAAGATTGCGTCCGCCGGACAAGCCGCCGCGCACAACGAGCATCCGATGCACTTCTCAAGACCGTTATCATAACGTTTCAACACATGCCGCCCGCGAAAGCGCGGACGCACTTCCCGCTTCTGTTCGGGATACTGAACCGTAACCGGTTTTTCAAACATGTACCTGAGCGTTTGCCCAAGTCCACGCGCAATTTCAACAAAAGGATCAAGCACGCTCATGGAATTTTCTCCTCAGAGACCCATAAATCATCATTACCGCGAAGAAGCCAGCCGCAATGGACAACACAGGGGTTATCCAGATATATAATGGATTAACATCCTGCGCCAGCAAAATACCTATTGCGGTAAAGAACACAACTGCCAATGATAATGGGAGCGTGACCTTCCAGCCGAAAGACATTAAGCGGTCATAACGAATACGCGGCAGGGTCGCGCGCACCCAGATCATGAGGAACAACAAAAGAATAATCTTGATAAATATATAAATGGGTCCAAGGAACCAGAACTTATCCACATACGGACCGAGATAACCGCCAAAGAACAGCGTTGCCAAAATTGCGCTGACGATGATCATCTTCTCGTATTCCGCCATGAAGAACAGAGCGAATTTCATGCCTGAATATTCCACGTGGTAACCTGCCGTCAATTCCTGTTCGGCTTCAGGCATATCAAATGGCGCGCGGCTCACTTCAGCCAGAGTCACAATAAAGAACAGGAGCGCGCCTACCGGCTGCACCAGCACAAACCACATATCACGCTGAGCGTTCACAATATCCACCAGGCTCATGGAATTACCGAGCAGGATCGCGGTCACAAAACCAAGTCCAAGTGAAAGTTCGTAAGAGATCATCTGCGCTGAAGCGCGCAAGCCGCCGAGCATGGCATACTTATTATTTGAAGACCAACCCGCCAATACAATGCCGTACACTGCTATTGAAGCGATTGCAGTAATATACAACACGCCCACATTGATATTAGCCACATACAATTTGATCTCGCGTCCAAATAACATAAAGGATGTGCCCCAGGGAATCACCGCCGCAAGCACTGTCGCAGGCACCACAGTTACGATAGGCGCAAGAAAAAATATAAACTTATCAGCCTTCACAGGCGTAAGCTCTTCTTTGAAAATCAACTTGACCGCGTCCGCGATGGGTTGAAGCAAGCCCTGAGGTCCGGTACGATTCGGACCGATGCGCGACTGAATACGCGCCAACGCGCGGCGTTCATACCATGTCAGGTACGCGAATCCGCCCAACACGATCATGATCAACGCGAACGCCTTAATCGTCATTTCAAGCCAGAAAGTCCAATCCAACATATATTTCACCTTTGCGAGCGTAATTTCGCGAGAGCAGGTTCACGAATAGCCAGCCCCATACTGCGCGGCACAGCCACCACACCCGCCGAAATCGTATCGTCAATCTTTATCAGCGCTTCACCGCTCACACCGCTAAAACTGATCTTCACCAATTGACCCGCTTCCACGCCAAGTTGCTTGGCGGCTTCAGGATGTAAAGCGACGCTTAGCTCACCCACGCGTTGATCCAACAATTGAGCGGATTTAACTGTCGAGCCACGGTCATACAACTTTGTAATTGGCACAGCCAGCAATTCATTTTCTTTGGGACGTGGAGCCGGTTCCTTCTGGACCCTCGGGATGCGTACCGTTTCACCGCGCTGCGCGGCGTCTGTGAGATGTACGCCCAACCCTTGCTTATTCTCATAGGTTGTGCCGCCATAATACATGTCGCCACGCCCGACAATTGGTAACTGCGGTTTGACCTCTGCCAATCTGACATAATCCAGACCTTCAAATGACTTGACAGATTCAGCCAGAATCTCAAACAAAGCTGTGATGAGTGTGCCTTCCTGAATGAACGCCATGTGACGCGAAATCTGCGCGGTGATGGCGAAATCCGGTTTGGTATCGCCCTTCACTGCCACAGCGGGATAGAAACGTTGTACGCGGCGTTTGCCTGAAGTATACGTGCCTGCGCGTTCGGTATAAGCCTGCGCGGCTAAGACAATGTCTGCAATTTCCGTGGTCGCGGTTTGCATAATATCCTGCACCGCCACGAACTTCGCGGAATCCAGCGCCTTCGCCAAACGAGGGTCATCGCCCACTGGGTCAGCGCCGACGATATAAACCGTTTTGCCTTTCAGCGCTTTCTCAAGATCAGCCTCGGGTTGGAATCCCATTTCCCACGCGCCTTGATCGTTCGCGCGCTGCCAGACACCAATCAAGCCATTGTTGGGTTTGCCGATATGCTCGGTTTCGTTCAACAATTTTGCGGATGCGGTGGCAAGCGACGCGGAACCATCCACGCCCAAACCTTCAGAGCCGTATAAAATGACAGCATTTTCGGCTTTCACGAAAGCGTCGCTGATCTTGCCTTTCTTGCTTAGATCCTGAATAGTCTTGACTTCATCGCCATAGGCATAACGAATAGAGTATGTCGCGAAGCGATCGAGCTTGGTTTCACGCGGATTCGCCACAATCAAAGTCGCGCCGCGTTGCGCGGCTTGCTTCACACGCAGAAACCAGATCGGCGCTTCTTGATATAAGTCGGAAGCCACGACGACAATCGTTGAGCCTTTACCCATATCGGCAAAATTTGTGCCAGCGCCAACGCCCACCAACGTGGTCAATTCGCCGCCGCCCATATCGGAATACAAAATGGCATTGCCGCCGAAATGGTCTGCCATGGACTTTAAGTTAAAGAGGTCTTCATTCGCCAAACGACCGGAAGCAAGCACAACAAAATTTTTCTTCGCGGCAAGGAAGTTTTCCGCCGCCAGTTTGGTTGCCGCGTCCCACGAAGCGCGCGCCAACTTGCCGTCTTTGCGAATCAGCGCTTTCGTCAGTCGTTCCTTGCTTTCAGTGTAATGATAAGCGAAGCGTCCTTTGTCGCACAACCAAATTTCATTGACTTCTTCATTCTGACGCGGCATGACACGTTTGATGACAACTTCGCCGCCAGATTTGGCTTCGCGACGCGTATTCAAGGTGACGTTGCAACCTACCGGACATTGCGTACAGATCGAAGCCGAAGCCTTCAACTCCCACGGACGCGCGCCGAAGCGGAAGTCCGCGGTGGTTAACGCGCCGACGGGACAGATGTCGGAGGTATTGCCTGAAAAAACGGAATCAAATTCGGGGGCCGATAAAGAAACGATTCGGGTGTTGCGTCCGCGTTCATCGAAAGCCAAAACCGCGTCGCCCGCGATCTCATCCTGAAAACGGATACAGCGCGCACATTGGATGCAGCGTTCGCGGTCTAAAAAGATCAACTCGCCCAACGGTACGCGTTTGTCCGCATGAAGTTTTTCGTCATAGATAAAGCGTCCTTTACCGGGACCGTGCGCCATCGTGAGATTTTGCAAAGGACACTCGCCGCCTTTATCGCAGACCGGACAATCCAATGGATGCGAAGTAAGCAAAAATTCAACCGTGCCTTTTTGCCCATCTTTTGCTTTCTGTGATTGCGAGAGAACCACCATGCCATCTTCAACTTTATTCGTGCAAGCGGTTTCCAGCTTGGGCATGTATTGAATCTTCGGCTGTCCGTTCTCCATCACAAATTGACCGGTGGCGCGGTCACGCGCCGGACGACCAATTTCCACAAGACACATGCGGCACATGCCGACTGGTTCAAGTTTTGGGTGATGACAAAAAACGGGAATATCAATGCCAGCCATTTTGGCGGCATCCACAATCAGCGTTCCATCGGGAACGACGACTTGTTTTCCATCTATCGTAAGTGTTACCTGTTTTGACATAAGTCTCCGAAACAAAGTAATCCGTAGCGCGTAATTCGTAAAAGTTTTACGAATTACGAAACACGCATTACGCCTTCGCTACCTTTTTGAAATCTTGTGGAAAACGTTCAATACCCGTTACGACTGCCATCGTGGCAAACTCACCCAACGCGCACAGACATTTGCCTTGCATTTGTTTGGCAACATTGACGAGCAAATCCACATCGGCTTGCGAAGTTTCTCCACTGTATATCTTTTTGGTAAGGTGTAACATCCAGTAATTGCCTTCGCGGCAGGGTGTACATTTGCCGCAGGATTCATGCTTGAAGAAATGGATGGTCTTATTGATGACCCAGTCAATCGAAACGGTATCGTCTATCACGATCACGGAAGCAGACCCAAGTTCCGAGCCAAGCGCGCGGACGCTGACATAGTCCATCGGCGTATCTAAAACTTTATCGTCCACAACAATTAATGAAGATGACGCGCCGGCAGGCATGATGGCTTTGACAGGATGTCCATCCAGCACGCCGCCGCCTTTTTCATAGATCAATTGCCGGAAGGTCGCGCCAAAAGGTAATTCATAATTACCAGGCTTACGTACGCGGCCAGATAACGAGAAAATCTTTACGCCGGCGCTATCCGCCGTACCCATGGATTTATACCAGTCCGCGCCGTTGGCAAGAATCATCGGGACATTTGTGAGCGTCTCGATATTATTGACGATGGTGGGCTTGCCGTATAAACCAACCGAAGGCGGAAACGGCGGACGAACGCGCGGCTGTCCGCGTTTGCCTTCGAGCGATTCAAGCATGGCTGTCTCTTCGCCGCAGATATAAGCGCCTGCGCCGAGATGAGTATAGATATGCAGTGAATATTCGGTGCCGAAGAGGTTATCACCGAGATAGCCAGCCTCTTCCATATCTGCGATCTTTTCATCGAGGATGGCGGCAACCTGCCAAAATTCGCCGCGCAGGTAAACGTACGCGGCTTCCGCGCCGACCGCATACGAAGCCAGTGCAACACCCTCCAAAAATTGGAAAGGATTGCATTCCATGATCTCGCGATCCTTGAACGTGCCAGGTTCGGATTCATCCGCGTTGGCTACAACGTAATGTGGCCAGTTGTTATTATCAATGAACGACCATTTCATGCCGGTGGGAAAACCCGCGCCGCCGCGTCCACGCAGACCGGAGTTCTTGACCACGTCAGTCACTTCGGTTGGTTTCATTTTAGTGACCGCGTTCTTGAAAGCCGCACAGCCACCATTCTTTTTGTAGACATCTATTTTATTGATGTCGGGGATGTCACGATGGCGAAGGATAACGTGAGACATTATTTCACCTCCCTGCCAGCGTTCTTCAACGCATCAATTAATTCCATGGTCTTATCCACCGTCATGTTCTCATGGTACTTAATCCCATCTGGACCCTGCACCTGGAACATGGGCGCTTTGTCACAGGCGGCGAGACACATCACGCCTTCAATTGTCACGAGTCCATCGGGCGTGGTCTCACCAACCTTGATGCCGAGATTCCCGCACAACGATTCCAAAAACTGATCGGCGCCGCGTAACGCGCAAGGCAAATCCGTACAGACTTGCATACGATACTTGCCGGCTTTCTCGTCATGGTACAAGGTGTAGAAGCCGACAATGGAAGCGACTTCAGTTTCGGTCATATCCAGCATACCCGCGATATCCTTCAGCGCGTCCCTGTTGACGTAACCTTCCTCGCGTTGGGCAAGATATAACAATGGCATAACTGCCGAGCGTTTATGTTCAGGCGGATATTTTGCCATGATCTGTTTTATTTCTTTTGGATATTTTTTTGCGAGGCTCATCGGTCAATATCTCCGAGTACAATGTCAATCGAGCCAATGATGGCGACCAGGTCTGCAACCAGATGACCTTTCGACATGATCGGCAGGGCGGCAAGATTATCAAAGGAAGGTGTGCGCCAGTGAACGCGATATGGTTTGGGTCCGCCATCGCCTTCAAGGTATACGCCAAGCTCGCCACGCGGCGACTCGATTGCGCTATATATGGAAGCCTTCGGCGCTGGGAATCCTTCTGTCCACAATTTAAAGTGGTGGATAAGCGCTTCCATGTTGACGCCAATTTCGGAGCGCGGCGGCGGAACGTATTTGCGATTCTCAGAACGCACTGGTCCCATCGGCAATTTATTCAAAGCCTGTTCCGCGATCTTAAGCGACTCGCGCATCTCTTGGACGCGCACCAAATAACGCGCATAAACATCGCCTTCTTTTTTCACCGGCACATTGAACTGATATTGTTCATAACCGCTATATGGACGCGCCTTGCGTAAATCCCAGTCCACGCCAGACGCGCGCAGGTTCGGACCAGTCACGCCGTATTGCAGGGCGTCGGCTCCGCTCAATTTACCGATGCCAAGCACACGGTCCAGAAAGAGCGGATTATTCGTCAACAGTCTTTCATATTCATCCACGCGCTTGGGGAACGTCTTGATAAAGTCACGCACAGCGGATTCAAATTCAACCGGCACATCACGCCACAAACCGCCGGGACGGAAGAAGCTGGTCATCATGCGCTGACCTGAACATAATTCGGCAATATCGAGAATAGCCTCGCGTTCGCGGAAACAATAAAGGAACATGGACATTGCCGCCAGATCGAGTCCCGAAGTGCCAAGCCAGACAAGATGCGAAGCAATTCGTTGCAACTCGGTCAGGATCACACGGATGGCTTGCGCGCGCGGCGGCACGTCCAAGTCAACAAGTTTTTCAACCGCCATCACGTAAGCAAGGTTGTTGCCCATCGTGTTCATGTAATCGAGACGGTCGCTCATCACAGCGGCTTTGATATAAGTTTTGGATTCCATATTCTTCTCGATGCCGGTATGCAAAAAGCCAACATCAGGAATGCACTTGATGACGGTTTCGCCGTCAAGCTCTAGCAGGAGACGCAAAACGCCATGCGTGGATGGATGTTGCGGACCCATATTCAGAAGCACGGTTTCGCCAGCCAACGCGCGTTCTGAAACCAGATGTTTAATTTTCTCTACAGAGACTTCTTCTAATTGAGGCATATATTTCTCTCAGCGCGCAATAATGCTATTCTTTTGGTTCAGGCTTATGCAAACCGATCTCATCAAAGTTGAACGAGAACTGCGGTTCTTCATAACCCAACGGAAAATCTTTGCGGAGCGGATGACCTTCCTGATCGTCAGCCAACAAAATACTGCGCGGATCAGGATGACCTTCAAACTCAATACCGAACATATCCCAGGCTTCGCGCTCGCGCCAATTTGCGACTTGATATACCCGCGTCGCAGTCGGGACTTTGGGCTGGTCGCCGTTTAATGGAACCCTCAACTGCACCGACAGATTCTGCGCCAGCGACGTCAGTTGATAAATAAGATGAAAACGCGGCGACTGTTGCGGCCAATAATCCACCGCCGTCATCGTGGACAACAATTCAAATTCATGCTTGTCACGCAAGAGAGTCAACGCATCCACGATCTGATTCACCTTGACGAAGACATGCGCCTCGTCGCGAAACTCTTCAACCGTTGCGCCAAAATTATTCTGCAATGCCTGGATTATTTTTTCGAGTTTTTTATCCATAAGTTCATCATGTCAAGCGAAATGACATTTATCCTTTCGCCAAATCCTTAAACTTCTCGGTTCTAACCTTTTCATGCAGAGTCATCACGCCATGAATTAATGCCTCGGGTCGCGGAGGACAACCTGCTATATATATATCCACCGGCACAACTTCATCCACGCCCTGGAAGATGGCATAGTTATTGAAAACCCCGCCGCAAGAGGCGCAATCGCCCATGGCAATCACCCACTTGGGTTCAGGCATCTGGTCATACAGGCGGCGGAGAACCGGTCCCATCTTTTTGGAAACGCGGCCCGCGACGATCATCAAGTCCGATTGGCGCGGACTGGCGCGCATGAGTTCCATGCCAAACCGGCTCATATCATAATGCGCGGCTTGCGCGGACATCATCTCAATGGCGCAGCATGCCAAACCGAATAACATCGGCCACATGGCGCCGGTACGCGCCCAGTTGACTGTGTTTTCCAACGTGGTTGTCACCACGCCCATATTGCCAAGTTTTTGTTCTATTCCCATTCAAGCGCTCCCTTCTTCCACGCGTAAATGTATCCGACCAATAAGATGAGGATAAAGACAACCATTTCGATTAAACCAAATAAGCCCAGCTTGCGAAAGACCACCGCCCAGGGCAGGAAAAACACAACTTCAATATCGAACAGGATGAACAGGACCGCAATCAAATAGAAGCGGACGGGCATACGCCGCGTCCCCTCGCCATACGGATCCATGCCTGATTCATACGGCATGGACTTTACGTCAGATTTTTTCTTGGGTCCAAACAAATTCCCCAAACCTATCGCGATCAATGCGACCACCGTCGCTAAAGCGATCATTAAACCTATTGCAATGTATTCAAGCATTCTGACACCTCAAAACACCCTAAATATTTGGAGCTTGCTTCTGGCGCGTTCGGCGAAGTATATCATAAGAGGTTTTTAGAGACCAGACAATGTGTCACATTTCACAAAAATTAGATGATAATGGTCATATTGATAATGTTGTCCAAAATACCCCGTTTCTTGCGAGATTCTAAATCAAATAATCTTTCAATAACCTGCTGCGTGAAGGATGTCTCAGTTTTCTAAGCGCTTTTGCCTCAATTTGACGGACACGCTCGCGCGTCACATTGAAGTACGCGCTAACTTCCTCCAGCGTATGATCTTTGCCATCCAACAAGCCGAAGCGCAATTCAAGCGCCTCGCGTTCACGGTCAGAAAGTTCGGTGAGAATGGTCTTCACCTGCTCACGCAGCATATCACGCGCAGCCGCGTCCATTGGAGAAAGCGCATCTTCATCCTCGATGAAATCACCCAACGAACTGGAGTCGTCGTCTCCTCCTACCGGTCCCTCGAGCGACATAGGCTCCTCTGCGGAACGCATGATGCGATTCACTTTCTGAGCGGCAGTTTCCAAACGCAGTTGAATTTCCGAGTTAAGCTTCTTGCCTGTGGATTTTGACTTTAAGATAGCTTGAACATCAGAGGCGGACAGGTAGCCTATTTCAATCGCTATCTCTTCTTTTGTAGGAATACGCGACAATTCCTGCGTAAGATGTCTTTGCGCGCGCAAGATGCGCGAAATCGATTCAAACAAATGCACAGGGATTCGAATGGTACGCGCCTGTTCGGCAATTGAACGATTAATGGATTGTCGTATCCACCATGTGGCATAAGTGCTGAACTTGAAACCGCGCCGCGGATCAAACTTATTGACCGCGCGTAATAATCCTATGTTGCCTTCCTGGATTAAATCCAAAAACGTATTGCCGCGCCCAAGATATTTCTTTGCCACGCTGACGACCAGCCTCAGGTTGGCGCGGATGATGGCTTGCATCGCGTCGTGAGCGCGGGTTTGGGCAGAATCCATTTCCGAGAACAGAGCAGGCTCCTCGGGCAGTCGCCGGTACAAAGTCTGCTGAGACGGAAGCGTTTGGCAATTTTCCAAATGATGTGAAAGCCAGGTCGAAAAATCCGCCGGTAAAAGATAGAGATACATGAAAACATTATAGGCTTTGCGTACCATGCTGTCCCAAAGATGATCGCGTCCCCAAAGTTCGCTTTCAAGATACGCGCGTAAATAAGATGGCGCGGAAATATCCCAGCCGTCATGCAGCGCCTGCGCCTCTGCCAGAACGAGACAAAGGTTTGGCAATTGCGTTCCCAATCTTTCGGCGTCCTCGCTCAGGCGATTCCATGAAATATGTAATTCATGCAGAAGCGTGTGATAGACCCCCATGGCTGGTAGTGAACCTTTACGAATGGGGCGCCGCCGCAATGTGCCGATTAAATGATTGGCTTCGATCATCGTGGCAAGCCGAAACTCGCGGTCTGAATCGAGCAATTTGACCTGACCAATTTCCTGCAAATACAATCGCACCGGGTCTTCGGAAAGTTCCGCGGCTAGTTGTTGGCTGTGTACATGAATCAGTTCGTCATCCAACGGATCTATATCCTGCTGGATAAGGCTCTCCTCATCAGGTTCGCCAATCTCCTCAAAACCGTTTTCTTCCAGCTCTTCCAATGGCGCTTCAAACAGACGCTTTGGCTCGGCTGAATCTTTAAGCGGCTTATGCGCCGCAACTTTGGAAGAGGCGCGCGCGGCAGGTTTACTTTTTTCCTTTTCATCAGACGATTTAGCTTTTTGAGTCACTGCCATTTTTCCTCGCGATTATTTGATCTCTTGCAAAAGTCCGTTTTTTTGTCACAAAGGCACAAAGTCTCGAAGACCCAAAGGAAAAAAAACTTAGTGGCTTAGTGTCTTGGTGACTTCGCGGCTTACAACAATTTACTTATGCAAGAGATCTATTTAAGTCGTTTCAAGGATACTTTTTTAAGCGCCACATCAAGAGCATGAATTAATTGCATAAGTTTCGACACTTCGTTTTGATATTTTACAACAGATTCAGCGTCTGCGGCTTGTTGCGCTTCTTCTATCAAAAAACGGTACTGGTTTATTTTTTCCTTCGCCATTAACCGCCGCACCTTAATCAAGCCTCGGTTTAATTCCTCCAGCGCCTTCTCATCCACCGGATCAAGTTTGTCGACTCGGATCAGCAATTCGCGCGACAAAGCCTGCAAAGATTCCGGTAACGCATCCACAACAAATTCATGATGTTCGGTCTTATCCTGCTCCACCGCTTCACGGATCAAACCAAACAACACTTGATAATCGGTATATTCAAAATCCTGCGCGCTCAACTCCGCCAGATCGCTTTGTTGCAATGACCGGTCAAGACGATACAACAATTCCGGTTTGCGGAATAATACGCCAATGATATAAGCCTCGACCAATTGACTGGATGAAACCGTTACCGCGACATTCGACGGCGCCTGAATCGGTCTCTGCTCAACCGACCTTGCCCGCTTCACGCGCGGACCCTGAGCCTGCCCACCGATAAACGCGCGTTCATCCACCTTTAGGAAGCGCGACAACTTTTGCGTAAAGAATTCCCTATCGGCAGAAGTAGGCAGGTCATTAATTAACGGCAATACTTGACTGGCTATTTCGTTTACAACTTTACGGTCATTCAGATCACGACCTTCAGCCAAAGAGATCATGACATGCTCAACAATTGGCTTGGCATTTTCGATCAGCCGCTTCCATTCGTCCCTATCACGCGCCACGACTTCATCCGGATCAAGACCATCCGGCATGGACGCGACGCGTAAATCCGCTTGCAAACGCGCTTCGTTTTTAAGCAGGCCACGCGCGTCAAAACCAAGTTCGCCTTCGCGATCCATGGCTTGGCGCGCGGCTTCAAGTCCGCGCAAAACGGCTTTTTGTCCGGCTGTATCCGGGTCAAGGGCAAGCACAATATTGCGCGAGAATTTCTTGAGCAAACGCAATTGATCTTCTGTTAATGCCGTTCCCATCGGCGAGATAACATTTTCATAACCAGCTTGATGCAACACGATGACATCAAGATAACCTTCCACGATCACGGCTTGATCTGCCGCGCGGATTGGCTTGCGCGCGCGGTCTAATCCGTAAAGTACGCGTCCCTTGCTAAAGATCGGCGTTTCAGGTGAATTCAAAAATTTTGGAATATCGTTCGGGTCCACAATACGCGCGCCAAATCCGGACATTTTCCCATTTTCATCGCGGATGGGAATCATGATGCGGTTGCGGAAACGGTCATAAACGGTAAATTGGGAATTGGCAGATTGGTCAGATTCGCGAACAGTGAGCAAGCCAGAGTCGATCAGTTCCTGCTGGGTGTAACCTTTGGCTGTGAAATGCTTGAGCGCCGAGTCCCAGCCGCTTGGGGCATAGCCCAAGCCAAAAGTCTCAATGGTGGAATCGGTTAATCCGCGTTTTTCGCGGAGGTAAATCAGAATATCTTTATTGTTAAAAAGTTGGCTTCGATAAAAGATGATTGCATCTTCGAGCAGACTGCGCAGGCGCTCATGCACTTCCTTGACTTCGGGTTTTTCCGCGGCATACGACTCGATTTGCACACCGGCGCGCTCTGCCAGTTTATTCAATGCTTCTTTGAAATCAAGTCCGTCGCGCTTCATCACGAACTTAAAAATATCCCCGCCCTCGTTGCATTGACCAAAGCATCGCCACGTGCCAGTCTCGGGCCAAATAACGAAGGCGGGTGTTTTCTTATTATCGTGGAATGGACAGAAGCCGGTATAGTTTTTCCCCGCGTGGCGCAGTTTTACGCCAGCCTCAGAGGCGAGGTCAACAAGGTCAATGCGGGATTTGATTTCATCAATGGTGGACATAGGTTGGATGAAGGACAGAGGACGAATGACGGAGGTTAAATTTCTTCCATATTGTAAAACGCTTCTGATTCTTTGACTTGATAAGCGGGCTTTAGCGAATTGCGGAAGGCATGCAACTTGGCGGCAAGGATTCTGGCATTTTCTTCAATTTTATCGAGCAATGCGGTATCTGAAACAAATTTTCTTCTGCGAATAATATGCTGGCAGGCAACTGTCTCAAGAACAGAACGAACAGCCATTCCTAAAAACCGATTTTGCTCCGGGTCACTTTGCGCGGTGGAACCTTCTGCAATATTCAAAGCCACAGATGTAGCCGCACGAACAATTTGCGATTTCAAATTGTACTCTTCACTCTTTGGAAGCTGGGCAGAAAGATCATAAATCAAATCGACGTATGCCAATGCCAATTGATAAACTTCTAGCTTCTCAAATTTGAAGGGCATGATGAACTCCTTGATTGAGGATGAAAGACAGATGACAAAGGACGGAGGAAAGATGTTGGCGCAATTATAGACGATAAAAAAGACCAAGGTTCATCGCCTCGGTCTTCTGTCTTCCGTCCTCTGTCGCTCTCTAAAACCCTTCGAGTTTGCTCAGGTCTGCGATGCCGTTGGATAAGTTAGCGATTTGTCCAACCAAAGCGAGACGATTTTGTTTAACCTTTTCATCTTCTGCCATGACCATAACTTTATCGAAAAAGGCAGTGATGGCGGGAATGAGTTTGACGACAATATTCAAGAGATCATCCACGTTGGCGGGCTTTGACTTGACGTTATCTTGAATCGCCTTGTAAAGATTCTTCTCTTCTGCCTCGACAAACAACTGCTCACTGATTACTGACTTCTGATCACTGGTTACTGACGCAGAGCGGATAATTCTGACGCATCGAGCAAATCCATCCAGAGTGGTTGACCAATCTTCGCGCTTGACCCATTCCTGAAGTTGCTTCACCGCGCGGACAGTCCCCGCAGGGTTGTTCGATTGCGCGGCGAGGATGGCTTCGATGACATCGTGTTTGAATCCCATATCGCCCAGCACAACCTTCAAACGTCCTGCAATGAAATCGAGGATTTGTTTTTGCGCGTCGGCGCTGACTTCGATAGGCTGTAACTTCGCGGAGCGTTTCACGGCTTCGGCAATGTCGAAATCCATGTCATGTTCAATCAACGGTTGGACAACTCCGATGGCGGCGCGGCGCAAGCCAAATGGGTCCTTCGCACCTGTGGGAGCGAGTCCCGCGGCAAACAAACCTACTAATGAATCGAGTCTGTCAGCAAGGGCAACAGCGAGTCCAATTTTTGTCTGCGGAACGGTTTGATATTGCTCGGCAATCGCCTTTGCGACTTCAGGGTCTTCGCCGCTGCGCAAAGCATATTCTCCACCGATAATACCTTGAAGGGATGTCATCTCGGTAACCATCTGCGTGGCTAAATCAGCCTTGGCAAGTAAAACAGCACTTTCTACGTTTCTTCGTTCCACTTTGAATCCAAGCATTTTGGTAATTTCAGGCTCCAACTCAACCATGCGGTTCGATTTATCAAGCATTGAACCAAGTTTGGCGTGGAAGGTAAGCGTAGAAAGTTTAGGGCGAAAATCCTCTAGCTTCCTGTTATCTTTAAGATCTTCGCGGACAAAGAAATTTGCATCTGCAAATCTTGCACCTAATACATGTTCGTTCCCTTCGCGGACAGTATCAATATGTAAATCATCGCCGTTTCTGATTGCAATGAAATGCGCCAACAATTTTCCGTTTTTCTGAACGGGGAAATAGCGTTGATGTTTCTTCATCACCGAGATGAGTACATCACGCGGCAGTGCGAGGAATTCTTCGTTGAATCCGCCCATGACCGCGGTGGGCATTTCGATGAGGTTGGAGACCTCATTCAGTAGGGGCGATTCGCGTAGGGGCGACTCGCGAGTCGCCCCTACGTCGCCAAAAATTGCTTCGCCGCCAAGCAATGCTGCGGCTTGGTTGACCTGTTCGACGATGGAGGCTTTGCGTTCTTCTTTATCCAACATGATTCCAGATGCACGAATCACGTCAAAATACTTATCGGCAGAAGGGATTTTGATTTCAGGAGAACTATACGGGCGAAGTCCGCGAGTGACATTACTTGAAATCACTCCAGCATATTCAAACGGGATGACCACTTCGCCGAGCAGAGCAACGTACCAGCGGATGGGACGTGAGAAGGCAATGCCTGAGTCATTCCAGCGCATGGACTTTTCGAACTTGATACTCTCAACTAATTTAGGCAGGGCATCCACCAGCACTTCGGGTGTTGGGCGTCCCTTTTGTTTGACAACGGCCGCGACGTACTTTCCGCCATCTATCTCGCGGGTTTCGAGCGTTGCAGGGTCGAGATTATTTTTCTTTGCAAACCCAAGCGCGGCTTGAGTCGGATTGCCGTCTTTGTCGAAGGCTTTATCAGCGGGCGGACCTTTGACGAGGTCTTCGCGGTCGGGCTGAGTCGGGGCGAGGGAGTCGATCGAAACGGTCAACCGCCGCGGGGTGGTGAAGATGCGGACGTCGCCATGTTCAAGTCTAAGTTCGTTAAGTAGATTCGGTATCCGCTGGCTGAGTTGTTCGTAGGCAGAGTCGACATCGTTGGCTGGGAGCTCTTCGACACCAATTTCGAGAAGGAATGACGAAGGACTGAGGACGGAGGACGGAGTCACGCGCACAGACTCGGTCTTTCGTCCTTTGTCCTCGGTCTTCAATAATGGATATTCCAAAGACTTCCTCTGCTCCCCATACGCCACCGCTACGCCCTTCGCGAGTTCGCGGATGCGGCGGAAGAAGGCTTGACGTTCGGCGACGGAGATGGCGCCGCGGGTGTCGAGGATGTTGAAGCAGTGCGAGCATTTGAGGACATAGTCGTGCGCGGGGACGATGAGGCCACCCGCGAGACAGGCGTCGGCTTCGGCGGAGAAGAGGTCGTACATGGCGCGGACGCGTTCGACGTCGGCGGTTTCGAAATAATATTTGGAGTGTTCGAACTCTTCCTGACGGCGGATCTCGCCATAGGTGACGCCTGCGCCGTATTCTTCGTTCCAGATGGCTTTGGCGTTGTTGAGCGCGATGAGGATGCGTTCGAGCCCGTAGGTGATCTCCACCGAGACAGGGTCGAGCGCCACGCCGCCCATCTGCTGGAAGTAGGTGAACTGCGTGATCTCCTGCCCGTCGAGCCAGACCTCCCAACCCAAACCCCACGCGGAGATGGCGGGCTGTTCCCAGTTGTCCTCCACAAAGCGGATGTCGTGCTGGCGCGGGTCGATGCCGAGGGCTTTGAGCGACTCGAGGTAGAGTTCCTGCGGATTGCCTGGGTCGGGCTTGAGGATGACCTGATACTGGGTGTGGAGTTGGAAGCGGTTGGGGTTCTCGCCGTAGCGCCCGTCATCGGGGCGGACAGACGGCTCGACGTACGCCACGTTCCACGGCTCGGGTCCGAGCACGCGCAGGAAGGTGGCAGGGTTCATCGTCCCTGCGCCCACCTGGGTGTAGTAGGGCTGTGTGATCAGGCATCCGTGCGATGCCCAGAAGTCTTGTAGTTTGAGGATGATTTCTTGAAAGGAGGAAGGTTTCGTCATTTGCGATTTCCGATTTGGGATTTACGATTTGGGATTGCGAGGGGGATTATAACTGATGAACGATTTGCGCTTTACGCGACGGTGGGAGTTGGTTCTGTTTCGGCGGGATTTGTCCATACTTATGGATTCCCATTGCGGACACAACGGAAACCAATAGCATTACCATAGGCGCCTTTTCCGTACTTATCGCGATAATAGGTAGTAGATCTAAAGGCTATGGATTTCCAATCACCTCCTCGCAATGCATGTGATGGATCCCAAGTCTCGTCCCAAAAATAATAGTAAGTGGTATTTGTCCACTCCAATACATTTCCAGCCATATCGTAAACCCCGTACGGACTTTTCCCACTTTCATACAATCCTACAGCCGTTGTGTCTCCAGTACAATTATTATAGTTAGCATAAGAGCAATCAATGGTATTTCCCCATGAATAAACGCGTTCATCAGTACCGCGCGCTGCTTTTTCCCACTGTGTTTCGGTAGGCAATTGTGCGCCACGCCATTTACAGTAAGTTTTTGCCATATCCAAAGTTACATATATGACTGGATAGTTATCAAATTGAGAGCTACCATAATAATTGGAACGAGTCACGGAATTGGACTCACCCGGAGGCTGACATGCGCCGCTATCCACGCAAACTTTATAAAAAGCGTTAGTGACTTCATATTTGTCAATATAATATGCTGAAGTTGAAACAGTTTCTTTTTTTAGAGATTCCCAAAGTCCTTGGCTACTACCTATTATGAAATTTCCCGCAGGAACTAGACGCATCGGCACACCTTTGACATCAATGTAATCTGATGGATCTAGTGTTTTGGTTGGAAGAAGTGTAGGAGTATTTGTGGGCACTTGAGTAGAAGTGCTAACCAGCTTTGTAGACACGCTACTTGGCATGGATGTTTTTATTGGCGTACTGGAAGAAGAAACTTGCGGCAAAGGTGTTCGGGTTGATGTTGGTGCAGGAGTTGGCGATGTTCCATTATTGGATGATAGCCAAATCACAAGAACAATTGCAAAAATAATCCCAACTATTTCAAAAATGACACTTGAATTACCTTGCGGTTTTTGAATTTCAGGTTTTTCTTTCTCGCGAGCGACTTTTTCAGCTAATACACGTTTTTCTTCTTCGCGGGCGGCTTTTTTAGCGGCTTCACGCTCTGCCTTTATTTTTGCGGCTTTTTGTTTTGCCTTTTCTTCGGATTCCAACCATGCTTTCTCAGTAGCATCTTTTTCTACATTCTCACGAACAGCCTTTTCAGCCGCTTCGCGTTCTTCTTTCTCACGTGCAGTTTTTTCACGCGCCAGTTTATCTTCTTCAATACCCGTTTTTGATAATTCAACTGTTGCACGTTCCAATTGCGAAGCGCGAAACTTAAGCGCTTTCATCATCTTTGAATAACCAGATTCAATGGTTAAATCAACCCATTGATAACGGCTTAATGAAAATGGAACTTCACATTCTTCAAACTTAACTGGAATTAAAAAGATTCGCCCTTCAGGCATTTCAAGGGCTTTATCCAAAGCAAATTTAATTTCCTTCTGGATATAACCTTCTTTATCAACCGAATTTTTCGTCAAACAAATAATGATTGCATCAGATGTGGCTAATGCTTTTGGAATTTCTACTTGCCAATCCTGTCCGCCAACTAAATGTTCTTCATCAAACCACGGATTAACACCCCGTCTACGCAAGTAGCGATAGAGTTCACGCACCTTCGGCTTATCAATCGAAGCGTGGCATAAAAATACTTTGAGTGGGCGTTTGGTTTCGTGCATAATATTTCCCCGCGTGGGTAATTGAGATTATACGTGATTGTTCAAAAGTTGGTAAAGAGGTGGTTTAATGGGATTTGCGAAGCGACCTGTCAGCCACTCCGCAAATAAAACAAGAAACGGACGAGCAAATTATATGCGTTTGAAACTGATTTTGCCAGT
>Ga0315268_10001340_pt1 | contig 28210 bp, 28 predicted proteins | sample C1_top_MG_FD_204535 | JGI IMG/M metagenome (GOLD analysis project Ga0315268, IMG submission 204535) | Sediment microbial communities from Yellowstone Lake, YNP, Wyoming, USA - C1_top | ecosystem: Environmental > Aquatic > Freshwater > Lake > Sediment | place: USA: Wyoming | collected 2017-08-01
TGTGCTCCAGCGCCTCGATGTCGTGTATCAGCTTCTGGTTGTGCGCGAAGAACGGCGCCTGCGTGTTGAACTCGCCCGCCACCAGCGCCTGGCGGATGAACACCGCGCGCGATTCGGCCACGTTCATCGGCCCGTAATGCACGCGCTTCTTGGGGTTGATGATCAGGCCATACAGCGTGCTGCGCTCCCACGCCGCCACCTGTGCCGCCTTCTTCTCCCAGTGCGGGTCGAAGTAGCTGCGCTTGATCAGGTGCGCGCCGACTTCTTCCAGCCATTCCGGCTCTATGCGCGCCACGCAGCGCGCGTAGAGCTTGGTGGTCTCGGTCAGCTCGGCCGCCACCACCCACTTCGCGCCCTTCTTCGCCAGCACCGAATTGGGCACGATGAAAAATTTTATTTCGCGCGCGCCGAGGTAATACGGCTCGCGGTCCACGCTCCTGCAGCCGATGTTGCCCAGCAGGCCGGTGAGCAGCGCCTTGTGGATTTGCTCGTGACTGGCAGGCTGCTCGTTCATGCGCATGCCCATCTCGGCCACCTGCGCGTGCAGCTGCTGGTGCAGCTCGTGCCATTCGCGCAGGCGCAGCGGAGACAGGAATTTTTCGCGGCACTCATTGGCCCACAGGCGGTTGCTCTTCCTGTGCTTCACCGCATCCTGAAACCATGCCCACAATTTCAAATAGGCCAGAAAATCCGAACGCTCGTCGTTGAAGCGCTGGTGCGCGGCGTCCGCCGCCTCGCGCCGCTCCGAGGGGCGATCACGCGGGTCCTGCAGCGACAGCGCGCTGGCGATGATCAGGATTTCCTGCAAGCAGTGATATTGTTTTCCGGCCAGCAGCAGCCGCGCGATTTTCGGGTCGAGCGGTAGCCTGGAAAGTTCGCGCCCCAGCGGGGTCAGTTGCCTCGTCTCATCTATGGCACCGAGCTCATTCAGTAACTGGTAGCCGTCCGCAATCGAACGCGAACCGGGCGGCTCGATGAACGGAAACTTTTCCACCTCACCCAGATTCAGCGCACTCATGCGCAAAATCACCGTGGCCAGCGACACGCGGAAAATTTCCGCGTCGGTGTATTCCGCGCGCATCAGGAAATCCGCCTCGTCATACAGGCGCACGCACACGCCGCTCATCACGCGGCCGCAGCGCCCGGCGCGCTGGTTCGCGGCAGCGCGCGAGATTTTTTCCACGCGCAGCTGCTCCACTTTCTGGCGGATGCTGTAGCGGTTGACGCGCGCCTGTCCGCCGTCTATCACATAGCCGATGTTGGGCACGGTGAGCGATGTTTCCGCCACATTGGTGGCCAGCACCACGCGGCGCATGCCGGACGGCGGCTTGAACACGCGATCCTGCTCGGCCGCCGACAGGCGCGAGAACAGCGGCAGAATTTCCACACCTTTCGGATGATGCTTGCGCAAGGCTTCCGCCGTGTCGCGTATCTCGCGCTCGCCCGGCAGAAACACCAGCACATCGCCTCGCAGCCCGCCTATTCTCAGCTCGTCCAGCGCACTGCACACCGCCTGCGGCATATCCTGAAATTCACCTTCCTCGTTCTGCTGCGGCGGGCGGTAGCGCACCTCGACCGGGTAGCTGCGCCCGGATACCTGGATGATGGGGGGGCGATCAGGCGTATTGCCATACGCCCCTACGATCCGCGCATCCGTAGGTGCGTATGGCAATACGCCCTTCGGCATGAGATTGATGGGTAATTCAGGGGGCGTTGCAAAATGCCGCGAGAAACGCTCCGCATCCAGTGTGGCCGAGGTAATGATCAACTTCAAATCGGGACGGCGCGGCAGCATCTGGCGGAAGTAGCCCAGCAGAAAATCGATGTTGAGCGAACGCTCGTGCGCCTCGTCGATGATGATGGTGTCGTATTTTTTCAGCAGCGGATCGCTCTGGATTTCCGCGAGCAATATGCCGTCGGTCATCAGCTTGATGCAGGTATCGGCCGACACCTTGTCGTTGAAGCGTATCTTGTAGCCCACCACCCCGCCCAGCTCGGTCTTCAGCTCCTGCGCGATGCGGCTGGCCACCGATCTTGCCGCCACGCGGCGCGGCTGGGTGTGCGCGATCATGCCCTGCACGCCGCGGCCTATGCTCAGGCATATTTTCGGCAGCTGCGTGGTCTTGCCGGAACCGGTCTCGCCGCACACGATGACGACCTGATGCTGAACGATGGCCTGCGCCAGGTCTTCGCGCCGCAGCACCACCGGCAGATCGGCCGGATATTCCAGCGGGAAAAGCAGCTCGATGCGCGCCGCGCGGCGTGTTTGGGGAGAGTTGACCGCAGGGGAATTGGCTGGGGAAATATTGAGTGGGGCTGTCATGGCGCGCGATTTTACCCGCTAGCGATTTCGCCCGCACAAAAACTAAGGTGTTCCGGCTCACTGTCACCGATACCTTTTAAAAATCGTGCAGCTTTTAGCCCTCGCGCAATTTCTGCTCGGCGTCCTCCAGCGCCGTGGGCAAACCGAGCAGCACCAGCACGTCGCCGGCATGCAGCACCATGTCATCGGCGGGCTGATTGCCGCGCACGTTGTGGCGGCGCACCGCATTCACGGTCACGCCCAGTGCGACCAGTCCGAGTTCGCCCAGCGTCTTGCCCACGGCGACATCGCCTTCACCCAGCAGCACGTTGTTGAATCGGGGCTGCTGGCTTTCCGCCGCATCACCGCTGGTATCGACCACCGTATTTAAAAATCCGTTGAACACGCTGTAGCGGCGCGCGCGGCTTTCCTGGATGCGGCGTATGACGCGCACCAGCGGCACGCCGGATTGCAGCAGCGCCTGCGAGGCCAGCATCACGCTGCCTTCCAGCACTTCCGCCACCACCTCGGCCGCGCCGGCCTGCTTCAACTCCTCGATGTGCGTATCGTCAGTCGTGCGCACCACCACCGGCAGGTCGGGGCGCAGCTCTTTTACATGGCGCAGAATTCTCAGCGCGGAATGCTTGTCGTCATAGGTGATCGCCAGCGTCTTGGCGCGCATCAGGCCGGCCGCCAGCAGCACTTCGCGTCTGGCCGCGTCGCCATAAACCACGCTTTCGCCCGCCACCACGGCCTCGCGCACGCGGCGCGGGTCGAGGTCGAGCGCAATCGAGCGCACCTGTTCCTGATCCAGGAAGCGCGCCAGCGTCTGCCCGCTGCGCCCATAGCCGCAGATGATGATGTGCGCATCGGTGGCCATGCTTTGCACCGCAATGCGGTGTATCTGCATCGCGCGCCCCATCCATTCGTCCGCAAACAAGCGCCGCACGATGGCTTCGGCGTGCTGAATCAAAAAGGGCGCGGCCAGCATCGAAATCAGCATCGCCGCCAGCACGTTCTGCATCACTTGCGCGGGCAGCAGATTCACCTCGCCCGCCAGCGTCAGCAGCACGAAGCCGAACTCGCCGGCCTGCGCCAGCCCCAGCCCGCTGCGCACCGCCGCGCCCCACTCGCCCGCGATCCAGCGCGCAAGCAGCGCCACCACCGCGGCCTTGAATGGCAGCAATATCAGCAACACCAGCAGCACCCATCCCCATCCCGCAACCACGGCGGCCGGGTCGAGCATCATGCCGATGGTGACGAAGAACAGCCCCAGCAGCACATCGCGGAACGGCTTGATGTCTTCTTCCACCTGGTAGCGGTATTCGGTTTCCGAGATCAGCATGCCGGCGACAAATGCGCCCAGCGCCATCGACAGCCCGGCCAGCTCGGTGAAATAGGCCAGCCCCAGCGTGAACAGCAGCACATTGAGCATGAACAGCTCGGACGATTTCTGGCTCGCCACCAGATGGAACCACGGGCGCAGCAGCCGCTGCCCGAAGATCAGCAGCGCGGCCAGCACCAATGCCGCCTTGAGCAAGGCCAGGCCCAGCGTGCCATAGATGGCCTCGCCGCTGGAAGCCAGCGCCGGGATGATGATGATCAGCGGCACCACGGCCAGATCCTGGAACAGCAGCACACCCATGATTTTCTGGCCGTGCGGCGTGTTCAGCTCGGCGCGTTCGACCAGCATCTTGCTGACGATCGCGGTGGAGGACATCGCCAGCACGCCGCCCAGCGCCAGACCCGCGCGCCAGTCCAGCCCGAAGAAGCTCGACGCGAACATGACCAGCACGATGGTCGCCACCACCTGCGCGGTGCCGAGGCCAAACACCAGGCGCTGCATCGCGCGCAGCCGCGTCAGGCTGAACTCCAGACCGATGCTGAACATCAGGAATACCACGCCGAATTCGGCCAGATGGCGCGCCTCCGGCGCATCCGGTATCCAGCCCAGCGCATGCGGGCCGATCATGATGCCGACGATCAGATAGCCCAGCATCGCCGGCAGACGCAGAATGCGGCACAACACCACCACGCCGACAGCGACGGCCAGCAGAATCAGCACCAGATGCAGCGAGTCGGTCATGTGGGCATTAAATATTTGAAATTCATCGTGCCCTGATAATGCCTCAAGTGGAGCATGCTTTCATAGAGTGTGCTTTCAAAATTTCACCGCGCATTAAGTGCACTGCTATAATTCCCGCCATGAATAAAGCCATCACAGCCACCCCACGCGCGCTCGAACTGGCGCGCGAGGTATTGAGCATCGAAGCCGCCGCCGTGCAGGCGCTCACGCAACGTGTAGACGACACTTTCCTGCGCGCACTCAACATCATCCTGTCCTGCGAAGGGCGCGTGATCGTCAGCGGCATGGGCAAATCCGGACACATCGCGCGCAAGATCGCGGCCACCATGTCCAGCACCGGCACCCCGGCCTATTTCGTGCATCCGGCCGAGGCCAGCCACGGTGACCTCGGCATGATCACCGCCGACGATGTGTTCATCGCGCTGTCCTATTCCGGCGAAAGCCAGGAGCTGCTGACCATCGTGCCGGTGATCAAGCGCCAGGGCGCGCGGCTGATCAGCCTCACCGGCAATCCGCGCTCCAGCCTGGCGCTGGCGGCAGATGCGCATCTCGATGCGGCGGTCGCCAAGGAAGCCTGCCCCATGGGGCTGGCGCCGACCGCCAGCACCACGGCCGCGCTGGCGCTGGGCGACGCGCTGGCCGTGGCGCTGCTCGATGCCAAGGGATTTGGCGAGGACGATTTCGCGCGCTCGCACCCGGGCGGCAGCCTGGGCCGCCGCCTGCTCACGCATGTGCGCGACATCATGCACACCGGCGCGGGCATCCCCGCCGTCGGCCACGATGCGCTGCTGTCCGAAGCGCTGCTGGAAATTTCGCGCAAGCGCCTGGGCATGACCGCGATCGTGGACGATGCGCAGCGCGTGCTGGGCATATTTACCGACGGCGACCTGCGCCGCACGCTGGAAAAGCGGCTCGACTTCGGCACCACGCCGGTCAGCGCGGTGATGTCGCACACCCCGCGCAGCATCGCCCCGGAGGCGCTGGCGGCCGAGGCGGTGCAGCTGATGGAGCTGCACAACATCAACCAGATGCTGGTGGTGGATGCGGACAACAAGCTGGTCGGCGCGCTGAACATGCATGACCTGCTGCGCGCGAAAGTCATATAACTTGAAAACTAGCCACGGATTAACACGGATGTTCACGGATAAAATCTTCATGGTTTGTTTTTAATCCGTGCATATCCGTGTTAATCCGTGGCCAAATTGACTCTTTAAAATTAAGCCAACTCTCATGCCACTTAACCGCGCAAAATCCATACGCCTGATCGCCCTCGACGTGGACGGCATTTTGACCGACGGCGGCCTGTATCTGTCCGATTCGGGCGAGGAATTCAAGCGCTTCAATTCGCTCGACGGCCACGGCCTGAAGATGCTCAAGGCTTCCGGCGTGGAACTGGCCATCATCACCGGCCGCACCTCGCGCTGTGTCGAAATGCGCGCAAAGAATCTCGGCATCAAGCATCTGCATCAGGGCGTCGAGGACAAGCTGGGCGCAATGAAAGCCCTGCTCGCCCAGCTGCACATCGCACCGGAAGCCGCAGCCTTCATGGGCGACGACGTGGTCGATCTGCCGGCGATGCGCCATGTCGGGCTGGCGTTGAGCGTGCCGGATGCGCCGCAGGTGGTGCGCGACCGCGCGCACTATGTTTCCCTGCGCAGCGGCGGCAACGGCGCCGTGCGCGAAGTGTGCGAGATGCTGATGTCGGCGCAGGGCACGCTGGATGCGCAGCTGGCGCCCTATCTGCGATGATTGAAAAACGGAATCGACTGCGCCTCTGGGCGCCGCTGTTGCCGCTGCTGATGCTGCTGGGGGCAACCTACTGGCTGAACCAGCAGGTGCAGCCGCTGCCGCCCGCAGACGACGGCAGCAAGCGCCACGACCCGGATTTCATCGTCAGCAATTTTTCCGCCACCACGCTGAACAAACAGGGGACGCCGCATTTCCAGATTTCGGCACGGCAGATGGTGCATTACCCCGACGATGACAGCACCCATCTGGAGGATCTGCAATTGAGCAGCCTCAATGCGGATCGCCCGGACATGCATGCGTCCTCAAAGCGCGGCGAAATATCCAGCAAGGGCGACGAAGTTTATCTGCGCGACGAGGTCAAGCTGGTGCGCGCGTCCAGCGTCGCGCAAAGCGAGATGACATTCGCCACGCCTTATCTGCACGTCACGCCCGAGCGCGAACTGGCAGAAACCGATCAAGCCGTGACTGTCACTGATGCCCACTCCAGCTTCAGCGCCGTGGGCATGCGATTCGACAACAACGCACGCACCATAAAGCTGCTCGCACAGGTCAGAAGCCAACATGAAATTGCCAAAAATTAATCCCTTTTCCCTCTGCACGATGCTCTGTCTGGCGCTCGTTTGCAACGCCGGGTATGCCGAGCAGGCCGACCGCGACAAGCCCATGCACCTGGAAGCGAACCAGGCCAGCATCGACGACAAAAGACAGATCAGCACATTCGAAGGCAACGTGCAGCTCACCCAGGGCACGCTGGCCATCAGCGGCGACAAGCTGGTGGTGCAGCAGGACAAGAAAGGTTACACGCACGGCAGCGCCACCGGAAAGCCCGCCAGCTTCCGCCAGAAGCGCGACAAGCAGGACGAATATGTGGAAGGCTATGGTGAGCGCATCGAATACGACGCACAGAACGAGACCGTGGATTTGTTTGGCCAGGCGCGGCTGACGCAGGCGGGCAGCGAAGTACGCGGCGAACACATCACCTACAGTTCCAGGACGGAAATTTTCCAGGTGCACGGCGCAACGGATCAGCCCGCGGACGCCACCGGTAAAGGCCGCGTGCGCGTGATCATCCAGCCCAGGAGCAAGGACACCGCCGGCACGGCAGCAGACACGCGGCAGCAATCCGGGGATCATGGCAATTCGTCACCCTGAATAATGAAACAACGAATCGCCATAATCGTTTCCCTCTCCCCAGCCCTCTCCCCCAAGCGGGCGAGGGGGGCAATGTCTCGCAACGCGAGTTGTCACATTAAAGGCTACCAATGAGCGAACTGCGCGCCGCCGCGCTGAAAAAAACCTACCGCTCGCGCACGGTGGTGCATGATGTTTCGCTGTCCGTGAAAAGCGGCGAGGTGGTCGGCCTGCTGGGTCCAAACGGCGCGGGCAAGACCACCTGCTTCTACATGATTGTCGGCCTGGTGGCGGCTGACGGCGGCGACATCTTCATCGACGATGAAAACATCACCCACCTGCCTATCCACCGCCGCGCGCGCCTCGGGCTGGGTTATTTGCCGCAGGAAGCCTCTATCTTCCGCCGCCTGACCGTATCCCAGAACATCCAGGCGGTGCTGGAGCTGCAGGGCTACCCGACAAATGAAATCAGGGCGCGGCTGGAAGAATTGCTGGAGGATCTGCACATCATTCATATCCGCAACAACCCGGCCATCAGCCTGTCCGGCGGAGAGCGGAGGCGCGTCGAAATCGCCCGCGCGCTGGCTTCCAACCCGCGCTTTATCCTGCTGGATGAACCCTTTGCCGGCGTGGACCCGATCGCCGTGCTGGACATCCAGAAAATCATCCATTTCCTCAAGGGGCGCGACATCGGCGTGCTGATCACCGACCACAACGTGCGCGAAACGCTGGGCATCTGCGACCGCGCCTATATCATTAACGCCGGATCGGTAATGGCAGAAGGCAAGCCGGATGAAATCATTTATAATGAGGGCGTGAGAAAAGTATATCTCGGAGAGCACTTCAAACTATAGGCGCGCAATGATGCGTCAACCTCGTCCGCAAACTGTGCAATGAAACCCGCATTACAACTCAGGCAATCCCAGCAACTGACGCTTACTCCGCAGTTGCAGCAAGCAATACGCCTGTTGCAATGCTCCACGCTGGAGATCAATCAGGAAGTCGCGCGCCTGCTGGACGAAAACCCGATGCTGGAACGCGAGGACGACGACGCCGCACTGCCTTATGCACACGGCGATGCAGCCACCTCCGCCTCTTCTACAGAAAATACCGCAGCAAAGGACGACGCGCCGCAACAGGCCGATGAGGACTGGGCCAAGGAGGAGTGGAGCGAACCCACATTCTCCGCCGCCGGCACGACCGACGACGACGAAGAACCGCACGCCGAAGTAAAGGCCGACACCCCCAGCCTGCGCGAACACCTGATCTGGCAGCTGAACATGAGCCAGCTGGATGAGCGCGACCGGAAAATAATCGGGCTGCTGATCGATGCACTGGACGAGAACGGTTACCTGGCACAGCCGCTGGCAGAGATCGCCGAACTGCTGCCGGAACAGCTGGACATCACGCTGGACGACCTTGAAACCGCGCTGACGCAACTGCAGCATCTGGACGAACCCGGCATAGGCGCGCGAACCCTGAGCGAATGCCTGGCGCTGCAACTCAAGGCGCAGCCACAGGACACGCCGCACCGCGATCTCGCGTTGCTGATCGTGACGCAGCACCTGAACCTGCTCGCGGCGCGCGATTTCACCAAACTGAAGCGGTTGCTGCACTGCGACGACGATGCACTGCGCGCCGCACAGGCGCTGATCGTCCAGCTCAAACCCAAACCCGGTGCGGAATTCGAACAGCGCGCGTCCGACTACGTGGTGCCGGATGTGGTGGTCGAGCGCGTGCAGGGAAACTGGCAGGTGCGCCTGAATACCGAAGCCATGCCGCGCCTGCGCATCAACCAGATGTATGCCAACATCCTGCACCAGCGCGGCGAAAAAAATGCGCAGCAGCTGGCCGGACAATTGCAGGAAGCGCGCTGGTTCATCAAGAACATGCAGCAGCGCTTCGAAACCATATTGCGGGTTTCGCAGGCGATCGTCGAGCGCCAGCGCCATTTTTTCGAGCACGGCGACATCGCGATGCGCCCGCTGGTGCTGCGTGAAATTGCCGACCAGCTGGAGCTGCACGAATCCACGATTTCGCGCGTGACCACGCAGAAATTCATGCTCACGCCGCGCGGCATCTACGAGCTCAAATATTTCTTCGGCAGCGGCATCGCGACCGAAGCCGGCGGCACGTGTTCTTCCACGGCCATCCGCGCACTCATCAAGCAGCTGGTCAGCCAGGAGGATGCGCAGCATCCCCTGTCCGACAGCCGCATGTCCGAAATCCTGGCACTGCAGGGCATATCCGTTGCCCGGCGTACCGTGGCAAAGTACCGGGAATTGCTGCACATCCTCCCGGTCAATCTTCGTAAATCACTCTAACCATAAGGAGCAAGCCATGAATCTCAACCTAAGCGGACACCATCTGGAAATCACCCCCGCCATCCGCGAGCATGTGCTAAGCAAAATCGAAAAAGTAAAACGCCACTTCGAAAACGTGATCGATGTAAACGTGATCCTGTCCGTGGAGAAGCTGAGGCAAAAGGCCGAGGCCAATGTCCACCTGAGCGGCAAGACGATTTTTGTGGAATGCGACGATGAGAACTTGTATGTCGCGATCGACAGCCTGATCGAAAAGCTCGACCGCCAGATCCTCAAGCACAAGGAAAAAGGCGCGGCGCGCCGCCACGACGAATCCGGAATTCATCCCGCGGCAGAGTAAAGCGTAAACAGACAGGGCGGCATTCACCGCCCTGTTTGCATACCCATTCATTAAACATGACTGAAACTATGAGCCTGATTAGCAAAATCCTTCCCCTCGAAAACGTCATACTGGATGCGGAATCCAGCAGCAAGAAAAGGGTATTCGAGCGGGTCGGTATATTGTTCGAGAACACCCAGCAGATCGCGCGCAGCCAGGTATTCGACAACCTGTTCACGCGCGAAAAGCTCGGCTCCACCGGCCTCGGCCAGGGCGTCGCGATTCCGCACGGGCGCATCAAGGGATTGCGCGACGCCATCGCGGCCTTTGTCAAAACACAGACCCCCATACCCTTCGACTCGCCGGACGGACAACCCGTCAACCTGATTTTCGTGCTGCTGGTGCCGGAGCGCGCCACCGACCTGCATCTGCAGCTGCTGGGCGAACTGGCGCAAATGTTCAGCGACAAATCCTTCCGCGCAAAACTGCAAGCCAGCGACGACCCCGCGGCCATCCATCAGATGTTTGCCGACTGGAAGGCATAAAGCCGTGGCCCAGGTCAACATCCAGCAGCTGTTCGAAGACAAGCAGGAAAAGCTGGCTTTGCGCTGGGCCGCAGGCGCGGACGGCGCCGCCAAGATACTAGACAGCGAGCGCGTCAACGCCTCCAACAAGGGATTGATCGGCCACCTCAACCTGATCCACCCGAACTGGGTGCAGGTGCTCAGCAGCACCGAGCTGGACTACCTGCAGGCGCTGTCGCCGGCCGCTTTCAGCGACGCGCTGACACAGCTCGAACAGAGCGCACCGCTGTGCCTGGTGGTGGCAGACACGACCGAAGTCCCGCAAGCGCTGATAGATTACGCCAACCGCACGCATACCCCGCTGTTCTGTTCGCCGCTGCCCAGCGTGCACCTGATGTGGATGATGCGCCATTACATCGTCAAGGCGCTGGCGGAGTCGACCACACGCCACGGTGTATTCCTCGACGTGCTTGGGGTCGGCGTGCTGATCACCGGCGACAGCGGCGTGGGCAAGAGCGAACTGGGGCTGGAACTGATCACGCGCGGCAACGGCCTGGTCGCGGACGACATCGCCGAGATATACCGCGTCTCGCCGGAAACGCTGGAAGGACGCTGCCCGGAACTGCTGCGCGACTTCATCGAAGTGCGCGGCCTGGGCGTGCTCAACATCCGCACGATGTTCGGCGAGACCGCGGTACGGCGCAAGAAAAGCCTCAAACTCATCGTGCACCTGCACCGCCCCGCCAACAGCGAGCTGTCGCAGATGGAGCGGCTGCCGCTGCATGCCAGCCACCAGGAAATACTCGGCGTCAAAATCAACACCGTGAACATACCGGTGATGGCCGGGCGCAACCTGGCGGTGCTGGTCGAAGCCGCAGCGCGCAATTTCGTGCTGCAGCAGCGCGGCATCGACACCATGCAGGAATTCATCAGCCGCCACGAGCTGCACATGCGGACACAATAAACCATGCAGCTATTCCTGATCAGCGGCCTGTCCGGCTCCGGCAAAAGCGTCGCACTCAAGGTGCTGGAGGACAGCGGCTATTTTTGCGTGGACAATCTCCCGTCCGAACTGCTGCCCAGTCTGCTGGACAATCTGCACCAGACCGGCAATATGCAGGTCGCCGTGAGCATAGACGTGCGCAGCGGCAGCAGCGTGCAGCGCCTGCCGCACTACGTCGCACAACTCAAACAGCAATCCATCGATGTGCGCCTGCTGTTTCTCGACGCGCAGACCGACACGCTGGTGAAACGCTTTTCCGAAACACGCCGCCGCCATCCGCTGAGCAATGACCAGCTCACCCTGCCGGAATGCGTGAAGCTCGAACGCGAGATGCTGGCCGAGATCAGCAACATCGGCGACCGCATCGACACCAGCGAACTCGGCGCCAATGCGCTGCGCGCCTGGGTCAAGGATTTCATCAAGCTGGACCACGAGCGCCTGACGCTGCTGTTCCAGTCATTCGGCTTCAAGAACGGCATCCCGCTGGACGCCGACCTGGTGTTCGACGTGCGCTGCCTGCCCAACCCGCATTACGACCCTGTGCTGCGCCCGCTCACCGGACGCGATGCGCCGGTGTGCGAATTCCTCGAACACACCCCCGCCGCGCAGCGCATGTACGGCGACATCCTGACCTTCGTCGAGGACTGGCTGCCCTGCTTCATCGCCGACAACCGCAGCTATCTCACCGTCGCCATCGGCTGCACCGGCGGGCAGCACCGCTCGGTCTACCTCGCGGAAAAACTGGCGCTCCATTTCAGGGCGCAACAGCAAGTGTTGCTGCGCCACCGCGAACTCGACAGCAAAACCTGACCATGAACTTGCCGCTCGTTTATCTCAAGGCCGGCGACTATCTGGTGATGCTGTCCGGTTGCCTGCTCACCGCATTTCTCGCGCTCACGCTGTGGCAGGGCGGCGCGGCGGACAAGGCCGTGATCCGCAGCGGCGGCAAGGTGTTCAGCGTGGCGCCGCTGTCGCGCGACCAGCTCATCGAAGTCCCCGGCCCGCTCGGCATCAGCCGCATCGCCATCCACAACCGCCAGGCACGCATCGCCGCCGACCCCAGCCCGCGCCAGTACTGCGTGCGCCAGGGCTGGCTGAAACAGGCCGGAGAAATCGCCATCTGCCTGCCCAACCAGATCAGCGTCGAACTGAGCGGCAAGAAGAAAAATTATGACAGCCTCAACTACTGAGAAACGAGTACTGAGTGCTGAGTCCCGAGTGCTGAAAACTCAGCACTCATTACTCGGCACTCAGAACTGAAATGCCATGACAGCTTCTATCATCACACTCGAGAGCACCTCCGAAGACCACCACATCGCGCGCATGGCGGCGCTGGCGCTCGGCCTGTCGGTGCTGGAGGCCGCCATCCCGTCGCCGCTGCCCGGGGTCAAGCCGGGGCTGGCCAACATCGTCACGCTGATCGTGCTGGCGCGCTACGGCTGGCGCACCGCGGCCTGGGTATCGCTGCTGCGCGTGCTCGCCGGCAGCCTGCTGCTGGGCAGTTTCCTTGCCCCGGGATTTTTCCTGAGCCTCTCCGGCGCGCTGTGCAGCCTGGCCGTGCTGGCCGCCAGCCGGCACCTGCCGCAGCGCTGGTTCGGCCCGGTCACGCACAGCATACTCGCCGCAGTCGCGCACATCGCGGGACAACTCTTGCTGGTGTATTTCTGGCTGATTCCGCACACCGGCCTGCTCTACCTCGTGCCCCTGTTCGCCGCCGCCGCGCTGGTGTTCGGCACCGTGAACGGACTGATCGCAGCGCATTATCTGGATGAGAAAAAAACTGATTCTCTGAATATGACGACGGAAATTCAGCCACGGATTAACACGGATGCACACGGATAAAAATCTGATTACGCCAGAAAGAAGTGAGCTCTCCTTGCGGGAAGCTGCACATATTTTTACGCCGTTGGTTTTATCGGTGACAATCCGCGCTAATCCGTGGCTCATTATTCCTCTCAGGAAAAACACATGAAAACCATCACCCTCGCGCTGACCGGCGCATCCGGCCTGCCCTACGCGATGCGTCTGCTCGAATGCCTGCTGCAAAGCGGGCAGCGCGTGAACCTGGTGTACTCGCAGGCGGCGCAGATCGTGGCCAAACAGGAGCTGGATTTCGTGCTACCCAACCGCCCGCAGGACGCGGAAAAAGTGCTCGCGGAACACATCGGAAAATTCAGCGGCGAGCTGCGCGTCTATGGCCGCGACGACTGGTATGCACCGATGGCATCCGGCTCCAACCCCGGCGACGCGATGGTCATCTGCCCCTGCACCATGGGCACGCTGGCCGCAGTCGCAACGGGCCTGAGCGACGACCTGATCACGCGCGCGGCCGATGTGATGCTGAAGGAAAAACGCCCGCTGATCCTGGTGCCGCGCGAGACACCGTTCTCCGCGATCCATCTGGAAAACATGCTGCGCCTGGCCCACGCAGGCGCCGTCATCCTGCCGCCCAATCCAGGGTTTTACTATCACCCGCAGAGTGTGCAGGATGTGGTGGATTTTGTGGTGGCACGCATACTGGATCATCTGGGAGTGGCGCAGACGCTGGTGAAGCGGTGGGGCGAAGACAGCAATTAGACCGCCCGAGAGCGGCACTTCATAAACTCACACAATCGACACATAACGGCCTGAAGATTGTGAATTCAAGCCGCCCGATATACAGTCATTCGAAAACTAGCAAATCGACTTGTGATTGAATTCAGGGGATGCTAGGCAACAACGCTGACAGAATATATCTACGTAGCAAAACATTCTTAGTATCAATCCCTTTGTTTTGAAATACGTTCTGCCAATTTGCACCATCGTTATCTGAGGATGTTTCAGCGATCTCAGTAGGCACTTTCTCCTTGACAACCATATTGGATTCTCGCTGCACATCAAAATACTCAACCCAATCGACGCGAACTTTATGGTTGTGACCATCTCCACCATGTACTGATACATAGTCCGTGCGATCCTCGCCTCTGTAACCATAGTCGGGTAGGGTGGGCAGGGTTCATCTGCCCACGCTGTCTGGCGTCCGCGTGGGCACAAAAGCGTGCCCACCCTACCAAACGCGAACGACCGCAGATGGCACATTGCCGTCCGTCATGTTGCCATATTGAATGCCAGAAAGCGGTCATTCGGCCCGGCCGGCGTAGGACGCATTAACTGAAAGCTTAAAGCGCCGTATGAAAACAAAACATCCGGCGGGTTACGCTTTGCTAACCCGCCCTACAACACCACCTTGACACACACCGCAAGACAAGAAAGGTAACCAGCAGCCGGGCTGCCCCCGGCGAAGTTGCCTGTAGCCTAATTTAAAGAAAGCGCAGACATGTCTGCGCACTCCATATTACGCACTCCAGATCACTGCCCGGCTACCATCATGCTCTCGATCAGGATCGAGCCGCACTGCCTCGAACCCTGCACCAGCACGTCATTGCCCACGGCCGCGATGTTGCGGTAAATGTCTTTCAGGTTGCCGGCGATGGTGATTTCTTCGACCGGATATTGAATCTCGCCGTGTTCCACCCAGAAGCCTGCGGCACCCCGGGAGTAGTCGCCGGTGACGGCATTCACGCCCTGCCCCAGCAGCTCGGTGACGAGCAGGCCGCGGCCCATTTTTTTCAGCAGGCCGTCGAAATCCAGCTCGCCCGGGCGCACGATCAGGTTGTGGTTGCCGCCCGCGTTGCCGGTGGTTTTCATGCCCAGCTTGCGCGCGGAATAGCTGCCGAGGAAGTAGCCCTGCAGCACGCCATTTTCAACGATGGTGCGGCGCTGCGTCTGCACGCCCTCGTCGTCGAATGTGCCGCTGGCCAGACCTCGCGGAATATCCGGCACGTCCTCGATATGGATGCTGGAGGAAAACACCTGCTTGCCCAGCTGGTCGAGCAGGAACGAAGATTTGCGATACAGGCTGCCGCCGCTGGCCGCGCCGATGAAGCTTCCGAGCAGGCTGGCCGCCACCGGCGCCTCGAACAGCACCGGCACTTGCATGGTGCCGAGCTTGCGCGCCTTGAGCCGGCGCAGTGCGCGTTCCGCCGCGATGCGGCCCACCTCTTCAACCTTGAGCATCTCGCTCGCCTCGCGCGCTTCGGTGTACCAGTAATCGCGCTGCATCGAAGCCCCCTTGCCGGCGATCACCGAGCAGCTGACGCTGTGGCGCGAAGTGGGATAGCCGCCGATGAAGCCGAGACTGTTGGCATACACGAACTGAGCCTCATGCACGCTGACGGAAGCGCCTTCGGAGTTGTTGATGCGCTTGTCGCGCGCGAACGCGGCCTGTTCGCATTCCTGCGCCAGAGCGATGGCCTGCTCCACGTTCAGCAGCCACGGGTGATACAGGTCCAGGTCGGGAAACTCGGTCGCCAGCATTTTCTTTTCCGGCAGGCCGGCGCAGTCGTCGGCGGCGGTGTGGCTGGCGATGGAAAGCGCGGCATCGACGGTGTCGCGCACCGCCTGCGGCGAGAAATCGGAGGTGTGCGCATTGCCGCGCCGCTGGCCGATGAACACGCTGATTCCTATGCCCTTGTCGCGGTTGTATTCGATGGTCTCGACCTCTCCCTGACGCACGGTGACGGCCTGCCCGAAACCGTCTGACACCTCAACCGAAGCGGCGGTCGCACCCCGCTTCTTTGCATACTGCAGCATGTCGCGCGCGCGCTGGCGCAGGGTGTCGGCGGAATGAGAAAACCTATCCTTGGAAAAGTCTAAAAACGGCTGTTCGGACGTGGAAATTGAAGTCATATTTTTGAAATTCAGCAAAACGGTTGGGTGGAAGGCGCTATCATAACAACATCCAATTATTATTTCGCACCCCTATGCACCGTCACGACGACCATCCAGAAGAAGAACTGGACTTGCCACCGAGCAAAACCAAAATCAAGAAACAGATGCTGGGCCTGCAGGACATCGGCGAACAGCTGGTGGGGCTGAGCACCGACAAGCTGAAAGAACTGGATTTGCCGGAACAGCTGTTCGATGCCGTGCGTGAAATGAAGCGCATCAACAAATTCGGCGCGCAGCGGCGGCAGATGCAGTACATCGGACGGCTGATGCGCGACGTGGATCCCGCGCCCATCGTCGCCAAGCTGGAATCGTGGAGCGGCAAATCGCATTCCCACATCGCCTGGCTGCACCGGATCGAACGCTGGCGTGACCGCCTGCTGGAAAACGAAGCGGCGCTGACCGAGCTGCTGGCCGAGCATCCCCAAGCCGATGCGCAGCATCTGCGCGCGCTGATCCGCAACGCGCTGAAGGAAAAGGAACTGGCCAAGCCGCCGAAGAATTACCGCGAAATATTCCAGGTGCTGCGCGAAATCATGCCGGAGCAGCCGGCCCCGCCCGCAGCCGAATAATCCGCCCTGTCAATTAGCGAACCCTAAGCAACATGCTCCCGCATATCACGCTCGAAACAGGCAAACAGCCGCAACACACCATCATCTGGCTGCACGGCCTGGGCGCGGACGGCGAGGATTTCGTATTCGTCGCGGACGAAATGGATCTGCCGCTGCCGGTGCGTTACATTTTCCCGCACGCGCCCAAACAGCCGGTGACGATCAATGGCGGCTTCGTGATGCGCGCATGGTATGACGTGGCCTCCGCAGATTTCGGCACACAGCCGGACACTGCGGGCATACGCGCGTCACAGGCGGAAATCGAGAAGCTGATCGCGCATGAAATTCAGCGCGGCGTGCCGGCGCAGAATATTTTCCTCGCCGGCTTTTCGCAGGGCGGCGTCATCGCGCTGCAGACCGGCCTGCGCCAGACGCAAAAGCTCGGCGGCATGATCGCGCTTTCAACCTATTTGCCGCTGGCGGAAAAACTGGAGGATGAAGCTAGCGCAAGCGCAAAGGAGTCGCCCATTTTCATGGCGCACGGGCGCAGCGACCCGGTCATTCCGTATGCACTGGGGAAAAAATCGGCGGAACAATTAGCCGGCCTGGGCTATGCGCTGGCATGGCATGAATACCCGATGCAGCATTCGGTTTGCATCGAGGAAGTGCGCGACATTGAAGCATGGCTCAGGCAGCGGCTGAGCGCAGATACGGAAAAGGGTGATTAAGCCAAAAATCTCAGTTAGACACGGATAAGCACGGATAAAAAACTGCATTTTGAAGAATTGGCATTTCATCCCATCGGCAAAATCAACAAGCTAATACAACTCATTGTTCATCCGTGTCAATCCGTGTTCATCCGTGGCTCAATTGCATTTTTCATGATTAATGAAAATCGTGCACTGCGGGATCACTCGCTATCCTGCGAAAACGCACCAGGTCGTAGTCTTCGCCCTTCTCCATCAGCGCCATCGGCTCCAGCACGTAATCCCTGTTGGCCAGCGTCACACGCAGCTTGCGGTTGCCGGAATAGGTATCGTGACTCATCAGCAGGCTGACCTCGCTGCTGTCGTCGTCCTCATCCTCGACGGAATTGTGCAACCATAGCGCCGGCTGAACATCGTCTTCCATATACCTGCGCAGGCCTACACCGGTCACTTTGTTGGTGAGCACCTCCACCCCGACGTGCAGATTGCTCATCGGATCGCGGCTGATGCGGCGCACGATGCCCACGCCCCAGCGATCCAGGTTGTCCGGCCTGATGCCCATCAACGAGCCGATCGCCATCTCGCCCGGGCGCGGCGACGGCAAGATGCAGCGGAATCCGCCCATGCTGATATCTTCCACCTCGCAGCTTGTGCCATTGTCACGACCAAGGCTCAGGCCGATATTGGTCTGCTCCATGACTTTGTAAAATCCGTTCGCCACGTTCATGCTCAGGCTGATATTGCGCCGCACCGAACGGCGCTTGGGCGGCGGAAAAGCCAGCGACTCGGCCAGATGTTTCAGCACGCCGCGCACCGCATCTATGCCATACACGCCGCCCAGATCGACTTCCTCGGGCACGATGCCGCTCTGCAGCGCATTGAGCAAGACTTCTATGTGCGGCTGCAGATTGTGCACGCCGATGAAACGCATGGCGGGACGCGGCACAGTTTGCGTGCTCACCCGCATCGGCGGTGCGGGGCGCAGCAAATCGAAACCGAAACAGCTGCTGTCCGGCTCATATTGCCTGGCAACGGAAAAATCACCGGCCAGATGCGCGACCAGGCGCTCGGCCAGATGAGCATCGAGGCGATTGAGCGTTGCGGCGCTGGATGCGTACCATATCAGCACCGCAGAAAATTCGCTGCGCACCGAGGTATGCACGTCCGACCCGCCCTGCAGTTGCACCCGCTCCCCCAGATACTCATGCGTTTCGGCATGCACGTAAAATTCCGCCAGATACGCCCAGCTTGCCTGTTCAACCAGCGCATAGCGTGCAGCGGCATATTTCAGCTTGCCCGTCGCCGCGCTGATGCCCCGCACAGCCAGCAATGGCAGCCCCAGCTTGATCGCACTGCTGCCTTTGTCCCCGTTGCGGTAGCGCACCAGCACAGTGTGGTACGCCTGCAATAACTGTTCGAAAAAGCCGCTCAACGCGTTCCACAGGCGGTTTTCCTGGAAGGTAGACAGGCTATGCGCGGAAAAATAATCAGATGTCAGCCTGCGCTCGAACGGCCGCGCAGTTTCATCGAGCAGACACAGCACGGCCAGCTGATGATCCAGGCGGAATCCGGCCTGTTCGCGCACAGAGCCTATCCAAGCGGTCATTTCCTGCAAAGCCTTGAGCGCGTCATGCTTCGGAATCTCGTCCAGCAGCGCCTGCGCCGACTGGATATCCGCCATGGGGTGATCCGATTTCCCGCCAAATAATCTCAACATAATTCCACCTCCCACTCACGCGGCGTGGCGCTCATAAATGTCGTGTTTATATAAACACAAAACAATCCGCCTGGCTGTCCGCCAAAAACAATATAATTTTAACGCTTCCGGAGAATTTTCGTGATCAAATTTTTGCTTGACGACACCCCTTTCCCGCCCGTGGAACGCGCGCTGCGCATCCCCAACGGGCTGCTTGCGGCGGGCGGTGATCTCACTCCGGCGCGCCTGCTGGACGCCTATCGCCACGGCATATTTCCGTGGTTCAACGAAGGCGACCCGATACTGTGGTGGAGTCCCGATCCGCGCATGGTGCTGTTTCCGGACGAATTCAGGATTTCGCACTCGCTGCGCAAGACGCTGCGCAACAGGATATACGAAATCCGTACCGACACCGCATTCGAACAGGTGATGCTTGCCTGCGCCGCGCCGCGCAACGGGCAAGGCACATGGATAATCGACAAAATGGTCGCCGCCTACACCGAACTGCACCGCATCGGCGTGGCGCATTCGGTCGAGAGCTGGTTCGGAGGCGAACTCGTGGGAGGGCTGTACGGCATCGCCATCGGGCGCATGTTCTATGGCGAGTCTATGTTCAGCCGCCGCAGCGACGCCTCCAAGGCCGCGCTCGCGCATCTGGCCGCGCAGCTGTCCCGCTGGAATTTCGGCATGATCGACTGCCAGATGAATACCCCGCATCTGGCCACGCTCGGCGCGCGCGAAATTCCGCGCGCGGAATTCGTCCGGCGACTGCAGGAATTGATACACTACCCGGACATCCCCTCGCCCTGGTGCTTCGACGAATATGAAGCTGTTGCATGACATGCCGCTGTCGGCGCTGCAGTTCTACCTCACCGCCTCTTATCCGTGCAGCTATCTGCCGGATCATCTGGCGCGCTCGCAGGTTGCCACGCCCAGCTTCATGATCACCCCGCCGGTCTATTCGGAACTGGTACGGCGCGGCTTCCGCCGCAGCGGCACGTTCACCTACCGGCCGCGCTGCGACGCCTGCCAGGCCTGCGTGCCGGTGCGCGTCGATGTGAATGCCTACACCCCGAGCCGCAGCCAGCGCCGCGCCGCGCGCCATCACCGGGAACTGGAGGCGTCGCTGCACTCACTGCATGAGGGCGAGGAACATTTCGATCTGTACCAGCGCTACCAGACCGCGCGCCACAGCGAAGAGAACGCCGAGCGCGACAGCCCCGAGCAGTACCGCAATTTTCTGCTGCAAAGCCAGGTCGATTCCATGCTGGTCGAATTCCGCGAACACGGCGTGCTGCGCATGGTGAGCCTGATCGACATACTGGACGACGGGCTGTCCTCGGTCTACACCTTCTACGATCCCGATGTGCCCCAGGCCAGCTACGGCACCTACAACGTGCTGTGGCAGATCGAGCTGTGCCGCAAACTGGAGCTGGAATATCTCTACCTCGGTTACTGGATAGCAAACAGCCAGAAAATGGCCTACAAGGCCAATTTCCGCCCGCTGCAGGGGCTGGTGCAGGGCGAGTGGCAAGCCCTGCAAATGTCAAATTACAATCACGACTAACTTCAACTTTTAACCATGTACCCACTGATACGCCCGCTGATTTTTTCGCTAGACCCGGAAACCGCGCACCATGTTGCGCTGGACGCGCTGCAGAAAGCGCACCGCTTCGGCCTGACCTCGCTGTGCGGCAAACACCCCGCCGCCACGCCGCGCAGCGTGATGGGGCTGACCTTTCCCAACCCGGTCGGACTGGCCGCCGGCATGGACAAGAACGGCGAATACATCGATGCGCTGGCATCGCTGGGTTTCGGCTTCATCGAGGTGGGCACGGTCACGCCGCGCCCGCAGCCGGGCAATCCGAAGCCGCGCCTGTTCCGCCTGCCCGAGGCGCAGGCCATCATCAACCGCATGGGGTTCAACAACTTCGGCGTGGACACGCTGCTGAAAAACGTCAAGCGCGCGCAGTTCCGGGGAATTCTGGGCATCAACATCGGCAAGAATTTCGACACCCCGATCGAAAAGGCTGCGGACGACTACCTGATCTGCCTGCGCAAAGTGTATGCGCACGCGAGCTATGTCACCATCAACATCTCCTCGCCCAACACCAAGAATCTGCGCCAGCTGCAGGGCGGCGACGAGCTCGATGCGCTGCTGTCGCTGCTGAAAGCGGAACAGGAAAAGCTGGCCGACCAGCACGGCAAACATGTGCCGCTGGCATTGAAAATCGCACCCGACCTGGATCGGGAACAGATACAGCAGATCGCCGCACTGCTGATGCGCCACCGCATAGACGGCGTGATCGCCACCAACACCACGCTGTCGCGCGAGGGCGTCGAACACCTGCCGCAGCACACCGAGGCGGGCGGCCTGTCCGGCGCGCCGGTGCGCGAAAAATCCACCGCCGTCGTCCGCCAGCTCGCCGCAGCGCTGCAGGGCGCACTGCCGATCATCGGCGTGGGCGGCATCCTCAGCGGCGCGGATGCGGTGGAAAAACTGCACGCCGGCGCGGCGCTGGTGCAGATATACAGCGGCATGGTTTATCGCGGCACGGAGCTGGTTGCGGAGTGCGTCGAGGCGATCGGAAAAATGGCAGCCCCATAAACGCCATTCAGCAGCGGGTTCCGCTGTTCGGCAGGAACGCGCATCTTTATTTGCAATGTTGGCAATGCTGAAGAAGATTGTTTCCGGCGTTAACCAAGCGTAAAGTTGCGCCCCATTCTTTCCGGACAAGAAAAAACAGAATGAGCGGAACGCACGTAAAGCAGAAATTGCCCACCCTGATCCTGGGCGCGATCGGTGTAGTGTATGGGGACATCGGCACCAGCCCGCTGTATGCGATGAAAGAGACTTTCGCCGGACACCACCCCCTGCCGGTAATCGAAGCCAACGTGCTCGGCGTGCTTTCGGTGATGTTCTGGACCATCATGCTGCTGGTGTCGCTCAAGTATGTGGTCGTCATCATGCGCGCGGACAATCACGGCGAAGGGGGCTCCCTGGCGCTGCTGGCATTGGCCAGCGACCTGACTTCCAAGCGCCCCAACATCAAGTGGTTCATCGCGATCATCGGGGTGTTTGCCGCCGCCTTGTTTTATGGCGACAGCATGATCACCCCCGCCATTTCCGTGCTCTCCGCCGTCGAAGGCTTGAATGTTGTCGCCCCCGAGCTCGGCCACTATGTGATGCCCATCACCATCGCGGTGCTTACCGCACTGTTCATGGTGCAAAAACACGGCACAGGGGCAATGGGCATGGCATTTGGCCCCATCATGATTTTCTGGTTTGCCTGCCTGGGAGCATTGGGTGTGCTGTCCATCGTGCAAAGTCCGCAAGTGCTGTTTGCGCTCAACCCCCTGTATGCCTGGCATTTCCTCAGCCTTGATCCCAGACTTTCCTTTCTGGCACTGGGCTCCGTCGTGCTCGCCGTGACCGGGGGCGAAGCCCTGTACACCGACATGGGGCACTTCGGAAAATTTCCGATCCGGCTCACCTGGTTCTCCTTCGTGCTGCCCGCTCTGGTGCTGAACTATTTCGGGCAAGGCGCGCTGTTGCTGCACAACCCGCAAGCCATCGAGAATCCGTTCTACCTGCTCGCTCCGGCATGGGCGCTGATACCGATGGTTCTGCTCGCCACTGCAGCCACGGTGATCGCCTCGCAAGCCGTGATATCCGGCGCATTTTCGGTGGCGAGCCAATCGGTGCAAATGGGCTTCCTTCCGCGCATGGAAATCCGCCAGACTTCGGACAAGGCGCAGGGCCAGATCTATGTCCCCCTGACCAACTGGACGCTTTATCTGGCGGTCATTTTTCTGGTGTTCAGCTTTCAGAATTCCAGCAACCTCGCAGCCGCGTATGGCATCGCCGTCACCGGCACGATGATGATAGACACCATCCTGATCACCATTGTGCTGGTGGCCTGGCGCTGGTCGCCGCTGCTGCTGATCCCGCTGATCGGCATAATCTTCACCGCCGATTTTGCGTACTTCGCGGCCAATGCGGTGAAGATTCCGCAAGGCGGCTGGTTTCCGCTGGGCATCGCGGTCATTTGCTTTACCGTGCTCACGACCTGGAAGCACGGTCGAAAATTATTGTTCGATGAAATTGCCCGGCAATCCGTACCCATTCAGGTAGTTCTGGATAGCGCGGATGGCATCAACCGGGTAAGCGGCACTGCGGTGTTTCTGACAGCCATCGGTGAAGGTGCACCTTCCGCGCTGCTGCACAATCTAAAGCACAATCAGGTGCTGCACGAACGCAACGTCCTGCTGACCGTCATCGTCGAGGACAAGCCCTATGTCACCAAAGGCAACCGGCTGCTGGTCGACGACATGGGCAAGGGTTTTTACCGGGTAAGGATTTATTACGGCTTCATGGAAAGGCCCGACCTTCCGGCCGCATTGGAGCAGTGCGCCTTATGGGGATTGTCCTTCGACATGATGACCACATCGTTCTTCATATCGCGCGCCATGATTGTTCCGGGCACCAGTCCCGGCATGATGCAATGGCGCAAGCGCTTGTTCCTCGCGCTATCCAGAAATGCCCTGAGCGCGGCCGACTTCTTCAAGATTCCCACCAACCGCGTGATTGAAATGGGCAAGCGCATAGAAATATAGCCGAAGAATAAGCCCCCGCAGAATTGCGGCTGGCAATGCGCATTGAAAAGGACGTACATGCCGCCTGCCCATGTTCGAATCGGCCTGCAAAAATACCCGCTTGCTGCGGAAATCGGTGCTAGAACGGGTCGGCGAAAATATCGCGCATGGACGCGCCTGCGAAGAAGGAAGCCTTCTTGGCCGCATTGACCATGTCCGGATTGCCGCACAGGAACACGCGCCAGCCGGACAAATCTGGATTCTCTGCCAGCGCGACATCCAGCACCACCCCTTGCGCGTAACCGGCCGGCGCAACGCCGTCCGATACGCACGGGACATAGCTGAAATTTGCGTTGCCCGCTGCCAGCTTCCTCAATTCCTCGACCAGATACAGCCCATCCTTGTTGTAGCTGCCGTGGTAAAGGCTGATCTTGCCGGTGTGCCCGTTCAACAGCGCGTCACGGACGATGCCGTACAAGGGCGCGAGGCCGGAGCCGGTGCCGATCAACAGCATGTTCTGCGCGGGATTGCCCGGCACGTAAAAGCAATCGCCCGTGGCTGCCGAAATCGTGATGGTATCGCCAGCCCTGAGGCTGTCGAAAATCCAGCCGCTGACCAGCCCGCCGGGCACTCTCCTTACATGCAGCATGAGCTCGTCGTCGAGCGTGGGCACGCTCGCCAGCGAATAGCAGCGTGCGGTGGCATCGTCCTTGAACAGATTGATGAATTGCCCGGCCTTGTATTCGAACGGCCGGGGAGGATTGATTTTGATGCCGAGTATGTCGGCGTTGAGATATTCGACGCTGCTGACCCTGGCCGCAAGCCGGGTCATTGATTTTTCCGGCAGCACAACCTCGATGTCTTCCTGTGGAATACAGCTGCAGGCCAGAAAATAATTCTGCGCTGCAAGCGTCGGTTTCAAACCCGCCTGGGCTGTGGCTGGAACTGCGCCCTTGACCGCCTGCATCAAGCAGGTCTGGCAAAGCCCGGAGCGGCAGGAAGACGGAATTGCAACACCGTGGGCAGTCAGGCAATCGAGTACGGATTTTCCGCCGCACTCGTATGACTGCCCGCCATAGCTAATTTTTGGCATCGGTGTTCGGGCTTATTTGCCCAGCACGTCTTTGCGTGTGCTCTCGGCGATTGCCGCAGCCTGCGCAATCAGATGGGGCGGAACTTTGAGTTCGGTCAGCGTAGCGCCGATGTGCTCCATCACCGCATCGAAATGCGTGTCGTTCAGCCCTTTTGCCACGAGATGGGCATGACCCTTGCGCATGTCTTCGCCGGTGTAATTGTGCGGGCCGCCAAAAGCCATGGTCAGGAAAGCCTTCTGCTTGGCCGCCTGCTTGTCCATGTCCACACCCTCGAAGAAGCGCTTGATGCGTTCATCCTTCAGAACCTTGCGATAGAAAATATCCACTGCGGCATTAACAGCACCTTCACCACCGATTTCTGTAAACAAGCTCATAGTCCATCTCCTTTGAATAATTTCAATGTTGCAGTCAGAAATTTCCGGCTGCTGTGGTTATACTACCTTGCCTGGATGAACATTATTTGAAGTGATTGCTGCAATCACATAAGATGCATCCTGTGTACATCTTATAATTCATCATTGAACCGTGTCAAGGGTGATGTGTCACTTCGGAGAGATGCCAAATGCGCCTGACTTTGTATACCGATTATTCGCTACGCGTGCTGCTCTATCTTGCATCGCAGCAGGAAAAAACCGTGACCATCAGCGAGCTGGCCGATTTTTATCAGATATCCAGAAATCATCTGGTGAAAGTGGTGCACAACCTGGGGCTGCAAGGATTCATCGAAACCACACGGGGGAAAAACGGGGGGCTCAGGCTCGCGCGCCCCGCAGACAAAATCGTGATCGGCGATGTGGTGCGGAAAATGGAACCCGATTTCGACCTGCTCGAATGCTTCAATCCCGCGACCGACCAGTGCGTGATCACCAACAGTTGCAGCCTGAAATCCGTGCTGTTCAATGCACAGGCCACATTTTTGAATTTGCTCGATCAATACACGCTGGCCGACACGGTCAAGAAGCCCGCGAAAAAATCCCCCGCGTTCAAGTCCATCCCGGTCGTGCACAAATAACGAATGCGGGCGCTGCACTGCCTGCATTCGCGCCCGGCTAAAACGCCAGCTTCACACCCACATGCGCGCCGTCATCAAGCACGGCACTCGGGCCGCCATTCCTGACGCCAAACCTGATTTTGCGATAACCCACATAAGCCATCGTCTGCGGCATCACTTCATATTCCAGTCGCAAGCCGACCTGGTCATAGCTGTCCGCGTCGGCAAAGGTAATGATCCTGGGCGCGAACTGGAATTCCCCGACTATGCCGAAAGCTTTGGCTGCAGGCGGAGAGAAACGCAACTGCCCGCCTAAGGCCACGGCTGAGGCATTGATTTTGGGATATCCGGTTCTGCCGATAGAGGCCGTCAGAACCTTGACGCCAACGCCTACCGATATTCCCGATGCCTTGTCCGCATCGTTCGCCACCATCAAGCCGGCCTCGCCCAGCAAGCTGTTCGTGTCGTTGTAAAGCACCCCAAAACGCAACTCGGACTTGCCCTGCGTGGCGCGCCCCGTGTTCAGGTTATATTGAAACTGGGCGACATCATTGTTCAAATTGATATCGAAAGTATCCGACCATGCCGCAGCACTCGCGACAGACAGGGACATGGCAAAAATATGGCGCAACAACATAGACTTCACTCCTTGAGTATTATTTCAAATCGAGGCGCCGCATGGTACAGCCGGCCGCAACACCGCAATTATGCCATTAGGCAGCTCGTCCGCCAGGCAAAATCCTGCATAGACCTCCAGGCCGCGCGGTTGAAGCACCAAGGGAAACAGGGGATAATCCGCCTCTTCACACAAGTGGCAGCAAATGACCGAATACATACTCATACTGATCAGCACGGTGTTCGTCAACAACATCGTGATGGTGAAGATACTCGGGCTGTGCCCGTTCATGGGGGTTTCCAAAAAACTGGAAGCCGCCATCGGCATGGGCGCGGCCACCACGTTCGTACTGACGCTGGGCTCCGGCTCCAGCTACCTGATCAGCCATTACCTGCTGGAACCCAACAATCTCGCCTATCTCACCACGCTGTCCTTCATCGTGGTCATCGCCGGCATCGTGCAGTTCACCGAGATGGCGGTGCAGAAACTCAGCCCGCCGCTGTACCAGGTGCTGGGCATCTACCTGCCGCTGATCACCACCAATTGTGCGGTGCTCGGCATCCCGCTGCTCAACCTGCAGCTCAAGCACGACTTCATGCAATCGCTGCTGTACGGCCTCGGCGGCTCGCTCGGCTTCACCATGGCCATGATCATGTTTGCCGGCATCCGCGAACGCCTGGAAGGCGCGGACGTGCCCGGCATATTCAAGGGCTCGGCCATCGCGATGGTCACCGCCGGTTTGATGAGTCTGTCGTTCATGGGATTCTCGGGACTCGTCAAATAATGCCGCTGCACCGCTCCGCCTTGCCCCAGAGATTCCCATGCTGACCGCGATACTGGTGATGTCGGCCCTCGCTGTCGCGCTGGGCGCGGTGCTGGGTTTTTCCGCGATCAAGTTCAAGGTCGAAGGCAATCCGCTGGTGGAAAAAATCGATGCCGTGCTGCCGCAGACGCAATGCGGCCAGTGCAGCTACCCCGGCTGCAAACCCTATGCCACGGCCATCGCGGCGGGCGAAGCGGACATCAACCGCTGCCCGCCCGGCGGCGAGGAAGGCATACGCAAACTGGCGGATCTGCTCGGCGTGGAATTCAAACCCTTCGGCGAAGGCGCCGCGCCCAAGCCCAAGTCCATCGCGTTCATCGACGAGAACACCTGCATCGGCTGCACGCTGTGCATCCAGGCCTGCCCGGTGGACGCGATCGCCGGCGCGGCCAAACAGATGCACACCATCATCGCCGCAGAATGCACCGGCTGCGAGCTGTGCATCGCGCCCTGCCCGGTCGACTGCATCACCATGGAACCGCTGCCGCAGACACTGCAGAACTGGAAATGGGACTATCCGGTTTTCGCACTGGTGCCCCAACGATGAGAACGCTCCATCATTTCCACGGCGGCGTCCATCCGGCGGAACACAAGCTGGAATCGTCCGAGCGGCCCAGCGCGCGCGCGCCGCAGCCGCAACGCCTGATCCTGCCGCTGCAGCAGCACATCGGCGCAAAAGCAAAAGCCGTCGTGCAGGCCGGCGACAAGGTGCTCAAAGGGCAACTGCTGGCCAGCGCCGACGGCATGCTCAGCGCCGCGATCCACGCGCCGACCTCGGGCACGGTGCTGTCGGTCGATCTGCACGCGGTGCCGCATCCCTCCGGCCTGCCGGATCTGTGCATCATCATCGAGCCGGATGGCGAGGATCGCTGGATCGATCACGCCGCGTTCGATTACCGCGCGCTGCCCAAGGCGGAACTGCTGACCCGGC
>Ga0315268_10001341_pt1 | contig 28209 bp, 26 predicted proteins | sample C1_top_MG_FD_204535 | JGI IMG/M metagenome (GOLD analysis project Ga0315268, IMG submission 204535) | Sediment microbial communities from Yellowstone Lake, YNP, Wyoming, USA - C1_top | ecosystem: Environmental > Aquatic > Freshwater > Lake > Sediment | place: USA: Wyoming | collected 2017-08-01
CCATCGATCCGAACATTCTTATGATCTCCTTAAATTAACTCGCGCGTGAGGGGCGCGGTTTTCGCGACCCTCTCGACGCGACTGGTTAGTGAGAGTTGTCGGTCACCGCAAGCTCGATTGCTTTTATCTTCATGCGCCAATATATATATGCAGCTGTGCCGAATGGAATCCAATAGGCGAGAATGATGCTCATGACTGCAGTTAAATCGACGGCATGTTGAGAATTGCGCAGGCGTAATATGGTCGTAAGCATGCAACCTGCAACAAGTAAAGCATAGATTAAAGCCCAGGGCAGAATCACAGTTAAGGGCTCGGAATAACCTTCTGGCGGATTTACAATGAGAACGATTTTTAGGAAAAGAAATGCAATTGCAAGAATGCTTAAAATCACCAAAACCCTAGTATATGATTTCGTACATTTAGGGCTTCGGTTTTGTTTGTCGAGCATACCAGAAATATCGCTAATGGACCAAAAAATCGATCGTTTCCACCAGAGCCAGCCAAACATAATAATGAAAATAGGATATGAGTAGATATATACGTCGAGAAGTGGAAGACCAATAAAAGAAAGTATCAATACGATAAGTACAGGGGAAAGCAACATCCCCAAGTTTAGTAACAACATTAGCAGATCAGGCTCGAAACCTTTATTACGCATTTTATCAGCGTCTCTCAATCGAACATGCCGGTTGATAAATGGAATAGAAAACCAGCATAGCAAGCCGAAGGAAATGCAAAAAATGCGTGCGGCTTGAATTGAGAACGGCGACACCAGCAGCAATATAGGTTTCTGATGGAGCATTGCGGCAGGGGCAAGATTAATTAGCGGCATCAATACCAAGCCTAGGATGACAGCACGGAAAGTAGCTAATTTCGCATTTACCATTGCACCTCTCATTTGTACGAGATTAACCAGTAGTTGTCTAGTTAGGGCCAAGTCGTAAAGTACGGATTTCCGTTCTTTACCAGTTTAGCAAGAATAATGCCCCAACCAAATTTTTAAATAATTTCCCCCGACTTTATCGGAAAATTCACATCAAGTCAAACATTATCAAAATATCAAATGACACTCTGATATGCGGCTTTTTATACAGTCGGAGACCATTCCAAATAACATGCTGACAACATCTCCTTAAATCATCTCTTCGTTAGATCATCGGACTTGCGACAAGGTTAGACTTGGCTCTGCTCTATCAACTACGCACTACTTCGGGAACTTGATCGGATTCTGAACAGCTCGCGCCTGGTTGTAGTTCTTCCGCGTGCCGATGTTCAGCACCGTGGTGAGACCGACATTCCGGCCCTGGAGGATGGACCGAACGATCCGTTTCAGGATGGTCCAAACACTGGTGTTCCTCTTCATCAGCCAGAGGAACCCGTTGTACAGCTCCTGCTGGGTCATGTTCTTCGGCAGATAGTTGACCCCGGAATAGACGTAATTCGACCAGTCGTTGCTCGTGATCCGTGCTTCCCTGGCGAGCCGTTCGCGGATCTCCGTACCCGGATAGGGATAGAGGATGTTCACGTTGATCGTGTCCGCTTTGGACTCTTTGATCAGCCGGTCCATGCGCTGGAACACTTCCGGCCGGTCCTCGTCCAGCCCCAGCACGAACGCGGCCATCAGCACGATATGGTACTCATGCAGTTTTTTGACCGCATGGTGATATAGTTGAGGATGGTTCTGGTATTTGTGTGCTGCCTTGAGCGTTACTTCATCCATGCTCTCGAATCCCACGAACAGCATCTGGCACCCGCTCTGCCGCGCCAGTGACAACAGCTCATCATCCTTCGTGATCCCGATGCCTGCCTGCGACACCCATTTGATCTTGAGCGGGATCAGCTTCCGAAACAGTTCCTTGGCGTATGCCGGAACGCCGGCAACATCGTCGTCCACGAACATGACGTACTTTTTCGGGTCCATGCGCCGGACCTCTTCGATCACTTCGTCCACGGGACGCGTCCTGAAGGTGTGGCCCCAGAACGAGGACACGGAACAGAATTCGCACTGGTACGGACAGCCGCGCATGGTCTGGACCATCTGAGTGACCGTATACCACTCGGTCCTGGGCATCAGGTCAAGCCGGGGCCGCGGCAGGCCCTGCATGCTGTGGAATCGGTCGGAGCGGTAGGCGCCGCGCATGGAGCCGCGCTTGAAGTCTTCCAGCACGTTGGCCCAGATATTCTCCGCTTCGCCCACAACCACGGCATCGGCGTGCTGCAGCGCCTCGTCGGGCATTGCTGAAGCGTGAAATCCTCCCATGACAACGGGCACGCCCCTCTGTCGATAGGCATCCGCGATCTCGTACCCGCGCTCAACGTTCGACGTGAACGAGGCGATCCCCACCAGGTCCGCTGGTGCGAACAGATCGAGATCGTTGATATTTTCGTCCTGCAAAGAGATCTCGAACTCGGGCGGCGTGAGCGCCGCGACCATCGCAAGACCGAACGGCGGCAGCCGAAGCCTTGTACCTTTTTTCGCGATACGCTTTGCCCGCGGCATGATGAGGGTTAGTTTCATAAAGAACAGTCTTTCTATGCAGCACTCCTAAAAATGCGCATTGGCGATCGGCAGGAACGGCACCGCGCTAGTCGTGATAATGTTCAGCACGCCGATCTGGAGACCCTGCAGCTGGTCCGTGATGTTCACCAACCCGAGCTGGAGCCCTTTCGCTTTGACCGAGCGGTTCACCAGTCCCGCTTGAACGCCTGTCAGGGAATCAGCAAGGTTGACCGCGCCGAGCTGCATGCCGGTCATGATTGAGTCGTGTGCGCCGACCATCATGCGCATCTTCCTGTCGACCCCTTTCAGGGGGTCGGCGGTACGGTTCACGATGCCGATCTGCATGCCCGATACATTCTCGGCTTTATTGTACATGCCGAAGCACTGCAGCCCTTGCACTGAGTCGGCATAGTTCATAAGCCCGAACTGGCCGACGTACCCGCCTTTTTCAACATGGTTGACCAGTGCAACCTGGACCTCGTTGTACATCCCCGCGTTCACGAGGCCGGCAACCTGCATCCCGCCCGTGCCTCCGGTGTTGACCAAGCCCGCGATCTGGACGCCCTCCGCATCCGCCCCCATGAACAGATTCGCCAGCCCCGCGATCTGGATCCCGCGCACGTAGGTCGGGTAGGAATCTGACAACCCCGTGAAATTGAACAGCAGGTTCGCCTGAATTCCCTTCATTTGTTCGGCGCCGCTCATGAAACCGAGATCGATCCCGTTAACGGTTTTGTTGCCGCCCGCGGGCAGGTTCAGGCTCAAGCCGCAGATCTCGGTATCGTTGGAAACCAGCGCCACATCGCCTGCGATCGATATCTGGAGCGGCGAGCAGGCCAGAGCGCTTGAATAACCGGCTGAGATACATACGAGTATGGAGAATAGGATCTTCATAGGATTATTAGTACGGTTACCTCCTGTGGTTCGTTTCATGATGCGCACCTCACATCTGGACCCATTCCTCTGTTGAGTCTTTTCCTCTGCTAAACACGGGCGCTGAACCTGATCGCACCATATATTCCCGTGTCCCTCTCGTGTGGTACGAAATTATGACATACTCTTTCTTCTCGAGCTTCTTCGCGATCATGACCACCTCCTTTGATTGGACGCAGTTCGCTTCGTCCAGAACCGCTGGATATTGATCATGATCGAGATAATAGGTGTCCATATTCGATCGACAATTTCTGAGGTCCAGCGCAGCGACCCCGCTCCGTATTCTGCCCATGCCTCTGTCCAGATCCGACCAGACCCCGTACCAGACCCCGCACAACAGCAGCACCACGATTGACGCAAGGACCACCCATAACCCGGAACGTTCGCGCAGTCTGTATCTCAGCGCAGCCGCAGCTACCCATCCCCCGGCAATGCCGATCAGGAACGTTATGCCGACAAGCAGAAAGAAGGGTATCGCTCCGCCCATGGAATCGCCCGATCCTTCCATGGTCTTTGCTGTTGCGACGAAGCCGACGACCAGTCCTGCTATACCGCCGATAACGAGCAGCACATTGGCGCCGCTGTCCTGTTTGCCAGGTGCTGCTGTTTCTGCCGCGACTGGCAAATTAGCCAGGGTCACGATCGCGGCAACGGTCCCTAAGAACATCAGTCCAGGGTTCAGGCATAAAACTGTTGAGGCAGGGAAGACATACAGCTGCCACTGCTTGAACGGTTTGTAGTGTTTTGATCGCAGGTGAGCATAAATGCCGGAGCATAATAACACCAGGAACACAAGGTACGTAATGCCGACTCCCTGGTCGGAAACGATATCTTTCCAGTAAAATACCACGATGAGCAGTGATGCCTGCACAACCGCAGCCGAGCCCATCAGGTACCAGGATATCTTTCGTAATTTAACGTTATCCATTCTCCGCTCCCTTCTTCGCATTGGCACGAGCACTGCCTAACTGTCCTCGGAAAACCCTTATGAAAAGAACGACGGAGGCAATGACCATCAGCTCGCCGATATCGAACAGGAAGGCATCGGCATCGAGCAGGAAAGTTCGCATATCTTCCCAGTTGGCATACATCAGCCAGGAGCCCAGAACGAGCAGAAGAACAGCCGCGAACGGCTCTATCGGAGACCAGAATATCTTTTGCGAACCTGAATCGTTCATGCGCGATCCTCCCCGGAGAAGGAGTGTGCCTGCTTGCTGCCTGTTTGCTTCTTCTTCTCCGCGATAAAACCGGGCAAGCTCAGCGAAGCAAGCGCGATCAGGATCGCTATGAACAGCGCAAAGGACCACAGGGAGACCTGCCATTTCTTTGCAGCAGGGATTGTTCCTTGTTGCGGCGTCATAAAGAGACTCCGGGCCAGAGCAACTGCCCCGACATACGGGACAATGACGGCCAGGAGCATGCCGTAGAAGGACGGCAGTCTGTAGGGCCGATATCCCTTTCCTTGAAGCCCCAGATAGTATCCCACAAGCACGAGCACGAGCGAAAGCAGATAGCACTCCATCCAATGAGGCTCCGGTTCGATGAAAGCGTCGAAAAATCCACCAGCCTGAAGCACGATGCCGGTCGTGATCATGGCCCGTGCTGTTCGTTTCATTTGCTGTTCAATCATGCAGCACCTCTTTCATGCGCCAACCCGCAGGCGGCGCTGCCCCGGCGCGTCAGCGCCCGGACATGATCGTGTCTCCATCCTTGCACGAAACAACGCTGATCACGTTCGAGAACAATCCGCCCCGTATCAGCGGAGAGACCTTCTCCTTGCCCGCACCTTGATAATTGATCATGACCCCCTGCGCTCCGTAGGGCACGCCGCAGCGTTCCGGTTGCCAGGGCCGGCTCAGCATAACGTGGCTTTTGCCCGGCTCGATCCTGACAGAACCAGTGCCGGCGTCGGTTCTTTGCTCATGCAGGAGCGGTATCTTCTCCCAGTTCGGCGGACCTGGTAATGTTCCTCGTCGTTCATCCTGAAACGCAGCCACTTTGACACCTGACCATTCCGAGCCCGTGCTTCGCTCGTCAGGAATCGCAAGATATACGGGTTCTCGTCCGTTATTCACAAAAGCCAGCTCAAAATACTCCCTCTTGTCCCTGACCACGTGGCGGACTTCAAGCTTGAGCGTTGCTTTCGGGTGCGACCGCAGCTCGTACTGCAGCTTATGCACCTCCTCCATCAACGGCTCAAGGAGCTTCATTGATCCGCGCTCCCCGCTGCCCACGATCTTCACGGTCTTGTTCCCAGATGTTGTGTGCGTAAAGGTCAGCAGACTCTCGTTGGACATCTCGTATGTGCCTGCAGCCTCAAGCCCTGAAAAGCTTGTCGATCCCAGCAGCGTACGCAGCCGGTCCACCGTTTCCCTTGCTACGGACATTTCGAATCTGCCGATCGCCTGACCGGCATCGTCGGCGTGGTCGCGGTTCATTTCCAGAACAGCCAGGCCGGACCTGCTGTCCACGATCAGGCTGGTCTCCCACATCTGCATATCCTTCGCACTCTTCGCTCCGCCTTGGGAGGTATAGGTAAAGATATAATCGCTGTTGTTCATGCCCTCCGTACCCCCTCCTGTCGCAGAACGATCGTTCCTCAAGTGATCAGATGCAGGGCCGGCAGACGCAGTCCTTGCCAGCGCGATCAGCAGAATAATGATAATATTTCTTACGTTCATGCAACTACTCCTTTCCGCTCATGCTTACGCATTCAGTTTCGCGGTTGTTTCAGCAGTTCAATGATATCCTGATTTTCATCTTTCCGTGCATAGTCCAGCGCAATCCGGCCCGACGTGTTCTTGATGCCCGGGTCCGCGCCTGCTGCAAGCAGTCTCCGCACGTTTCCGGTCCTTCCGTTGTACACCGCCTGATGCAGTGCAGTATTGCCTGAGCCGTTCTGCACATTCACGTCGGCTTTGAACTTGATCAGGAGTGGCAGAATGGCATCCGTGTCCTTTTCCGCTCCAAGGAGCGATACCTCCATTTGCGTGTCTCCATCGACCCGCCTGCTGGACGATCCTGAGGCATCGTATCTGCGGCCAGCGACCATGATAAGGGCCGTATCGCCGCTATTGTCCCGCGCATTGACGTCAGCTCCTCCCTGGAGCAGCATATCGATGATTCTTCTGTTGCCCTGGAGCATTGCCCGGTGCAGCGGCGTCTGGCCTGATTCTCCCTTTGCATTCACCACAGCGTTGTTTTTCAACAGAAGCTCGACCATGGCCGGTTCCCTGAAATTCACCGCTGTATGCAACGGCGTGTTGCCGATTTCGTTGATTGCATTAACATCAGCGCCGCGCTGGATAAGCAGCTGCGCTATTGCCGCCTTTCCCTGCTGTGCGGCATAGCCGAGAGGCGTTTCGCCGGACTTGTCCTTCTGTTTGATGTCTGTTCCGTAGTCGAGAAAGAGCCGTACAACCTCATCGCTTCCGCCAAAGATCGCCATATACAGGATCGGAACGTCGTTATTCTCAATGATCTCAGCGTTCGCGCTGAAGAGCAGTCGAACGACCTCCACGTTCCCTGAATAGGCTGCATAGTACAAAGCCGTGCAGCCGTCATTATCCTTGCTGTTTACTTTGGCGCCCTTTGTGATCAGAAGCTTCACAACCGCCGGAAACCCGTTCCTTGCTGCGCAGTGCAGCGCCGTCATGCCGGTCCCCTTTGCCTGCCCGTCGATCGCTGCGTTGCTCTTGATGAGCAGATCGACCATCTCCGCACGGCCTTGCAGCGCGGCAGTATGGAGCGCGGTGAAGCCATCCTTTGTTAATGCACTTAGATCGGCATTGTACTTGATCAGCACGCGTGCTGTTTCCGCATGGCCGAGCCCTGCTGCAACATGAAGGTACGTTTCGTTCTTTGCCGTCACTGCGTTCGCTTGAGCGCCGTTCTTTATCAGCAGCTCGACCAGCTCCGCGCCGTTGTTCTTTACCGCAGTAGCGAGGGCTTTGTCTTTATCGTTCTGCGGAGGTTTTTTTGCGAGCAGCAGACGCAGTGCATCAAGATCCTTTTGCTCCACAGCCGCAAAAAGCTTAACCTGCTGCGCGTCCGGCAAGGTGACTCGCTTTTCGAGTGTTTCCATGTCCTTCTGCTTAAGCGCGCGCAAGCGAGCTTCGACCTGTCCGTAAAGCATGTACTGACCGCTGATGAGGTACATGCGCGATAGATTATCCAGACTCGCGGCCATAGAGGGATGATCAGGGCCGAGGGCTTTTTCGAGGATCGCCAGCGAACGCTTGAAAAGCGGCTCGGCCTGCGCAGTCAGGTTCTGATCCACATACAGCTGGCCTAGATTGCTCAGACCCCTGGCCACGGAAGGATGTTCAGTGCCCAACGTTTTTTCCTTGATCGCAAGCGAGCGTTTGAGAAGCGGTTCGGCCTGTGCGAACTTTGACTGCGCGCGGTACAGTTCAGCAAGATTGTTCAGGCTCACTGCCACATCAAGATTGTCCGGTCCTCCCGCCTGTTCGGCTGACTGGAGCGCCTTCTCTGCTTCCACAATGGCACGGCCGTACTGTTTTTGCTGATAAAGCTGCGTGACCTCGTTGTTCAGTTTTTCCCATTTAATGTTCGCCGCATGGACCGGCGCACCTGTCCACATCATGAGGAGAACCGGCAATACGATGATCGCAATTCTTTTCATACATCCTCCCGGAGCTTGCATGTCTTGCTGCTCGTCACTTCGTGTCTTTCGGTCTGTCCTCATCCAGGCTCAACCCTGCAGCCTTCTTCTTTAAGAGGCCCACGGAGACCTCATCGTTGTTCTCTTCCGCATAGTCGAGCGCTGTTTTTCCATTATTGTCCTTGATGGTCATATCGGCACCTTTTTGCAGAAGCATCTTGATTGTTCGATATCTCCGGTATTCAACAGCGTTGATCAGCGCGGTCTTCCCGTTCTTGCTTCTGAGGTTCATGTCAGCGCCCAGATCGACCAGCAGTTCCGCCATCCCGGTCAACTGCTCCAGGCAAACGTTCATGAGCGCTGTTGAACCGAAGTTGGCGTCCTTTGCATTGATGTCAGCCCCTTTTTCTACCAGGAACCGGACCGTTGGGCCGTAGTTTTTGTACGCAGATGACATGAGGGGCGTATACCCGACCTTGGAGGCCGTATGAACATCCGCCCCGCGTTCGATCAGTAGCCGGATGGCCTCGGTCTTCCCGAAGTTCGACGCCGTGCTCAAGGCGTCGTACCCCATCTGGTCCTTTGTATTGACACGTGCGCCTTTGTCCAGCAGGAGCTTGATGAGTTCGAGATTTCCCCGCTGCGCAGCAGCGAACAGCGTTGTTTTGCCGATACTGTCCTGTTTGTTCACATCGCATCCGCGTTCGATGAGAAGCACTGCGATCTCCTTGTGATTGTTGGACACGGCTACACGAAGCGCGTTCCAGCCGGTCGAGTCCGTCTTGTTCACATCAGCGCCCTGACGCAGCAGCGCTTCCACAGCCTGGACATCACCTTTCTTTGCAGCCACGTTCAGCTCCGGATCCGGGCTGCCTGCGAACGCCAATACCGGCGCCAACATTGCGATCAATAGTCCGGCGACCATCTTCCTCATCGTGATCCTCCCTAGTGACTGAGAATTAAACTCCGTTTAAAATTGCCAGGCTATATTGTCACAAGAAACGCATAAAGCGGCGAACAGAACTCGAAGGCCGGTAACCCTGTTCTGCTTATATTCCTTTTGTGACTTTTATGGCTAAAACAAGTTATTCGTCCGAGCTAGGCTCTTCCACGCTCAGTTGTTCCTTACTATAATCATGCGAACGCCGCTTATTTGCGAATACTCCCGCTTTCCAGAAGACTCGCGACCTTCGTGCACTGATGTTCCCGTGCCAGATCAAGCGCAGTTCGTCCGACGTTATTTTTGATAGCAACGGCTGCGCCCGCGTCGAGCAGATATTTTGCCATTTGCGCATCACACCGAAGAGCGATGATCATCAGCGGCGTGTTGCCGCCCATCCCTCTCTCGTTGACATTGCCGCCATGCCGCATGAGCAACTTTAACAAACGCCAATCCGCTTCGCTGTTTTCCGCGGCCATGACCAGCGCCGTATTCTTGATATAGCGCGCCCTGTTCACATCAGCGCCTGCCTTGAGCAGCAGCTCCGCCATGTCCAGGTCCTGCGCATCTATCGCAAACCCCAGCGCGGTGCTGCCGTGCCGGTCAGCAACGTTCGCATCAGCGCCTTTCCGGAGCAGTGCCTTGATGACGTCGTAGGAAGGGCTGTTTTTAGCGCACGCGACGATGAGCGGCGTCTTGCCGTATTTGTCCGCCGGATCCACGGCACCTCCCTGCTCGATGAGGGCCAGCGCTTTTGGGTAGTCTTCGTTCTGGATAAGCTGCGAAAGTTCCGGAAGCCGCTCCGGCATCGGCGTGGATAACGTGGGGAACCGGGTCCGCTTGTTCGGCAGAACAATGCTGATGAACGCCAGCACGATACAGACCAGGATGCTGATCCGGATGCCCTGGCGCTTTCGACTGCTCACGTTTTCGCCCTTGTTGCGGCTGATTGTCCCCGCAATTTTATCACCAGTTCGTTCGCAACCGGGTCATCCGGATCCAGCTCCAGCGACTTCTGAATGCGCTGCTTCGCGGTTTCTACGTCTCCCTCGAGCATCGAGAGCACGGCTGCGAACGAGAAATAATGCGCCTTGTCGGCTGCTTCGGCCTTGGCGCCGAACGGTTCAGCCGCCCGCAGTTCGGTCATGCCCTCCTCTACGCGGTTCATCTTAAAAAGCGACACCGCCAGGCCGGTGCGGATGGGAAAGGATGCGGGGTCCTCGACGAGCGCCAGCCGCAGCTGCCTCTCCGTTTCGCGATAGTTCTTCTCGCCGAACCGTATTCTGGCGATGATCCTCCGTTCGTCCGCCGAACACTTGATCGTGCATTTCTTTTCCATCAGATCGGCGACCTGTTTGAACTTGACCTGCTGCCCCGACGGCTCATCGTTTATACACAGGAACAACAGCGTCTGATAATACGACCCTTCCAACGGATCAAGGGCTATGGCCCTGAGCATGAATTGCTCCGCCTCGCCCAATTTGCCATCCGTCATCGGCAGGATGGACCAGAGCATATAGAGCGGAGGATACTCATCCTTGCTTTTCTTCTCCACATATTGAAAATGTTCTTCAGCCTCTGCGTGCCTCTTTTTGTTCTTTTTCCGCGTTATTGTCGTTGCCTGTTTCATGGCAGCCGCGATCGACGGCTCGGTTTTTAACAACGCTTCCACCTGATTGAACCACTCCAGGTAGTTCCGGAGCGACAATACGCCCGCAAGTGACGCCCGGTACTTGATGTTCTCCGGGTCCAGGTCCACGGCCTTCCTGAGGGCGTCGATGCTTTGGTCGCCTGCCATACGCAAATAGAGCTTCATCAGCGAGCCATACCCTGTCGATGCGGCCTGGACCGATGTGCGCATATCCAGCAGGTCCATCACGCCTGCGCTGCACTCGTAGAGGTGGCTGGTATAGTAATGCTCCGCTTTCTTCGGCTCCTTCGCAATGGCCCGTTTAACGCACTCGCCTGCGCGGTCCATCCACGACAACGTCCCGGTCCCTGCGTCGATCAATTCCAGATACGGCAGGCAATAATCCGGGTCCGCCTTGACAGCTGCTTCAAAGGTTGCGTGCGACGCGTGAGAGGTGTCCGAAGCGGTTGTAGCAATATTCTGCACCAGCGCCAGCTTGTATAATAGCTGCGCATTCCTAGGCTCCTTCTCGATCAACCCCTGGTACAGGACCGTTGCCTTTTTTGCATAGGGTACGGCATCTTGCTTTTTGCCCTGGTACCCCAGCAAGGTCGCCAGCTCGCGCAGCGTGTCTGCTGCAGCTTCCGGGTTCTTGTCGGGATCAACTGTAGCGAGCAGCTCTTTTCGCTTCTTTGTTTTATTGCCAAGCGTGTCCCACCGGAGTTCGTCAAAGAATGCGGCATTATAGCTCCATTCCGAATTAACCGGTGCAGTCGGCAACCGGAGCAGATCGATAAGAGCCTGTTCTTCAGCAGTGTATGCTTCTGCGGCAACGCACCTGCTGCTGCATATCGGCATATACAACATGAACAGGACTGCCATGACCGTCAGATACACGCGCGTCCATGCGAAAACCGGGGCCGTGCAGGAGTTGGCCGTTATCCTGTGATCTTTTTCCATGGTATTCTCCTTGGCCGTAGCTGTCATTTGCTCCTGGCCTTGATAACATAGATCTTGACCTGGTTGCGACTGCTGTTATCCGCACGATTCTGCAGGCCGACCTCTGTTCTGTTGCCCGGGTCCTTGCAGTCACTGCCGTTGTCCAGACAGAACATCACGACATTCATGCCTTTGACCTCGCCTTTCAGAAACTCTTTATACAACTTCAGGTTCTTCTGCTTTGAGTAGAACTCAACGACCTCTTCGATGACATCCGTGTCCGTCTTAAAACAGGCGCCCTCGACCTGCACGTCGCTCTTTCCTGATTTCTTGAGTCCGTTTTCTCGTGCACTGACCGTTTTCTTGCACGCTTCGTCCAGGCCGCTTTCAGTCGTTGCCTTGGGATAGATCTCGATCCCGAACTTCTTTTCCGCCTGCGCAGTCCCGCTCACGCATAGGCACAGGGCAGTCGTCATCGTCAGCATCGCCATCTTCCGAACCATGGAACCTCCTCGAACCGGGGAATTCACCGTACGCAAGGCACGGCGTAAGAACCAGACCGTTGATACGATCAACTGAACGCCAGGAAGATGATGCCGAGCACCGCGGCTCCCAGAGCGCCCGTTCCGAGCAGGAGCTTTGTTGTCCGCGACTCCTGCTCCGCGGATACAGGCGAGGTCCTGGTTTGTTTCAAATCCAGATACAGCTGGTAGAGATACACGATCATGAACGTTCCAGCAAGGATGTTCACCCCGAGGAGCAGGAGCATCCCGAGCGCTGACGGCGACGCTTCGACGATCTTCGTGCTGACGGTTCCCACGATCCAAACGAGCAGCCACATGAGCAGGAATCTGCCGAACACCGGCCACCAGCGTCCGCGAACGTATTCCCTGCTCATCACGAGAGCGCGCATTCCGCTGACCTCGCCTGCGATCAGGACGTACAAGCCGAACATCAGCCAGATATTGATAATGAATCCGGGAACGAACAACAGGGTATAGCCGCCCGCAAGACAGAACAGGATCAGCACGGATACCCAGAGGACCTGCCCGAGCTTCTTCGTAGCTGCGCCGACCGACGCCAGAAAGCCTGTTCCCTTGTCAGCTGAAACGATCCGGATCGCCAGAGCCGTCCCCCAGAGCGCGATGCACGAGAGCGCAACCAAGAGCGGCAGGACCGGCAGGAGCACCCGGTCAAGGGAATATCCGCCCAGGCTGCCGCGCATAAATATGTTCAGTGCGCGTTCGATCTTATAGTCGTAGCTGTCGATCAGCATCATCGGGACGATAGTCACAACGATCACCGCCACAAGCGTCACGGCTATCGCCCCCATAAGCTGCGGGAAGCGTTGCAGAGAAAGCGATGCCGACCGTCGAAACAGATCACCCACCCCTGGCAGCGTACGCGTTGGTCCGGTTCCGGCTGGCGCTGCGGATGTCTCGTCCTTAGTGGCCGCCCTCAGCTCCTGCCAAGCGCCGATCATGCCGATGATGCCGATCGGGAAGAATCCAACCATGCCTATCAAGGCCAGCGTTGCCCCTTTTCGTTTGTTGCCTTGTGTGATCTTTCTCATGCCGAGCAGGGCTATTGAAAAGAAAACCAGGCAATAGCAGATAATCAGTGACCATACGATGAAATAATAGGTCCTCTCGGGAAACTGATCCATCAAAGGCCCAATAACGGGATACAGCACTGGCAAGGCTTTATCGAACAGGTTATTGATCAGGTGACGGGCAACTACCAGCACATCCAGGAGACTTGGCCCCCTTGAATAGGAATAGTTCCACAACTGAACGTCGGAAATGTAGAAATATACTCTCGCAAAGTAACTCTGGCCTGATAAATACCACAGATAATCCGGATTTACGAAGGTTCTTAAAACAAACTGCACGAGCAACAGCACAAGATAGACGGCATTCGTTGCGATACCTGCTTTAAGCAATACATTCACTTTTTTGTTCTCGTTCATTGAATCTCCTTTCAAGATAGAATGTTTTCCACAACAAATGCTTGCTTGTTACATCGAATACCACTCATCGATCTGTGTGTCCCCCCCATCGATCGGGACCTGAATGCCGAACACTTTATCGCTGCATGCGCATGAAAAGAAGAGCTTGCTCCCGTTGTCATGCCGCGCGAACAGGAGATATCGCGATGCGGTCCCATTGCTGCACGGCAGGTCGATTTTGACGCCCTGCTCACGCGTCAGATTGCCGAATGTATCCTTATTTATTTTCTCGTTTCGATCAAGAACTGCGAGCTTCGATGCCATACCCCGGACATTTTGCAGCACCGTATACGCCTTGCGGTCATTCTCCTGCATCCTTTCAACGTCAGCGCGCGCGATCTCGGAAATGGCCGCATTCCCTTCGATGCGCAGCCGCGCTCGCAATGCATCGTTCATGTTCTGTTCCGCAAGATACAAATGCGGTCCTTTTTCGTGCTTCGCGCTGATGAGATAGCATTCTTTATCAACAACAAGAAGGTTCATTACGACACCTCTCGACAATTGAACGTCATTCGTCGCGGGTTTGTCAGCGTTGTCAGCCAGCGTGGCGACACCGGAAGACGATCGCAGGGTTGCTGATGCATAGCTCTCGTGCTCAACAGAGATCGCTTCCATTGTTATTTTCGCATTCCTCAGATCGGAAAGTGCAGCGCCGTCATACATTCTGTCTGCGTTCGAAAAATAAACCGGACCGTTCAGCCCGATGAACAGGACCAGGCTTGTATACAGCAGCGCGATCGCTGCGCTGATTTTTGAGGTCTCCTTTGTATTTGTTTGCACGACCTTATATCGTATGTCGCTCCGTAGTTTTGCATAATAGAGATAATTGCCGATCATTCCGAGAATAACTCCCGGCGAAAAAAGATACAGCGCTGCAAACACATTTGTTGGATCCAACCACCAGACACCTGTAACGAACAGGAGCGGCGCCAGGATCGCTACGCCTCTCATCCTGCGATACGCCGGCCAGATAAAAGGAAACAGGAACGCCGCCCAGTTCCAGGTGAACTGGTAGCTGTTCCTGCTGTCTGCGCTGAATTTGTCGAATTGCTTGAGATAGTACGCAGAATTCTTCTGAACAGCGGCCGCGTAATCCGCCGCGGACGGGTTTGCATTAACCGGGTTGTTATCGCTTTCTGTTTTCATTGCCGCTCCTTTTGTTGGTGGCGAACCATGGATCCGTTGCGAGTTTCACTTCACGGGAAGCTTGCACTGCGGGTTCTCCGCTCCCTTGTTCCATGGCATCAGCTTCAGCACCAGCGCGATCCCACAGCGGTCGAACAGCACCACCATGAGCGTGCCCGCGGCAAGAAGCGCGTAAGCGGGTACCCGGCCCGCTTCCCAGAAACCCAGCAACGTATATGCGAAATAGACGATCCGGACCTGGGTAGGAAAGGAGAGCGCGCTGCCTGTTCGTACTGCGAAGAACACTGTTTGCGCCAGACTTACCGCGATCACTGCAACGTATCCCGGCGTCCAGCCTGCCAGAGCCGCGATGATCCCTAGGAGCGTGATCGTCCAGAACCACCACTCTATGCCTGTTACATCCATCTTCAGCTTCATCTCCTGCCTCCTGCGCGTGAGTTTTCGCTTGTTGCTGCGCTGCCGCTTACCTGTTGTCCGGACGTTTTTTCAACAACGCGTACAGCCACCATCCCATTCCCAGCACGAGCACAACAACGATCATGGTCAGGACCGTCTTCTCCATCCCCGCGAGCCGTTCGCGGAACGTGGGTTTCGGCCCGCTGCCTATCCGCACAGGAGACAGCTTCCGCGGTTCATAACGGTGCTGTGACAGCGTGTCCTTGTTCACAAAGCTTGCGAGATCGTAGTCGGGCCGCTTGACCTGCGTATTGCCGTAGCAGACCGCATATCGCTCGCTGTTCTTCAGCGCAATGAAGTAGAGGTTCTGCTGGACCCACGAAAAGGAAATGCTTTTCAGCTCAAGCGGTGGGTTGTTCCTGTTCATGATCACGATCTTGTAATACGCCTGCTTTGGCGCATGCTGCTCGATGCTGTTCCGTTCCTCGTGACGCTCTGAGGACAGCGGAAAGCGGTAGATCGTCTGGCTGGTGAGAAGGCGGTACGAATCGTCCTTTCCCGTGCTGCTGGTGTAGAGGTTGACGATCCGGTGATAATAAGGATTCGCGACATCCAGCGTCAGCAGGTCCAGGGGCAAAGCGGCAGGCAGTACGATCACTGTGTTCCCGTCTTTGTCCAGAGAGGGGGCAAGGGAGGTGAAGACTGTTTGATCGTAGACCGGCTTTTTCTCGGCCGGCGTCCCGGTGCTGGCGCGCGCCGCCCTGATGCGCAGGTTCTTGTTCTGAATGTTGTTCACACTGAAATCGAGCCCTTCGTATTTAAGTTTGATGGAAGGCTGCGTTGTTTGCTGCGTCCTGAGATCAATGAGTTTGATGCGGAGGAACCTGGCATCAGTGTCCGCAAATTCCAGACGTGTTTTTCGGACATCCACCTGGGAGGTGAAATCGTAGACGCTTCCCTCGGTGATGGTTTGCCAGACCTTTCCGTCGCTGCTGCCGTCGAGGACGATCCGTTTTTTAAAATCCCGGTCAGCAATATCCAGGTCCAGCACGCTGACGGACCGGTGCTTCTGCGGCAATTTCATGATTACGGATGCGGATGACGCGTCATGGTCATACCCGACGATCTCGAGGGGATAGGTCTCGATCGTTTCGTGCGGAGGCACATTTCCAATGACGATAAAGGGAGTTTCTTTTTGAGAAGAGTCCAGGACGCGGATGTCCTGAAGATCGGCCCCTGCTTTTTGGAGGATCGTGCCCGGAAGATGGATTTGATACAGAGACTCTGCCCTGACCTCGCCCTGCAGGTCGGCGCAGTACGTGAAATCCGTTGCAGGAACGGATTCGGCCTTCGCGCAGAGAGGCACGCTGCACAAGGCCAGCATCATAATGGCGATCAATCTTTTCATGGACCACCCTTTCCCGCGGCCGCGTTACCGCACCGCATTATTTCCCGTTCGTTCTCTCGGTGTCCGATAACACTGTATCGATGCGGTCCTTGTGGCGGTAGTACAGATACGAGGTGCCGACCAGGACCAGCCCCAGGATAATGAACGATATGATGCGATACGGCGTGCTGAAGTTCGACATATCAAAGAAGAAGACTTTGAGCACAACCACGAGAAACAGGCCGAACGACACCTTTCTCATCGCAGCGCTGTTCTGTTTGAACCCGATCATCATAAGGATTACCGAGAACGTGGTCCACAACACGGAGATCGCTGCAAACCGCGCGGCAAGCAGGTAAGTATGGAAAAAGGACGCGGTCTCTGCGGTCAGGACAATGAACAGGAGGGTCCCGAACGCGGCAAACAGATGCGACCCATCGTTGCTCGTTGATATTTGCATTGCCTGCGGCGCTTTCCGTGCCAGCCGTGCAACTGCGGCAAGCACGAGCAGGAGGACCCCCGAGGTCAGGAGACGCTCGGCCATAAGGTACGTATAGCCGCTGCTGATCGAGAACCCGAACGTCAGATGCATCTGGAACACACGGTCGTAATCGTGGAGCAGGAACTTGAGGACCGCTACCAGAATAAGGACATAGCCTCCTGCTGCCAGGCTTCGGCGCTCCATGTTCATCGCCATCCAGACCAGGGCGAGGCCCTGCGCGGACCAGAACACGCTGATCCAGTGGTTCGAGAACAGGACCGGAACGGTAATGATCAGAAACACCATGGCCTTTGCCAGCATGACCACGAACACGTCCAGCGTCTGCTGCCCTCGGCGATACAGATACGTTGCCATGGAAAGAAAAACGCACGCATACAATATAGTGATGACGCTGACCCAGGCGGCGCCGTACACGTCGCGGATCATGACGTAGTTGAAGGCGAACGCGATAAACGCGTTGACGCCCATCATGATCAGTTCGCGATTGTCGGAATGCCCGCCCTGCCGGACCTGGTAAATGAACGGCACGAAGGTATAGATCAGGAAGAACAGGTTCAGGAACACGATGGCAGGCCAGAACTTGGGCTCCTGATAATGCTGCGCGTACCACCCCGCGTACAGGAGATAGGTGAACACGAGCCCGAGGATATTGAGCAGGTCCCATTTCTTGTAGAACGCGACGCCGAGCAGGCCGAGGTTCAGGACCGTCATATACGTCATGAGCGCGATCTGGTTGTCCTGGCCCGTGGACAGGAGCAGCGGAGTGAGGAACCCGCCGACCATGCCGAGGACCGCGAGCCACTTGGTATCGTATCTGATCGCAAGCGTGCATGCCAGCGTGGTGATCATGACCATGATGAAGAAGGAAGGCGTCTGGTCGAAGAGATGGTACATTTGATATGCCGCGAATGCGGCGAAGTACAGCACGGCAATGCCGCCGCCGATGAGCGACAACCCGAAGCGCTCGATCTTTGTCCGGAACCGGTCGCCCACAACAAGAAACACGATGCCCCAAACATAGGCCATTGCCACCCTGCCTGCCGGGCCGACCCAGCCCTGGTCAAAGGAATATTTCAAAAAGTACGCGATGCCGAACACCATGGTCAGGATGCCGATCGCCAGCAGCCACTTCTGGCCGACCTGGACCTCGAATTCGGAAGAGCCGCGGCTTGGCTGCTGCGTGTACGCGTGTACGGGCTCCGGCCGTTTTGTTGGTGCAGGTGATGTTCTGATCGGTTCCGGCACAGGCGCAACTGCTTCCTGCGCCTGGCGTTTTGGTGACTCGACAACCGGCCCGGCGAGGTCGCGATCCAGTATCTTTTCATACATCTCGATGCGTTCCAGCAGGCCCCGCAATCCTGATGCAAGATTGTTCTGAAGAGCTGCAACGCGCTTAAACTCTTCTTTCAACCCGAAATAATATTCGAGCCTTTCGGAAAGCGCTTCCCCGAAATCGTTGCCGCAACTCGTGCAGAACTTGCCGGTTTTTGTGATGACGGTATGACACTTCGGACAATTCATGTATCCTCCTGTAAGGTCTCTTCAGATTAAACTTGGGGTACACGTTGAGCGATGAAGCTGAAACTGCTGCAGCAAAGCAACACTGATGTCATTCCTGCGTAACAACAAGTATGACTCAGGCAACCCGTCATGTTGTATTTGCTTTCATTTTTTCAAGTTGCGACATTAGTGCGTCATGCCGCTTCTGCCAATGTCTGCCAGTGGCCATTTTCGTCAGCTCGGTTATGTTGCCTTTGATCTTATTGTTCGTGCTGTTGCTGTAGGGGCTTGCAACCTCAGCAACCTCTTTTGGCGTGAAGTTGAAGTAGGCCTGTAGCGCCATGAACCCGTAGTACTCGACCAGCTCATTTGCCGCGCCGCCCTGCATATCGTACGAACAATAGCCGAGGAACTCGCGCAGCACGTTCTTGCGGTCGTTATTTGCCGCAGCCATTAATTTGCCCAATTGCTGCTCTATATGCAGCCACGTTTGATAATCGGTCTCGGCTTTCTCCGCCATCGCTCGTGCCGTGGCAAGCAGTTCGCGCTGAATGTTTTCATTCATTGGAATCTCGCGTACAATGGGTTTTTTGATCTCAGCTGGCTTGGCACTGGAAGAGGGCTGAACAGGGATCGGTTTTTGTGCGGCAGGTTTGGTGTCGGGAGGCGTGGTTGCTTGTTGGTCACGGTACTGATCAGGCACTTTTGAAATATCGTCCGTGAAATACGTTGTTCCGCGCTTGTCCGTCCATTTGTACATTTCAGCATACGACAGCGTCGGTATGCATATGAGCGCGACAAGGAATAACCCAATTATACGTGTTGTTTTGTTCAAGCGTGGCCTCCAATTAGGATGATCTAGTCAACCATTCTTCAGAATGCTACCCTTTACCATTCTTTTTCTTCCATTCCAGCCAATAGGGAAGAAGGTTTGTATATTTCTGATCTTTTTTCATGCTGCCTTTTATCTTATACTCAATTCTATTTGCATTCTTCGGCCATTTAAGATCAATAGTCGGACCTCTTTGTATGACCTCGGCATTGCTGCTGATATAGGTATCCGCGGGCACGTCGGTTAAGACAACATTGCCGCTGCCGTCGTCGCTCATGCTCATGCCGATTTCCTTCAAAGCCTTCTCGGTGATATCGCCAGTAATTGCAAATTCTATTTTAGCATTCAGTTTATTGTCTGCCGTAGAAAGCTGTTTTGAAAGGAACTTAACCTGGCTCTCTTTCTCTTCTCCGCTCTTCCCGTAGAAAATTTCGATCAGATCTTTAAAATTGTTTTCGATTCCCGTCTGGTTCCCGGAGTCGGAATTGATCCCTGTGCAGATTATTACGCCGGTTTTCTTCTTCAGGTCCAGCGATTGCGAATATGTTTCAAAATCCACGCATCCGCTCATAAGCAGCAGGATTCCGAGAGCGATGAAATGTCGAAGCGTTTTGCATGTCTTCTTCATAGGAGCACTCCTCTCGCGGATATTTGCGATGAAATCAGTCGTGCAAACAGGTACTCGTTGCATCTAATCAGTTGTTACCATGTAACGCTTATATTTACCATTCTCATCGAGCCAGATTAAAAGCCACTCCGAATCCATATTAAATACGCCGTCGCGTTCAGGACCTACATAATAGATAAGGTCTTTATCAGAGCTTTGGAAGTTCATTGTCAACATCGATCGCCCCAACGCGTTCTCGATCTCCTGCTTGTTCTTCCCCGGCAATACGTTCTCTACTACGTTCTTAAGCATGTGTTGCCTTGCACTGACTCCGTTAACCCCGTCAGTTGATGTTTCTGTTTGCCACACCCTCGTATCGAACGCTCGCAGGTCAGAGCCCGTTGGAAGCGCTCGCGGGATGCTGCGGTGAAGCACAAGCGTAAGAGGCGTCAGCACAAGAAAGCTCAGCATCAGGCAGAACCCTGTTACCCATATTCTGCTTGGGTGTTCCTTTTTGCGGTTCGCGACAAGGATCAGGACCAATGAAACCAGTCCGAAGGTGCCGATTGCAGTAAGTATAATTGGAATGCTTAGCAGATATATGAATTTCAGTTCGCGAGAAAGAAGAGCAGGCCAAAGTCTGAGCGAGAACGAGCCACCCCAGTAAATGGCTGCGCTCAACATTGATGTGAGCAGTATCTTGCGATTATGGAGCACTGTTTTCAGGATGATCACTTCAATGACCTTTCAGCTAATATAGTTAATGCCTCGAACAACGGTCTTAAGGATCGCTGGCGAGGGGCGCGGGTCACAGCGACCCATACGACCCGCTTGGTGATCGTTAGTGCCGTCTAAGGTGCCAGTCAAGTTCCTGCAAATAATCATCATTCTTACTTCATTGGATGATCTTTGAAAAAATCCCAGATCATGTCATTCGCCATGAGGTCTTGGCTTAAAGGCCCGACTTTCTCCTTCCAGATTTTGCATATTTTCCCTTCAGGACTTTTTTCACACGCTTCAACTCCGTAGGCTGCTTGTCCGGGCCAATTGTGCCCTAATCCTTCCACCGTGCATAACGTTACGTCCGCGTTCTGCTTGCAGCCTTCGTACGTTTCGCAGGTAGCTCCTTTATTCCGGAACGTCTGGTCCGATTTTTCAGAACAGCTGTTCCTTGCCCTCCAGATCCCGACATAGCTTGGGATGGACACGCATTTCCAATCGTCATAGGGAACCGGCATACCCAGTTCTTGCCAGAATTCAGCCATGCATCTCCCGCATATCCCGCCGTCATATAGGCTGCATGGATCATCCTTTCCCTGGATGTGCAGCACCGGAACCGGTCTCTCGGGCCGGCAATTATCAAAAGTACCTTGCGATCCGACCGGAGCGATTGCCGCTATTCTGTCAGACAGCTCGCATGCCAGTCGATAAACCATTTGCGCGCCATTCGACATGCCGGTCGCATATATTCGTTTTTTATCGACGTTAAAATCGGATTCTAATTTATCCACCATGGCCCTTATGAATCCCACGTCGTCACTATTGTTTTTCAAGGCCTCACCGCAGCACCTTCCCGCGTTCCAGGTCGCGAACGTCTTTCCGAAGACGGTCCTGCCATGGCCTTCAGGATAGACAAGTATAAAACCCGCTGTATCGGACTTTCTGTTCAAGCCAAAATACTTGGGGGCGTTTGCGGCATTTCCGCCGCCTCCGTGAAGAGCCATGACAACGGGAGAGCTCTTTGATCGATCATACGTTTTGGGCACATGAACCAAATACTTCCTGTTCAGGCCGTCATGGATCAGGGTAAATTTGTAATTTCCCGGACCGTATCCGGATAATTTGCCGTCCTTTACAGGAGGATTATCCTTATTGCCGACAGGATCGATCTCGGCAGCCGTATTTGCAGTGCTTCCCGCGATCACAAGGATTATTGCTAATAGGTAAATTCCTTTTCTCATGTTATTCCGGTTAATCGTCGAAGCAGGTATCAATTTAATCCCGGGGCTGAGCCGCCCTCTGCCGAGGTCGGTTTCGAGCCCCTGGTTCTCCCCGTAGTCTGCGTCAATATTGATACAATAACCGTCAGAACATCCATCCCGCGCCAAAGTAGGCCATCGGAGACCAGCGATGCTCCACAATCGGGCTGTGTGCGATGCCGCTGCCGTACCGGGTCGCGAAGACCCCGCCCAGGAGCGACCAGGAGCGCGGCAGGCGGTAGAACCCTACAAGCCCTGCGTTGAAATTCAGCGTATCTCGGCCGGTATATGCCGGCCGGGACAACAGCGCCTCTGTCTGCTTGACGCCGTAGTAATAGTCCACGCGGTCGCTGTCCAGCCATGCAGCGCCGATGCTCGGTGTGAGCCAAAACCCGTCGCCTATCCTGAACCCGCGCGAAAGCCTCAGGCTCGCCGTGCCTCCGCGGCTTGCATCACCGAGGTCATGGTAGTAATGCACCCCCACGGTGACCAGGGGCGTTCTCCATTTGCCGTTCAGGTATCCGTCGAGCGATCCTTTGCGTCTTTCCATCCCCGCAAGGTCCGCATCGTCATCCGGCTTCCAGCCTCCCTGCACCCGAATGCCCGCTCCAAACTTGAGCGCATGGTCGTCGGACTTGAGAAGCCAGACGCCTCCGCCCCCAATGCTCCAGTAGGCGATGTCCTTGTACGTAATGAAGACGAGCGGTAGCGGCACTGTTTTGACGCCGTCGTCGCCCACGGTCTTCCGCCCGCTGAACAAACCGCCGCCGAGGATGCCGTGAAACTCCGACGCCACGCGCTGATCCGAATCCGGCACGCCCGTATCCATATAGACCTCGGTCGCTTCCTCGATCGTGTCAGCGAAAACCGGCGAGAAGAGGGCCAGGCTGCACAGGATCGTTGTGATGAATGCTTTCATTATCAAATGGCGCACGATGTTGCCTCCTCCTCCGTCGACGATCTCCACAACCACGACTGAACGCGTGTTAATGCCGAGATAATGAATATCGGCAACACAATGATAAAATATATTTCATTCTTATTCACAAGAGCCTGGCGTTCGTTCAACGCGCGGCTGACGCGCCGCATTCTGGCGCGGCGCTGTCGAGCCGCAGGTTGGATTCGTATGCTTTGTCAAGCTTCAATCATCTTGTGACGAAATATCACCTATGTCTTTAATATACGACGTGCCGATTGTTGGTTTAGGGCCCGCATGTCCATTCCGGACAATTTCTTCGATCGAGTAAAGAGAACCATTGGAGTGGGTACGTTGCAACATCGGCAACGACTGCCAACGGATAGAGTAAATACCGCAGCATCCAGTATGCAGATTTTTCCGTCAGTTTTGACTCATATCCTTCATAAACGAACGAGATAGGGATAACAGTTTCATCCTGATTATCCCGTATGGCCAAGTATTTCTTCATTGGGTGGTATTTAAAGTTACCTGCAGTATAGAAAAAAGTCTGCCTCTGCCGAGCGGCGTTTTCCAGTGTTTCATCCGTGATCAAAGGTACTTTTATTCCGGACATGTGCCCAGAATTGCTTTCAAGGACACATTGCACCCATTGCGCCGAATATACCCGCGATGTTCCGCTGGAATCCGAGATTAGCCCATACTTAATGTCCCAAGGTATTTCATAGAATTGCCGGTTTCTTATTGCTTCCGTGACATCTTTCCGCGTGTCCAGGCTCGCAGTGAGATCACATCGCATTGTTAGCCTGCGGTCGCTTTGACGCGAGAAACGGTCGTTGCCGTTGCGTATTAATGAATCAGATTCAATAAGCAGGGTCTTGCTGTCTGTAAGCGTCACATCCTTCGCATCATACGGGCTTAATGTTTTGATGCCGAAATTACCCATGCCGCGGGTGAAGCACCAGGGATTAAAGGCAAAACCGGTGAGGATATACGGCGCCAATATGACTGCTAGGATGATCTTTAAGACTTTCCGTTTATTCATGGTGTGGTTGACGGGTAGGTCGGCTACAATGATGCGTGATCCGGCAGCTTCTGTATGGCCAGGCTGGCTCGATTTTGCAGATTGAACCGCATTCCGGTTATGGTTCTCGTTTCGTTGCCGGTTCTTTGTGGATTTTATCTGAAAAATCCAAGCTGAGGCGATGCCAATGATGGCCCATAATGCGTATCCATAGTGATCACGGCGCATTATCACTGCGGCAAGGACAAACAGTGCAATGAATAATACATGTACTTTGACAGTGTTGGTTGAAATGCGGGTATTTATTATAGCCCCCGTAACCAGAACCGCTGCGAGAATGAGGGGAATCGTTGCGAAGCTTTCAATCCCGCTCGGAGACAAGTTCCCTATGAAACTTACGCTGGCAACCGCGACAATTGTGTACAGCAAGGCTACAGGAACGAGTACAAAACCGGCTGACAACCATATGACTGTGGTGAATCGTTTGGCAAGGTATTCTTTCAGCAGAAAAAGTCCTATGACTGGCAGCGATGAGAAGGCGATGATGTAATTGCCTAAGCCCGCTTGATCGAGATGATAATATTGGTAACTGAAAGAATCCTTCAGGAACAGTTTCAAAATTAACGGTATATAAAGCACGGTGTAAACCAACAAGATAATGCTCACTACAGTTCTTCGCCAACCCTGGTTGGTCCTCCGTAACTTTAAAAGCGCGATCGCGATAGCTGTGGTTATTAGGAAAACAAAAAGAATCATACCCCCCAGCATGGCTAATGCCGCACCAAGACCGCCCATTCCGCCAGTCCCAGCAAACGCTCGCAAAGGTGCAAGGAATATCGTCATCGTTAGGAAAACGACGGCAACTCTGTAACGATCAATGTTGGTCATGCGACTCCTTTAATTGCTAACCAATGTTTATCTAGCCGCCAACGGCTAGTAAAGCACGAATTTCCGTTCTTTACCAGTTTAGCAAGAATGATGCCCTAACTCTATATGCGTGAGCTGCTAGGCCTTTGGTGTCGCACAGCCCGGCATAAGGATCAGCGTGTTTTCATGCATCCCGTTCGGATCAGGTATGCGGTTCAGCGAAAACGCACCAAATACACGCTGATAATCGACACAGTACATCAAAAGGATGGCTCCATTATAGTTACATGCCTTATATTGTCAATAACCCGGACTGGGTATATTTCGGGTACGCATAATGTTGCATTGTGCGGACGACTGTTGACCTTCTCTCATCAAATAACATCCTGCTCCCTTTTTTTGCCCCAGGATTCGCTGAACGTTGAACTATGAACTTTGAACTGTATTACTTCATGTTGATTCAGGATTCTGCAGGCAAAATCAGTAAAAAATACTGGAACAAACAAGGCATGTGTGGTAATATAGCGCGTTTCCAGTATCGCAGCGGAGCCCTCGTGGATGGTTCGCAGGGTCCCTTCGGGAAAGGCAACACAGCGTCGTTGTTCCTTCGCTTTTATCATGGCTAAAATCCTCGAAAAAAGACTCTTACGCGCGCCTGACGTGTTCTATTTCCGTATTTCAGCGCCCTTGATATCGAAAAAGGCCCAGCCGGGCCAGTTCGTCATCCTCCGCATTCACGACCGCGGGGAGCGCATTCCGCTCTCGCTTGCCGATATCGATCCCGTTGCCGGGACCATCAGTTTGATCGTCATGGCCGTGGGAAAAACGTCGAGCGAGATGGCTGCGTTGAAGACCGGCGAATCGATCCTGGACCTGTGCGGCCCCCTGGGCAACGCCACGGAGATCGAGCATGCGAAGAAGGTGGTCCTGGTCGGCGGCGGGTTCGGCACTGCTCCGCTGTTCCCCATTGCGCGCGCGTTCAAGGCTATCGGCAGCTCGGTGGTGACGATCATGGGGGCGCGATCCAAGGACCTCTTGATCTACGAGAGCGAAATGTCCGGCGTGTGCGACCGAGTTATTGTCGCGACCGACGACGGCAGCAAAGGCATCAAGGGGCTGGTCACCACTGCCCTGAAGACCGAGATCGACCAGAACGGCGCCGACCTCGTGATCGCGATCGGGCCGGTGGTGATGATGCGTGCCGTGGCCGAGACCACGCGGCCGACGGGCACCAAGACCATTGTGAGCCTGAACCCCATCATGGTGGACGGCACGGGCATGTGCGGCGGGTGCCGGGTGACCGTTGGCGGGGAAACGCGGTTCGCGTGCACCGACGGCCCGGAATTCGACGGCCATCTGGTGGACTGGGACGTTCTGATGAACCGGCAGCGAAAATACCATGCTGAGCAAAAGACCTCCTTCGAGGGGTGGAAGCAGAAGCACGCCGGCATGGTGTGCGAGTAGCGAATAAGATTTCCGCTCAGAAGCGATGCGGGAATGACGGACTTAGGCACAGTACAGAACGCGTTATTTGAAATGCAGTATTGATTATCTCCGGACGATTAGTTCGAAAGGTGCGTTGACTCAGGCAATGGAAGCAAAAACCCCAAAAAAGATCATTCCCAAGAAGACCCCCATCCCCGAACAGGACCCCGCGGTCAGACGGACGAACTTCGACGAGGTCAGCCTCGGTTATTCCATCGAACAGGCGCTCGTTGAGGCTTCCCGGTGCCTGCAGTGCAAGAAACCCGCGTGCGTCACCGGCTGTCCCGTCGGCGTCCCGATCCCCCGCTTCATCAAAGCGGTCCATGACAACGATTTCAGACGCGCGATCGAGATCATCAAGGAAGCAAACCTGCTGCCCGCTGTCTGCGGCAGGGTCTGTCCGCAGGAGAGCCAGTGCGAGCGGCTCTGCACCCTGTCCAAGAAGTTCGACCCCGTGGGGATCGGCAGGCTGGAGCGGTTCGTCGCGGACTGGGAGAGAAGCCAGGGCAGCGGCTCGCTTCCGGAGATCGCACCCGCGAGCGGCCGGAAGGCCGCTATCGTGGGCAGCGGACCGTCAGGCCTCACCTGTGCATACGACCTGGCCAAGCTGGGCCACAAGGTCACGATCTACGAGGCCCTGCACGAGGCGGGCGGCGTGCTGATCTACGGCATCCCCGAGTTCCGGCTTCCTAAGGCCATCGTGGCCCGGGAGATCGACCTGCTCAAGCGTATGGGCGTGACCATCATCACCAACGCGGTCATCGGCAAGCTCATTACCCTCGACGAGCTGATGCTGGAATACGACGCCTGCTACATCGGCACGGGCGCGGGGCTTCCGCGCTTCATGAACGTCCCGGGCGAGAACCTGAACGGCGTGTATTCGGCGAACGAGTTCCTTACCAGGATCAACCTCATGCGGGCTTACCGCTTTCCCGAATACGATACCCCGATCAAAAAAGGCGGCCGCGTCGTGGTCGTGGGCGGCGGCAATGTGGCTATGGACTCGGCGCGCACCGCGCTCAGGCTTGGCGCGGAGTCCGTTACCATGGTCTATCGCCGCTCTCTCGCCGAGCTGCCCGCGCGCAAGGAAGAGGTCCATCATGCGCAGGAAGAGGGCATCGTGTTCGATCTGTGCACCAATCCCACGCGGATCCTCGGGAACAAGGATGGCCAGGTAGAGGCGATCGAGTGCGTGCGCATGGACCTGTGCGAGATGGACGAGTCGGGCAGGAGGAAACCCAAGCCGGTCCCCGGATCGGAATTCACCCTTCCCGCAGATGTGGTGATCGTCGCCGTGGGCACGGGCGCGAACCCGCTGATCGCCCAGAGCGCAAAGAACCTTTCCGTAACCAAGCACAAGTACATTGTTGCGGATGAAGAGACCGGCAAAACGAGCATCGAAGGCGTGTACGCGGGCGGGGACATCGTGACCGGCGCGGCCACGGTCATCTCGGCCATGGGCGCGGGCAGGAAGGCAGCCAAGGCGATCCACGAGCACATCACGAGATCGCCCCGGAAGAGTGAAAAGGCCCCGGCATAAACCGGACGGCTATCCAGGGTCGCATATCCCTTTTGAACAAATAGAAGCCCCTGCTAAAAAGGCAGGGGCTTTTGCATTTAAAACCGCAGGAGCATTTACCGCGAGGGCGCGAGGGACGCAAGGACTTCAAAACCGGAAGGATTTATGCCGACCGTCCGTATTATGATTCGTCCTCCACGCGGTATCCGGCCTTCCTCCAGGCCTTCAATCCTTCGCCCAGAACCTTGACCTTCTCGAACCCCTGGTCCGTATATTCCTCTGCCAGCTTTTCCGAGTGCTCTTCCTGCGAGCTGTCGCAGTAGAAGATGATCTCCTGGTCTTTCGGGATCGCAGCGACCTTTTTCTTGAACTCCGAGTAGGACGTCGCACCTTCCAGATGCATTTGTCTGAATTTATCATCCTCTACATAGGCGCAGACCAGCAGCGCTTCTGACGACTTGATCTTTTTCCTTGC
>Ga0315268_10001342_pt1 | contig 28197 bp, 24 predicted proteins | sample C1_top_MG_FD_204535 | JGI IMG/M metagenome (GOLD analysis project Ga0315268, IMG submission 204535) | Sediment microbial communities from Yellowstone Lake, YNP, Wyoming, USA - C1_top | ecosystem: Environmental > Aquatic > Freshwater > Lake > Sediment | place: USA: Wyoming | collected 2017-08-01
CCCTCGGGTGGCCGGGGAGACTTCCTACTTCCTCATACAGGACGGCCACTCCGTCTTTGAGTACGCGGACAACCTCATAGACCTAAACGTCGAGTGGGACTTGGGCTTCGAGCCGAAGTTCATATCAAACCTGTGGAACGGCTACACGCCATCTTTGAGGTTCGCGCGCCTCGCGCTCGTGATGGCAGATGAGCACAACGTATGGCTGTATGACAAGGTCCCAAGGGACGCCCTAGGGTTCTACCCAGTTAGGACCTTCACCGACTCCATCACTATCAGCGACGAAACCATAATCGGCAACCCGCTCGTGGTCGACGGGGACTTCGAGAACGGCAGCGTCGTGATAGTACCCACATCATCGGATCTCCGCGCGTACAGGATAGATGTCGATAAGAGCCCGCTCACGGGGATTGTTCAGAACATAACGCTAGGGGCGCAGATGTGGAGGAAGAACTACACACTGAACAGCGCTCCTTTCACTCCGATCAATTCGAAGAAAATGATCACTTTCCCATACGCCCAGGGTGCGAGCGACGAGTTCGGCAAGACCGTCATCCTGCTCGCAACGACAGATGACATCCTCATCGCTTATCAGCGGGAGACTGGTGAGATTGCGTGGTCGGGCCCACTCATACTGCCCGGTGTCAGTAACATCCAGATTGACAATCTGTACTCATCGCCCGCAGCAGTCATAGTGACTGGCAAGGCCGAGAGCCGGGGGTTCATCGCGGGAGTTGACGCCGAGACCGGCTCAGTGAGGTACAACAGGACGATGTTCTCGCTCACCGAGGGCTACATCAACAGCCCCCCGCAGTATGTAGCCGGCTTGGGCACATTCGTGTACAGCTCCGACAGGGGCAACATTTACCTCTCGGACGGCCTCCTTGGCATCAACGCGACCTTCGCAGCTCCGAGCGGGGGCGCTCTCACGCCCGTCTCGTTCCTGGGCAACATCTATATCACCTCGAGCGTCACTGGCAACTACTTCTCAGTCGTCACGAAGGACAACACGCTCTATACCGCCACTCTGTCTGGCGTGAACAAAGCACCTCTGCCTCCTGGGAAATACCCTTCGGGCAACAGATACCTCCTGGGCACCGACTATGAGGGCCATGACATACTGGCATGGGTCATGTACGGCACCAGGTCAGAGCTCATGGTGGGCATCACCGCGGCTTTCGTCGCGGTATTGATAGGCACCGTGGTCGGGCTTGTTGCGGGATTCTACCCGGGCATCATCGACAGCTTGTTGATGCGCGCTACGGACGTCATGCTGAGCCTGCCAGGCCTCGTCATCCTGCTGCTGTTCGCTGCGGTCTTCGGACCGTCGCTCATTAACATAATGATAATCATTGCGATACTCTCCTGGGCTGGCATCGCAAGGGTCATACGTTCCGTCACGCTCTCGCTCAAGGAGCGCGCGTTCGTGGACGCGGCCATCATCGCGGGGGCGAGCGAGTCGCGGCTCATATTCAGGCACATCGCGCCGAACGTGTTGCCCTACACTTTCCTTTATATGACCTTCACGATCAGCGGGGCCATAGTCACCGAGGCTGTGCTCGCGTTCCTTGGTTTCGGCGATGTGAACCATGTCACATGGGGCATGATGCTCCAGTTCCTGCAGATAAGCGGACACTCCCTGACGGCCTGGTGGTGGCTCCTTCCGCCCGGAATCTGCATCACGCTCCTTTCGCTGAGCTTCTACCTCATCGGCAGGGCCTTCGACGAAGTCGTAAACCCCAGACTGAGGAAGAGGTGACAAGATGGCGCTCATCGATGTCGAGAATCTGAAGGTGTACTTCAAGATCCAAGACGGCTGGGTCAAGGCCGTGGACAACGTCAGCTTCAGCATCGACGCCGGCGAGACCATGGGCCTGGTGGGAGAGAGCGGGTGCGGCAAGACCACGGCCGCGTACGCCATTACGCAGCTGCTGCCTCCGAACGGCTACATCAAGGGTGGCTACATTTTCTTCAGGGAGCCGCTCAGGTCCAAGGCGTACCGGCTGGAGTACAACCGGACCATGAGGGACGCGAAGGCTCGGGAGCGCGAGGTATCTGCACTGAGGAGCAGGCTCACACCACTGCTCGAGGAGAAGAAGGCCCTCGATGAGCGGATGGAGCAGACGAAGCCGGACGGCGACCCTGCTGCAAAGAAGCGCCTGCAGGAGATCGCGGAAGAGGCTGGCGATCTCACTGACAGGCTCCACGCACTCACGTATTTCTACGACCTTCTGGGCAAGTCCAAGCTCAAGGACGGTCGCCTCGACGACTTCAACGAGGAGATCAGGAAGATCCGATGGAAGGAGATCTCGATGATCTTCCAGGGCGCCATGAATGCCTTCAACCCCGTCTTCAGGGTCGGGGACCAGATAATCGAGGCGATCCAGCTACACGAAGATGTGGACGACAAGGAAGCGGTCAAGCGCGCCAAGGAGCTCTTCAGCTTCGTCGGCATCCCAGAGGACCGGATCGCCAACTACCCGCACGAGTTCAGCGGGGGGATGAAGCAGCGTGCCATGATAGCCCTCGCGCTCGCGCTGTCCCCGAAGTTCATCATCGCGGACGAGCCGACGACGGCGTTGGACGTCATCACGCAGGACCGCATCCTGTTCGAGATACGCAAGCTGCAGGAGCAGCTCAGGATGGCCATGATGATCATAACGCATGATGTCAGCGTTGTGGCCGAGGTGAGCGACAAGATCGCGGTCATGTACGCCGGCAGGATCATGGAGACCGGGAGGACCGTTCAGGTGTTCAAGAACACGGCCCACCCATACACCTCTGGTCTTCTGGGCTCCTTCCCATCGATCGAGGGGGAGAGGCACAGGCTCATCTCCATTCCCGGCTTTCCGCCGGACCTGGTCAACCCGCCTTCCGGATGCCCATTCCACCCAAGATGCCAGTACGCGCAGAAGAATTGCTCCGAGGCAATCCCGACAGGGATCGAGCTTGAGCCAGGGCACCTGTCGTACTGCCACTACGCCAAGGAGCTCCAGCCAAAGATGAGGAGGCTTGGTAGCTGATGCCCGCCGGGACAGACGTGGTGGTCAAGGTCACGAACCTCAAGAAGTACTTCGAGCTCAACCGTGGGTTCTTCAGCTTCGGCAAGCCCGTGTTCGTGAAGGCCGTCGACGACGTCAACTTCGAGATACACGGGGGAGAGATCCTCGGCCTTGTCGGGGAGAGTGGCTGCGGCAAGACAACCACCGGCCGTCTGCTAACGAGGCTCGAGGAGCCCACAGGCGGATCCGTGTTCTTCCTGGGCAGGGACATCGCGCTCCTCGAGTCCGACAACCTCAAGATCTTCAGACGGAACATCCAGATGGTCTTCCAGGACCCCTATGAGAGCCTCAACCCGCGCACGACCGTCCTCCAGACCATAATGGAACCGCTGATCAACCATCACATCGGCAGCAGCCTCGAGGACCGAGTAGAGCTGGTAACAAAAGCCCTCGAGGACGCGGGCCTAGCGCCTGCCAAGGAGTACCTGAGCAGGTTCCCTCACGAGCTGAGCGGAGGACAAAGGCAGAGGGTGTCGATCGCGAGGGCGCTCGTCATCAACCCGAGGGTCATAGTCGCGGACGAGCCAGTGTCCATGCTCGATGTGTCCATCCGGGCGGGCGTGCTCAACCTCATGCTCGACCTCAGGGACAAGTACAACATACCGTACCTTTTCATCACCCACGACATCGCGGTTGCCCGATACGTCAGCGACCGGCTCGGGGTCATGTACCTCGGGCGCGTGGTCGAGCTCGCGGAGACGGACAGCATCATATTCCAGCCGAAGCACCCGTACACGCGCGCGCTGCTTTCTGCAGTGCCCGTCCCAGACCCCGAGCACAAGCACGGAAGGATTCACATCAAGGGAGAGATACCAAGCGCGACCGACGTGCCGCTCGGGTGCAGGTTCAGGCCGAGATGCCCGTTCGGCTTCAGCGAGTGCGGCTGGGAGGGTAAGGACCTCGCCAACTGGTTGCTCGAGGACGAGAAAGTGTCCTCCGCAGAGCATCCCATGAACGCGCACATCGGCGAGATAGAGCCCAATGGATTCTCACTGATAGTCGAGACAAAGGAAGGTGGCGACACTTCCAAGGTGCTGGAGTTCTTTAAGGCCAAGAAAGCGGAGCTCAGAGACAAGGTGCCAATGTTCCAAGCTATCTGGTCCATTGACACGATGCCCAGGGACAAGGAGCTGGTCATGAAGACCAGTTCAGTGTCCGTGTCGGGGGAGTACGTCGCGAGAGAGCTCCTTGAGAAGCTCGCGGAGTCGGTCGACTTCAAGAGCCGCGGTCACCCCATGTACGGCACCATACTCGATGCGGACGTGTCGAACGCATCCGTGATCCTCACCGTCGGCCAGGAATCCGCCCAGAAGGCCGAGGGGGAGGCCACGAAGGTCGAGACGACCGTGGGGTTCCTCCAGGACTTCGTCAAGAGCCTAATCAGGAACGGCTACTCGGAGTTCAAGGGAGCGGGCAAGGTGACAGGAGAAACAGGCAAGGTGATCGTGTCGTGCCGTCCGGCCAAGCTCAAAGCGGCCAGGGTCGCGCAAGAGGCCTCCGAAATGATAGCCAAGGGCATGCTAACGAACCCGGACTCCGCATTCCACAACCTGCTTCTCAGTCCGGTTGCGACAAGCCGCTCGGTCAAGGTCAAGGTGTGCGCGAGAATAGAGAAGTGGGAGCAGTTCGCCGGTGAGGCCAAGAAACTGTTCGAGCAGAGGGGCGGCGAGGGCAACCAGGCAGCGAAGGCGGTCGGACCAGCGGAAATCAAGACCTCAAAGGGCGTCGAGAACTCGGTCGTGGTGAGCTTCGAGCATGTCGTTGAGCCGCCGCTGATCGATGTCGGAGGCGGTCACAGGGTCGCGTGCTACCTGTTCAAGTTGCCGGCGGCGTAGTGCGCGCCAGCTTTGGATCGTGGTGTAATGGCACTCATTGAGGACCTCAAGAAGCACTGGGTCACGGCGACCCTCTATCTAGCGTTCTCACTCTTCTTCGTTGTAGCGTGCCTCGTTTCCGCGAACACCTACAGCGCGATAGCCCAGGCCCAGTTGGACATCTCCTTGCAGAGCCCACACTACGACGCAGAGATCGTCCGGAAAGGGCACTTGAACATCTCCTTCAGTGTGCAGCTCTACAATCCGTCGCGCTACACGCTGCACGTGTACACGCTATCCTGGTATGCGAAGCTCGAGAACTCATCGAGCCTGGATGAGAGAGTGATCCCCGTCGCCGAGGACTACATAGGGCCTAGTCAGTTCCTCGAGATACCGGCGAAGACCACCCAGAACTACACGCTCTGGTTCGAGGTGTCCGACCCCGCCACGCTAGCGAAGCTCTACGGGTTCGTCAACTACAGCCACGGGCTCGGGGACAACTACACGATCGAGACCCTGCCCTACGTGCACGATTTCTCAATCATGCTGATAATCGGCGAGTTCCAGCACGAGTACCTCAGAGAGGGCTACCTGAACAGCCTCGTGACCGTGAACCTCACCTACTCCTCTAGGGAGGCGCTCACATGAGGCTGACGAAGGACGATGGCGTCAGGATGGCGCTCGTATCGGCGCTCAGCGCCCCGCCAATCGCATTCATGACCTTCGACTTCATGTTCCCCAACATATCCACGCCGTCCCTCGGGAAGAACCTGATGGTCGTGTTCCTGCTGTCCATTCTCACTGCCATACCGTCAGGGTACTTCACGAGGCGAACTGACCTGGCTATGGTCTCAGTATTCTTCTACACGGCAGTTGGCTATGCGCTTGCGGCCTTGCTCTACTCCGCCCCGTACACGTTGTACAATTTGGATCAGGTGCTCTCGGATTTCTACTATGCCATGTTCTTCAGGTTCACGATCATCCTTCTTTTCCTGTTCGTACTGGGCGGGTTCATGGGAGCGGTCTTCGGGCAAATGGTGAGGGATTGGGTTCGGAGCGAGGAGACCAGACTTACCTTCGGGGGCCGAATGAAAGGCTAGGCTGGCACGAGAGCATACCTAATCTCTCAGGGGGATGTATATTCTAGCCATAGTGACTCCGTACTCCTCAGAGAGCGGCTTGTGAGGCGATCCCAATGGCAAAGAGGAATATCATCGAGATAGATGAGGAAAAGTGCAATGGCTGCGGCGCGTGCGTCACCCAGTGCGCTGAGGGAGCATTGCAGATAGTGGATGGCAAGGCCAGGGTTGTGAACGAGGTGTTCTGCGATGGCCTAGGGGCGTGCATAGGGGAGTGCCCTACGGACGCACTCAAGATTGTCGAGAGGGACGCTCCCGAATTCGACGAGAAGGCGGTCGAGCAGCATCTCCACCGAGAGAAGCACATGAAGAAGGAGCCAATAGGCGTTGAGCCTTGCGGGTGTCCCTCGCACAACCCGATGATACTGACTGCCACAGAGGTCAAAAGAACGCATGCGAAGCAAGGCGGTCAGGCCGAGGCAGATCTGACCCCTGAGCTGACCAACTGGCCCGTTCAATGGAGGCTCGTGACCCCTTCGATGCCTTTCTTCAAAGGGAAGGACATACTGATCGCCGCGGACTGCGTGCCTTTCGCGTACAGGAATTTCCACGGGAGGTTCCTCGCGGGAAGGCCGGTGATCATCGGCTGCCCGAAGCTGGACGACGCCCAGGGATACCTCGACAAGCTCACTGACATCTTCAAGGACGGCACGCCTAAGAGCGTGACCCTGGTCCATATGGAGGTTCCGTGCTGCCACGGACTCCAGAGGATAATCGACGAGGCCGTGAAGAGGTCAGGGAAGAGCATTCCGGTGAAAACAACGGTAGTGGGCATCAAAGGGCACATAATTAGATCCGGCTGACTCCCATGGGATAGGCTATTCAGCAAGAACGCCATCTCCGCGGGAGATGACCCTGGAGATTTCGTGGACAAGAAGAGCGCTCCGCCTGCCTCCCGAAGTGCGAACTGAACTTACCGCCAGGCTGGAAAGGCTGAGCATTTTCTTCCCCGAGATGAAGACCAAGATGAAGGTGGGCATCACGCGATTCTATGATGGTCTTGTGTTCCAATCCAACGAAGGAAGCGTTAAGCTGATGGTCGATGTCCATAAGAATAGGAAAGGCGTCTGGAAATACCCGACCCATTGGACTCTGGCCCACGAGTTCATGCACCTCGCGCAGTTCAACTCGGACGGCATTCCGAGCGGCGAGAGAGCGTGCGACGTCCACACCCTCTCGCGACTTCCTCCAGAGCTCATCGACGAGGCGCCCAGCTATCTCGTAGTGTCAAAGGGCACTCGGAAGATCTGGGATATCAGGCATGCCAGAATAGCACATGAACTTGCCAGGGAAGCACTGAAGCAGCGAGACAATGGCCACAAGCGATATGCCGTATGGTGGGAGGACGAGTTCGAGGAACGCGGCGAGCATCTGTGACACCATCGCTCTGCTTCTGAGGAGGATCGTCTGGCGATGTCATCATCGTTCCGTCGATGACCTTGCTTCCGTTTGACGCGAGGAGTCTGAGACATTTCAGACGTCTGCTTCTTCGGGTTCTTGGACCGACCGGATGCGCAGCAGGACTTCCTGACTTCTGCGGAGGTAGTTCGCGCCCAGAACGCCCAGAGACGTAAACGCAACGGCAACGCCAACGAGCACATAGAACGCCGTGAACAGCCGCGCTCCTTCGGTCGTAGGCGCAAGATCACCGTAGCCAACTGTGGTGATCGAACAGACCGAGAAGTAGAACGAATCAGCCCAGCTCCATCCTTCCATGCTGTGGTAGACAACAGTCCCGATGGCTATTACTCCAACCAGTGCTGACAGTGCGACGAGCAGCTGAACCCTGAGGTTCGACCAATTGAACAACTTAGACTTCATGAGAAGAGAATCTGCGCCCTGGAATTAAAGGAATCACATTCCTCAAAAGACTGACCTAAGGTGAAAAGCGGCTGGCGGGCGTGAAGGGATTCGAACCCTTGACCACTTGCTTAGGAGGCAAGTGCCATATCCTGACTAGGCCACACGCCCTTTCTGGACCGCGCTGGTGAACACTAATCGCAAGATGATATATAAATTGGGCTGACCTCTCGGAAAACGGATGCCGGGCAGATCAGGTCTTCGTCCTGTCCTCTTCGCTGAGCTCCTCGGGCGCCTTCTCTCTCGGCGCTTCCTTCTTCTCCTCTGAGGGCTTCTCCGGTTTCTTGGCCGCCTCTTCCTTCTTCTCCGGTTTCTCGTACTCCTCGATGAAGGATACCGTCTCAGCGCCTGCGATCTCCCTGAGGTCCGTCACGAGCCTGAACTTCGTGAGCAGCCACCTCTGGTCGTACTTGCACGCATCGGGCAGCCTGATCTTGTAGGTCTTGCCATGGTGCTCGATGTCGAATCCGTCCGATGTGCCATACGACATCTTAAGGAGAAGCTTCACTACGTCAACTGGCTTCGTCGGCTTCTCAGTGATCTTGTACTTATACTTCAAAGTGCGGCCTGCCAGCCTGTTGTTGAAATCGATCCTGACGCGGCCAGCTGTGACGGCTGTGATTATCGCGGGCTTGTTCTTCACTGTGACTTCGAGGCCCACCCTCGGTTCGATCTCTTGCTTCAGGAACTCCCTGACAGGGTGGAGCTCCACCATCTTCGGGTCCCTGGGGCCTGCTCCCTTGTCCGGGGTCAGTACCACCTCGTATTCCTTCCCTATCTCCGCCTTGAGCATTGACTCATCGAGACCAGGGAAGAGCCTGCCCTTTCCGACTATCAGCGGCTGAGCGCCATAGACCATCTTCTCGTTGTAGGTGTCGTTCTCTTTGGCGACCGCCTCACTCGTCGTGTCGAAGAGCTCGTTCGAGTCCTGGATCCAAGCGTCGAACTCTGCAAGAACGATATCCCCCGCCTTGATCTTCGTCTCGACGGGATCGGACTTCTCTTCCTTCTCGTGGTGCTTCTTCGCACCCTCTTTCTCGGTCATCGAATCTCACCGCTGATGCGCGAATTGTGTGGATACTTAGCCATCATTTAAAGGTTGCGCCCCTATCGTGGGACGCATTCATGCCTTGCTGGACAGCGCAACAAACGGCCTCCACGCGCGCATCACCCCAGCCATCAAAAGCTATATGCCCGAGCCATCATTACTCAGCAAATCCGCCAATGCCACCGTAGCTCAGCTGGAAGAGCAGCTGATTTGTAATCAGCAGGTCGGGAGTTCAAATCTCCCCGGTGGCTCGCGCACCCGCATAAGTGACGGGGGCAAACAGCTAAGAGAAGAAGCTCCCGCATCGACATTTCTTGAGCCAGTATAAGACAGTTTTATATAATTTCTAGCTCATTTTGGAGCCAGTTCGAGCCAAGAAGGCGTGGGGGATTGGAGAATGGAGAATCGATTCGTTTCTAGAGCGACGGCGAGCGTCGTCGTCCTGTGCATGATTGCGGCAGCGTTCTCGTTCTTGATGGTCGGAAGCCCAGCGGTGTGCGGAGCATCGTACCCGGCTGCGGCCACAATCAAGGACGGAAACGTCAGTGCTGAGAACTTCGGGAAGTCTGTCGTCCTAATGGACCTGAACCACGACGGAATAGCTGACCTAGTGGTTGGAGCACCATTGAATGACCCAGACGGAATGCTCGATGCCGGCTCGGTTACATTGTATCTGTCCGAGAGTGGCGTGCCGATGTCGAGGATAGTTCTAGTGAACGGGACAAATGCTGGTGATCTGTTCGGATTCTGCGTCGCGAACGCTGGCGATCTGAACGGAGACGGACATGCTGACCTGGCAATAGGAGCTCCCTTCGCCAGCCCGAACGGTCATCTGAACGCCGGGAATGTGACTATCGTGTTCGGCGGTCCGAGCTTCACTGGTCGCCCTGGGGCCTGGATCAACAGCTCGTCCGACGATGAGCTGTTCGGATGTTCCCTTGCCGCTGGCGGAGACATCAACCGAGATGGTTACGGTGACCTCATCGTGGGTGCGCCGTTTGCCACCGCAAGAGGAATGACTGGTGCCGGCCGCGTGGATGTCTACTATGGCGGCTCGCCCATGAACGCAGTGGCCGACAAGACATTCTTCGGAGAGGTGGCCGATGCGCACTTCGGATGGTCCGTGTCTGGCAACGCAAGCGTGGACGGCGATACTTCGCTAGACTTGGTTGTCGGAGCCCCTGGTCACAGAGTGGGACTATCTGCAACTGGCGCGGCATATGTGATAAGGAACATCATCAAGGCGAATCCGAATGTCAACTTGGCCACAGGCAAGGCCAATGGTGACGAATTCGGCTTTGCGGTCGCCATGATCCAAGACATGAATGCAGATTCGTACGCTGAAGTCGCAGTCGGAGCACCGCACAACGACGACAACGGCACTGACGCCGGGTCCGTCTCGATAATGTACGGGTCGAACAAGTTCAACACCTTCGCGGATCTCACTTTGAAGGGCGCGCCGGGAGAGCATTTCGGCACGAGTGTCGCAGGAGGCAACTTCCGCGAGGACGCCTACACCGACGTCATCGTTGGAGCACCGAACAGCGCCTTGAATGCCAGTAGGATCGGCCGCGCATACGGATTCTTTGGAGGGAACCCGCCCGATGCCAATCCCGACTTGATACTTGTCCCCGGTACGGATGCGGTTGCCTTCGGATGGAGCATTGCCGTAGGCGGGAACGCCACTGGAGACCGAGCTCCCGATATCGCAGTTGGAGACCCGCAGTTCACGGTCGGATCATTTACAGCCGCCGGCAGGGTCTATGTATTCGCTGGCGCCCTGGTCACACCACCGCCGAGCCTGCCAATCGTGACTGGATTCGTAAGGGTGCCGGGGACAACGACGGGACTATCTGGATTCACGGTAACCCTGGGGAATGGAACATCCGAATGGAGCGACCTCACGGCGCCTGACGGATCATACTCAATAACGGCTGTTCCGGGAACCTACTGGCTGAACACGAGCAGGGCGGGATATGTGTCGAACTCAACGGACACGTTCACACTTGTGATGGGCGAAACGAAAACCATCGACACGATATATCCGCTAACAATACCGCGCGTGACTGGCCATGTTCTGGACGACATGACATCGGCGGTCATCAGTGGAGCTAGAGTGGCCTTGTACAATGGTTCCACATTGCTCGATGTGATGACAACCCCAGCCAACGGATCGTATTGGATGTATGTTCCAGATGAGTTCGTACCGCCAGCTACCGGCAGTATCGACTTGAGGGTGGAAGCGTGGGACCCAACACACTACACTCGAGACAGGGACTTCACCCTGATGCGCAACGAGTCGCTCCATCTGGATATGTCCTTGGACACGTTCCCGGTGGTTTCTGGTACAGTCCGGGATGCAATCACGCTCTCGCCAGTATCTGGCGCAGTCGTTGAGGTCGCTCAGGGAGCTGTCCTCGGTTCCGCGATGACAGACAGGAGGGGAGACTATTCAGTGGTCGCGACAAATGCGACCGTACCTGGCACTCTCTTCATCAATGTCACCGCTGCCGGCTACTACAAGAATGGCACAACGATTGCCGCGCTCAGGAATGGCACATACACACACAACTTCTTCCTCCAGATAGACAACCAGCCGCCGACTTCGAGCTTGGCGGTGTTGCCGACGTACACGACCCAAGAGATCGTCACGCTTGCAGCAACGGCGAGCGACTCGAACGGGATAGCGTTCGTCGAGCTCTGGTACCGATTCAACGAGACTGGGGCCTACAAGTACTTCGGATCGGAATCATCCTCGCCATACGTGTTCGAGTTCAATACGAGCCTGGAGGATGGCGACGGGCTGTACGAGTTCTATTCCCAAGCGGTGGACTTCGCTGATCTCAACGAATCTCCTCCTGGCGGGAACGACACCTGGACGATAGTCGACACGAACGAGCCTGTTGCGACTCTCAGCAGCCTGCCCGTATTCACGACCACTGAGACGGTGACGCTTGATGCCACCGCCAGCGACGATGATGGTGTCGACGAGGTTCAGCTGTGGTACAGATACGACGAGACAGGCGCGTTCGAGTACTTCGGGTCCGATCTGACGCAGCCGTACAGTTTCGATTTCGACACCAGTCTGATGTCCGGCGATGGACTGTACGAGTTCTACGTCCTCGCAGTTGACGGCGCGGGCAACAACAAGACGCCTCCCGCCGGAAACGAGACTTGGACGATCGTCGACACTGTGAGGCCTGTGGTCAGCTTGGCCAGCCTGCCCGCGCACACGAGCACGGCGGACTTCACGGTAACCGCGACAGCGAGCGACGCGAACGGAGTGGCCAACGTCAGCCTCTATATTAGAAAGAACGGCTCGGCCTACTCAATGGTGTCGAAGCTGACCTCAGCCCCATACTCGTGGACGATACAAACAGCGTCGTGGGGTGGGGAGGGCGCGTTTGACTTCTACGCTCTCGCGACCGACTGGGCGGGAAACACGCGGAATGTGCCGCCCTCGCCCGATGCATCGACCTACGTGGACACAAGTGCGCCTGCCTTGCGGATCGTGTCCCCCGCCAACAACACGCTGACAGCCGAGCCGACGGTCGTTGTCACCTGGAACGGAAGCGACAGCGGCTCTGGCATCCAGATGTACGAAGTCCGGATAGATAGCGGAGCTTGGATGAACTTGGGGCTCAACACGTCCCACACATTCACGGGGCTCCTGTCCGGATCACACAGAGTGGCCGTCAACGCCACTGACAATGTCAGCATGACCACCACTGAGAGCGTTGTATTCGTCGTCGACGACACGCCTCCAGATGTGACGATAACATCGCCCATTCTGGGATCTGTGCTCAAGACCGCAGATGTGACGGTGACATGGACGGCCACCGATGCGCATACCCGCGTGGACCGAGTCGAAGTCGCGATTGACGGGGGCGCATTCGAGGAAGTCGGCAACGCAACTTCTGCGACATTCTACGATCTCGAGAACGGCGAACACGATGTCACGGTAAGGGTCTGGGACGGTGTCGGCAACCACGAGGACGCGACCATAGGCTTCGAGGTCAAGGTCAAAGGCGACACAGGCAACACTACAATGATATTGGCCGGCGTCGGAATCCTGGCTGCGGTTGTTGTTGTCGCGCTCGCAGCCCTGCTCATGAGGAAGCGTGGCGCAAAGCCTCCCGAGGAGGGACCAGAGGGGAAGGGCGTGGAGAGGTCTGAATAGCGTCTGCCCGACAGACTCAGGTGAAGGCCGAGCCTTCACCAAACCTCTTTCTTATTTCCAGAGAACGCTTCAGAACAGCAGCACAGGTTTGCTCGGCCTGAGGGAGTACTTCTTGCACTTGAGGCAGTACCATTCGTTGTACTCGGCGATGTACTTCATGTCATCGTGGCAGGTCGGACAGGCCTTCTTCTCCTTCGGCTCCGCCGCATGCCCGTTCAATCCCTTGGGTGCGTATTCCTTGCAGCTGTAGCAGTAGTGTCTCTGATATTTCTCGATGTGCTTCAGCGGCTCTCCGCACTTCGGGCAAGTGTGGACCTCGGGCTTCCCGGTCGCAGCGACCTTCGCCACGTCCGGCTTCCTGGCTTTCAGGGGATACTTCTTGCACGTGTAGCAGTAGTGTTCGTGGTACTTCTCGATGTACTTCAGCGATGATCCGCAGTCCGGACAGCTCGTTATGTCCGATGTCGCCTTCTCAACGCTGACGACGGGCTTTGGCGCAGTCTCCTTCGACGCATACTTCCTGCAGCCGTAGCAGTAGTGTCTCTGGTACTTCTCGATATACTTCAACGGCTGACCGCAAGTGAAGCACATCTTGATCTCCACATGTCTCTCCGGCTTGACCTCAACCAGAGGCTCAGGCTCGGGAATCGCGGTAGCCTCCACCAAGGGAGGAGCGGCCTCGGATTTTTCCTGGATTGCTGGCTCAACAATCTCAGGAGTCTTCTCAACGGCCACCGGTGGTATCGCCATCTCGATCAGCTTCTGAGCCTCGTTGATCGGCTTCTCCTTTTCCGGCTCGGGTTTCAGATCATCCTGGTAACTCTCGCACATGAAACAGTAGAGCCTGCCGTCCTTGAGGTTCTGGAGCGATGCGCCGCAGTTCTTGCAGACCAATTCGGGCTCATCGTCGAGATCGCGCAGCTCCTGGGCAATCACGGCAGCAGGATCAGATTTCGCGGGTTCGGGCGTGCAGTCGTGTTCGTCCTCGCCTTCCTCGATGTACGTGTTGCAGCCGTAGCAGTACCACTTCTCAACATGCTCGATGTAGAATGGCTCATCACCGCATTTCGGACACTTCGACGATTCCATTTTCTTTCCGCTCCAGGGTCTGTCAGGCATCTGCCCAAATCACTGTGGATTCTACCGCCCTTGAGCGTATAAGAAGATGCTTTCGTGGGTATCATGCATGATAACACACTGGCTGAGGGAATTCAGGGCCGGCCGTGGAGAGGCAAGAGGCCGTAGCGTACATGTAGCCGAGCATGGCAAAATGCCTCTGTGTCATCCCGCTTTGGAAGACAAGCAAGGCAGGGTTGTACTATGAGGGGCAAGAGAGGAAAACGTAACTTGAGAAGAGACTGTTCGGGAGGAATCGAAGGGCTTCCGCTTCAGCTGCTTATCATGGTGGTTGTCGCTGGACTCGGCCTGACCATAATCATGGGCTGGATGAATTCCATCTCGGCACCTCATTCGATCGGTGAGGTATTTGCGAGTCCGGCCGAGATACTCGTCCACGACGAGGACAATGATGGACTGTACACGAAGACGGGAATCGTCATGACTGTGACGGTCACCGACCAAAGCGGAGACAGACTCGAGGGTGCGACGGTCATCCTTGATGGAGCGAACATCAAGACCAAGGACGGCGGTCCGGTCAGGGGAGTGACGGACTCTCATGGACAGGTCGTATTGACTGGCCTGTCAGTGGAGAACTTCGGGACCAGACTCACGACCATCACGGTGACAGTGGCGAAGGGAGACTATGGGATCGATTCGAGCTTCGAGATACCAGTGATCCCGAGCTGATAGATGATGAGCCTGCGACATGATTGCTCAGGACTGGAATCGCTCCCTCTCAAGCTTATGATAGTGGCGGTGGTCGCATCGCTCTCGATAATCCCCGCCTCAGAAGCATTGGAAGGCCTGCGAGTCCGGGACTACGCGAGGAAAGCAGAGTTGCAGCTCGACCTGATCATTGGGACAGCGCAAGTCGTGGGAATCGAAGGCCCGGGGAGCGTGCGCACACTGGAGCTTGACCTCGACGGAGGAACTGGATTGCGGTTCGCAAGTCTTTCGATAGGCGATCACAGAGGAGGGGCGAACATGTCATCGGTCGTCTTGAGGTTCGTCGGGGGCGGGTCAACTGTTCGCTCTGCGTCCAACCCTCCCGTCTGGATGACCGGCCTAGATGGGGATGGCTTGGTCATCGACACCCCGAGATTCAAGCTCACGCTGTCATGCACGCTCGACAACAGGACTTGCAGGATCTTGCTGGAGGCTGCGTAGTGGATTTCGTCGTGTCCAAAGTGGCGATGTCCATCTGCGCGCTCATGGTCATCGCGGTGCTTTCCGATGTGTTCGACAGAGAGGCTTTCGTCGACAGAGATTATGAACTCTCTGGGATCCTCGACAGACTCTCCGGTCTTGTCGACAGGGCGGCCTCGTCAGGCTCGGAGTTCACTGCTGGTTGGAGAGTACCTCTATCGTCTGATGGCAGTCCCGTCGTGATTTCAATACGAGATGGATCCGTTTCCGCGTCGTCCGGCGGAAGAACCGCCATGTCTCAACCAGCGTGCGGCCTGCACACCTGGAGCTGGGACGGGGGAGGGTTGAACGCGAGCACGATCTGCGAGATGGACGGATCGTCGCCGCAATTGAGATTCGAATCCGGGATGACGATCCTGATCAGGACGATCCTGGTGACTCTCGAGAACGAGCCGAGGTACCTCGTCTTCGCGTCGCAGACCATCTAGCGGCTCTTGCCGAACTTGGCCGCAAGGTCGGTGACCGCCTCTGTGAAGATGTCGACCTCTTCTGCCTCATTGTAAATGTACACGGACGCGCGCGCACACCCGTCTATTCCTCGGGAATGGAAGTAAGTGTGACAGCAATGCATCCCCGATCTCATCATGATGTTGTTGGAGTTGTCCAGAATCATGGCGATGTCGTGTGCTGACAACCCTTCGATGTTGAAACTGAAGATGCCACCCCTCATGTTCGGGTCTTCGGGCTTGATGACACTGACCCCGGGCACATCCAGAAGAGCGCGCGTCATACGCTTGTTCAGTGACATCTCATGCTCCCGAATCGCGTCCATGCCTATTGCAGAGAGGTAATCAACAGCTGCTCCCGTCCCCACGATACCGGAGTAGTTCTGAAGACCCGTTTCGAACCGCTCAGGAGCGGGAAGGAGCTTGAAGGAAGCGTAGTCCGTGTCCGTGACCCCATGTCCTCCGAACATCAGAGGCGTAAGCCTATCGGATATCTCGGCCCTCGCATAGAACACGCCGATACCTGAAGGCCCGCACATCTTGTGGCCCGATGCGGCCATGTAATCCACTCCGAGCTGGCGCACATCGAGCTTCATTCTCGGTGCCGCCTGCGCGGCGTCGAAGAGCACTTTCGCGCCATACGAGTGGGCTATCTCGACGACCTCCCTGGCAGGCAGTGTATAGCCGCTGACATTGGATGTCAAACACATGGCGACGAGCCTGACCTTCTTGTTCATCGCCTTCTCGAGCCGCTCGAGGTCGAAAGTCCCATCCGTCGCTGACTCGACCATCCTGTGCCTGACCCCGACGGTCTTCGTGAGCTGAACCACCGGGACGTGGACGGAGTTGTGCTCATAGTCGGTTGTCACTATCTCGTCGCCCTTCTTCAGGCCCATCCCGAATATGACAGTGTTCAATCCCTCGGTCGTGTTCTTCATGAAGGCTATCTCAGTCGGGCTTTCAGCGCCTAGGAAGTCCGCGACCCTGGACCGTGCCACATCGCACCTCAAGGAGACCTCGGTAGCCAGCTTGTGAACGCTTCTGCCGGCGCAGGATGGGAAGGATTCGTAGTACTCGGTCATCGCGTCAATGACCGGTTTCGGCCTTAGCGTCTGGCATGCGCTGTCGAAATATATCGGGAGCTTCCCGCCGATCTCTCTGCTCAGCACGGTGAAGTCCTTGCGTATCTTGCCGACATCCATCGATTTCGGGTTGGCATGGCGGTCAATGGTATTAGCGTTTTCATATCCCACATGCAAGAGGCCAGGGGATTCCAGATGCTGGAACTCACACGGTACGGCAAACTTATTAACCGGTCCGCATTCATCACCTTGTACCGCAATGACAGCCAGCGCTAGGAAACGGGTGTACTTCGACCACAGCGCCACGACGGCCGTCCTCCCTGAGGTCTTGGAGGCCATGACGCCCTATTTCTTGGCTAAGTATGGCAACTCCTCGAGCATCCATTCTTTCGGCAGAGAGGCGAAGATCGCCCTTGAGGATGCTAGGAAGAGCGTTGCCAAACTGTTGAATGCCGATCCTACTGAGATCGTCTTCACGTCGGGGGGTACCGAATCTGACAACCTGGCTATCAAAGGCGTTGCCATGTACAAGGGCAAGATGAAGGGCCACATCGTCACGACCGTTGTCGAACATCATGCAGTGCTCGAACCCTGTGAATACCTGAAGAGGTTCGGGTTCGATGTGACCGTCGTTCCAGTCTCGTCGGAGGGTCTGGTCGATGTTGGAGACATAGAGAGAGCAATCAGGAACGACACCGTCCTGATCTCGGTGATGATGGCAAACAACGAAATCGGCACCATCCAACCGGTCCGCGAGATCGGCAAGCTGGCGCAGTCGAAGGGCATTCCGTTCCACACGGACGCAGTGCAGGCGATCGGCAAGATGCCAGTCAACGTCAGGGCGGACAACATCGACATGCTTTCTCTGTCCGCGCACAAGTTTCACGGCCCAAAGGGAGTAGGCGTCCTCTTCGTGAAGAAGGGGACGAAGATCGAGCCCATAATCCGAGGTGGCGGCCAGGAACGCGGCCTGAGGTCCTCGACAGTCAACGTTGCGGGGGCAGTCGGCCTCGGAAAGGCCGCTGAGATCGCGATGAGGGATTTCGAGCCGACCTGTGAGAAGATGAAGACGCTTAGGGACAGGATGATGAGAAGGGTCCCTGAACTAGTCCCGAGATCCTATGTGAACGGCCACAAGACGAAGAGACTTGCCAATAATGTGCATTTCAGGTTCGATTTCATAGAGGGCGAGGGGCTGATCCTCCAGCTGGATTTCAAGGGCATCGCTGCCTCTACCGGCTCGGCTTGTTCCACTGGTTCACTCGAGCCGTCGCACGTCCTCATGGCTCTCGGTCTCACTCACGAGCAGGCCCACGGAAGCTTGAGGATCACACTCGGACGGGAAAACACTGAAGAGGAGGTAGACTACTTACTGGAAGTGCTGCCCGGCGTGGTCTCAAAGCTGAGGGAGATATCCCCCTTCAACGAGAAGAGTCCCATGGGACCGGGAGAAGGTGGCACCTGTGTACAGTGAAAAGGTGATGGAGCACTTTGCGAACCCGCACAATGTCGGGGAGATTCCGAACGCTGACGGCATAGGCAAGGTGGGCAACCCGCAGTGCGGGGATGTGATGTGGCTCTACATCAAGGTGAAGGACAACATCATCACGGACATCAAGTTCAAGACCTTCGGGTGCGGAGCGGCCATAGCTACAAGCTCGATGATCACGGAACTCGCAAGGGGCAAGACACTGGAGGAAGCGAAGAAGATCAGCCGGCAAGACGTCGCCGACTCGTTGGACGGTTTGCCACCGACGAAGATGCACTGCTCGAACCTCGCCTCGGACGCGCTCAGAGAGGCCATAAAGGACTACGAGGCGAAGCAGGCGGCAAAACAGAAGGTATAGGCGTCAGGGGAGCGCGTCGATAGCTGACGCTGTTTCTCACCATCAATAACACTAGCGGCAGCGCTTCAGAAAAGTACTATTAGACGGTCAGGTAATCCCAATGGGAGCTGAATGGCACACCTCTCAGTGAACCTCTGCGGACTCAAGATGAAGAACCCTACGATGCTCGCGTCAGGTGTCTTGGACGAGACGGGCAGGAGCATGCTCGAGGTCGCGAAGGCAGGTGCCGGGGCACTAGTCACTAAATCCGTAGGCAAAGAACCGAGACAGGGTCACGGAAACCCATCGATAGTCGAGCTCCAGTGCGGACTCATCAATGCGATGGGGCTCCCCAATCCGGGAATAGAGATCTACGCAGCTGAGGTCAAAGAAGCAAAGAAGGGCGGCATCCCGGTCATCGGGAGCGTCTTCGGAGGCACCGAGGATGAGATTGCCGAACTCGCCGGACTAATGGCAAGGGCTGGTGCGGACGCGGTCGAGCTGAACCTCAGCTGTCCCCATGCGAAGGGCTACGGGGCAGAGCTGGGCTCGACCCCGGAGCTCGTCGAATCGATTTGCAGGAACGCAAAGAGGCAGGCCCGAGTCCCGTTGTTCGCCAAGCTCACACCAAACACATCATCGATATCATCTTTAGCGGCCGCGGCGGAAAGGGGAGGGGCGGACGCTGTTGTGGCAATCAACACGCTCAAGGCGATGGCCATCTCGCCAGAGGCTAGGATGCCGATCCTGGCCAACAAGTTCGGCGGTCTGTCAGGCCCTGCGATCAAATCAATCGGCGTCAGATGCGTTTACGAGATATTCGAATCAGTGAAGATCCCGATAGTCGGTGTGGGAGGAATCTCGTCAGGACGAGATGCGCTCGAATATGTGATGGCGGGCGCGACTGCGGTGCAGATCGGAACCGCGGTGTGGACCGAGGGACTAGAAGTCTTCAGCAAGACATCCAGGGAGATAATGCAGTTCATGGAAGAGAACGGGTTAGAGTCCGTCAAGGACATGGTGGGGGTGGCGCACCCTGGCCGGAACTAGAATGTTCACAGTCTCGAAACAGACCGATGAAACATCCTCCATCAAGACCATCAGGTTCAAAGAAGGGCTCGCCGCCACTCCGGGCCAGTTCGTCATGGTGTGGGTCCCCGGAGTTGACGAGTTCCCGATGTCAGTTTCGTACTCGGCAAACGGATTGGGGATAACATATCAGATCCTGGGGGACGGGACCAAAGCTCTCGCTTCTAAAGAGCAGGGAGACCGAATAGGGATCCGTGGTCCCTACGGGAAGGGGTTTGCCATTCATGGAAAGCGTCTGCTTGTCGTTGCTGGTGGCGCAGGCATGGCACCGCTTGCACCCTTCGTCGAGGAGGCGGTCACACACAAGGCCTCAGTGGACCTGGTGATCGGGGCCAGGACCAGCAGCAACATATTGTTCGAATCGAGAGGTATCAAAGCGGGAGCGAAGGTCCACATATCCACAGATGACGGAAGCAAGGGATTCAAAGGTCTGGCAGTTGGGCTGGCGGAATCCGTGCTCGCTGATGGGAAGTTCGATTCGATCTACGCCTGCGGTCCGGAGAAGATGCTTCTTGGACTTCTGAGAATCGCTGAGTCGCGAGGACTCCCGATGCAGGCATCGCTTGAGAGGATCATGAAATGCGGAATCGGGGTCTGCGACTCATGCGCGATAGACGGGAAGCATGTCTGCACAGACGGTCCAGTGTTCTCCGAACGCGACCTCCGTGCTTTCGGCGAGCTCGCGAAGACGAAGCTCGACACGTGCGGACGAAAAGTGCCAGTCTGATGTCGGACCCACTGTGTCCGACGCGCACATCTACCAGATAACGATGCACAGTTCATGACAATACCAATACGTTGGCAACTCCGAAAGCGTTTACTACATGGACCGCCAACACTTCATCCAGAGGTTGATACAGTGCCAGAGCAGGTGAAAAGATGGAACCAGACATACGAGATGATCGAGACCTCCTGCAGGACGACTCATCACTGTGTTCCATGCACATACCCGTACTGCCAGAGAAACATGAAGCTGAAGAAGACGGCGATCAGGTCGTTCGGAAAGGGATAGGAGAATAACGTTTTTCAGACCGGCCTTCGGGCCGGAAGAAAGGGATCCGTGATGAACGGGTCCCGCAAACCGCTTACAAACCCCTGCTCTTGATTCTACGCACAATCAGGGTTCTTGTCATTCTTCCCTAGGATAGTTTCGACTATTCCCCAGAACTCGTCATCCGACACGCGCCCGTGGTCCTCTCCCGCCTTCTTGATGGCTCGGACGATATCGCATATCTGGTCCTGGCTAGCCTTGACTTCCTTCTCCTCAAGTCTGCTCTTAACAAGCGCTGTTCCCGAGTGCTTTCCTAGGATCAGGTGCCTGCGGTTGCCTACCTGCTCAGGGTCGATGCATTCGTACGTCATCGGACAATTCAGGACTGCGGCCACATGTATCCCAGACTCGTGTGAGAAGGCGTTTGAGCCGACCCAAGGCTGGTTGGGAGGTAGTGGCAGGTTGGCCGCCTCGAACACAAGCTTGGTGAGATCGGTCAATCCCTCGGTGCGGATCCCGATATCACGCTTGTAGAGGTGCTTCAACGCCATCACGAACTGCTCAAGAGAGACATTGCCAGCACGCTCGCCGATTCCACCGACGGTCGTCGATATCGCTTCAGCCCCTGAGTTCAATGCTGCGATGGAGTTGACGACCGCGAGCCCGAAGTCGTTGTGCAGGTGAACGGACAAGGGCACCTTCGTCTTCTCCCTGACCTTCCGGACAAGGTACGAGACCGCCTCAGGGCTTGCACAACCCAGGGTATCTGTGATGCCGAGTCTGACCGCGCCTGCCTTCTCGCTCTCCCTGTAGACATCGAGCATGAACTCCATATCCGACCTCGTGCTGTCCTCGGTGCTCAGGCTGGCCTTTAGACCTCGCGCATGCGCGTATTCGAGAGAGGTCATGGCTCGCCTCAGGACCTCATCACGGCTCATCTTGAGCTTGTAGCGCATATGCAACTCGCTAGTCGCGACGAACAGGAGAACCATATCGACATCCGAGTCGGCGGCTGCATCGATATCTGCCTGGACTGTCCTGGCCAGGCATAGGACCTCAGCACTGAGGCCGAGCTCGGCTATTGCTTTCACGGACTTCTTCTCCTGATCCGAAACTGCCGGATACCCGGCCTCTATCTGGTGAACACCGATCTCGTCCAACTTGCGTGCGATGGCAATCTTCTGAACGAGCGTGAAATGCACGCCCGGCATCTGCTCACCATCCCTGAGCGTGCTGTCGTAGACCACAATCTTCTCAGGGAGAGAGACCTTTGTTGCCACGTTGAACGGGCTGACAGCGGTGAACTTCATCGGCAAGCCATCGGCTGGCAACTATTTATGCTGTTCTCGGCACGCTGGCCCTTCGTTGAAAGCAATAAATAGGCAAACGGGCATTGTTCGGCCACATGCCGGGGTGACAGAGCGGCCATGTGGCGGACTGCAGATCCGCAAACACGAGTTCGATTCTCGTCCCCGGCCCCATGATTCTCCGTATTCCTGATAGGTTTATAGAGTACCTCGACTTACCCTGAAAATAACGGCGTTACCAAAATACTGGCATTGGGCGCCGTTCGCGGTGCATACGATGAAGACACCATGCGAACTCGTTGTTGGCAAGATCCTTCCGACGCTGAGAGCGTCGGTGGTCAAGGAATTGTCGGGAAAGTACCATATGAAGCAATCGGACATCGCGAAGAAGTTGGGGATCACGCAGGCTTCAGTGAGCCAGTATCTCAGTTCCACGAGAGCCGGCGGAACTAAGACAGTAGAGAGTTTCCCGAAGATCACATCCTACGCTGACGACATCGCAAAGCGGATAGTTGCCGGCGAGGACAAGTACGAATGGTACAGCGTTCTGTGCAAGGCGTGTAAGGACATCAGGTCCGACGACGAATTCTGCAAGATGCATAGGATAGCGTCGAACCTGAGCGGATGCGATATCTGCAAGAAGGACTGAAAACCCCCACTTAAGGGATTCTCCAATCCTCGGTTCCCATTGCCAGTAGCTACCCGGACCCAGCATCAACAAGGCACAACGAGCTTATATAACGCCGTTTCATTGTCAGCCTCGAGGAATGTTCATGGCACGACCGCGAGTGATGAATAGCATTCTAGACACCGTAGGTAACACACCACTTGTGAAGCTCAACAGGATAGTCCCCGAAGGTTCTGCCACCGTCTACGCCAAAGTGGAGTCCTTCAACCCCACATGGTCGGTCAAGGATCGGATAGCGAAGAGCATGATCGAGGCCGCCGAACGGAAAGGTCAGGTCAACAAGGATACCACCATAATAGAGCCGACCTCCGGAAACACGGGGATAGGTCTGGGGATGGTCTGCGCCGTCAAGGGGTACAGGCTAATACTGACGATGCCCGAGACGATGACTATCGAGCGAAGGAAGCTCTTAGCGGCATACGGTGCGCAGCTGGTTCTCACACCTGGTCCAGAGGGAATGGGGGGAGCGGTGAAGAAAGCGGAGGAGCTGACAGCATCGACCCCGAACTCGTTCATGCCGCAGCAGTTCAAGAACAAGGCCAACCCATGGATCCACAAGAAGACAACGGCCAAAGAGATTCTCAAGGCCGTCGATAGGATTGACGCCTTCGTCGCTGGAGTCGGGACCGGCGGGACAATCACCGGTGTCGGCCAGGCCCTCAAGAAGAAACACCCTCAGGTGAATATCATCGCGGTCGAACCCGAGGAATCGCCAGTACTCTCAGGAGGTAAGCCAGGTCCGCATAAGATCCAGGGCATCGGCGCGGGTTTCGTGCCCGCAGTTCTGGACATGAAAGTGTACGACCGGATCATCAAGGTGAACTCGAAGGACGCTGCGGAGACCTCGAGGAGGATTGCGAGGCTCGAGGGAATGCTGGTCGGGATCTCGTCGGGCGCCGCAACTTTCGCAGCCCTGCAGGTGGCAAAGGAACTTGGTCCGGGCAAGACCGTGGTTGTCCTATTGCCAGACATTGGAGAAAGGTATTTGAGCACCGACCTGTTTGCAGAGAATCCATAATGCCAGCTGATGAGAAAGACGATGTTGACATTGTTCTTGAGCGGGATCCCGCTCCGAAGAGTCGAGCAGAGGCTCTGCTATTCAGTCAGGGCCTCCATGCAATCAAGTTTCACAAGATGGCCCACCGGATGTACCTCAAGAAGCGGTACAAGACGGCCAGGATGATCAACTATGTCTCCAGAATTCTGACCGGTGCGGATATCCATCCGGGTGCGATCGTTGGAAAGAACTTCTTCATCGACCACGCGACTGGGGTCGTCATAGGCGAGACTGCCGAAATCGGAGACAATGTCTCGATATACCAGGGCGTGACCCTTGGGGGCATCGCGACAGAGAAGAAGAAAAGGCACCCGACGATAGGCAGCAACGTCGTCATCGGCGCAGGCGCCACGATCCTCGGCCCCATCACGGTAGGGGACAATGTCAGGGTCGGAGCGGGGTCCGTCGTCGTCAAATCAGTACCTCCCAATTCGACGGTGGTGGGTGTGCCCGCAAAGATGGTCCAGAGGATAGGTGTGACGGCCATAGATCTGCATCACGAGGAGCTTCCCGACCCCGTCGTGAACGCGTTCATAGACCTGTGCCACAGCCTCTCCGAGATGGAGTACAGGATGGAGCAGATCGAGAAGAAGCTCGGCATCAAGCACGAGAAGATACCAGTTCCCGAACCACCGAGAATCAAAGTGTCCGAACTGGCTTGTCCGGTTGAGGAGAAGCATTAAGAGCCCCACAATCATTCGAGTGGTGATAGCCAATGGCGCTCGTTTTGTACAACACATTGACTAGAAAGAAGGAGTCTTTCGAACCTCTCGAAAAGGGGAAGATAGGCATCTACGTCTGCGGTGTGACCGTATACGACCAGTCACACCTTGGCCACGCGAAGTCTGCGATCAACTTCGACGTGATCGTCAGGTACCTGAGGCACAAGGGCTACGAAGTGATGCACGTCACCAATTTCACGGATGTCGATGACAAGATCATCAACCGAGCGAAAGAGCTGGGCATCGAGCCTCTCATACTCTCGAAGAGCATGATCGATGAGTACTTCAAGGATATGGATGCGCTCAAGATCCGGCGGGCGAGTGCCTACCCGAAGGCGAGCGAGACCATGAAGGAAATTGTCCAGATGGTCAAGGGCCTCATCGACAAAGGTTATGCCTACGAGTCGCAGGGGTCCGTGTACTTCAGCGTGAACAAGGTGAAGGTCTACGGGAAGCTTTCCGGCCAGAGTCTGGACCAGATGAAGGCTGGGGCTCGCGTGGAGGCCGGAGAGGACAAGCGCGACCCGATGGACTTCGCGCTTTGGAAGGCCGCGAAGCCAGGCGAGATCTCGTGGGACAGCCCTTGGGGGAAGGGTCGACCTGGCTGGCACATCGAATGCTCTGCCATGTGCCTGAAGCACATCGGGAAGACCGTCGACATCCACGGAGGAGGCACTGAACTTGTCTTCCCTCACCACGAGAACGAGATACTCCAATCCGAGGCCTACAATGATGTGCCTTTCGTAAGGTACTGGATGCACAACGGGCTTCTCACGACAGACCAGGAGAAGATGTCCAAGTCGCTCAAGAACTTCTTCCTGATCAAAGACATACTCAAGAAATACTCGCCCGAGGTCGTCAGATTCTACATCCTCAACGCGAGCTACAGACAACCGCTCGACTACACAGAGATATCTCTGGCGGAGACAGGAAAAGCGCTTGAGAGGCTGCAGACGACCTACGATGCTTTGATGGCTGCTGGCAAGTCAGCAACAGGTGCGGATGATGCGAAGGAACTATGTGACAAGTCGTGGAAGCAGTTCGAAGAGAGGATGGATGACGATTTCAGCACCCGAGAAGCCATTGCAGTAGTCTACGATCTCTCTCGAGAGGTGAACCGGCTACTGGGAGAGCGGAAGCTCAGCAAGAAGGGCATCGACAACCTCCTCGAGACATTCGACAGGATCAACAACCTGCTCGACGTTTTCCACACCGAGCGAAAAACGGAACCTGCTGGCGATGTGAGCATCGATCGACTCGTGAAGGCGAGAGAAGATGCGCGCAAACGGAAGGATTTCGCTGAGGCAGACAGGATCCGGAAGGAACTCGGGGAGATGGACATCGAGGTCCAGGACACCAAAGATGGTGCCGTATGGAAGCGAAAGTAAGGCCCGAGATGGCCCGTAGGAAAGCAGAGCTCCTTGCAGGTGGAGCAGTCAGGATCCCCAAGGATTTCAGGCTGCCGTTTCTCCCGAGCAGATCGACTGCAGGGCCAGGTGCTGGCTCGGTCGGCGTTGTCTTCGCTTTCGGCAACACGAGAGCTAAGAAGCCCATATCGAGAGATGCAGGGGAGTTCGAGCTGGTCAAGAGAGGCCAGCATTTCGCCATTCTGAGGAATGGCGAGGTCCTGATCGACAACGTCGAGCTCGTCCCGACCCTCCTCCACGCGCCATTCCAGGTGTTCGTGAACATCGACCATGTGTGCGTGCTGAACTGCAAGTTCTGCGCCTCACCAAGACTTGGCCAGAACCTCACCAAGGAACTCACCGATGACAAGATAGTCGCGATGATTGAGGAGGCATCCAAGAAGGCGGATTTCAAGTCGGTCGCATTCACGAGTGCTGTTCCTGAGTCGTCGTCCATGACAGTCAAGAGGATGACGGGTCTGGTGCGAAGAGTGAGAAAATTGCTTCCGGACGCGCCAATCGGCGTCGAGCCATACGCCACGAGACCGGACGAGGTGGACATGTTGGCGGAAGCTGGCGCGGACGAGATCAAGCTCAATATCGAGTCGTTCGACCGGGATATCTTCGAGAAGGTTTGCCCAAACAGAGACTACGACCTCATACTTCACGCAATCAACCATTCCTGCGAGGTCTTCGGCAGGAACAAGGTCTGTTCCAACATCATCTTCGGCCTGGGGGAGACGGACGACAACGTCCTCGAAGGGACGCGGGTGCTCGCGAACATGGGCGCGGTCGCGACCCTCAGAGCGCTTAGAAGGAACGAGTACAACATGGCGGAGTTGGAAAAAGCCCTCGGTTCTCTGGAGCCGGTTACCGCCGAGCGCATGCTGACGCTTGCGAAGGAGCAGAAGAAGATACTGAAGAGCCACAAGCTCACGCCCCTCGCCTTCAGAACGATGTGCCACACATGCTTGTCGTGCGATCTCGTACCCTTTTGGGACGTATGAGTTCATCTGTGCGTGAACACGCATTTGACAATCGGCGCGGACTCCTCAACCTTGACGAAGGCAAACCGCTCAAGTTGAACGACCTTTCCATTAGCGGCGGCAAGCAGCGGCTCCGCTTTGCCCTTCTTGATGGTCCCGTCCGTCATGAGCACGACGGCATCGTACGAGGACATCGGAGCCCAGTGGATGATCGAGACCCCGTCCTTGAGAATGCTCAGGTCATTGCCGATGTAGTGCACCTTTCCATCCTTGAACTCGACATTGCAGAGATCCTTCAGCCTCAACCTCGTGTCTCCGGACGGCACATCCTCACGGCCGATGAACACCGACGGTTCAGGTCCTACCTTGATCTCCCTGATGCCGCGCTCGGGGTGCTCCGGATGCGAAGGCGACTTTCCGACGAGGTCAGGTGCTCCCTCGATCTTGATCTTCACTGGATCGTTGACGAAGAAGTATCGGTTGGCGCCATCGTCAATGAGTTCGCGATTGAATGAGTAGAGGGTCTTCCACGAGAACTGGATATCGACCGCCTTGATCCCAGTCTCGATCCAGTAGCGCCTCAGGGACTCGGGTCTTATCCCGCGCCTTTTCAGAGCCCTAAGGGTCCCGAGCTGCGGATCGTCCCAGCCAGTGTAGAGGCCCTCCTTGATGCCCTTGGCCATCTTGGACGTCGACAGCTGAGCCTCCTCGATGGAGACTCTTCCATAATGGATATAGACCGGCTTCTTCCAGCCAAAATAGTCGAAGAGGTATTCCTGCCTGAAAGTGTTGTTCAGGTGGTCTTTCCCCCTGAGAACATGAGTGAGATCGAGCAGATGGTCGTCCACTGCGACCGCCAGGTTCATCAATGGGTAGACGCGGTATTTCGTGCCAGTACGCGGATGTGGCGTGTCGTCTATCCTGAGGCCGACGAAATCTCTGATTGCAGGGTTAGGATGAGCGAGATCCGTCTTCACCATCAGCGACGCCTCCTCAGGCTTGTAGGAGCCATCGAACATCTTGTCCCATCTCACCATCTGCTCTGACAGAGGCTGCTCTCTGTGCGGGCAGGCCTTCTTCTTGTTCTTCAGCTCGCGCCAATCATCAGGCTTGCACGTGCACACATACGCCTTGCCCATCTCGAGCAGCTTCTTGGCGATGTCGTAGTA
>Ga0315268_10001343_pt1 | contig 28187 bp, 26 predicted proteins | sample C1_top_MG_FD_204535 | JGI IMG/M metagenome (GOLD analysis project Ga0315268, IMG submission 204535) | Sediment microbial communities from Yellowstone Lake, YNP, Wyoming, USA - C1_top | ecosystem: Environmental > Aquatic > Freshwater > Lake > Sediment | place: USA: Wyoming | collected 2017-08-01
TTTAGCCTCGTTTTTAACGGTACATCAGCTTCTAACGGTATGGCTACAAGGTTCGTGTAGTAGGGGGCTTCTCTTGTTCCCTGAGCCTTCACGATTGACCAGCCATACTCTTCCACGTCAAGTGATGTGAGCCGCTGAGCCGCCTCATCATTAGGGGTTTGGGACACACTAAGTCTTATACTAGGCTTTCTAGACTGCCTTCGAGCATAGGATGTCATGAAATTTACGATCTTTGTAGCAAATGCAAAAGCGGATTTATCCTCATGAATATCATAATTCGTATGCGCTTTAGTAGCCTCATTGAGCCCAATGAAGCTTATAAGGCGGGGAGCATTCCTTAGCCTGAAATAGCTTTCTCCTGCTATACTCTGTGAGAGAAATGGAAGTAGCCCCCGCTCCATCCGCTCATTAATAACACGGTATTTGATCTCTAAAGCTGTCCTGCTCATCTCTAACGAGTCCTCAAGGGTTTTAAAGAACCGATCATCTTTTCCCTTTGCTTCATAGGCAATTCTAGGTAAATTAATTATGACACTTTCTAGTCCGCCAGTTCTCATAGTATCAAGTTCCAAATCTGTTGTCCAATCGCTAGAGAGCCTTGCACCCGTGGCAATGTAACTTGCATCCACCTGCCAGTCTTGACAGAAGTTAGCAAAGTACGGCGTTCCATTTTTACTGGCCAATTGATGGGTTTTGAACAGTAGCTCTTTGGATCTACTTCCTTCAAAGGATTCAGATCGAACCTTTACAAGCAGATGCGGATTAAAGATTGGCTTTCGAGCATCATCCTCATGCATCACGTCTAGAAGGGCATCGAATAATGTCAAAGCCTGATTTTCATAGTCACCATAGATTCCAGCATCGCCATCCGCTCCAACCGCTTTCACATTTTTAAGGTACTCTGGAATTGATAGTTCTAAACCCAATGTTAATCGCAATGTAGGATTCTGACATACGTTAAAAATGAAAAGTCTTAATGCTCTCCGTAAATTTTCAGGCGAAAGATCCTTCAAGTAGGGCGCGAGAAAGACGTTGAAGTAGTCAATCGCTTGCTCTCCAGCCATCTCAGCGCAAGACGTATTTAACGCGCCTAATAATATGGAGAGAGCAGCCTCGAATGTTTTAGGTCGCCCCACACTGGAAGCCAGTAAGCCTAGTCCTTTCGACTTTAACCCCCCTTCAAGAAAGACACGAATATCGTGGAAGAATTCACATGGCTTTAGGATCCAACTGCCGATGTTACAGATGTGAAGAACCCCCGAAAGATGAGCATCTGCAACCGTCCTAGGAAGAGCGTCGAGAAGCACGTAATCCCTAATGACCGAGTCTCCAGCAATTCTATGTACCATCTCCACGTTGAGGGAGGCTTCTTCTGCTGCCTTTATACGCCGAGGAATATCGTAGACGGGAAGCCCCAACCGAGTGAGTTTATGGCGATACTCCTCCAATCCCTTCTCAATAAGTATGGCGTTGACGTATTCCCGTATAAGCGGCGCAGTAAGGTATCTAATTTCAGATTTGGTTAGGCGTTCCTCAGCTTCCTCGGCGATCTTCTTAGCCAAATCCATTGGAACCCCAGCCTCCCGAACTAAAGCCTGAATTATTTTAGTTCTATCGAACTCCTCTATGGCGTGCCTAGAAGTTCGAACCAGCAATTTCCCAGTCTTCCGCAGGGCATATTCATCAATATTCCAAGAAAACTCGGTGACCAACCCACCTAGGTCTGTGAGATGATACTTTCGCGTTTCTCTATCCACATCGATAAGTCCAGCCTCAAGGATGCTTCGAAGGTGATATGCAAACTTTCCAGCATCGTGACTTGGATCTAGGTTTAATGGCCCCATAATTTCGCTATATGAGAGAGGCCCCCGACTGTGGAGAAGTCTTAAGATTTGAACTCTAGTTGGTGATGAGGCGGCGTCGAAAATCTTTGAACTCAACTTCTTTGGTTGTTTAACCAAGCCGGGAACCTTCCTTTAACTTTAAACTAATAGAATAGTTGTTGCAGAGTTTATTTAAAAAACTAGAGCTATAATCCCTAGGTAGGATATGCCATGCCAACGAGAGAAGAAGCTATCAAATTAATCAAGGCAAACCTCAGTAGAAAGAACATGGTTTACCACACGCTTGCAGTTGAAGCCATAATGAGAAGCTTAGCCAGAAGCTTAGGTGAGGACGCGGAACTGTGGGGGCTAACTGGAATCCTCCATGACATAGACTTTGAGAAAACCGAGGCCACTCCAGAAAAGCATGGATTAGTGGCGGAGACAATTTTGAGGGGCATATGCCCTGAAGAAGTCGTGAGGGCGATTAAAGCACATAACGCTGACCACACGAAAGTCACACCGAAGACCAAGATGGAAAAAGCATTGATCGCCAGCGACGCTGTCTCAGGATTGCTAGTTGCCTGCGCTTTAGTGATGCCGACTAAAAAACTAAAAGACGTAAAATTTGAAACTTCCATTAAGAAGTTTAAGGACAAAGATTTTGCCAGAGGGGCTAATAGAGAAAGAATCATTTTATGCGAGGAAATTGGAGTTCCAAAGGAAAAGTTTTTGGAAATCGCTCTAAATGGACTCAAAGAAATAAGCAGCCAAATAGAACTCTAACGCCACCTTACACCGCATCAATTCAGAATAGCCATTAATTTTACAGCCTGATTTCTCAAATCAACACACTTAGGGTGATAAACCTGAAAACCAGTTTCCGCTCAAATTTCCTCCTCACGCTTCCTATTCTTCACAGATATATGTCCAGTAATGCAAAACTAAGCCGCCCACCTAAATGATGACCTTTTGTCTGGAAAACTGAGTTTAACACTATGACCCCCGCTAATTTCGCTCTAAACGAAGGTTATTAAGATCTTATAGGCTTGCCATTAATGGGTAGAGGCCCCACCTTGGGTAGTAAAATCATCGACGAACCATCCCTTAGGAATAGGATGCATATCTTTGAAGACCGCCTTCATGCTGGAGAGCTCCTAGCAAAAAAACTCGGCAAATACAAAGGCACAAATTCATATGTCCTAGGCATTCCAGCAGGAGGCGTACCAGTAGGGTATATAGTGGCAAAGAGGCTAGGTCTCGCTTTCGAAATCGCCATTACTAGGAAGATCCATATTCCATGGAACAAAGAGGCTGGGTTTGGAGCCGTAACATGGAATGGGACAACGCTCCTCAATCAAGCCCTAGTGGATACTCTGGGACTATCAGAGAAAGAGATAGAACGATGTATCGCCGAGGAAGTGGAAGCTATCAAAGAGAGGCTGAAGTTGTTTAGAAGTGACAGGGCATTCCCAGATATTAAAGGTAAAACGATAATTCTCATTGACGATGGGTTGGCCTCAGGTTTCACCATGTTAGCTACTATAAAGTCGATAAAACAAAGAAAGCCGAAGGAACTCATAGTCGCAATCCCAACCGCCTCACTCGAAGCAATCGAACGCATAAAACCATATGCCAACAAGATCATTTGCCTAAACACCAGAACCGGACCCACATTTGCGGTGGCTGATGCGTACAAACTATGGTACGACCTAGAAGATGAAGAAGTAATGGCTATCCTCAAGAAAGCTGGACTCAAGAAATAGTACACCATTAATAATCAGTCAAGTTTACGTTTAACCAGTGACAGGGGGTTCAAGTTTGACAATAAAATCATACACAGGTAAAACATCGAATATTCATAAAAATGCCTTGGTATCTCCACTCGCAACCATAATAGGCAACGTTGAAATTTCGAAGGACACCTCTGTATTCCCTGGAGCTGTAGTTCGGGGAGACGTAGCCCAGATAGCCATAGGTAAATGTACTAACATCCAAGACAACGTAGTAATCCACGGGGGCGACATCTACGCTGGAGACAAATTGAAAGGTCATCTCTCAGTGAAGATCGGAGACTATGTGACAGTTGGCCGTAGCGCAGTAGTTCACGGGTGTGAGATGAGGATGCAGTGATGGTTGGAGCAAAAGCAGTCGTCTTTAGTGGCTCAGTAATAGGTGAAGGATCCATAATTGGAATGGGTGCAGTCGTGCTAGAGAACACTAGGATCCCTAAAAAGTCAATTGCGGTAGGAATCCCAGCCAAAGTAATCAAACCAGTTGACGATACAACGTATTCAAAGCTAAAGAGGCACGCCATATGGTATAATAAACTAGCAAAATCTCATAAAGGAACTATTTTGACTGGGCTTATCGCTGTGCTTCTTTAATTTTGCGTGTCGTCTTGTTTGGAACACATGCTAAAGCTGCCATGTTTCTTGCAGGTCAAGAAGTTATGTTGATTGCGTTTTGCCTAATGGTCGTTCGAGCTATCTGATACGCCGCCTATATCCCTCGATGCACCCGCGCTTTATTTGGTTTGCTAATCTAGCGATCTCTGGCAAGGTTTCTTCGGGTTTCTTTAGATTTTTCTCGTAAATCTTTGCATAGGCACTTCCAGCTACGGCGCCGTCTGCGCCAGCTGAAACCACTGCCGCTGCGTGTTCTCGCTTTGAAATGCCGAAACCGGCTAACAAGGGTACATCCGTATGTCTTCTAACCCTGTTAACCAGCTTTAGGGTGGAAGTTGCCAGACTTTCCCTTGCTCCAGTCACTCCTTCAACGTTTATGACGTAGAGAAAGCCTGAGGCGATGTCGACGATTTTCTTTAACCTGTCTTCATTCGTTGTTGAAGTTACTTGGAGTATTATGTTTACACCCCTCTTCTTTCCTTCATCTAAGAGGATGCCTGCTTCTTCAACTGGGAGGTCGGGAACGAGTATTGCCTGGGCGCCTGCCTTTTTTATTTCACTCAAGAAAGCCCCGATTCCAGCAACATAGGGGATATTGTAGTAAGTCGTTACTATTAATGGGATTTCCAAGCCGTTGCTTCTCAATTTTTTCATCCCTTGAATGCACTTGGCTGGGGTTATGGAATTTTTCAGGGCTCTTTCGCAGGCCGCTTGAAAAGTTGGTCCATCTGCAGTTGGATCTGAGAATGGGATTCCAAATTCCATGAGGTCCGCACCGTTTTCAACCAAGTTCTTGATCAGTTTTAGCGAGAACTCCTCGTTTGGGTCTCCGTAGTAAACGTGGGGCATGTGAGCCCCTTCTCTTCGATCTTTCAACTCGCGGAATTTTTCCTCAAGATTCATAGAAATACCTCGTGATAATTTCTAGATCCTTGTCGCCTCTTCCGGAGTAGCTTAAAACGAGGACTTCATCTTCGTCAAATTCTTCCTTGTGGTTCAGTATGTATGCTATGACATGCGCGGTTTCAAGGGCAGGTATCAATCCCTCTGTTCTGCACATGACTTTCACGGCTTCAAAGACTTCTTTGTCGAAAGCATAGCAGGCCTTCACTCTCTTGGTTTCGCATAAATGGGATATTTCTGGACCTCTTCCAGGGTAGTTTAAACCAGCGGCTCTAGTCTTGGAAGGTTTTATTTGTCCATGTTCATTCTGTAGAACTTGCATCAAGGCACCGTGGAGAATTCCAGGCTTACCTAGTTGAAAGGCGGCAGCGCTGTTATCGGCGCCTAGGCTTTCCCCTCCGCCTTCAACGAAGTAAAGTTTAACGTCCTTGTTGGCGATGAAAGACCTGAATGCTCCTAAAGCGTTGCTTCCACCGCTGCCACAGGCTAGGATCGCGTCAGGGAGCCTGCCTTCTTTTTTGAGTATCTGCTCTTTGATTTCCATACCGATTACGCTCTGAAAAGTTGCGACAATCTCTGGAAAGGGGTGGGGTCCCACCGTTGATCCCATGAGATAATGGGTGGTTCGCGAACAGGCGGTCCATTCTCTTAAAGTGCCAGAAACTGCATCTTTTAGAACTCCTTCTCCGGACTTGACAGGAGTTATTTTTGCTCCAAGCAATTTCATCCTTTTCACGTTGCTTGCTTGTCTCTCCATGTCTTTCACTCCCATGAAAACCTCTGTTTCTAATCCGCAGACGTTGCCAGCCATTACAGTAGCAAGTCCATGTTGCCCTGCAGCGGTTTCTGTGATCAACCGAGATTTTCCCATCTTCTTCGCTAGGAGGGCTTGTCCTAAAGCATTGTTGAGTTTGTGCGAGCCCCCACAAAGCAGGTCTTCCCTTTTCAGGTAAACTTTGCATCCAACAAATTTGCTGAAATTCTTCGCGTAGTAAAGCGGAGTTGGTCTTCCCCCATAATCCCTCAGTAAACCTTTAAATTCCGTTTGAAATTCGGAGGTTGGGTAGTGCCTGTCAAAAGCTTCCTCCAACTCTATGAGAACGGACATCAAGATTTCGTTCACGTACTGCCCGCCGTACTTTCCGAACCTTCCTTTTTTCAAAGCTGATACTCCTTGCACTCTTTCATGAACAACTTGGCTTTTCACGCATGCATCAAAGTCTCTGGAACGCCCGTCCATCATACCGCCCAAATTTACCGTCACCTGGATAGAGGCTTAATTGTCGAATATAATAATCTCCTTTGCATTCTCTATGAAAGCCAATAATTTCCCAGGGTCTTTAATTCCTGGGCGCGATTCAACACTAGTGCAAACGTCTACAGCATATGGCTGAACCGTGCGGATGGCGTCTTTGACGTTTTCAGGACTCAACCCACCAGCCAAAATTAAGGGCTTGGGGTGGATAGCCCGGCTGACACGTTTACTCACTTCCCAATCGTGAACGACGCCTGTCCCACCATATCGCCCATGAGTGGAGGAGTCGAGGAGAATGGCGTCATATGATTTGGATGCCTCTGAGGCAACTTCAAGCGCATTAATCGGATTCGCGTGGATAGCTCTTATTAAAAGCGTGCTTGATAGTTTCTCTCGAAGGGGGGAGGCTTCAGACAGGTTTTCGCCATGAATTTGAATGGCATCCGGACTTAGCTTTTCATAAGTTTCTAGGACCGCGTCAACGCTTGTTGGAACCATTACCAAAACGCTTTTTACGAAAATTGGAACGCGCCTAATTAGTTTTTCAGCCTTTTCTAAGGATATGTTCCTAGGAGACGATGGTACTCCTACAATGAACCCAACTGCATCTGCTCCAGCGGCTACGGCTACAGCTAAATCTTCTTCTCGGGTGAGCCCGCAGATTTTTACCCTAACCTTTCTCATAGAGCTGCCACAAACTCCTTAACCCTTTCTTCGATGTTGTCGGCCGCCATGATTGCTGACCCAATCAAGAAGGCATGAGCACCACATTCATAGAGGAAGCGAAGATCGGCAAGCGTTTTAACCCCACTTTCGCATACAACAATTTTCCCGGGAGCATCATTTTTTTCCAAAATTCTTTTCGTTACTCCAAGATCCACTTTTAAGGTTCCGAGGTCTCGATTATTAATTCCAATCAGATCGGCATTACTATCGCTAGCAAACCGAAACTCATCCTCATCATGGGTCTCTAACAGAACTTCAAGATTTTTTGACTGTGCTTGTGCGATCATTTCGTGAACATCATATTCGCAGTATCCTCTCTCAAAAAGGGTGGCTATCAGAAGAACAGCGTTGGCTCCAATTTTAGAAGCGGTCTCCAGTTGTATAGGGCTGATGACTATGTCTTTCATAAGAATTGGGAGTTTTACAGCTTTACGAACTTTGGTGAGGGAAGTCAGAGAACCGTTGAAATGTTTTGGCTCGGTTAGAACTGAAATTCCCACGGCTCCACCGTTTTCCATGGCTCTTGCAATTTTCCCTGGGTCAAAGTTTTTTCTAATGACGCCTGATGAAGGGGAGGCGGCTTTGATTTCGGTGATGAGGGGGAGATGGTTGCTTTCAAGAATGGCCATTTTCAAACTGATAGGGGGAGTTGAGATCTGGGTTGAAATTTTGTAGTAACCTTTATTGATAGTTTCCTTTGCATCCTTTGCTAGTACATCAAGGAAATCAGCCATACTTCAACTCTAACTCCTCTAGCTTTGAGAGGTCTCCATTAGAGGTCTTAACTAGCGATTCCAGTTTTTGGTAGGCGGCACCGCTGTCAATGGATTCGCGGGCTAGTTCCATCCCATAACTGAACTCTTCAGCTTTTCCGCCCACAATAATTCCTGCAACCGCATTGACCAGCACTATTTCCGTTTTCGGATCGTTAATATCACAGCAACCATTCAAAATTTTGAAGGTGATATCAGCACTTTCATCAGGCGTGGTTCCTTTCAAGTCCCCTGGTCTAGCCAGCTTGACGCCGAAGTCTTTTGGAACCGTTTCTATAGTTGTAACTTCTTTTTCTTTCAACCGTGAGATGACTGTTTTGCCTATAGTGGATATCTCGTCCAATCCGTCTAGGCCGTGGACAACCATCGCTTCCTCGCAACCAAGATTGTTTAAGGCGTGGGCTAGAGGCTCTGTTAACCTGCGATCGTAAACGCCGAGAAGTTGAGCGTTGGCGTCTGCAGGGTTCGTCAGAGGGCCGAGAATGTTGAAGACTGTTCTGATGCCTAGTTCTCTTCTTGGACCAATGGCATACTTCATGGCTGGATGGAAGGCTGGAGCGAACATGAAACCTATACCTGCCTCCTCAATAGCTTTCTCCACAGCCTTAGGTTCGATGTTGAGGTTAAGCCCAAGTCTCTCCAAGACATCGGCGCTACCACTTTTGCTAGTGACCGAACGATTTCCATGCTTGGCTACTGCCACCCCAGCGCCAGCAACAACGAAAGCAGCCGTGGTGCTGATGTTGAAAGTTTTTATTTTATCTCCACCAGTTCCGCAGGTGTCAACAAGTCGTCCTTTTACATGGGGGTGAATACGGTGACAATATTCTTTCATAACCTCTGTGAAGGCCGTTATCTCGCCGACCGTTTCTCCCTTCATCCTTAAAGCTGTTAAGAACGCGGCAATTTGAGCCCCAGTTGCGTTGCTAGACATTATTTCCTTCATTATTTCCCGCGCTTCTTCGTAGGATAGATTCCCTCTCTCAACAAGCTTCTGAATTCCCTCTCGAATCATATCGCCTACACTCCATCAAGGAAGTTCCTCAAGATCTTCATACCATCAGCCGTCAAAACAGATTCAGGATGAAACTGAATGCCTTCAATGGGGTAAACTAGATGGCGAACTCCCATGATCTCACCATCATCAATTGATTCCGCGGTTATCTTAAGACAGGGCGGAAGTGTTGCTCTATCTCCAACAAGGGAGTGGTAACGAGTTGCGCTCAGAGGATTGGCTACACCTCTAAAAATCCCTTTGCCATCATGCCTTATTTTACTGGTCTTTCCGTGCATCAACTTCTTCGCACGTTTTATCCTTCCCCCGAAAGCGTAGATAATTCCTTGATGCCCAAGACACACTCCTAGAGTGGGAATTTTGCGGCTTACTTGGCACAAGACGTCTAGACAAATTCCGAAGAACCTCTTATCATCGGGTCTGCCTGGACCTGGGGAGATTATTATCCTTTCCGGACGAAGCCTCATCACATATCGCAATGTTATCTGGTCATTTCTACAGACAACAGGGTTCCCCTTCAATTCACCAACGTATTGAACTAAGTTATAGACGAATGAGTCATAGTTGTCGATAACGAGGGTTCTCATAGACTACTCTCCCCAGAAATTCGCAAGGCCTTCATCAAAGCTCCAGTCTTATGTTCTGTTTCAAACCACTCCCTCTCTGGTACAGAATCAGCCACTATGCCAGCACCAACTTGAATGGAGGCTTTGTTTCCGTCCACGATCAACGTTCGAATGGTAATGGCGAAATCTGCATTCCCATTATAAGAAAAATATCCCACAGCGCCCGCATACGGGCCACGCCTAGTTGGTTCCAGTTCCTCAATGATTTCCATAGCCCTAACTTTAGGTGCCCCTGAAACCGTTCCAGCGGGAAACATCGCCTTCAACGCATCATAACAATTACAATCCGCTCTAAGCCGCCCCACAACTCTAGAAACGATGTGTTGTACGTGACTGTATTGACGAACTCGCATAAACTCGGAGACATGAACGCTCCCAAATTCTGCCACCTTCCCAATGTCATTTCTCGCTAAATCTACCAGCATCACATGTTCGGCACGCTCTTTGGGATCAGCTAACAATTCCTTTGCTAAAGCCCTTTTTTCACTCGGCACCCCAACACATGGTCTTGTACCAGCTATTGGGAACGTCTCAACAACTTCATTATCCACCCTCACCAACATCTCAGGGCTGGATCCGATGATTTTCCGATCGCCCATTTTCAAGAAGTACATATAGGGTGAGGGGTTAATTCTACGCAGGGCATTATAGAAGTTGATTAGATCACCTTTAATGTTGAAATCATAGCGTTTTGAGAGGACGACTTGGAGGATGTCCCCCGAGGAGATGTACTCCTTCGCTTTTACCACCGCATTCTCAAAGGATTCCTTTGTAGTATTCACTTTCGGTTGAGTGTAGGACAAAGCTTCACCGTCAACAGAGTCTCTCATTAGTTTCTTTACTTCAGCAATGCGGTCTTCACCTAGGAAACAATAGAAGGCCCGCCGTTCCCTATGATCGAACACGATGCAATCATCAAAAATCCCTACCTCAATGTCAGGGCACTCTAGATCACCCGTAGCGAATTCAGGGAGCTTTTCCCAATAGCGAATTGCATCGTATGCCACGTATCCCACCGCTCCTCCGACAAATCTATGCCCACGATAGGCAACCGACGATCTCTCAAGGATTCGCCTGATAGTTGTAAGCGGATCCGCAACTCTGTCCCGAACGGTTTCGCCGTCTAGGCTTAAAGCCAACATTTCACCATTTTTTACCCTCAGAATCGATCTTGGGTTAAAGCCGACAAATGAATACCGCGCCAGTTTACGTGGCCCTTCAACAGATTCCAAAAGATAGGCATAATCATAATGCCCGTAGACCTTCAAGAAAACTTCAATAGGCTTTCGCATAAACGGAAATCGTCTAAATCTCAAGTGACTATCAAGCCTTAGAGGAGATGCTGTGGTCAACTGCATGCGACCAAACGTGATACCTCATTCTACGCTGTCTCCCCATTGAAGTTGACAGATAGAACGTGCATGTTATATTTAAGACTTATTGGTACATTTATGTACATGCTGACCGTGGAGAAAGGGTAAAATTTGAGGGTCAAACATATTGACGACCGCCTTCTCTACGGAATGCCATATTCTAACAGCGACTTTATGAACTAAAACCACAAAATCAGTAACTACCCTTTGGTTACGCCAATTGGAACCAGTCTCACGACGCGTGTTGCGATGCCTACCGCATCACTAACCTGAGCAACTTTGTCACATGGCTTGTAGGCCAAACCAGCCTCTTCTGCAAGTACGGACATTGAAGCTGCACGCACAAGGGTTCCTTTGCTTTCCATCTGGCGTTTAATTTCGCTTCCCCAAAACTTCTTTGTGGCAGCTGACCGGCTCATCATGCGCCCGGCGCCGTGGGCTGTTGAGCCGAAACTGAGTTCCATGGCTTTCTGCGTTCCAACTAGAATGTAGGAAACGTCTTGCATGCTTCCTGGGAGGAGAGCGGGCTGTCCAATCGTCGTATAGTCTTTTGGTAGGTCAGGGTGACCTGGAGGAAACGCCCGAGTTGCGCCTTTGCGGTGGATCCAGACTTCTTTGGTTTCTCCGTCTACTTTGTGTCTCTCTAATTTGCAAATGTTGTGTGCGACGTCGTAGATGAGGTGTAGGTCTAGTTTTTCGGCTTCTGTGCCGTATACTTGTTCGAAGGCTTGTCTAACCCAGTGGGTAATGAGTTGCCGGTTGCACCATGCGTAGTTGGCGGCGGCTGCCATGGCGTCAAAATAGTCTTTGCACTCTGGAGATGTGCCAGGTGCACAGGCGAGTTCTCGGTCGGGGATCTGAATGTTGTATTTGTGAACGGCGCGTTCCATAATTCGGAGGTAGTCAGAACAGACTTGATGTCCGAAGCCTCTTGAGCCTGTGTGAATCATGACGGTGACCTGCCCGGGTTGAGTGATGCCGATTTGGTTTGCAACCTGAGAGTTGAAGATTTTGTCGACGAGCTGGATTTCAAGGAAGTGGTTTCCTGAGCCTAAGGATCCGATTTGTGGAGCGCCTCTAGATTTGGCGGTCGTTGAAACTTTTCCTGGGTCGGCGTTTTTCATGCAGCCGTTTTCTTCGCAGTGTTCCGCATCTTCTGTCCAGCCATATCCGTGTTTGATTGCCCAGTTTACTCCTTCAGCGACAGCGGTGTCAAGTTCAGAGTGGGTTAGACGGATTTTTCCCTTTGAGCCTAGTCCTGAAGGGATTAGTCGGAATAGAGTTTCCAATAATTGAGGAAGTTTCGGGCGAATGTCCTGTTCAGTTAGGTTTGTCCGAAGGAGACGCACGCCGCAATTAATGTCGTATCCTACGCCGCCTGGGCTGATGACTCCTTCTGTAGCATCAAAGGCTGCTACTCCGCCTATGGGGAAGCCGTATCCTTCATGCCCATCTGGAAGGGTGAGGGACCATTTGTAGATGCCTGGGAGAGTTGCGACGTTGGCGCATTGTTCGAGGGTTCGGTCTGTTTTCATTTTTTCTAGGAGGGATTCATCTGCGTAGACTATGCCTGGAACACGCATGTCTGGTCTAAATTTAGGGATTTGCCACGTGTAGTCATTGATTTTTTCTAATGGAACTGTGCGTGATGGCTTTTCCTCTCTTTCTTCAGTCATTTTTACGAGGCTCCTTCTTGGCTGGTAAAGTTGGGAAGTGTTATTTGTTTCTTTGGGTTTTAAGCCAAGTGTTACTGTGAGTTTAATGCGGCATAGAAAGCCTCAATCGTATTCACCCAAAAATTTGGCGAAACCCACATCTATCTGTAGTAGTTTACCTGATAAAAAAGCGATAGAAGAATTATCTAGTTAGTTTGCGACCGCAGTTTGAGCAATAGGTTGCGGATTCTTGGTTGAGCTTCTTGCAGTTTGGGCATTGAATCGTGCCCTTCTGTTCTATTGTAGGAGGTAACGCCGAGGAGGTAACAGTGGTTTCTGTTCCTCTGCCAATTAGTAGGAATAGGGCCCCCACGAATATGATTGGGATGCCAATTAAGATTCCGATTAGGGGTATGAAGCACATGATCACTCCTATTATTACCATGCAGATGCCAATTGTTCTTTTCAGAGCGGGAAATGGGGCTAGAACAAATAGCAGTACAACAATTAAGATGATGAGGGTGAGTTCAGTTATTCCGATCAGGTTGGCTTCACCTTCAATCATTTTACATTTGAAATCAACATTCGATGTGTTCTAAGTTATCTTGATGAGTTCATATTCCATGGAGCCTAAACCAAGCTTGGCGGCCGTCTCCAATTGGATTCTCCATCCTCTGGTTCCACCTGCGCCTAGGAAGGTTTCGAATGGAGGCCAATTGGTTAGCGCTGTAAATTTGTCGTCGCCAGGGTTCATGACGTTCAGTTCTTCAGCGGCAGACCTTGGAATGCCTGGGGAGTTGATGATGGCATCTGCGGATGCTTTGTCTATGGCAACTGGATCCTTTGAGGCGAAGACACCGATGTCTGGAACCATTGGGACATCCCCATACTCAGCGCAGTCACAATGGGGGGTTATATCATAAGCGAGATTAAAGTAGCCGATCTTGTTGCTTCCGATGTGGTTTATGACTGCTAACGTTGCGTCGATCAATCGTATTTGTAGTTCTGTGTTTGTTTTGTGGTGAAGTTCATTCCAGCTTGGAAAAGCTTTCATAGGGCATATATCCCAGCACCCACAGCCCCATACGCATTTTTCTTGAATAACTTGGGGCTTACCATTGATGTATTGAATGGCGGCCACTGGGCAGAAGGTTAGGCATAATCCGCAGTTATTGCATTTCTCCGGGTTTATAGTCGGCTTTTTAGCCATGTGAAGAGGAGCTTTCCCACATTTGGTTACACAGCCCATGCCAATGTTTTTCAATGCCCCTGCGAATCCTGTCCTAGGATGCCCTTTCACATGGGCGATGGAGATTAAGGCGTCTGCCTCAGCTATGGCTTGAGCTAATTCAATTTCTTTCATTTTTACTCCATTCACTTCTATTTTAACACCCCATAGGCCCTTAGGACCATCGGCGACGATAATAGGGGCGCCTACAACATCCTCTGTGAAGCCATGTATAGCGGCTGTCTGAAGGCAACCTAGGGCAGTGCCTCTACTTCCTGCGAGACCCATACCCGTTGTCTCAGTAATGAACGGCTGACCACCTGCTTCTCTAACTTTCTCCACAATAGCTCGAACATGCTCTGGGCGGAGATGTCTCTGATTCCCCTTGGTGCCGAGATGAAGCTTTAACGCCACAAGATCATTTTTCGATATTATTTCTTTCATATTAGCTGCATCGAAAAGTCTCTTGATTTTTTCCGGGATTGTTTCTTCGCGCTTTTTTGCGCGTATATCGGCAAAATATACTTTGGAGACCAATGTCCTTCAGCTCACTGACTTTATTTCACCTATATGTCAAAGAGGACTTTGACAGTGATTCCCTCCTGATCCTCGGCTATCTCCATTTGGTGGTAGGTTACAGCTTTAATTGCAGTTTTCGATGGATGTTTTTGAGGATTGAAGGGTTCACCGAGTATGGTGGCTGTAAGGCTGTAGCCTGTAGGCGTTTTTTCAATTTTATCGAGCTTAAATTTTGAGTAGAGGACACCCGCTGTTTCGAATTTTATAAGGAGTTGTTCTAGCCATGTGTAGAGTAGGGAATAAGTGTCTTCCGCTTCTACACTGATAGTATCTTTAAACCTTGGTTGAATAGTGCTCGTGTCCGTCATCACCTCAAACATTGCTAACGCTGCATTTTCAAAGGCTTCTTCCAAGGTATTACCATGAGCGGCCACGAAGGCATCGCTGACATGCTCAAGAAATTTAAAGGGTTTTCTTACAGTCATAATTGTACACCCTCCACGTTTGCGTGTAGTTTTTGGTTGGTTATCTAGTCACTTTATTTTTATGAATTGTTAAATAGGTAACCTATTGGTTGAGGCACCGTATTTATCTTTTAAAAAGGATGTAGCGGCGAAGCAATCGGATTTTAATGGTTCTCACAAGAGGAATCTCATTTAGGGGTAGTTAAGCTCCACATTTTTTAAGAGAATACGTATAATAACAGTGGGTGCAAACGCGCCACTACCTCAAACAGTCTCTAAAAAGATTTTATATTGCTACTATCTTGTAACTCAAGAGAAAGCCGGGTTGACGGAGCGGAATCGTGCCGGCCTTGAGAACTTCATGTTCAAGGAAGCCGGTGGGCCTTTGGGCTCGCAGGGGTTCAAATCCCCTACCCGGCGCCACCTTTTTCCGGTTTCAAAATCTTAACTATAGTTCAAATTCTACTTTAGTGAGACTAAATGCAGATTTAAGAAATAGGTTTGTTGGCGATCTAAGAATGGAATTAGAGAGGTTTGCTGATGATTGGAGACCTGAGAAAATCATTGACTATGAACCTCAGACTGGCTGGAGGGATTCTTGTAATTGACAATACTGCACTTGGACCTGGAAAGGGGGATCAGAATGACCCCTACTGTAACCGTGGAAGAAGTGTTCAGGTTGGCTAGAACGATGATGTGGAAGTGTGCTTTAGCCGATTTGCCTTTAGGGGAGCTAAGTCGGAGATAGTTGCTAATCCAGAAAATATGACCAAGGAGCAGAGGAAGATGCTGATTCAAACCTTTGCTAGAGCCCTGAAGCCAGTTTCTCCTCGTTGGTATGTGGCAGGTCCTGATGCGAATACTGCAGAAGAGGAAATGAGGTGGTATGCTAAAGCCAACGGGTCTTTAAGGTCATGTACGGGTAAGCCAGAATTCATGTGCGTCAAACCAAGAGAAAGGTGCGGTATTCCACATGAATATGGATCAACGGGCTTTGGGTGTTTCCCAGTCAACGTTGGTGGCTACTCAACAGGTTGGGTTGGCCATAAATGAGGTTGCCACACTGTTGCAAACAGTCCCAGTAAGACATACTGAAAAGATTTGGAAGCTGGAAGCGTACCACACTAACCAGTGGAACAGGATCTCGCCAAAACTCCGAGCCTATCGGAATAAAATCAGCGAAGACGTTCAAGCATGTATGGCCCAAGCAGGCGAAATCTACCTCAAAAACACTCTAACACGGCAACCACAAACATACAAAGGGGCTAGTCAAAAATAGCCCACCCCCTCTTCTTTTCGACCAATTATTTACACAGTTTAAATTAGCACGACCAGAAGCTATGGCTTAGATATTACCTAAATAATTAAGGAGCCCGGGCAAGGGCACAGCACGCACTAGACCAACTCCAATTGTATAAAAACGTCATCTGGTACTTTGATTCTCATTATGCGACGCATTGCCCGTTCGTTTGCATCTATGTCTATGAGCCTTTTATGGATTCGCATTTCCCATTTATCCCAGGTGTGGGTTCCTTCTCCACAAGGCGACTTTCGGGTTGGCAATACGAGATGCTTTGTGGGTAGCGGGATTGGTCCCGCCATTTTCACCCCTGTTCTCTCTGCTATTTGCTTGAGTTCCTCGCATACCTCATCGAGTTTTTGAGGATCCGTGCTTGTAAGGCGGATCCTAGCCTTCGTGACCATTAATCGAACGCCTCTAGCTTAGAAAAAGGAGAAAAGGGTAGCTTAAGCCCTTTGCGTAATTTCCTTAACTACCCCCGCAGCAATTGTGGTACCCATGTCACGAATGGCAAACCTTCCGAGCTGTGGGATCTCTGCATAGGGTTCTATAGCAACAGGCTTTAGAGGTTGTAGTTTAACGAGACCCCCATCTCCTGTCTTAAGGAAGGCGGGCTTTTCCTCAATCACATTCCCGGTCCTTGGATCAATTTTCTTTATAAGCTCTACTAATTTGCAGGCAATTTGACATGTGTGCACATGTAATACTGGGGTATATCCTTGTGCGATTGCAGTAGGATGGTAGATCACGATTATTTGTCCAATGAATTCCTTAGCAACAGTTGGAGGTTTATCTAGGGGTCCTGCTACGTCGCCTCTTTGCAGATCGGTCTTTGCAATTCCACGAATATTGAATCCAATATTGTCGCCCGGTAGCGCCTTCGGTATCCGAACATGGTGAGTTTCAATAGACTTCACTTCACCCTTAACATTGGCTGGCATGAAGATGATGGTGTCGCCTTCCTTCAATACCCCCGTTTCTACTCGACCAACTGGAACTGTGCCAACACCAGTGATTGAGTAGACATCTTGAACTGGAAGGCGGAGGGGCTTGTCAATTGGTTTTGCGGGTTCTTCAAATGTGTCGAAGGCTTCTAAGAGGGTTGGCCCCTTATACCAAGCCATTTTTTCACTCGGCTTTACGAGGTTGTCGCCAGTCCAACCTGAGATTGGAATGATGGGTATTTTAGCCACGTCATAACCAGTCAGTTTAAGGAGTTTATCGATCTCTTTCTTAACTTCCTCGAATCGCTCCTTACTCCAGTTTACAGTAGTATCGTCCATTTTGTTCACTCCAACGATGAGTTGATTAACGCCCAAAGTCTTTGCTAAGAAGGCGTGTTCTCGAGTTTGACCTCCAGGGCCGATGCCAGCTTCAAATTCACCTTTTTTGGCTGAAACGACGAGGAAGGCTGAGTCGGCTTGGCTGGTGCCTGTGATCATATTTTTAACAAAGTCCCGATGTCCTGGTGCATCAATTACAGTGAAGAAGAATTTCTTCGTCTCGAACTTCTGGAATGCTAAGTCAATGGTTACACCTCGCTCCCGCTCTTCTTTAAGTTGGTCGAGGACCCATGCAAACTTGAAGGTGTCGCCCATACCTGTCTTCTCTGATTCGGCAGCGTACTCTTTGATTATTCTCTCGTCAATGTAACCGGCAAGGTACATGAGATGCCCTACAGTTGTGCTTTTACCATGGTCTACATGTCCTATGATGATTAGGTTGAGATGTGGCTTTTCACTCATTTACTTTAACTCCTAATGGTTTTGGTTTGTAGTCAATACTAAACTTTACGGTTATTTTAAGCTTCTCCCATCAAGGCGGGGTAATTAAAATTCTTAGCTTAAAAAGCTCGTTATCGAGAAGACAGAGCTACACGTTCCATCTCATTCCTTTTCTGGACAGCATAGCTTTTACTATCTCCAGCCGCAGCCGCAATGATCTCATCTGCGAGACATTCGTCAATGGGTTTTGGGTTTCCAAAGGAGGCTTTTCTCGCACCATCAGTCATAAAGCGTAATGCGAGATCTAGACGGCGTTGAGGTGAAATGTCAACGGCTACATGATATACAATTCCACCATAACTGATCCTAGTTGTATCTTCACAGGGAGCAGCGTTTTCTAGCGCCCTAACGAGCACTTCAATTGGGTTTTGTCCAGTTTTAAGGTGCACTAGCTCAAAGGCATTTTTCACGATGTTTATGGCTTTAGTCTTCTTTCCACCACATTGCCCATGCCGCATAAGACCGTTCAAGAAGCGCTCAACTATGTTCACTTCAGACTTTTTGAAGCGTTTGTGTTCATGTCTTCCACCGCTATGAGGGAGGTATATGGGTTTAAGGGAAATGTAGCGCTTCAGTCCTGGATCCTGAACTTCAACCCCTTCGAATCCCCATTTTCCAAAAAGCTTTGGTTTCTGTTTCTCACTCATAAAACTCACCTAACTGGCTTTTCTTTCTTCCCGGTTAACAAGGCCTGAAGAGACACGCCATTAACGGATATGACCATATACCTAACACCAGGTAGGTCGCCATAAGCCTTGCTGCGAGGACCTCCAATTCCAGTTATTAGACATTCATCATGCTCATCCACGAAGTTGAGGGCCCCATCTCCAGGCAAGAAAGCGGTAACCTGTCTCCCATTCTTGATTAACTGAACACGAACACATTTCCTAATGGCTGAGTTGGGTTGGCGACTCTCGATTCCCACTTTTTCTAGAACGATTCCTCTACCCATGGGGGCTCCTTCAAGAGGATCCGCTTTGACATCTAGCCCTAGCATTCGCCGTTTAAAGTATCGATACTTCCATCTAAGCTTCTTCTTCTTTGCACGTAGTCTCCGTGCAGCGAACTCACCGCGAGGAGCTTTTGAGCTACCCATCTTGGTTCACGTATCTGAGATGTGTCGTATGTAAAAGGGTTTGGGGGTTCATATTTATGGATTTCTTTGAAGGAACAGAGTTTTTGATTTTGCATATTTTTGTAGAAAAGTAGTTTACTGCACATTTTCAGGTTTCTTATGTGATAATCACGTTGTCGATACAAAAATATCTTTTTGCCAGAAGGCGAGTTCGTTCAGCGGTTTTCCCATTTTTCCCAATGGCGACTCCCTTATCATTTGGTTCCACGGTGACTACGACTATTCTCCTCCCGTCCGGTCTTTCACTCACCCTGACTTCCTTAATTCTTGCTGGTGCAAGAGAATTTTTAATTAAACTGGATGGCTCATCAGCATGTTCAACTACCTCTACGTCTCTTCCAACCATGCGTCTTAGCATTTGGATGTTGGATCCCCCTCGACCTATTGCCATCCCTATGTCACCTGCCTTTACAATGAAGATGATTCGGTTTAGCTTGCCATCGATAATGCAATCCTTTGCTATTGCTCCAGTTACGTTTTCGAAGAGGGCGATGTATTGGATTTCTTCGCTGGTTAGGCGTATTTTACTTGCCATGAGGAGCCTCCGCCAATTTAAGAACCTCAGAGTCACCAGGTTCTTTAATTGCCATGGCTGTGACCGTAAAAGGTTTGCGGCAAGCTATACCTAGGTCTATGTTTGAACTGTTGTAGATGTAGACTGGGATGTTGGATAGATGTGCATAATATTCGATATCCCTACGAACAGGTGAAGGGCAGTTTGATGCTATTATTATGAGCTTCGCTTTCCCAGCTCTTGCCGCGTCCATCGTTCGTTTGGATCCCAGCGTAATTTTTCCAGTTTTAACAGCGGCGAGAATGGCTTTGTTTACATCAATCATTTCTTACCCTTTTTCTCCTGAGGAAGAGTTGCCATGAAGAGGTCGACTAGCCCTGTTCCGACAGGAACCGATTGACCAACTATGACGTTTTCAGTTACCCCTTTCAACATATCCGTTGATCCTCTAGCTGCTGCATCGATTAAGCTTGGAACCGTTATTTCAAAGGCGGCTCGTGCCAGTACACTTGCTTTTTCGCCACTCACTCCATGTCTGCCAATTTGACGAACTTCACCAGTAGAGGTCATTACGTCGGCGACAAGCATTACGTGCCTAATATCGACGTCGAGACCTTGCTCTTCCAGAACTCCCATAGCCTCTTTTACAATAGCATTCCTTGCAGCTTCAATTCCAAGTGTCTCAGCGATTTCATGTATATCATTAGTAGTGGTTCTTGTGGGATCAACACCTGGCACCTTCAGAACCTTTGCCAAGTTGGAACCGTCTGTATGTATCACCCATTCACCTTTTTCTTCAGCCAAGAGCACTCGGCGAATGCCAGTTATGCCTTTCACGTGGATTGCCGACACTTTATCGCAGAGTTTTCGAAGATCGGTTAGTTCAGTTGGTTTGATTATAATTTCACTATTACTAGTCTTGACATCACAGTTTGGAACATGCAGTGCGTCTTTGAGATCTCGCGGAGTCACACCCCGATCCGCCATCATGGCTTTATCCAATTTCACAATGACAGCGGACGACTTCGGATTTATAGAGATAAACTGGGAAACGTCCTCGAGTATTGTAAATATGATTTGTTGCGCTACTTCAGTTGCTTTTTCACGACACCCCCTGTGCTCTTTATCTAAGTAGATGTCCATGATTGGCGTTGATGGAATTTTTCTAGCGTCCACAATCTCGATAAGCCTTGGGAGGCCTAATGTAACATTTTGCTCTCTCACCCCTGCGTAGTGAAACGTCCTCAGAGTCATTTGTGTTCCAGGCTCACCTATGGATTGAGCTGCGATAATTCCCACAGCCTCACCTGGTTCTACCAATGCTTGTTTATAGTCTTGCAATGCCAAGGAAACAGCTTGGTCAACCGCGTTCTGGTTTAGTTTCGCTTCTAAGATACACCGTTTGAGTTCCTTGATTAGAAACGGTGTTAACTCATCCTTAACTGTTTCAAGGCGTTTTTCAACGTAACTTACAGACGCTGGCTTACCGCCTTTCAGAGCGATTTTAATCCGTTCAACTAGGCGTTCGATGTTTACCGCCTTACCGTGGTCGCTCTTTGCCGGATCTACCCCATCTTCCCCATACTTGAATTGAATAAGATCTCCTCTGGAATCGCGAACGGTTCCATCGTATTCGCCTCGTAAATATTCAAGTGCGTTAATTAGTCGGCGTTGCATATACCCGCTCTGTTGAGTTCGAACAGCTGTGTCGACAAGTCCCTCCCTTCCACCCATAGCATGAAAGAAGAATTCAATTGGGTTTAGTCCGTCGCGATAGCTGGCGATGACGAAGCCTCGTGCCTCCGGGCTTGGATCACCTGGTTTAAAGTGGGAGAGAGCTCGATCGCGATATCCTCTCTCAATCCGTTTGCCACGCACAGACTGTTGCCCAATACACGCCGTCATCTGCCCGATGTTCAGGCTTGAACCCCTCGCACCACTTCGGGTCATAATTATGCCATGATTATCCAAGCCGAAGTGTTCATCAGCTATTTCCCCCGCCCGATCTCTGGCTATTGCCAACTCATTCATAATGTAAATTTCTAGCGATTCAGCTAGGGTTTGACCGGGAAGCCTTTGCAGAGTCCCTTTTAGATAGCTATCAATTAGTTCCTGTACTTTATTCTCAGCATTTTTAATGACACGACTGATTTTCTGGTGAGCTTCCTTCGGCAAGTCTAACTCGTCTAAGGCGTACGTGAAGCCTCTGACACGCATGAAAGCGGTAACAAGTCGACATATGCGATAGAGGAATTTCCTTCCGGCTTCTGTCCCGTAGTCCTTGACTATCCTATGATATAGGCTCTCCGATCTTTCAGCTCCAATGGAGTTTTTATCGATGACGCCCAGTTCTAAAGTTCCGTCTTTTATGACTATGTAGGCGTCATTTGGACATTTCTCCCTCTTACATTCTGCACATTGTTGACATATGCTTGCCTTTTGAACGTAATTGAATCCTTTGGGGAGGAAGAGGCTAAAGATCTGTTTCCCGGTCCATAGCGGTTCCGGTCTTTTAATTTTAGGTTTTGGGATAGGCCCATCATACCCTGCACCTGCTAGAAGAAGAGAAACTTCCCGTTTGTTTAGAAGTGTTGAGTTGTTGGTTAAGATAAAAGCCGCCGTAATGAAGTCGCGGATAGCCCCGATAATTGGTCCGCCATATCGTGGAGAAAGAATTTGATCTTGAACCTGCATTAGTAGGCGGGCTTCTGTTTGCGCCTCTTCGCTTTGAGGGATATGGAGGTTCATCTCGTCCCCGTCAAAGTCGGCGTTGTAAGGTGGACAGACGCAGAGATGTAGCCTAAACGTTTTATATGGAAGAATGCGGGCTGAGTGAGCCATTATGGACATTCGATGAAGAGAGGGCTGACGGTTAAAAATCGCTATGTCCCCATTTATTAGGTGCCTCTCAACAACAAATCCTGGTTGAAGAGCTTCAGCTACCTTATCCCGTTCTGTGACGAATTCAAGGCGTATCCGCTTTCCATCGGGTCTCACTACGTACAGCGCACCTGGATAATGCTCTGGACCATTTATGACAAATTGGCGTACTTCTTTAAGATTCCATGAAGTAATCTTCACAGGAACCGTGAGACGCATAGCAATATCAAGTGGGATCCCCACTTCATTGATGTCGAGGTTGGGATCTGGGGAAATAACGGTGCGAGCGGAGAAGTCAACCCTTTTCCCAGATAGGTTACTTCTGAATCGCCCTTCCTTCCCCTTTAGTCGTTGTGAGATGGTTTTTAATGCTCGACCTGAGCGGTGCCGAGCTGGAGGTATCCCAGAAGCCTCATTGTCAAAATATGTTGTCACATGGTATTGAAGAAGTTCTGATAGATCTTGAATAATTAAAGTGGGCGCCCCTGCTTCAATGTTCTCCTTTAATCGCTGGTTAATTCGGATAATATCAACGAGTTTATGGGTTAAGTCGTCTTCAGATCGAATGCCAGATTCAAGGGTGATGGAAGGACGCACACAGACAGGAGGTACTGGTAGAACTTGCAGAATCATCCACTCAGGTCTGGCTACTGCGGGATCAAACCCGAGAAGGATTAAGTCGTTGTCAGTTATGCGTTCAAGCCTATCTCGAATTGGGCTGGGGGGCAGTCTCCTCGCACCCCCTTCCTCTAAAATTTCATTAAAAGTGGTGGGTTTACTGAAGTCAATTACAAATTGGCGTGCACCACAGTGGGGGCAGTCTGAATGTCTCTTAGCCTCCTTCTTCACCTCATCAAAAACGTGATCTGGAACATTTACAAGCATTTTCCTTGCTTCTTCGATAGCTCGTCGATGTTCCTCAGCCTTGGCTTCTGAGAGGAGAATACGCCCACACTGCCTACAAGTTGCGGTGAGAAGTTCGTAAATGATTTTTGTAAATCCCACATGAATAACTGGTACGGCCAACTCAATATGGCCAAAGTGCCCAGGACATCTAGCGGCAGTATTACCGCAAGTCTTACATCTCTGCCTTGGCTCTAATGTTCCAAGCCGTCCATCCATCAACCCTGACGTAATTGGAGCGCCATCCTCATCATATGTATCGGCAGTTTGAACTTCAACAACTGAAAGTTCACGGAGGTCATTGGGAGATACAATCCCAAATTTTACTCCCTCGATTACTTTGTAAATCTCAGTTTCTTCAGCAGCCATACTATGCAATCTCCTTTAACTTTAACTTCGGAGCCACGCAGAGGCTCATAAGCTCCTGTAGCAGGAGTTTGAATGCATATGACATGGCAACTGGAGATATGATCGCCTTGTCTCCGCAAATTCTACAAATGTATTTCCTTTGCTTGAGATCATAGTAGGCGATGTAGCCGCACCTCTCACAGATGTAAATGCTGCACTTGTCAGATTCTTCTAGAAGCCTATCTTTGAGGAGCATAGCAGCGCCATGCCCAATTAGACAGTCTCGCTCCATTTCACCAAAACGTAGCCCGCCCCCTCTAGCCCTACCCTCAGTCGGCTGCCTCGTCAGCATTTGCACTTGTCCTCGCGCCCTCGCGTGGATTTTATCTGCAACCATATGGTGGAGTTTCTGATAGTACACAACCCCAATGAAGATGTCGGCTTCGTATTTTTGGCCAGTTACACCGTTATAGAGCACCTCCCGACCACTATGCTGAAAGCCGAGGCTTAACAGAATCTGCCTCAAATCTGTCTGTCTAAGATTATTGAATGGAGTGCCATCCACGGGTAGACCTTGCAGAGCCGCTACCTTACCAGCTACCGATTCCACAAAGTGCCCAATGGTCATACGAGAGGGGATAGCGTGAGGATTAACTATGATGTCGGGAACAATTCCATCTTCAGTGAAGGGCATGTCCTCTTGCGGAACTAGAAGCCCTATGACTCCCTTCTGTCCATGCCGAGATGCAAACTTGTCTCCAAGTTCAGGAATTCTAAGATCCCGAACCCGCACCTTAACAAGCCTGCTGCCTTGTACAGTTTCCGTGATGAATATGGTGTCTACGGTACCGACTTCGGCAGGTCTTACGCTAATTGAAGTGTCCCTTCTCGTCGGTCCCTTAACCTCGAATTCCTTGTATTCTTCAAGGAACCTAGGTGGACTTGTCCTACCGATCAAGATGTCCCCGCCATTTACTGTTGCCTCAGCACTCACAACGCCGTCGTCCTCGAGTAGCCGATAATATTGTTCGCCGCGATAACCTCGCGTTCCAAGATCTGGAATCTCAAACTTATCCTTTAATCCACCTAAATATTGGCGACATTCAGCTTCATAGATTCTATAGAAAGTAGAACGCCCAAGTCCACGTTCGACTGAGGATCTATTAAAAATCAGAGCGTCCTCCATATTGTAGCCTTCAAAAGAGATGACGGCAACCACACAGTTTTGGCCAGAGGGACGATCGTCGTAGCCAATGACCTTCATGGGCTTTGTTCTGACGAGGGGAACCTCTGGATAATGGAGAATGTGGGATCTGGAGTCGACTCGATTAAAGTGGTTTGTTGCATACACGCCCAATGCCTGTTTCGCCATGGCTGCCTCATACGAGTTTCTCGGAGACTGATTATACTCAGCATATGGAATAATTGAACCACAGATTCCAAGAATTGAGTAGGTTGCCAGTTCAAGATGAGTGTGTTCAGGAGTAAGCTCCGCCAAGGTTAGGGCAACGTAAGTATTTTCCTCTTCATCCGCATCTATGTACTCAATGATTCCATTTTTCACAAGATCTTCCCACCTCAGTTCACCCATTTGAACCTTTGAGACATGTTCACGTCGCAATCTTACGCTACCGTTATCCACGATTATTAGCGGACGACGAACCCTACCCGCATCGCAGTTAACATATACCTCTTGTGATCTCCCTTCTGAACCAGCTACTTGGTAGATACAATTTATTTCAGGGCTTAAGTCGCCTCTCCGACGCAGCTCCCGAATTTCACCTACAAGACGTTTCGGATCATTGGAGTAGCCGACTAGGCAGCCGTCTACGAAAATTTTGGCACCCACCGAGATTAGGGCTACGTCAGCATCCTTAACCTGGACTACGCCCAATCGGAATAGAACTTGCTTAACTGCTTCTGGGTCGACGTTAACCGAGATGTTGGCCATTAATGCCAAGTTCTTAATTAGACCACAATTTGAACCCTCAGGGGTTTCGTTTGGACATAGCCGCCCCCAATGCGTTGGATGAAGATCTCTTGCCTCAAAGTTTGGTTGACTGCGACTTAATGGAGATTGGATGCGCCTTAGGTGACTTAGGGTAGAAGTGAAGTTTGTTCTATCTAAAAGCTGAGTGATGCCAACCTTACCACGCCCCCAATTTCCAGTTGCCAGCGCATGTTGAATACGTTCAGTGATAATGCCGGGCCTTACCGCAGCGGCAATCATTCCCGCTTCATGTCGCCTGATACTCATTCGCTCTAACTGATATTTGACATCCCGGCACAAACCGCGAAATGCAATTCTGAATAAGTCAGCTAGAAGTGGACCTGCAAGTTTTAGCCGCTTATTTGCATAATGGTCCTTATCATCTGGTTTGCGTTGACCAAGTTTCAATTCAATGACACGTGAAGCCATCTCACCTAAGAATAGCGCCTTTTCCATACGTTTATCCGTAGTACGTCCAATATGGGGCATGAAGTTCTTATCAAGGATGGCTTCTGCTTTTTTAAAGCGGTATTCCTCAAGCTGTCCGTGGGCGACTCGATTTCCAATAAATAGAATCCCGTCTTTTGTAGTATTTACACCAGCTCCCTTCTCAAAAGATGGTTCTAGTTGATCTTGAAGGGTCTTATCAGGAGAAACTGCATCGGCAATTTCTTTGTCAGACTCAAACCCAAGTGCCCTCATCAAAATTACAAATGGAATTTCAGTTGGAACCCCGGGCATAGAACAGTAGAGGGCTCCATCAGATTTCATCCTCAACTCAATTCGAGCCCTAAATCCGACAGTTGTTGAAAAAACTTTTGCCCTATAGATCGGGACGCTTCCACTTCGATCTACGTCAATTAAGACACGATTTGGAGCTAAATCCTCGAGAGCAACAATAACGCGCTCTGAGCCGTTAACGATAAAGTATCCGCCAGGATCCTTCGGATCCTCCCCCTTTTCAATCAGCTCCTCAGAGGTCATGCCTGAAAGCGGACAATACGCTGACTTTAACATTATCGGGATATCCCCGATGTAGACTGGTTCAATAGAACTCTCTTTTCCATCGTGAACTTCCGACAGTTCAAGCCACACAGGAGCGGCGTAGGTTAAGTTACGAAGACGTGCTTCCATAGGGTAGATGGGATGGTCCGATCCGTCGACCTCTACAATTCTAGGTCGACCGACTTCAATTTTTCCAAGTCTAATCTTAAATGGACGTTCAAGAACCTCTATCGGAATCTCTCCAACTTCATCTATGATTTCTTGAAGCCCATGTTCAATAAACGAGTTATATGAATCCAGATGTTGCCTAACCAAACCCCTCTCCCTGAAAAACGCCTCCATGAGCGACCATAACTCAACCTCTGCAAGAGACAATTGTACCTCGAAACCCCCTTATCCCTCGATTACATAGCGGTAGGCAACTGCTTCGCTGGCTGTAGGAGATTTTCGTACAATCTTAACAATGTCCCCCGGTTTTGCCCCAATTGCCAACGCCCCTGGATCAGATGATTTAATATATGGTAGCTGATAAGGCGCAATTCTATACTGCTTGAGCATTTTCTCAGCCTCTTTTTTGTTAAGTAAGATATGCTTCGGCACGAGCTCATGCGCTAAAATGTCGAGTTTCCTCTCTCTTTCCTCAGCCAATTCCAACCCCCCGGAGTAAAAGTCATCTGACCCGAAAACGTCGAGTCTTCGGAGTCATTCTAGCCCCAAACCCGGCGGAGCTAGGAAGGGATACAAAAATGCAACTAATAAACTTTGTCGTCATGGCGGGCCCGGCGGGAATCGGACCCGCGACCCCCGGGTTTCCTTCAAAAATCCATGTTAAAAGCCCGATGCTCTTCCTGACTGAGCTACGGGCCCACCCGCAAAGAAGGGACTGATTATAGGCATATAAGTTTTGTTTTGAGCACCATTTAAGTAAACAGGAGGTAAATGGCGCCCTGGCCGGGATTTGAACCCGGGTCGTGCGGGCTCTGCACGTCACTCGACAGCCGCACATACTAGGCCGCTATACTACCAGGGCGATATGTGAAGCTGGTAATAACTTGAAAAATTAAGTTGTTATTTAAACATTGCATATAGGCTATAATTTTCGATAGCCCGCCAATTGCGCAGATAATTTCTTAAAAATCATGGGTGGCAAACAAAGCTTATATCCCCCCGTAAAATTTACCCATTTGGCTCGGGCGGTAGCTCAGCCTGGTAGAGCTTCCGGCTGTAGACGTCTACCATGTTGTGGGCGCCACGTCAGCCTACTGGGCGTACATGTGGATACCGGAGTGTCGCCGGCTCAAATCCGGCCCGCCCGACCATTTTTGTAGTCAAGGCTAGCCCTAATGGTTCTCGTCCTGTTCAAGAATTTCCTGTTGAGGCGTTGGCGGGCCCGCAGGGATTTGTACCTAGTTAGGTGCGAGTACCCAAAAAATGCTGGGAAGGTGAAGATCAGCGGTGCGGGGAGGGATTTAGGCACCAATTTACTAGTAATGTTCTTTAAGCTGACGCGAATCGCATCTTTTCGAGGATTAATCGTAGCCCTTCAAACCTTGCTAAGGT
>Ga0315268_10001344_pt1 | contig 28180 bp, 28 predicted proteins | sample C1_top_MG_FD_204535 | JGI IMG/M metagenome (GOLD analysis project Ga0315268, IMG submission 204535) | Sediment microbial communities from Yellowstone Lake, YNP, Wyoming, USA - C1_top | ecosystem: Environmental > Aquatic > Freshwater > Lake > Sediment | place: USA: Wyoming | collected 2017-08-01
TTGGAATGGTGTTTGTAACCGTAGGAGTGCAGTATAAACCCTTGCTGAACAGAAAACGCACTTACCCCCCTCAAATGATAGCGTAAAACCGTTCTTAAATTTTAAGATAACTTAAGAATTAATACTATTTAACCTCTATAACATAATGACCATATTAGCAAATAATTTCAATTCATAAATAGTACTATTTCTTAAAAAAGAAGTTCTATATTTGATTCAAACTAAAGTTTTAGAAATTTTAAAACCACTGATTTCTACCTCATATAAAACTACACGATAAAGTGGCCTGTGAACCCCTCTGACTGGACACGAAGCTGAAAAAGTTAAAATAATGACAAGTAAAAAGCAGCCGTTGGAGACACAATTCTATCATTTGGGTTGAATAAACAATAAATAATGATGTATCATAATGCATAAAGGAGGTGTATATGAATACATCGAGGTTGAACATAACCTTACCAGAAGATGTAGTTAAACTATTGTCTAAGGTGAAAAACAAATCAGCTTATATTGCCGAAGCAATAAGAGGAAAGAAGCTTTTAGAAGAAAAAAGAAAGATGCGAAAGCAATTAGAGGCCGCATATAAACTGGTAGCAAAAGAGGATTACGAGACGTATAGGGAATGGGAAGATACGCTCAAAGATGGACTTGATGAATGAGACGAGGTGATATATATCTTATAGATTTTGAACCATCAGTTGGTGCTGAAATTAAGAAGAAAAGACCAGCCTTGATTATATCTTCCGATGAGGCAAACAAACACCTGAGGACAATCATGGTAATTCCATTTTCATCAAAAGTCGAAAGGGTCTATCCGTTTGAGGTCTTTGTGAAAAAAGAAGAGAGTGGGCTTGAGGTAGACTCAAAATTAAAGATAACCCAGATGAGGGCTGTAGATAAAGCGCGCCTTAAAAAATATATTGGAACGCTTAACGACGATATCCTCGAGGAAGTAGAAAGTGCCATAAAACTGCATCTTGCAATGGTTGCAATGGATTGAACAGTAAGTTGCTACTCGTGCATCTTCAATTCGTAAAGTGTAAACCGTAAAGTGTGAAGTGTAAAATACGGTTTCTCTGACACCTTACTTTTTACTATTCACGATTTACGTTTTATTCGTAAAGTGTAAACCGTAAACTGTGAAGTGTAAAATACGGTTTCTCTGACACCTTACTTTTTACTATTCACGATTTACGTTACTGTATGATTATATTTTCTACAACGACTGTTCCGTTGCTGATTGTAAGTGTTCCCTCAACTGTTGTATAAGAAGTATTCGGTTCATCATAGGTTATGTCATAGCCACCTGCGAGAGTTATGGATATGGACCTATTAAACAGAGGGCTTTCCTTAAAATGAAAAGCCATGCTCTGAATTGTATTACTACTTGAAGCATTACCATAGGCATTCTGGAGAGTAGAAAAGTATGCGAGGGGTGAATAAATCCTTACCGGCAGTATACTTGGAAGAGATTCCGCATTAATCAAAATCGTGCCAAATCCTCCAACAACAACAAAAGCGTCGACGACATTAGGTGGGTTATGCCCATAGGCTATTCCTTCAAGGTCATAGGGTGTTCCTGAGCCTCTTAGATTCCAGCTCACCCCATAATCATATGATGTGAGGATTGTGCCAGACTCTCCATTAAACCCTCCCACAGCGACAAAGGTGTAATTGCCATAGGTTACTCCAAAAAGATCATCAGATATACCTAAGGTTATGGGAGCCCAGGTCACCCCATTATCAAGTGAGATGAGGGTTGTACCATTTAATCCCTCGGCAACAAAAGTTCCATTACCATAGGTTACCCCAGTAAGACCCTCAGAGATACCCGAGGTTCTTGATGTCCAGGTCACCCCATCATCAGGTGACGTGAGAATTGTGCCAGAGTATCCCACGGCGATAAAGATACCATTGCCATAGGTTACCCCAGTAAGCTGATTAATAGTTCCCGAGGTTTGTGAAGTCCAGGTCGCCCCATTGGTTGAGGTAAAGATTGTTCCAGAATTTCCCACGGCAACAAAGGTACCATTGCCATAGGTTACTCCATAAAGATCATAAGCATTTCCCATACGTCGAGCAGTTCCACCTTTTGTCCAGCTTACCCCCCCATTAAGAGAGATGATGGTTGTACCATTTACTCCCACGGCAATAAAGATGGTGCTGCTGCCATTGTTGCTATTAGCTATGCCATAAAGATGATGAGTATCACCTGAAGTTTGCGAAGACCAGACTACCCCATCAGGTGAAGTGAGAATTGTGCCAAACGCTCCAACAGTGACAAAAGTGCCATTGCCAAAGGTAACTCCATAAAACCAATTATTGGTGTTAGATGTAACAGTGAACCAATTATCAAGATAATCTGCGTTTGAATTACATGGAAGAAAAAGTAACATGACAAAAAATATAAAGATACTAAAGCTTAAATATGTCTTACCCTTTCTCATGATACCCCCCCCCTTATAGCCCAGGTTATTCATAACCCCAATAACAAAGCCAAACTAACCTCCATCCCTCGGCAGTTCGGCTCTCGTTTATTTCGAATAGATCCCATGCTTTCCGTCCTCTTCTCACGAAGAGTTTGGCTTCATCGGGAAAACGACTGTTTAAAAATACAATTTGTATATTTCTTTTATACCAATAGTATTTAATATTAAATAGTATTTAATATTAAAGATGTTATTTTTGTCAACACGGTAAAGTAAGCAGGTAAGTTGTTCCGCAACCAAACTTGGGGAAGAACCGGATTTATTTAATCAACCTCATAAGATATTGACCGTATCTATTGTTCTTATAAGGTTTCGCAAGCTGTAATAGTTGTTCTTTGTCTATATATCCTAATGAGTAGGCAATTTCCTCCACGCAGGCTATCTTCAGCCCCTGTCTTTTTTCAATGGTTGCAATGAACTCCCCTGCTTCGAGAAGGCTTTCATGAGTTCCTGTATCAAGCCATGCATAGCCTCTACCTAACAGCTCAACTCTCAATTTACCATCTTTTAGATATCTTTTGTTCACATCCGTTATCTCAAGCTCTCCTCTCCACGAGGGCTTGATGTCTTTAGCAATGTTAACAACATCTTTGCTGTAAAAATAAAGACCTGTTACCGCATAATTTGATTTTGGGATCTTGGGTTTTTCCTCAACGGAAAGGACTTTATTACTTTTATCAAATTCAACTACCCCATATCTTTCAGGGTCATTAACATAATAACCAAACACTGTAGCTCCTCCATTTTCTGTTACCTCAATAACAGCCCTTTTCAGCAAATCTGTCAGCCCATGGCCGTGAAAGATATTGTCCCCTAATATGAGACATACATTGCTGTTACCTATAAACTCTTCTCCCAGTATGAATGCCTCTGCAATTCCCTTTGGATGGAGTTGCTCCTTATATGAAAAACTCAATCCCAGATGTGAACCATCGCTGAAAATCTCTTTGAATCTCGGTAAATCTTGTGGTGTCGAAATGATCAGAATTTCCCTTATGCCTGCAAGCATCAGCACTGACAGCGGATAATAAACCATTGGTTTGTCATAAATGGGTAAAAGCTGCTTGCAAATAGGTAGTGTTACTGGATAAAGCCTTGTACCTATTCCTCCTGCCAATATGATGCCCTTCATATTCATATCCTTTTCATTCTTAGCCCTCTACTGCGTACCTCTTTGTAATTCAGGTTTCAGGTCTGCCAATCAATACGTTCATTCACCTTCCTTTTTACCCGTCTCTTCTTCTTTAGAACTAACTTTCTTTGGTGTTACATCTATTTCGTTAGGTTCAGATACACCCCTTTTTAAATTACCGATTGCCTTCCCTATACCCTTGCCAAGCTCAGGTAATTTTTTCCCACCAAAGAAAACAAGAACTATTATCATTATGATAATTAGCTCATTTATTCCTAAACCAAACATGTCTTCCTCCTTATATTAAAGAATGTAAAAAGCTGAATTAATCCGAAAAATGCATTTACATAATGCAGATGTTGTGAAAAAATTTATTTTTCGATACCTTAGTGTACTTTTAACTGATGGTTTATGGAATATTTTTATGGATATAACCAACAAAGATATTCCCAAATAAATTATCGAGTTAAATAAATTTTTGAACAATGTCTGCATTATTTGGGTTAATAATACAAAATAGGCACAGCGACCCTTATGCTTTATCTATCAAAATCTATCAAACTTATTATAAGTGTTTGTCTCCAAAATGTCATTCTGGCTCTTGTCCTGGTCCGATTCAGGCAGAGGGGGAATTAGTCTGGAACCTTTTTCTTTCGATTCCCGACTGATAGGGAAGGATTGCGGACAATCCGCAATGACACGACAAGCAGGTAGGTTCTTTATGAGGTGGGCACACAAAGGGTTATACCTGCAAACTTGCATTTAAATACCACTCATATGTTTGCTTTATTCCATCTCTTAAGCTAATCTTTGAAGACCATCCAAGCGATTTCAACTTTCTGACATCAACTAATTTTCTCGGCATTCCATCAGGCTTTGATGTATCCCATGCTATTTCGCCCCCAAAACCTATAATGTTTTTTATCAATTCTGCGAGTTCTTTAATAGTTATACCCTCGCCGGCTCCTATATTGATAATTTCACTACCATTGTAGTTCTGCATCAAAAACACACAGGCATCAGCAAGGTCATCAACGTGAAGGAATTCCCTAAACGGAGAACCAGTGCCCCAGAGTGTTATATATTTAGGTGTGATGCCAATCTCTTTAAGGCTGAGGTTGAAATTAGGGTCGAGGTTGAAACCTATAGGATATCTCTGTAGGTCTCTCTTTATCTCATTATCCCTCTTTTCCCCAAGAAGTTTGGCTAAATGAAATTTCCGTATGAGGGCAGGTAAAACATGAGAAGTTTCTAAGTTGAAGTTATCACCCGGCCCATATAGGTTTGTTGGCATCACGGATATGAAATTTGTTCCATATTGCCTGTTATAAGCCTGACACATCTTGATACCAGCAATCTTTGCGATAGAATAAGGCTCATTTGTCGGCTCAAGTATGCCTGTCAGTAGGTATTCCTCTTTCATTGGCTGGGGAGCAAATTTTGGATATATGCAGGAGCTACCAGGGAACAGGAGTTTTTTGACACCAAATTCGTAGGCTGCATGGATAACATTAGTCTGTATGCTCAGATTACTATATATGAATTCAGCAGGGTAGGTATTATTGGCAATTATCCCGCCGACTTTTGCGGCCGCAAGAAAAACATATTCAGGCCTCTGTTTTTCAAAAAAAGTATAGACATCAAGCTGTCTGGTAAGATCGAGTTCTTCTCTTGGTCTAAAAATAATGTTTCCATACCCGTCTGATTTAAGCCTCCTCAGAACTGCTGAACCAACAAGTCCAAGATGGCCAGCTACATAGATTCTTGAATGCTTCTCCATAATAATACCCGCTTATAAGGTATGCACTAAGCAGTAGAAAGTACGCACTTATGAAGACCAATACGAACTATGTTTTGCAAAATTTCTCATGTTTCTTTCTGCTTACTTTAATGTTATTCGATTCTTAGTCCAGTTAATCCTCTTTCTATTTAATATCTTCTTTCCCTCCCCTATCGGAGACATGCCTAAAAGCTCTATATCAGAATCAACCATTATCTTGACTAATTCATGAAATGCTACTTCTGGAAACCATCTAAGCTTTTTTCGAGCCTTTGTTGAGTCTGCTAATAAAAATCCAACTTCTGTTGGCCTCAGATATTTCGGATCTATTACGATAATGGTATCGCCAGTTTTTAATGGCACCTCTAATGCTGATGAAATGGATTCAATGATTCCTTTTTCTCTAATACCCTTACCTTTCCACTCTATCTCTATACCGGCATAGCTGAATACCTCTTCAACAAATTCCCTTACAGAATGGCTTTCGCCTGTGCCGATTACAAAGTCATCTGGTTTATCTTGCTGGAGCATCAGCCACATGGCTTCTACATACTCTGGGGCAAAACCCCAGTCCCTTTTGGCATCCAGGTTCCCGAGGTAGAGTCTTTTTTGCCTACCTGCAAGAATATTGGCAATGGCTCTGGTAATCTTTCGAGTTACAAAGGTCTCTCCACGGCGGGGAGATTCATGATTGAAGACTATGCCATTACAGGCAAAAAGGTTGTAGCCCTCACGATAGTTAACTACCATCCAGTAGGCATATACCTTGGCCGCAGCATATGGACTCCTCGGTTGAAAAGGAGTTTTCTCACTTTGAGGTGCAGGGGCATTTCCAAACATCTCAGAGCTTGATGCCTGGTAGAATTTAGTTTTTATGCCACTTCTCCGAATTGCATCAAGAAGCCTTGTTGTGCCAATGCCTGTTATGTCACCTGTGTACTCAGGCATATCAAAACTAACTCTTACATGACTTTGAGCTCCTAAGTGGTATATCTCATCTGGTTGTATGTTATAGATAAGATTTGCAAGCTGGCCTGAGTCTGACAGATCGCCATAGTGGAGAAATAATTTGGTCCCTGGTATATGAGGGTCAGTATAAATATGGTCTATTCTTCCAGTATTAAATGTGCTTGCCCTTCTAATAAGTCCATGAATTTCATAGCCTTTTGAAAGCAAAAATTCAGCAAGGTATGAACCATCTTGCCCTGTAATGCCTGTGATCAATGCCTTCTTCAATTTATTCCCTTTCTCTTGTAACCCTATGAATTCGTTTAGTTCCTTTGCGACACTATTTTAGCATAAAGCAATTCATGCTTATTTCTACGATGCCTGTTACCTTAAGATGATAAAAAAATGCTTGATTGAGATCGAAAAAGGTACAACAGTAAATTTTGTATAAGACAAATTAATCCCTCTTCCTTATGCTTCTAAAAAGTCCAGTAGCATGAATGGGAACATGCTATAATCAAACCATGAAGCGACTATTGCCAAGTGATACCTTTACAGAACAAGAAACCATGGCACTGGGAGAGTTAGGATCTGTCTTGAGGGCATCTCATACATTTGCAAAGCTCATGAAATACAGAGAAGAAGCTGACTATAATCCAGCCTGTATGTTTACCAAAGAAGATTTCATTGAGTTCAGAAGAGAAGCTGAAAATCTTGTTAGTAAGATAAATGGTTATCTGAAAGAAAAGAGATATCTTTAAAAACGGGGCTCTATAAATTTTTCTGAATTTTTTATAAAATAAAAGAGAGATTTCAGTTTGTTTGGTAAGAAAGTTTGAGATAAATGCATAAACTAAAGCACCTTTTGAGAAACATTAATCTTTTAAACATAATCCTGATAGTCTTCGCCCTATTAATGGTAAATTACGTAGTTTTTCCACAGCTCAACATAAGAGTTAATGTTCTGTCTACTCCAAAGAAAATACTCACCCCTAAGGAGAAAGAGCCTACCGAGAGCCAGATACCATCTCCTACAGATTACATGATTGTAGGCGAGCAGAATCTATTTCACCCGGATAGAAAAATCCCTCCTGAAAAAAAAGAGGAACAGGCTATGCCAAGGCCCGAGTTTGTGCTTTATGGTACATTGATATCAGATGATATAAGCCTTGCATATCTCGAAGATCTAAAAGCACCACGCACTACACCTGGAAGGGGTAAAAGGCAGACATCCTTGAAAAAAGGCGACACTATGAGCGGGTACACCCTTAATGATATTGAGGCAGACAAAATAGTAATGGCAAAGGGAGACGATAAGATAGTGGTTTATGTGATTGATAAACAGAAGTCGAAGACGAGAGAGACGTCATCTCCTGTTACTCAGGCAATATCTCGTCAACCAGCGACTGCGACTGCGCCAGCGTCTCGAAAACCAACAGTATCGCCACCGACAAAAGCACCTGCAACCCCAACGCAACCACTGCCACCGTCAGACCAAAAAGTTCTCGATTATCTTCAGAGAAAAAAATAGATAAACCCAAATCCATTGATAAGAAGTCGTCATTGCGAACGAAGTGAAGCAATCTTGTCTCTTCCGATGAGATTGCCACGCCGCTCCGCTCCTCGCAATGACATTTTGAGAAGCTTGCGTAATTCGAGTTAAATAAATTTTTTTAGCAATGTCTGCATTATCGGGTTAATTGAGGTTGTAGAAACTTAAAATCTCAGAAATGCACCAATTCCTCCAGCGTCCTGCAATTTCTTATTCTCTGCTATGACTTCAACTAAAGCACCCTGCCCTATTGCCTTTTCACCCGCAAGATCAACTACATAATCAACCATGTCCATCCCCCCTTTGCAGTAAGGACAGGGGTAAACCTTTTGACTGGTCAAAAAACCGCATGATGCGCAGGAATACCCGGATGTCCTGAAATCCCTTACGAATACTACCTTCCATACCCTCTGTTCTTGCAGGGCATTGAGAACATTTTCCAATCCTAATACAGCATCTTTATTCTTCATAGCACCTGTAATCAGTGTTTCCACTGTTTCCTTTTCTTTGTTTTTTTCATATTCAAGGAGGATAGGTTCTACCCTGGCCAAAACTTCAGAACTTTTAGCAAACATCTCTATCTTCACTGCCCCTATAACCTTATCAAGAACTGTCTTGTGCAACATGCCTCTTACCATAGAAACAGCCTCATCAGAACCACCTAAAATCAGTTTCCCAATATATTCTCCGCTAAGGAAGGAATCCAGTTTTTCTATCACCTCTTTCAGATGTATTCCTATATGATAATCTATATGCCTTTCGTAGTGGCTCTGAGAAAGGGCAAACCAACCACCCTTTTTATGTTTTCCAGGTACGTCAGGAGTGTGAACCTCTCCATACTCAACAATCTCGCGGAGGTGAATCACAAAAATCCGCGCAGACTCTTTGCCCACAAGCAAAACAGCATATCGCTGGTAATTATCGAGAATATCCATCAGTGGTTTTGTGTATAGGTTCTTGTCAACAATCAATTCATTCTTTATCGGGATACCGAGATGGTACTCTCTCCAGAAGGAATTTGCTGACGAGCTTAGAATGGCAAGTCCTTTTTTAAACATCCTTTTATTTGTGAGGACGTAATTATCGATTTTCCCCAGATCATCCTTCACCTTTTTATATATATTCTTATCCAATGACTCTACAGCATTTTTCATCATGTTTTTGAGATGAACAACATAGTCGCCCTTTTTATTGAACATGGGGTCAACATTTAAATAGAGGCTAACAAAATAACCATCTTTTTTCTCCGTTAATGCTATCTCTTTTAGTTCTGCTCTGCTAAGCATTTTGCCCTCCTTCTACACTTCTGAATATCTCGATAAGGGATACAAACAGTGCTAATACCAGAGGTCCCATTATGAGTCCAATTAATCCAAATAATTTTATTCCTCCAAGAATACTGAAAAAGATGACGAGAATTGGCATCTTTGTCCTGCTACCAATTATGACAGGTTTCAAAATATTATCTATTAAGCTTATCCCAAATATTCCAATAATCGCAAGAGCCAGCCCTTTCAACACGGCGCCCTCTATAAAAAGATATATAGTGATGGGGACCCACACTGCAGATGCGCCAAGGAGGGGAATAAAAGAAGCAATGGAAGTAGCCAATCCCCAGACAATAGGAGTCGATATCCCGAGAAAGAAGAAGGCAATTCCTGCTATGGTACCTTGGGCGATGGAAACAGCAACACCACCATAAATTGTTGATATGACAATATCCCTTATCTGCTTCACCAGTCTATTCTTCTGTTCTTCTGAAAAAGGCAAGTAGTCACGAACCTTTCCAAGTAGTTCAGGTCCATCTCTGAGAAAGAAAAAGATGGAAAAGACCATAAATACGAAGTTTAATGATATTGTAACAATATTAGACATCCCTTTAGTAACTCCGCCAACTAATTCTTTACCCACTCGCGTTATGATACCAGCAACAGTCTTATTGAGTTCCTCCTCAGTGAGATTGAATAATGATAGCAACTTATTTATTATTGGGGTGATTGTTGGATGCTGAAAGAGATTTTTCAGCGGGTCAATATTTCCAGATTCCAGGTAGTCTCCTATAGTCTTGAGCTCATTAATAAGCAAATATGAAAGATATGAAAAGGGACCAAGAATTACTATGAGTATGACTAAGAGAGTGATAAGGGCTGCAACTGTCTTCCATTTTATATACTTACCAATAAAAACATAGATGGGGTAAAAAACTGTGGAAAGCACAATTGCCCATGCTATAGGAGACAGGAAGGGTTTTAATATCTGGTAACTTAAAAAACCCAGTACTAATATCAGGGCAATGAGCGCAAAGAAGTAAAATCTTGTCATTTATTTTTTGGTTTTTCAGACTTTTCTGTGAAAACTTTTCCTTCCCCGGAATAACTTTTCCTTTAAAGATTTTCTTATTATATATTATCAGCGGCTAACATAACTATGCACTCTCATGATATCATGACAATAAAAACATTATTTGATGGCTCAATCTTTAGAGGAGGACGAGATGCGTAAAAATAGGCGTCCAGGCGTAAGGGCAGTTCTGGAGAATCTAAAAGCGCTCATGCCTTTTAGGAAAAAGATTCGTCTCTTTATTAGGAATAATGTTTACAAAATAATAAACCTGAGAAACTGTTGTAGCCATCCCGGCGAACCTGGATGCTGACAGAAACCTGAAAACCCGCCGTTCAGGTGAGGTGATGATTTAAAACTTTATTCATAAATGAACTATCCTGCGGCAAGCTGCGAGGGATCAAATATTAAAACCATGGTACTAAGTCTGTTATTCCACACTTGATGCGGAATCCAGATTGTCTTTTTCCTGGATTCCTGCTTCCGCAGGAATGACAAACAAAAATCATGGTAATTATACCCCGAAGCTGAGCTTCGAGGAATTCTTTATCAAAAGGTGTTAAGTACAAAACTGTGAAGATTTTTATAACTGGCGGTACAGGTTTTATTGGAAGCGTTCTGAGTAAAGAACTAATAAAGAAAGGACATGAAGTAACTCTACTTTTGCGCTCAACTCGAAAAGAACCCTTTGATAAAGGAGTCCTTTTGGTAGAAGGTAATCCTAATGAGCCAGGGCCATGGCAGGAAAAAATTGAAGAACACGATGTGATTATCAATCTCGCCGGTGCCTCCATATTCCGGCGCTGGAATAGTGAGGCGAGGAAAGATATCTTTGACAGTAGAATCCTTACTACCAGACATCTTGTTGAGGCATTGGCTAACCGAAAGGGAAGAGAAACTCACCTTCTCAGTGCTTCAGGCGTCGGATACTATGGTTTTCATAGAGATGAAATTTTAGATGAAAGCAGTCCTCCAGGAGAAGACTTTCTTGCCCAACTTTCTTCAGAATGGGAATCAGAGGCTTGTAATGCTAAAAAATTTGGTGTCCGCGTTGTTTTATGCCGCTTTGGTATTGTACTTGGAAAAGAAGGAGGTGCACTAAGTAAAATGGTTCCGCTTTTTAAACTTCATCTCGGAAGCTTTTTGGGTAAAGGTAAGCAGTGGTTTCCCTGGATCCATATATATGACGTAGTGAATATATTTTTATTTCTATTAAAAGATTTGCAGATTAAAGGTCCAGTGAATTTTACATCTCCTAATCCTGTCCAAAATAAGGAGATGACCAGGACATTAAGAGGTGTTTTGAAAAAAACAACAGTAGTCCCTTTCATTCCGGGTTTTATCCTTAAATTGATCCTGGGTGAGTTTGCTAAGGTCTTTCTTGAAGGTCACAGAGCCCTACCCCGAAAGCTAACAGAAAATGGTTTTATATTCCAGTTTCCCATTTTAGAGGAAGCTCTCAAGAATCTTTTAGAGTCTTAGATTATTGAAATCATTGCTTTACACTACCTTCTATGATAGAATTTTATATATATGAAAAAGATTTTTATGGTCTTCCTCTGTCTCTTCTTTGCATCTGTATTATTTATTATGCTCAGGGGCGAAAAGGAAGGCACTGAAAATTTAAAGATAAAAAGTAAATCTTTTATCGAAGGGTTAAAAATTAATCACCAGGTGGGTGGTACTACCCTGTGGACGCTAACTGCCAAGAGAGCCGATATTACGGAAAATGAAAATACAGCTGACCTGAGCGATATTACTGTGGTTGTTCAGAAAAATGGGATGACACTTCACGCAAATAAAGGGACATATGATCTTACAAAACGTAATTTTACTATAAATAGCGAAATACAGGCTGATACGAAAGATTATAAAATAATAACCTCATCGATTAATTATGACTCCTCTACAGGTGAAATCAAGACCGATGAAAAGGTGACTGCCGAAGGCAAAAGGTTTAAGGTTGAAGGTAAAGGTATGACGTTAGATTCTGAACAGAAGGTAACGGTACAGAAAGATGTCAAGGCAACTTTTCATTATAACAAGTAGTGTCTTAATCCTTCTTCTTCTATCAACAAATGTCTTATCTGAAGAAAAGGCCCAACTAATAAAAGGTCCTATAATCATAACTTCTGAGATGCTAACTGCTGATAACAACGCCCACACTGCCCTCTTTGAAAGGTCTGTTGTAGCAAGGACTACAGATATGACCCTTTATGCTGATAAAATGCTTGTCTACTATGATCCGGATACGGGAGACATATCAAAGATTGAGTCAGCGGGAAATATTAAATTAATCAAAAAGACAAGAGTTACCACTTCGAAGGAAGCTACCTATTATGCTGCTGAAGGGGATAATCCGGAAAGAGTTATCTTTACAGGTGAGCCACGTACTACAGATGGAGACAACGTAGTAACAGGGACAAAGATAACATATTTTTTGGATGATGATAAATATATTGTTGAAGAAAGTAAAGTTTTCTTAAAAAAGCGGAAATAAGAATAAATATGCATTCATTAGAGGCAAAGGGACTTTCTAAAACTTATGGAAAAAGGCATGTTGTAAAAACCCTTAACCTCTATCTTTCTACGGGCGAGATTGTAGGCCTTCTTGGCCCTAATGGCGCAGGTAAGACAACCACCTTTTACATGATAGTAGGGCTTATAAAACCTGACACTGGAAAGATCTCCCTTGACGGAGAAGACATAATTGGGCTCCCGATGTACAAAAGGGCAAAACTTGGAATTTGTTATCTTCCTCAAGAACCATCTATTTTCAGGAAACTTTCTGTTGAAGATAATCTTAGGGCAGTACTCGAGATAAAAGGGCTTAGCAGCATAGAAATTGACTCAGAGGTAGACCGCCTTTTGAAAGAGTTCAATCTCACAGAATTCGCTAAAAGGGATGGTTACAGGCTTTCTGGAGGCGAAAGGAGAAAGGCTGAAATAGCAAGAGCCCTTGCGATAAAGCCCTTGTTTATCCTTTTTGATGAACCTTTTACAGGCATAGATCCGATTACGATTATAGAGCTCAAAAAGACTTTTAAATATCTCAGGAGTAAGGGTCTCGGGATATTGATCACAGACCATAATGTGAGAGATACACTTTCAATAACAGACAGGGCATATATTATTAACAATGGTGAGATACTCCAAGAGGGCATGCCAGATAAAATAGTTGCAGATCCAAAGGTTAAGGATGTCTTTCTTGGGGAGGAGTTTGTACTCTGATGCCCCTTGAACAAAGGCTTGAACTTAAATTAACACAGAGGCTGATTCTAACTCCTCAGCTTCAACAGGCCATGAAACTTCTGCAAATGCCCCAGCTTGAGCTTTCTCAGGCGCTCAGTCAAGAACTCATAGAAAACCCCCTTCTCGAGGAATCTGTTGATGAAATGAGTATGGAGGACTTGACACAGGAGGAAAAGGACTCAATTGAGAAGGAAGATGCACAGGAAGACACTGAGGCATCCCTTGAAAAGCTTTTGAGTTTCAGTGTAGACGAATACTTTGAAGAAAGAGGAAGTGATGGGAGGGACCTTGGTTATTATAATCCTGGTACTGTGACTCCTCCATCATACGACCAGTTTTTCACCAAGGAGCCAGACTTGTACGACCATCTATTATGGCAGTTGAGACTATCGGACGAATTAGAAGAAATAAGAATGGTGGGAGAAACCATAATAGGTAATCTTGACGAAAACGGATATCTCAGGGTTTCCTTAGAGGAGATTGTGGAAGAAGCAAAAACCGATATTACTACAGCAGAAAAGGCACTCAAGTTGATCCAGAGTTTTGATCCTCCAGGAGTATGTGCAAGAAACATTAAAGAATGTTTGCTTTTACAGCTCGACTCTCTGAACCTTAAGGGAACGCTTGCAGAAAAGATTATTCTTAACAACATGATGGAACTCGAAAAGAAAAAATACAGACGGATCGCACAATTGTATAACCTTCCTTTAGAAGATGTTATGACTGCTATAAAAGTTATTGAGGGACTTGAACCTAAACCGGGCAGAAATTTTACAGGCAGCGACACAAACTACGTTGTTCCAGATGTTTACGTGACAAAGGATCCGGATGGGTATCAAATTGTTCTAAATGATGATGGAGTTCCGAGGTTAAAGATCAGTAATCTTTATAGAAAACTTATTCGACAAAAAGAGGCCATTCCGCCAGAGACAAAGCAATTTTTAGTAGAAAAACTACGTTCTGCTGTAGGGCTATTAAAAAGTCTCGATCAGAGAAACAAAACGATATACAGAGTAACGGAAACCATCTTGAGCCTGCAAAAGGAATTTTTTGATCGGGGTATAGAATATATCAAACCATTAACTCTCAAGGATGTTGCCTTTCAGGTGAATATGCATGAAAGCACAGTTAGCAGGGTAACATCGAACAAATATCTGTCATGCCACCGTGGGGTTTATAGCTTCAGGTTTTTCTTCAGCAACGCCCTTCAAGGTGATACGGGAAGCGTTTCGTCAACATCTGTAAAAAATACGCTAAAGAAGATTGTGATGGAAGAAGATTGCAGAAAACCCCTTAGTGACCAGAAAATAGCAGAGATATTGAAAAACAGTGGAATAATAGTTGCCAGAAGGACGGTGGCAAAATATAGAGAAGAACTTGGAATACCATCCCAGGCGCAGCGGAAAAGGATTGACTAAATAAAAGGAGGTAGTCATGAATATTATTGTTACAGGAAGACACCTTGAAGTTACACCTGCTCTTAAAAAATATGCCGAAGAGAAGATCAAAAAATTCAACCGTTATTTGTCAAACATATCTGAGGCTATTGTTACGCTTAGCATAGAAAAGTACAGACACAAAGTAGAGGTATTGCTAAAGGTTAACGGGTTTCTTATACAGGCCGAGGGTATTACAGGTGAAATATACTCTTCAATTGATGAAGTAGTAGAAAAACTGGAAAGACAAGTAAAGAGATATAAAGAGAAACTCGTCTCTCACAGAAAAAATGAAGGAAAAGCTGGTAGCACGCCCCTTAGTGGTGCACCTAAAGAAGAAACAGGTAGAATCATAAAGAATAAAAAGTTTGAATTGAAGCCCATGAGCCCGGATGAAGCTGTCATGCAAATGGAACTCCTTGACAAAGACTTCTTTGTTTTTACAAATGACAATAGTGGAAATATAAATGTTTTATACAGGCGGAAAGATGGCAATTTCGGCCTTATAGAACCTATGAAATAAAACCCTAAGGCGGGAAACATATCCATTTATAAATACCACGATTTACCGAAAATAGTAATTATTACAGGGCTGTCAGGCTCAGGCAAGACCGTAGCACTACGAGCCCTTGAAGATTCAGGCTTTTTTTGTGTAGATAACCTTCCCATTACTCTTATTGGATCTTTCCTCTCAAAGGTTTCACAAGACAAAAAGATTAAAAAGATTGGAATAGGTATTGATATCAGAGAAAAAGGATTTTTATCTGAAATAAGTAATGTCTTGAAAAACCTTAAAAATAAATACCAGACAGAAATTATTTTTCTTGAAGCTGAAGAAGACATCCTTCTGAGAAGATTTAAAGAGACTCGAAGACCCCATCCGCTCGGAAGAAATATTGAAAAAGTTATACCAGTCGAAAGGAAGAGGCTCTCTGTTCTGAGGGAAAATGCTGATAGAATCGTTGATACATCCTCTTTTACACCACATCAGTTAAGGCAGTTTATAAGATCTCTCTATGCATTACAAAAAACCAAACAGGCTATGACAGTCGTTCTTATTTCCTTTGGTTTTAAATATGGTACTCCTCAGAACATGGACCTGCTTTTCGATGTGAGGTTTCTACCAAACCCGAACTTTGTTAATAAATTGAAGCCACTAAAGGGAACAGATAAACGTGTTTCCGATTATGTTTTTAAAAAGCCTGAGTCAAAGACATTTATGGCTAAAATAAAAGACCTTTTGGATTTTCTTATACCAAAGTATATAGAAGAAGGCAAGTCCTACCTGACAATCGGTATTGGTTGTACAGGTGGCAACCACCGCTCTCCTGCTATTGCAGAAAAATTACTAAGCTATCTCAGAAAATATCCAGTAGATTTGAATATCGTCCATCGAGATATGGGTTAGTTGAAGTCTAATTTAAGCTGTTAGTATAATACGCTTCAGGATGTTGATATATTATTTACATCCTTCAGGAGAGGTGGCCGAGCTGGTCTAAGGCAGCCGCCTGCTAAGCGGTTGTGGGGCTAAAAACCTCACCCAGGGTTCGAATCCCTGCCTCTCCGCCATAGAACTGTATTTATTATTTATGATATATCTATGATATATCTAAAGATCAATTTGCGAGTTTTAAGCTCGTAACCTTTAATTAAGGAGGATCAGATGACAAAAAAGGTATTGATTGTACTATTCAGTCTTTTGTTAATCACTTCGATAGGTGCCTGTAAGAAAAAAGAGCCTGAGAAACCACTCCCACAGGTGCCTTTGCAACCTGTTCCCCAAGCACCAATGGGATCAGCTCCTCAGATGCCCATGCAACCAGCTCCTCAGATGCCCATGCAGCCAGCTCCTCAAGGCCCTATGTCTATGGGCAAGACAAAGGTTGTTGTGCCCGAGAATGTTAAAGGTCAATGGAGTGCAATACGGATTATCGTTGAAGATAAAACCACAAAAGAATCTCGTGAATATACAGTGAATCTGAATAGCGATTTCAAGATCCCTAATTCCAATCTTAAGATCCATGTTGGAGAATTTCTACCAGACTTTAGAATGGACGGTTTTACTTTGACCTCTGCGTCTAACGAGCCCAAAAACCCTGCAGTAGGTATCAGAGTATGGGAAGGGAGTAAACAGATATTTCCCACTCCTGGAAAAGATTGGGGATGGCTGTTTTCTAAAATGCCGTCAGTACATCCTCTCAATCATCCAAGATATAGTATCGTACTGAAAGAGGGGATTGCAAAGAAAGGATAACGAAAAGTTGTGCCTGCACAAAAGTGCATACTACCCCTCTTTATCCTCCCCTTACCAAGGGGAGGTTTGGTGGGGTCAAAGGATTAGAAGAAAGATAATAGATAAGAATTAAAATGATTACACTTTATGAGCCACTGGGCTTGAGCGAAGGCCATAAGTTGCTTGAGGTTGGCATAGGATCCGGCTACACTGTTGTAGCAGCAAGAGAAATAGTAGGTCCAAAAGGTTTGGTTGTATGTATTGAGATCGATCCTGAAACTTTTGAGAGCGGGAAAAAATTTGTTGAAAATACAGGCTATAATGATATAATCGTTGTGCAGGGAGATGGCTGCCTTGGGTATCCAGAAATGGCTCCGTATGATAGGATATGCGTTACTGCGGCATGTAATGAGATCCCTGCTCCCTTAATCGAACAGCTCAAAGTTGGAGGGAAACTAATTGCACCTGTGATAAAAAATGGGATACAGGAAATTGTCTTGCTTGAAAAAAGAAAAAGAGGTACTAAGAGAAAGGTCATCCATGGATTAATATATGACGTACCATATGTCTCTATGGTCGGAAAATATGGAGTAAGCACTAAAAAAGAGGAAGATAATCAAGATATATAAATTTCTGAAAGATAAATAATTTAAAACGAGGTAAACCAATGGATATTACACCAGTATATTTGAAGATGTGTCACAAGGCTAAGGAGATACAAGAAGCATGGAAGCCAAAAGATTATGACTACATCATTGACAACACAATAGTCGAGGATGAGGAGGATATATTATTAGCTGACAATACAGATATACAATCAGTTGATATTGACTATGCTGAACCAGAAAGTCAAGAATATCAGACTGAATACGAGTATTACAAAACTCGGACAGTTTGGCTTCCTCGTCAGGACCAATTGCAGGAACTAATAGAATCGGATAAATCTAAGGTATATCAGATAACAGAGAAGGTAGTTACACAAAAATATTATTATCCTCCAAAAGAGGATTATATTCCCGGCCCAGAAATATTCAGTTCTATGGAACAGTTGTGGCTGGCTTATGTGATGAAAGAGAAATTCGGGAAGATCTGGTATTTAGACGAATGGGTTCTTCCTGAAAAAAAAGAAGGAGACTGAACCCTGTGAAGGGGATACCACAAAGTGAAAGAATGAAAGAATTCGCAAGGAGAGGTGAACAACCATGAGCAGTGGTTATTCATATGTTATTGTCTCTTCCACTAAATAGATACTCGTATCCCGTGAGGCGAGATAATGAAGACTATCAGGTGAATCAAAGGTAATTTTCACACCTTCATGGGTAATTATAGTATCGTATTGATTTTCATGTTTTCCATCCACAACCATAAACCATTTAGTGCCTTCTTGAGCATCGTAAGCCACCCGCCTGCTGTCAGGGCTGAAGATGAGGGTAGTTCCGATAGCATCGTAGTGCTTTTCCTCTTCACCATCCACAACCAGAAACCACTTATTACCCTCTAGAGCTCCATAAGCCACCCGTTTGCTGTCAGGGCTGAAAACAGGAGTACCTCTTAAAATTCCGTCATAGTGCTTTTCTTCTTTACCATCTATAACCACAAACCATTTAAGGCCCTCCTGAGCCCCGTAAGCCAACTGCTTACTGTCAGGGCTGAAGATGAGGGTAGTTCCGATAGCATCGTAGTGCTTTTCCTCTTCTCCATCCACGACTACAAACCACTTATTACCTTTTAGGGCTCCATAAGCCACTCGCTTGCTGTCAGGACTGAAAATAGGAGTGCCTTGCAGAATTCCGTCATAGTGTTTTCCTTCTTTCCCATCCACGACTACAAACTGCTTGCTACCCTCCAGTGCTACATAAGCCAAATGGCTACTATCTGGGCTGAAAAGAGGAATACTTCCAATGTCGTCGTAGTGCTTTTCTTCTTTTTCATCCACAACCACCAACTGCTTCTTTCCCAACCGAGCTTCATAGGCCAGCCGTTTACTGTCAGGGCTGAAGGTAAGGCTACCCTTACCAATGTCATCGTAGTGCTTTTCCTCTTTACCATCCACAACCACAAACCATTTAAGGCCCTCTCGAGCCCCATAGGCCAAGCGTTTACTGTCAGGGCTGAAGGTAATAGTATCCTTCCCAATGTTATCATAATGTTTTTCCTCTTTACCATTCACAACCACAAACCGATTATTACCCCGCCGTGCATCATAGGCTAAGCGCTTGCCATCAGGGCTGAAAACAGGCATGTTTATCCCAATATCATCATAATAGTGCTTACTTTCTTTTCCATCCACGACTACAAACCACTTATTATCTTTCACAACACCGTACACTACCCGCTTGCCATCAGCGCTAAAAACAGGAGTGCCTTGCAAAAGAGCATCGTATTTCTCGCCATGTTTTCCATCTATGACCATAAACCATCCTTTTTTTTCTAAGGCTCCATAGGCAACATGCCTGCAGTCAGGGCTTACTTTAAAATACTGTTCTACCCATGAAAAAGGATCGATTTTAGTAATAAGTTTTTCAGATACCGCCCTCTTTTGAGATTTTTTTTGTTCCGACATTGTATTGCCTCCCTTTCTCTTATATCATCAATTTCTGTCTCATCATCTTTAAAGTTTAATATATTACCATGAAAGTTTAAGGAAAGTTTAAGGAAAAGTATCGCCTTTGATAGTCACTACCCAAAAATGCCGATAGGAATGAAAAACCAAAAAATTTCAATGAGATGCCGAAACAAGCTTACCCTGAAGAGATGCTGAATCAAGTTCAGCATCTCTTCAGGGTTCGGCGTGACAGTATTTACATTAAAGGCTTGAAATTTGTAATTCCGAACTCGTTTCAGAATCTCCATCAGCATTTTTGGGCCACTGCATTTTTGTTAATGTAAAAGAGTATAATAATCTGAAATCTGTGCGTCTATAGCTCAGCGGGACAGAGCATAGGACTATGAGGTAGATGTTGTGTTCGAATCATCTATTGAAACCAATCCTGTATCCTTAGATAAATTTATGAAGATACAAAATTAACTGCTTAGTCTATACAGCCTCTGGTAGAATATAATGAATGGAATGAATAACCACGCAGCAAGTTGCAGGGTATCTAAACTCTCCCCTCCCTTGACGGGAGGGGAATAAGGGGAGGGTGAAAACAAAATTACACTCACTCCCACCCTAACCCCTGGTCGCCTTCGGCGCCGCCAGAGGCGGGTAAACCTTCCCCATCAAGGGTGAGGGAGTAAGTGGAGACCCTGTAGCAAGACTACTGGAAATAACAAGTCCAATATGAGCGGTTATTCGCCAATACGTTGAAGAAAAGGGGGTTGTTCTCATATGGAGAGCTCACTTCTACATGCTGATTAGAGAAAATATTCCTGAATATATTGATAAGTTCCTTAGAGAAAAATCTGTTGGTGAGATTGATCTCGCCATCCGCTCTGATATTGATGAAAAAGAACACTTCGGCCAGCAGTGGTTAATTGTCAGTAAGAGACAATTCTATGTTTTAGCTGGTAGCGATGTTCAATCACCGCGGATACTTTTTCATTTTAATCTTGATGAAATAAAGGAAATAAAATCTCATCCTGTAGTTGGTGGGCAGATAATGGAAATAGAAACTAATAGTAAAACATACGTAGTAATGCACTATACAAATGCTGTTGCTAATAAGTTTGCTCTGGCTATCAAACTAATCAATGACATGATCCGTAATCCAGATTTACATTTGGAGACAATAGAAAAATGGGTAAGAACCGAATATGAGAGAATAGAAAAATCGAAAAGTTCAGGCCTTCCTTTGCCTGAAAAACATAAAGTGGCTCGTAGACTCTTTCAAATGTCCAGACCATTTTTAGGTTCATGCACATTAATGTTTTCCCTTCTTCTTTTAGCAGTGGCAATAGATCTCATGCCACCATACCTTATCAGGGTTTTAGTCGATGATGTTTTGGGTGCTGGGGCTAAACATCGTGATTGGCTTTTGTGGTTAGTATTAGGGCTTTTAGGGATACAGATAATGCGGATTTTTATTACGGTAGTGAATAACCGCATTAGTGCAGTAGTTAGTAGTCAGTTTGTTTTTGATTTACGTGCAAGATTGTTTGACAAACTTCAAAGAATACCAGTCGACTTTTTTGACCGTAAACAGATTGGTGGTTTAATGAGCAGAGTTTCTAATGATACGGAAGTTTTACAAAGCTTTATTTCTAATATATCACATGGTTTTCTTTTAAACATTGTCCTGATTATCGGTATAGGAATTGTACTTTTTAGTATGAACTGGCGTTTGGGGCTTTTTGTGCTCATTCCGGGTCCTTTGATAATGTTTGTTACTAAGCGATATTGGAAATATATAATACGGTTTTACAACCGTTACTGGTTTTCTCGCTGGCGAATAAATAGTTTTTTAAATACACGCTTAGCTGGCACGCGAGTAATCAGGGCTTTTAGCCAAGAAAATAGAGAAATCGAAGAGTTTGGAATGCGTAATATGCGCCTGATGGAAGATGCATTAGCAATTAACCGTTCCTGGATGACCTTTTTCCCTATCGTTTCGTTCGTTTTTGGTATTGGAGGACTCTTAGTATGGTATGTAGGGGGGAAACTTGTTCTCAATAATGACCCTCTTTACCATATCAGTTTAGGGACTCTGATTGCTTTCCTGAGTTATTTAGGTATGTTTTACGGGCCGCTATCTTCTTTGACTCAACTCAGCAATTGGGCGACGCAAATTCTTACGGCATCACATCGCATTTTTGAGATATTCGATGAGCCAGATGAAACTATTCAAGTACAAAATGTGATCCGTTTACCTCATGTGAGAGGTAAGGTAGAATTTTCTGATGTTTCTTTTGGTTATATACGTTATCTGCCTGTCTTGCATAAAGTATCTTTCACCATTGAACCAGATGAGGTAGTTGGAATAATCGGTCCAAGTGGTTCTGGAAAAACTTCTATCGTAAATTTGATCTGCCGTTTTTACGATGTGAGTGAGGGATCTATTTTAATTGATGATGTAGATATCCGTGATATTGATAAAAATGATCTGCGTAAGCAAATTGGTCTGGTTTTACAAGAACCTTACCTATTTAGGGGAACAATTGCTGATAATATTGCTTATGCCAAACCACAGGCGAGCAAGGAAGAGATTATCCATGCAGCAAAAGTGGCTAATGCTCACGATTTTATTATTCAGATGCCAGATGGATATGAAACAAGGATGGGCGAAGGAGGGGCAGGTTTAAGCGTAGGCGAGCGGCAAAGAATTTCTATTGCAAGAGCGGTTTTACGCAATCCTCGGATACTTATACTTGACGAAGCTACTTCTTCAGTAGATGTGGAATCAGAACGTTTAATACAAAAAGCAATTAATAGCTTAATTAGGAATCGCACAACTTTCATTATTGCACACCGTTTATCAACATTACAGAATGTAGACAAGGTAATTGTAATCAAGAATGGATTTTTGAAACAATTTGGCAGACCACAAGATTTAATAAAGCAAGAAGGTTACTATCGTAGATTTGTAAAAATACAATCGGAATTGTTTAAACTAAAACATGGTTTCGATTTAGAAACAAGTAAGCCACTTTCAAATATATAAAAGAGCAATGGACGGTTTCCGCACAAACTTTCTTAATCCAAAAACAGCAACATTTTCTAGAGGTTTGGGGGGCTCTCTTCAATTAAAAATAGGGGATGAAATATTCTATCCAAAGGTATGGGTCTTTCGTGCATTTCCTCTGAGTGGACCATCAGGGTTTATTTCTATAAAAAATGCAGATGCTGAGGACTTACCAGAGATAGGCTTAATCGAGGATATAAGTAAGTTTCCAGCAACTGCACAGGAATTGATTGCAGAAGAATTGAATAAAAGATATTTTGTGCCAGTTATTACTGAAGTCCTTTCTATTAAAGAAGCAGGGGACCGCCTTGACTGGGAAGTAGTAACTGACAAAGGAAGCAGACTATTTACAGTCCGTGCTCCTTATGAACATATCCGATCACTAAAGAATAGTAAACTTTTAATCACTGACATCCACAACTGCCGGTATGAAATTCAGAATTATAATTTGTTAAGTAACAAAATAAAGGATATTCTTGCTAAATATATATACATATAGCTGGAGAGTGTCTGTATAAGAGGGGAGTGTCTTATTAGTCGTGAGGATAGCTCTTGGTATAAGACTATGGAGCTTTTTAGCCAGCCGTCATGAAGAGATTGTGTATGGACTCAGTAATAGCTAAAATATTAAAAGAACTTCAACAACTATGAACATCAATAAATCAATACAATTAGCCATTGAGCACCATCAAGCAGGAAACTTACAGCAAGCAGAACATATCTACAAAAGGATATTAAAGGTTCAACCAGACAACGCCGATGCCCTGCACTTCCTTGGGATAATATATTATCAACTTCGCAATTATGACCTTGCAATAGAGTATCTCAAAAAAGTACTTCAGTTTAACCCAGCAAATGCTGACGCACACTATAATCTGGGAATTGCCTTTCAAGAAAAGGGGCAAATCGATGAGGCTATAAGGTGTTTTCAGAAAACAACTGAACTTGACCCAAACTTTGCTATGGCATATTGTAATCTCGGAGTTGCCCTTCAGGAAGAAAAAGGTCAACTCGATGAAGCTATAACTTATTACCAAAAAGCATTGCAGCTCAGTCCAAATCTTGTTTATGCCCATTATAATTTGGGTAATGCCCTTCAGGATAAAGGGCAACTTGATGAAGCTATATCGAGTTTCCAAAAGGCAATTGAACTTAACCCAAACTATGCTATGGCATATTATAATTTGGGTAATGCCCTTCGAGAAAAAGGGCAACGCGATGAAGCTATAACCTGTCTTCAAAAAGCAATTGAGCTTGACCCAAACTATGCTGCTACACACAATAATCTGGGAATTGCATTTAAGGAAAAAGGACAACTCGATGTAGCTATAACATGTTTTCAAAAAGCAATTCAATTTGACTCAGACTATGCTATGGCATACTGCAACCTAGGGAGCGCACTTAAAGAAAAAGGTGAATTTGATGAAGCTATAACTTACTATCAAAGGTCTTTACAGCTTAGCCCAGACCTTGTTGATGCACATTTTAACATGTCCTTGATTTTCCTACTACTCGGTAATTTTGAAGAAGGCTGGAAAGAATACGAGTGGCGCTGGAAATTAAAAGATTTTTACCGCCGTAGTTTCTCTCAGCCTTCATGGGACGGTTATGATATTAAAGGACTTACTATTTTACTTTACGCTGAACAAGGATTAGGAGATACAATTCAGTTTATACGTTATGTCCCTTTGGTTGCACAGCAAGGTGCAAAAGTAGCCGTCGAATGCCAGAGAGGCTTAACAAGTCTACTTAAAAATGTAGCGGGTATACAGGAGATTATAGCGCATGGTGAAAAATTGTCCGAGTTTGACATACACTGTTCACTCTTAACTCTTCCTTTAGTTTTTGATACAACACTTGAGGATATTCCTGCACAGGTGCCCTATATCAAAGCAGATTCCATTTTGGTTCAAAAATGGCACGAAAAAATTATATTGGATAATTCTAAATTCAAAATAGGGTTAGTGTGGGCTGGGGATCCACGACTTAAAGACGATCGAACCCGTTCTTGCTCACTTGAGATATTTTCACCATTAGCACAAATCAATGGCATTACATTTTACAGTCTACAGAAAGGGGAGACAGCAAATCAGGCAAAAAATCCTCCAGAGGGTATGAAGTTAATTGATTACACAGAAGAGATTAAAGACTTTTCAGACACTGCTGCATTAATAGAGAATCTTGATTTAGTTATCTCTGTAGATACAGCAGTAGTCCATTTAGCTGGTGCGCTTGGCAAACCTGTCTGGACATTATTGCCATTTGTGCCAGACTGGCGATGGCTATTGAAGCGTGAAGATAGTCCATGGTATCCGACTATGAGATTATTCCGCCAGCCGTCACGGGGAGATTGGAACACGGTTATAGCTAACGTTTTAAATAAACTTCAAAAAGAACTCATAAAAGATTAGGAGTAGGGTTTAACCCAAATAATGCAGACATTGTTCAAAAATTTATTTAACTCGATGAATTATTGGGAATATCTTTATTCGTTATACCCGTAAAAATATTCCATAAACCATCAGTTAAAGGTACACTAAGGTATCGAAAAATAAATTTTTTCACAACATCAGCATTATGTAAGTACACTTTTTGGGTTAATTCTCTATCACTTCTATCTGTCGAGGCGCTTCTCCTGCTGAGAAGATTTTCCACATCTCTTTGTAAGCTGTTTCCAGGTTTCTTACAAATCGTGGTGTGTCAAATAGAGGGGCTACCATGCGGTTTTTCGCAAGTCTCTGGCGAATTTTCTGCAGTTCAACAGGATTATGGGCCAATCGCACAGCAAGCGCTTCGTACTCCTCTAAAGTATGTGTAATCAACTCAGGCAAACCAATTGCAAACAGGATACTTGACGAAACACGAGAAGCAAAATGGCTGCCTTGCAGAGTTATCACTGGAACACCAGCCCATAAGGCGTCACTTGTCGTAGCATGCCCATTTACAATCCGCGTATCTAAAGTCAAGTCCGCAAACTTAAACCGCCCTAAGTGCTCGTCCTTCGGTAGCATTTCTGTAAAAATGAGCCTTTCAGACTTTACTCCTCTCGCTTCAGCTTCTTGTCTTAGATTTTCTTGAGCAATTTTATTTACGAATAGTAACCACAAGATGCTTTCCGGAATCTGCTGGAGGATTCTCATCCAAACATCAAACATTACAGAATCAATCTTGTATGGATGATTAAAACAACAGAACACAAAACAGGTTTCGGGCAGTCCAAGATCCGTCTTTTTCGAATCTTTGTTCGATATCGACTGGGTATGGTCATTCACCTGATAGCAGTGAGGTAGGTAGACAAGATTCTCGCTATAGTAAGGGGCATGACCCTTGGGTGTCACAATTTTATCGGTGATAAGGTAGTCTAAGAAGTTTGCCCCTGTTGTGCCTGGAAACCCGAGGTAACTGACCTGAATAGGCGCCGGATGAAGCGCACATATGGCTAACCTGCTTCCTCTCGCGTATCCTTTAAGGTCAATGAGAACGTCAACCTGATCTTCGTATATGCGCTTTGCTGAATCAATAAAACTTAAGCTGGATATGTCAACAAATTTATCGCAATCATATTGTATTCTTGCCCTATAGTAACTTCCGTCATCTTTTCCATATGAGTAGCAAAAAATCTCAAATTCATCCCGATTATGTAATCCGAACAGGCTGAGCATGAGATGTGCCGTTGCATGATTGCGAAATTCATTTGAGAGGTAACCAAGAACAATTTTTGTTTTATCCGTTCTTCTACCATCAAATGAAAAGTGAATCTTCAGGTTAGACATATCTCTGGCAATATTGCGACTCCATGACTTTGCAATAGCAAAATTAATAGACAGATCAGTATGTCTTGTAATACTAAGAAAAGGTGACTCAGCAGGTTTTGCCCCGGTATCCAAGGCCTTTGTCGTCAAGCTATCGAGTTTGGCTGTAATATCTCCGATTTTTTGCCAGTCACACGTTTGCTGGAATTGGTAAAATAGGTTGCTACATGCTTCAGCAAAGTATGGTTTTAATTGCAGTGCTCTATGAAAACAAGAGATGGCTTCCTTTATACCGCCCTGATCCATAAATGCAACACCCATATTATTGTACGCTTCAGCGAGGTCTTGTTTTAACTGTACTGCCTTTTGATAACAAGTTACAGCCTCATCAAGTTGCCCTTTGCCTTGAAGGGCATTCCCTAAATTGTTGTACGCATAAGCAAACTCCGGATCAATCTGTAATGCCTTCTGATAACAAGTTATAGCCTCATCAAGTTGCCCTTTGCCTTGAAGAGCATTCCCCAAGTTATAATATGCATCAACAAAGTATGGATTAAGTTGTAATGCTTTTTGATAACAAGTTATGGCCTCGTCAATTTGCCCTTTATCGTGAAAAGCATTTCCGAGATTGTTGTGTGCATCTGCAATATCTGGATTGAGCTGTATAGCTTTTTGGAAACAAGTTATAGCCTCATCAAGTTGCCCTTTGTCTTGAAGAGCATTCCCTAAATTGTTGTATGCATAAGCAAACTCCGGATCAATCTGTAATGCCTTCTGATAACAAGTTATAGCCTCATCAAGTTGCCCTTTGTCTCGAAGGACATTCCCTAAATTGTTGTATGCATAAGCAAACTCCGGATCAATCTGTAATGCCTTTTGATAACAAGTTATAGCCTCATCAAGTTGCCCTTTGTCTTGAAGAGCATTCCCTAAATTGTAATGTGCATATGCAAGATTTGGATTGAGCTGTACAGCTTTTTGGAGGTGCTTTATCGCAAAATCATAATTACCAAGCTGCAAATACAACATACCAAGAAGGCACATAGCATCAGCGTTGTTTGGTTTCTCCTTTAATATTTTCGTACAGATATGTTCTACTTGTTGAAAATTTTCCGCTTGATAATACTCAAAAGCTAATTGGAGTGCTTTATCGATGTCCATTGCTTAGTTAGATAAGTTTGGGTAAATATCCTTTTCCTCCTCCTAAAGTTAATAATTATATTATCATTTTTCAATCAGGAGTTAATCTCCTTACTATAACTATCAGCTATGCTAATTTAGCACCATTTTATACGGTTAAGGCAGTAGATAATTAGACAGTATCATTAATGAAGCGCACAAAAAGTAAACAATTTTAGCAGTCAGAGAGTAAACCCCGTTAGAAAGGGCGGGGTATTTACCCCGCCCTTTCTATGAGAAATTAAAATTTTATCTATTCCGTCCCCGCCATAAATAGTGGGTCTTTCTAACGTGGTAAAAACATGTATATTTTAACAACAGGTAAGAAAACCCAAGAGGTGTTATTACCAAGTCAATATGTCACATATTTACCATTTTAAAATGTCACATTTTATATCCTAACGGACGATAGTAATCAAACCTCCAAACATTTTTTCAATCTCCTTTTCAGCCTTTTGTTCAACTC
>Ga0315268_10001345_pt1 | contig 28179 bp, 27 predicted proteins | sample C1_top_MG_FD_204535 | JGI IMG/M metagenome (GOLD analysis project Ga0315268, IMG submission 204535) | Sediment microbial communities from Yellowstone Lake, YNP, Wyoming, USA - C1_top | ecosystem: Environmental > Aquatic > Freshwater > Lake > Sediment | place: USA: Wyoming | collected 2017-08-01
TATTATGAACGGGCTGCTTAACCAGACGGACAGGACCGCTACCGGGACCGTGACCTATTATCCGCGGATGAACCCAATGCGGGGGATCATGACCTTTGAAGGTGTGACCTACCAGAACGGGGACTATCCCGCTGGTAAGGAATGCAATGACAACCTGGCCCCGACAGTGCTCAGCGGACCGGTTGCGGTGAGTGTCAACAATTGAGGACTATTTCTCAGCGTGACAATCCCACGCTTGACAATGCATCCACGATTGCATTATATTGCATTGCTGCTGCTACCCGGTCCCCCACAGAGGGCCGATCGTTACCAAGAACAGGTTGAGTACTACATATGGCAGAAACTACCGACACATCCGCCCTGGTCCGCTGTTCCAACTGCCTTCAGTTGAATCGCGTTCCCCTGGACAAGATCCTGCATAATCCGCTCTGCGGCTCGTGCAAGAAGGTCATGGAAGTGCCGCAGCAGCCGATCTGGGCCAAGCCTGCCAGCTTTGACCGTATGGTCGCGCACTGGCCCGAGACGCTGCTTGTTGTCTTTACCGCGCCGATGTGCCTTCACTGCAAGATCGTCGAACCCCTGATCCAGGAGCTCGCACGGGAGCGGGCGGGACGGCTCAAGATCATGAAGGTGGATATCGAATCGGATGCGTATCTCGCGCAGCGTTTCAAGGTCGAAAAGACGCCCACATTCATTGTGTATAAGAACGGCGCGGAGATTATCCGCGTTGACGGTTCTCCCAAGGAAAAGACCGATCTGGTCAAGTGGATCGACAACCTCATCAATTTTTCAAGCTACTGATCCACAGGAGGAAAACGCATGGCCGATATTGACTCCGTTGCAAGCGCGCTGCAAACCTATCAATCAACAACGCAGAGTGCGATCAGCGTGACTGCGCTCAAGCTGGCGGCACAGGCCGAACGCGAACTCGCGGACATGCTGGCGAAACAGGCGAAGGCCGCGGCTCCTGCAGCGAAGAGCCGCATCAGCATCTACGTCTGAAGCCGCTACCTCCTCCTTTTTGTTGATCCACCAGAATCTGACACCTTTTCCCTTTCCATTTCTTTCTGCGTAATTTTCTTGCCACGTTCCACGGATTATTGTACCCTCTTTGCAGTTACTCGGATCACAACAACGTTGTACTATCGCATGAACGCAGGAGGTGCGGAATGGGGAACCTGATACAGGGAGATCTGGTGCGGCATGAGCAGCACGGCATAGGCCGCATTGAGGAAACAACGGGCGCGGGCGATGACCAGCAGTGCACGGTCTATTTTCCGCGCACGGAAAAGAGGAGCGCGGTATCAGCGGACGAGCTTGTGGTGTTGTCCGACGCGGAGGTGATCTCCTACGATATGGTGAAGCTTGCGGTGTACGAGATCAACCGGGAAGACCTGCCGCAGATCGAACTGGGTAGCCGATGGAAGGGCGGGGATATGGTCCTGAAGCCCGGAGACCCGAGCCTTGCCTCGAAGAGCGTGCCGATCGAGACGTTCTTTCACAAGATCGTGATGGTCCGCGACCGCCTGCGCGTGATGGAAGCGCAGATCAACGGGCATAAGGTGCTCTCGGATACGGAAAAAGCGGACCTGCAGCAGTATATCACGCGCATCTACGGTTCGCTTACCACCTTCAACGTTCTGTTCAGGGACAAGAACGATCATTTCATCGGCCAAAAGGGAGAGGGATGAGCGGAGTATCTTGAAACCCGCTTTCTTTTGTGCGTTTTTGTGGCTAAATAGTTCCCCGGTTTGACCGGGCTTAGGAAAATAACAAAGCGTGATGCGTCACGCACCATAGATATCAGAGGTGGTTATGACAGATGATAAACAGCACCGGTCCCAGCTGCAGCGCATAGCCCGGAGGGTCATGCTCGAACGCGGGCTGCTGCCCGATTTCTCTGCCCAGGCGCTTGCCGAACTTGCTTCTCTCCAGGAACCTGAGAAGAAGGCCGACGCTGCAATGCGCGACCTGCGGCATCTCCTCTGGTGTTCGATCGATAATGATGATTCCCGCGACCTGGACCAGCTCACGGTTGCCGAGGCCATGGACAATGGAGCGGTGAAGGTCCTGGTGGCCATTGCCGATGTGGACGGTCTGGTGAAAAAGGGTTCCCCGATCGATGCCCATGCAAGGCACAACACGACATCGGTCTATACCGAGGCCAGGATCTTTCCCATGCTGCCGGAGAAACTTTCCACGGACCTCACCTCCCTGAATTTCGCATCGGAACGGCGCGCCATGGTCGTCGAGATGGTCATCGCAGCGGATGGAGCGCTCCAGAGCTCAGATGTTTTCAGCGCCCTGGTCCAGAACAGAGCAAAGTTGACGTACAACGGCGTTGCCGCCTGGCTCGACGGGGCTGGCCCGATGCCGAAGGAGATCGGCGAGGTTGACGGCCTCATGGAGAACCTCAGGCTGCAGGACCGTGCTGCGCGGGAAATGAAGGCGTTCCGTCATGAGCACGGCGCCTTGACCCTTGAGACGATTGAAGCGAAGCTGGTGTTCGAAGCGGATATACTCAAGGATGTGGATACCGACAAGGGAGACCGCGCCCAGGACATCATCGAGAACTTCATGGTCTGCGCAAACGGTGTGACCTCGCGTTTTCTTGCCGCACGGCAGCTGCCGTCGCTCAGGCGCATTGTACGCACGCCGAAGCGCTGGGACCGGATCCGGGAGATCGCTGCTGAGAAACGGTTCACGCTGCCCGAAGTGCCGGATTCTAAGGCATTGGAACAGTTCCTGGGGCAGGAAAAGGCTGCGGACCCGGAACGGTTCCCGGACCTGTCGCTTGCGATCATCAAACTGATGGGGCCGGGTGAATATGCTGCCGCATTTCCCGGAGCACTGACGAGCGGCCACTTCGGCCTCGCGGTCAGGGACTATGCGCATTCCACGGCGCCGAACAGACGCTACCCCGACATGATCACGCAGCGCCTATTGAAAGCAGCGGTCAGGGGGCAGTCCGTGCCCTATCAGAACGAAGAGCTGCAATCGCTGGCAACGCACTGCACGAAACAAGAGGATGCGGCCAAAAAAGTGGAGCGGCAGGTCAGAAAATCCGCAGCAGCCATGCTGCTGGAGCACCGCATCGGCGAGCAATTCGATGCCATTGTCACGGGTGCGGCTGCCAAGGGCACGTGGGTCCGTCTGCTCCACCCTCCGATCGAGGGAAGGCTGGAGAGCGGGCTTGATGGTGTTGATGTCGGCAATCGGCTGCGGGTGCAGCTGGTGCGCACGAATGTGGAGCGGGGATTTATCGATTTCAAAAGGGTCGACTGACGCGGGGCTGTAGGTCGGCAGTTCGTTCAGCAGAGCGATGCCGCAGGTGCTCTATGCTATAATAAGAACGGTTCCTCGCCCGGCGGGGTGCCTTGTTCTGTTCGACTTGAGCACGAGATATGCGGAGGTCCTGCATGCCACGACACCGATTGATCCCTCTTCTTGCCATTGTTCTCTGCAGCCTGTGTCTTTCCGGCGAGGCCTGGGCCGGACGGGACAAAACTTACACGAGGACCTTCGAGAACTACGAAATTCCTGACGTAACGTTGATCAACCAGGATGGCGTCAAGGTCGAGCTCAGGAAGCTGCTCCTTGCTGACCAACCGGTCCTGGTTGATTTTATTTACACGACCTGTACGACCATCTGCCCTGTCCTTTCCATCAATTTTGTGAACTTCCAGAACACGATCCACAGGGAATCCGGAAAGGCGCGCCTGGTCTCCATCTCTATCGACCCTGAGTTCGATACGCCGAAAGCGATGAAGGCGTATCTGAGCCGGTATCATGCGAAGCCAGGGTGGGATTTTCTGACCGGCAGCCGCGAGGACATCTCCCGGGTATTGAAGGCGTTCAATGTGTTCACCCTGAACAAGATGAACCATTATCCGGTGATCCTGCTGAAATCGCCATTCGACCGGCGCTGGGTCCGTGTCTACGGTTTGATCGGGACATCCGAACTTCTGGTGGAGTACGAGAAGGTGCGGCAATGAGGAAAATGGCAGAGGCGCTCAAGAGGACCTGCAGCCTGTGCATGCTGTTCGTCGCACTGTCTGTCATCGCGATCCTTGCGATGAGCAGCGCTGTTGCTGCCCAAGTGGTGAAGCAGACTACAGTTGCGGGATATTCCCCGGAGGAGGCCCTTCGTCTCGGCGAACGGATGTATCGTGACGGCATCCTCCCCTCAGGAGAGCCCATGCAGGCGATCGTCAAGGGAGACATCCCGATGACCGGCAGCGAGTTCACCTGCGCGAACTGCCACCAGCGGAGTGGGTTCGGTTCGCTGGAGGGCACGGTCAGGACCTCGCCGATCAACGGCGCTCAGCTCTATTCTCCCCTGTCGCGGTTCAAAGGCGTGCCTTTGAGCAGACGTTCGGTCGCTGTGCAGGAAGCAGAGCTTTTTCGGCCGGCGTACACGGACGAGACGCTTGCTCGCGCAATGCGAACGGGCCAGTATCCCAACGGCAAGCAGATGAGCGACACCATGCCTCTGTATTTTCTGAACGATCGCGACATGGCGATCCTGGTCTACTACCTCAAGAACCTGTCAACAGGCAATGAGCCCGGCGTGACCGATACGACCCTGCGTTTTGCCACGGTCGTTACGGAAGATGCAGCCAAAGCGGATCGCGAGGCAATGCTGGCCCCGCTCCAGTTCTATATCCGGAACTGGCGCATATCGCGCACCATGGAGCGCAGCACACGGACCACCGCATTCGTACAGGAAGGCTCGTTCGGGGACCTGCGGACAATGTCGCTTTCGGTCTGGGAGCTGAAAGGGCGCGCCGAGACCTGGCGCGGACAGTTGGAGGAGTATTACCGCAGGGAGCCGGTCTTTGCGCTCCTTGGCGGCATTACCGCCGGTTCATGGGCGCCGATTCAGAAATTCTGCGATGACCACAAGGTCCCTGCGATCTTTCCCATCACGGACCATCCGGTGCTGTCCGCGAACGGGGGCTACACGTTCTATCTTTCAAGAGGACTGGCACAGGAGGCCGAGGCGGCTGCCCGCTACCTGCATACCCGGGAAGATCTGCCCAAGGACCTGTCCGTTGTCCAGGTGTTTCGCAATGACCTCTCCGGAACAGCCTTTGCAAAGGCTTTTCAAGAGACCTGGACAGGGCTTGGCCACGCACTGCCCGAGGACCGCGCCCTGGAGCGGAACGCGCGATTGACCGAACGCTTCTGGAAAACAGTGCATGATAAGCACAAGGTCGTCCTCTTGTGGCTGAATGCGGATGATTTCCCGGACCTCGCCACCCTGGCAATGGCGAACAGCATGCCTGAGACGGTCGTTGCTTCCTACAGTCTTCTGGGGGACAGAATATATGGGCTTCCCGAGAAGCAGCGGGCTTCGGTGTACGTGACCTATCCCTACGCACTGCCCCAGGAGTCCAAGGTCTACAGGACGAACATCGAAGCTGCGCTCAGAAAAAACGCGATCCCGATCACGAATCTGGAGATCGAGCTCAAGATGTATTCGTTGTTCTCGATCGTGAGCGGTCCGATTTCCAGGATGCGGACGTATGTATACAGGGATTATTTTATCGAAATGCTGGAAGCGACGCCGGACATGTCAATGACGCCGGCGGTCTTTCCCCGCCTCAGTTTCGGTACAGGGCAACGATATGCTTCGAAGGGGTGTTACGTTGTTCAGGTCAGCGGAGGCCCGCAGCCCGAGCTGGTCAAACGGAGCGATTGGATCATATACTAGCAAAATAAAAAAAGATGCGCGCATGACAGATGCGGCATCTTGATAAAAAGAGCACGAGGATGAGGGGGGAAGGCTATTTCGCCTGTTTGCTGTACTGGATGTTCACCTCGTAGGCAATGCTGGCATGGCCGGTGCGGAGGCTGTCGCTTTTCCCGTTGCAAACGATCTTTCCCGAGACGACTTTCTTGCGGGTCTTGACCAGGTTGGCTACCACCGGGGCGAGATCAAAACCACCGTTCGTGCATTCTTCCCGCATGCAATCCATGCGGAAACAGGCATAATTCGTGGGATAAAAGCTTACAGTCCGTTTCATAAGGATCGGGTCCGCTGTTTTCTGATAATAGGTCATTTGGAGCACGATGCTCGAAACATCCGGAAAGCGCTCAGAAACCAGACCGGCTGCGAGCATGACGTTCTTCTTGACTTCAAGCTGTTCTCTATAGCTTTGTTTTAACATCGTTTTTTGCCCCTTCCAGATGACAGGCCTCAAATAAAAAACCACAAAGATGCAGGTCTTTGTGGCTTTACCTGTTTTGCATTTATAGTATTATCGCACATTTTATGAAAAAAATCAACACGAGATTACACACGAGATTACAGCTTCATTGGTACTCCCCCGAAGCCTGGAACAGCTCGATTCTGATACTTCCCTGGATGCATATGGTCCTGCGTCAGGTCCGAGCGTGTTCGAGAACGCACCCGAGTGCGCGTGACGAGGAATGCAGGCCAGTTCGAGATTGGTTTGTTCTTGACATTTTGGTCAAATGGATAAAAAATGACAATACGGTTGCATACGTGACGTGCGGCAAGATCCATTGGCAGACCCCTTAAGGAGGAACAGGATGTCCGAAACCAGAAAGATCCGAAAGATCGTCACGAGCAAACCGACCCTTGAAGGAGCGGGCGTGCACCTGAAGCGGGTATTCGGGAACAACGAGGTTCCGTTCTTCGACCCGTTCCTGCTGCTCGACGATTTCCGCTCCGACAATCCGGAGCATTATATCAAAGGCTTTCCCTGGCATCCGCACCGCGGGATCGAGACCATCACCTACATGCTCAAAGGCGATGTGGAGCATGGCGACAGCATGGGCAACAAGGGCGTCATCTCTTCCGGGGACACGCAATGGATGACCGCGGGCAGCGGCATCGTGCACCAGGAAATGCCCCGGGGTGACGACGAGGGCAGGATGGAGGGGTTCCAGCTCTGGGCGAATCTGCCGAAGAGCCATAAAATGATGGACCCTCGGTATCGGGACGTCAAGAGCGCGGATGTTCCGGAAGTGGTTCTGAAGAATGGGACCAGGATCAAGATCATCTGCGGTTCCGTGGAGGGGAAACAGGGTCCGGTGCGCGACCTTGTCATCGACCCCGAATACCTCGATGTGGCAGTGCCGGCCAATGCCGAGTTCGTTCACACAACCAAGCGCGGCCAAACCGTGTTCGCGTATGTCATCGACGGCCAGGCGCGTTTTGATGCGCACCAGAAGCCGTTCGTCACGAACGGCTCGCTTGCGTTGTTCGAGGATGGCGACCATGTGAAGATCACGACCGAAAATGATGCGGTCCGGTTCCTGCTCATCTCGGGAAAACCGATCAAGGAACCGGTGTTCTGGTGGGGGCCGATCGTGATGAATACAGAACAGGAGCTTGAGACCGCATTCGATGAATACCGGGAAGGGACGTTCATCAAGTACACCGGGAAACCATGAGGAGTTGAACACGACAGGTTTTCACAAATTGCATTTATTTATCAGGAGATCATGCCATGGATTTCAAAGAGACCACGCCGGAGCAGTTGGTAGAGAACCCGTTCAAGCTCATCGGCAAGGACTGGATGCTCATCACCGCGGGCACGCCGGGAGCATTCAACACCATGACCGCGAGCTGGGGCGGGCTCGGCGTGTTGTGGGAGCGGAAGGTGGCATTCTGTTTCATCCGGCCAACACGTCATACCTACGCATTCATTGAACGCTCTCAGAACTATACGCTGTCCTTCTTTGACGAGAGCTATCGTAAGGCGCTGCAGTACTGCGGTTCTCATTCCGGAAGGGACACCGACAAGATCAAAGGAGCAGGCCTTACACCAGTGAACGAGGGAGACGCTGTATATTTCAACGAAGCGCGGCTGGTGCTCGTGTGCAGGAAACTCTATTTCCAGGACATCAGCCCGGACCGGTTCCTTGATCCGAAGATCCATGACATGTATCCGCAGAAGGACTATCACCGGATGTATGTGGGGGAGATCGTGAAGAGCCTGGTCAAAACGAGTTGAACAGTATTCCTTCGTCTCTACGGAGACAAGGCGGAAAGGGGACGGCTATGGCGACCCTGATACAGGTACCGACCATTATCAAGGCAGCAGGGAACAAGCCGAAGATCATCGAGGAGTATATCGGCCAGGTCAATTCAAGAACCGCGGACCTGAGCATCGCGCGCATGAAGAGCCCGGCGGGATGGCTGGAGCCGGGCCAAACGCCGGAGTTCGATGAATATACCGTTGTGATCAAGGGCATGCTTCGGGTTGAAACAAAGGATGATGTTCTCGAGGTGCACGCGGGGCAGGCGGTCATTGTGCATAAGGGCGAACAGGTGCGCTACAGCACGCCGGGTCCGGAAGGTGCTGAATATATCGCCGTGTGCTTGCCGGCGTTCTCCCTGGAGACAGTGCACCGGGAGTTGGACAATAAATAATTACATCTCCGCGACTATCTTGTCCTCAACCCGTCAAAGAACTTCCTGAACTCCTCCCGTTCGTCCGTGATCCTGCACTTGGGAATGGACTTCAAAAAAGACCTACCGTAGTTCTTCGTCATAATGCGCGTGTCGAGCACTGCCACTGCTCCGCAATCGGTCGTGGTGCGGATGAGCCTGCCGAAACCCTGACGGAAGAGCAGTGTTGCCTGCGGGACCTGGTATTCGTAGAAGGGGTTCTTGAGCCGCTCCATGCGAGCCTCGATGATCGGTTCATCGGGCACGGCAAAGGGAAGCTTCGCGATCACGACGCACTGGAGCGCGTCGCCCGAGATATCGATCCCCTGCCAGAAAGAAGCCGTGCCCATGAGCACCGCAGCCGGGGCTTCCTTAAACTGCTCGATCAGGCGGTAAGCCGGCATCTCCCCCTGGCACAGGAACCCGAGCTCCGGCATGTTCCTCCGCATCGTCTCCGCGCTCTTCCTGAGCTGGCCGTAGCTCGTGAAGAGCACGAGCGTTCTGCCCCGCGTGACTGACAGGACGGCCTGCAATTCAGCGTCGAACCGGTCCTGATACCCGCTTGCCTGCTGGTCATCAAGCCCTGGAGCTATGTAGAGCAGCGCCTGGTTCTCGAAATCGAACGGGGAGTCGAGCAGAAGCTCCGTGGGCGCGTCGAGCCCGAGCCGGTTCTTGATGTACGTGAAGTTGCCGGAGGCCGAGAGCGTGGCCGAGGTGAGCACAACGGTTCCGGTCCTGCCGAAGAGGTTCTCGCGCAGCATCTCCGCTACGTCAATGGGCGAGGCAACGAGGCGGTAGCGCGTATTCTCGCGTTCAGCCCAGTACACGAACCCGTCTGCGCTTTGCTCCAGGTTCACCCGTACCGCCGCGGCAAGGGAGTGGGCCCGCGAAGCAAAGGCTTTTATTTCGAGCTCTTCCTCATTGGTTTCTGCATCGAGCTCGAGCAGGGCGTCCTTGAGCTCGGCGAGCGGCACGCTCAGGATGTCCGGCACGATGTTGCGCTGCCTGATCCGCAGCGCCGGTTCCTTGTGCAGGATCGGGTGGAGGTTCAGAAAAAAGTTGTCGGAAATGACCCGGAGGCCGTCGACCATGCCGCGCACGACCTGCACCCCGGCCCCCTGGACGATCAGGCGCGTGAGCATGCCCTTGCGCGTGCGCTGGCTCAGTAGCGAGTCGAGCAGGTACCTGACCGAATAGTTCGTGATCTCGACGCCGAGGTAGTCGGTTGCCACGTCTTCGACTTGGTGCGCCTCGTCGAAGACCACGGCCTTGTACTGCGGCAGTACGTTGCCGCCGGTCGCAATGTCAGCGAAAAAGAGATGATGGTTCGCCACAAGCACATGGGCCTGCTGTTCAACGGCCTTGGCTTTGAGATAGAAACAGTCCTTGTAGAACCCGCACTCCTTGCCAAAGCAGAGGTCTGCCTGGCGGCAGGCCTTTGACCACAATGCCGCGGGCGGCTCGATGTCGAGGTCGCTTTTGAGGCCGGAACGCGTTCTGGTGGACCACTCGAACAAACGGTTAAGCGCTTCCACCTCGTTCTGTTCGTAGAGGTCTCCCATGCGAAGGTGGTCGAAGCGCCTGAGACACAGATAGTTCTCGCCTCCCACGCACAGGGCATACCGGAAGTCGCCGAGCGCTTTTTTCAGAAAGGGCAGGTCCTTGTCCACGAGCTGCTGCTGCAGCGCCTTGGTATACGTGGCTACCACCACGCGGCTGTTCGTCTCGCGCGTCCATTGCACGATCGGTACGAGGTACGCGAGGCTTTTGCCCACCCCCGTTCCCGCTTCGACGATCAGGTGCGTGTTCCCGGTGAGCGCCTTTTCCACCGCCGCTGCCATGTCGATCTGCTGGGGCCGGTGTTCGTAGACCGTGCGCATGGTCTGCGCGATCATGCCGGTTTCCCCGAATATCTTTATCGCATTCATCGCCGCACAGATTAACACGGCAGGGTGGAGAATGCAAATTCTACTTGTACTACCTGTTATTTTTAGGTTTTTTGCCCTTTTTCTTGCACAAAACGTCCTCATGTGCTAGTATGCCGTCCTGTATGAGAACGTCACTTTCGTCTCTGTTGCTGTGCTTTCTTTTGCTTCCCGTTGCCGCCTTCTCTGCGGAAAAGGGATTGCTGGTGAAGGGTGCGCGCTACTTTTCCTACGCTGCGTTCACGCGCATCGTTCTTGAGATAGAAACAACTGCGCCCTATGTCCTGACGAGGTCCACGGATGGCCGAAGTCTTTCGCTCTCCGCGTATGAGGGGCCCCTCGTGGTAAAGGCTTCCTTGCCCACGGTGCGCGACGGGGTGGTGAGCAGCGTGGAAGTGAAAGAAGAGGCGGGACGGAACTATTTGGTGGTCCGGCTGGACAGTGCGGCAGGTGAAGCAAAGGACTTTGTGCTGCGCGGGCCTGACCGGATCGTGATCGATATCAACAGGGGCACGCCTGCCGCGAGCTCTGTTGCTCCCGCCAGTCGGCTGACCGTTATCGTGCTTGATCCCGGCCATGGCGGCCGGGACCAGGGCATCGTCACTGCGCAGGGGTATGAGAAGACCCTGACCCTTGAGTTGGCGCATGCGGTCAAAAGGATTCTGCAGAAGAACCCGCAGTACAAAGTGATGCTGACGCGCGAAAAGGATCAGGCGTTATCACTCGATGAGCGGGCGGCGAGTTCGAACGGCGCCAACGCAGCGGTTTTTGTGAGCCTGCATGCCGCGTCGGGCGCAGGTGCACGGGCCTTTATCCACGATCCTCTTGACGAAGCAGGGACGCCGGCGGTCCAGCCGGCGAGCGGTGACTTCCTCGGGTTCGAGGCTGGTAGTGAACAGCGGGAAATGATCTGGGGTCATCAGCAGGCAGTGCATGCCAGGCAGAGCGGGGAACTTGGCTTGAAACTCGCGCGCTCCCTTGCTGCACAGGAAACGGGTCAGGCTGTCCAGGCCCCGCTTGCCGGGCTCCAGGCGGTGGATACTGCTGCGGCACTGATCGAGTTTGGCTCAGAGCAGGACCGGTCGCGGATTGCCGAATCAATTGCCGGAGGGATCGCGCAGTATGTCAGAGCCGACCGATAGAAGACTTCCGGCCAGCCCGCTGCTTCTCGGCATCGCCGTTGCCCTTGTCGTTGGCGCTGTGGGTGCCGGGACCTATTGGTGGCTGAAGCCGGCCCCGGTCGAGGGACCTCAACAGGCAGCAGGACAGGCACCACAGAGCTTTTCACTGACGCTCCGTGGTGACGAGCCGCTCATGGTATCGCTGTACTTCCCTGTTGAGGGCATGCTGGCCGTTCAGAAGACCCCGTGCAAGAGGCAGCCGGATTCCCAGCTGCAGGCACGTGAATCGATCGTTACGCAGTTCGCAGACCCGCGCACGGCCCAGACCCCGGTGCTCCGGGACGTCAAGCTCAGAGCGCTGTATGTCGATGCCTTTGGCACTGCGTATGTCGATCTGTCCCTGTATCAGCAAAAGGAGATCCGGGCGTCGGCCTGGGAAGAGCTGCTCGCCCTTTACGGGCTGGTGAACACGCTCATGCAGAACGTTGAAGAGATCAAACAGGTGCGATTCCTTCTCGAGGGGAAAGAGGCTCAGACGCTTGCCGGGCATATGGACCTTTCGAGAATGTTCACGAAGAGAATGGACCTGGTGAAGCCGTAATCGGGAGAACACAGTCCAATTTTTATATGCAAAAAGCGATCGGCATATTCGATTCCGGTATAGGCGGACTCACCGTGCTCAAGGAGCTTGCGGCGTCGCTTCCGGACGAGAACCTCATCTATCTCGGTGATACCGCTCGGGTCCCCTACGGCATTCGATCTCCGGAGACCGTTACGCGGTACAGTTTCGAGAACACGGCGTTCCTTCTTTCGCAGGAGATCAAAATGCTTGTGGTCGCCTGCAATACCGCTTCAGCCGTCAGCCTCGAGGCCGTGAAGAAGGAATTCCCGCTCCCGGTGATCGGCGTGCTGGAGCCCGGCGCCCGTGCGGCGGTCGCGGCAACACGGACTGGGAAGATCGGGGTGATCGGCACCGAGGCCACGATCGGAAGCGGTGCGTATGAAAAAGCGATCAAGAAGCTCGCCCCGAATGCCGATGTGTTCAGCATCGCCTGCCCGCTCTTTGTTCCGCTTGTAGAAGAAGGGTGGCTGGATAACGATGTCACCGCACTCGTGGCAGAGAAATATCTCGCCTCGCTCCGGGACCGAGGCATCGATACGCTCGTGCTCGGGTGCACACACTATCCGCTGCTGAAGAGCACGATCAGCCGGGTCATCGGCGCACAGATCACGCTGATCGATTCAGCGACCGAGACGGCCAAGGAAGTGGCAGATGTGCTTGATAAACTGAAGTGGAGGCGTCAGGGACCGGGAGTGCGGAAATACTACGTGACCGATACACCTACGCGGTTTGAGAAAATCGGAAAATTGTTTCTCGGCGATTCGCTGTTCCGGGCCGAGCAGGTGAAGGTGGGAGGCGTCTGATGGAGCCAATGAGGACCGAGCAGGATTCGGTACACCAGGAAAGCAGAAAAAAGCTCGACGCGCTCAGCCAGGCGAAGCAGGAATGTGCGTACACAAGGAATCTGCTCACAAGATATCTGCAGGGGCATGTGTTCCGGTTTCAGAAGAACAGGGTCGACCGGCATCTCCGGTCCTGTGCCGTTTGCAGCTCGGAGTTCGATGCGCTCAAACGGGCGGAGGAGACCAGGTTGTTCCTGAACGACATCGAGGCAGCGGAAGGTCTTACGTCCCGTCTGAAACAGGGGATGACTGCTTTCTCCCGGTTCAGGACGATCCTGTACCGCCCCCTGTGGATCGCCGCGATCGTGCTTGCAGCAGTGGCTGTTTACTCCTATCTCGTTGCGCCGCGCCAGATCGATACGGAGCTCGAGAGCATCGTTAAGACCAATCCAACCACCACTGCATCGATGGAAACGCCGCGCTCCGCGCCACAGCCGACCGCCGCCGCAGTACCAGCGCCGGCAGTCATTGCCCAGCCGGTCCCAGCCAGGACTGCGGCCACCGCCCCTGCTGGTGCGCCGGAGATCGCACCGCTTGCCGTTACACTCACCATACCGCAAGAGACCGAGAAGATCGCAGTCCGGCGCATCAATGAGGTGATGCGCGGACATGGCCAGCTCCGGAAGAACAGGTTCAGCGACGATGTGCGGGAGATTTCCGGTTCCCTGACCGCCAAGGAACTGCTCACGTTCTTCAACCGGATCGAAGATGCAGGAAGGGCAAGCTACAGCCGCAAACGCTTTGACCAGTTCCCGGGCGCACAGCCGATCCCTTTTATCATGAAACTCAAGGTTGCGCCAACGCCCGCGGACAGGCCGGCTTCTTTGCCCCGGCAGGACCAGCTTCCCGCGGAGAAGCCGGCGGTGCCCGCGGTGCCGGCCGTGCCGGTTGCAACTGCGCCTACAACGTCCCCGACACCGTAGCGCGCACGTGCGGATCATTCGTTGTCGCAGGCCGGTCTCCGGTTCATCCTGTTCCACGAATAGGTTTGCTCATGTCTCGTGACAGATCGTATCAGGAAACCATCGAGTACCTCTATGCGCTGCAGAAGCATGGGGTCAAGCTCGCCCTGTCCAACAGTGTTGCGCTCATGCAGGCGATGGACGACCCGCAGAATAAATTCCGTTCCGTGCATGTGGCGGGCACGAACGGCAAGGGGTCGACTTCCGTATTCATTGCTTCCGTGCTTCGGTCAGCCGGTTATCGCGTTGGGCTTTATACCTCGCCGCATCTCGTTAATTTTACCGAGCGGATCCGGGTCAATGATGCGCAGATCTCCGAACGCAAAGTCGTGGAACTCGCGCGCAGGGTGAGGGAGGGGTATCAACGGCCGTCCGCGGGCGGCTGTCCTCTCAATCCTACCTTCTTCGAGGTAACAACCGCCATTGCCTTCACGTACTTTGCCGAAGAGCAGGTGGATATCGCGGTGATCGAAGTAGGCATGGGCGGACGGCTCGATGCTACGAACGTGATCGCTCCGCTCGTGTCAGTGATTACGAACATCGATATTGAACATACCGAGTTTCTCGGAACCACGCTGGAACAGATCTCACGCGAGAAGGCGGGTATCATAAAACACCGCACTCCGGTGGTCACCGGTGTGACCCAGGCAGAGGTTGTCGAAGTGATCAACAGGGAGGCCGCAAAAAATGATGCGACGGTCTATCGGCTGGGAGCTGCATTCAGGCCTGAGCAGGTGATGTCTGCGGGTGGGCAGGTCTTCGATTATCACGGGATCAGAGCTACCTACGAAAAGATCGGACTCTCTATGATCGGAAGATACCAGGTGGACAATGCCTGCCTCGCGTTGGCCGCGATAGAATGTGTGCGCGATGCCGGTATCGTTGTGGAGGAGCAGGCGCTTCGGCGCGGACTAGCGGAGGCACGGTGGGAAGGCCGGCTTGAGCTTGTTGCGCGCAGGCCGGATGTGTACCTGGATGGAGCGCATAATCCTGCATCAGCACGGATGCTTGCAAAAACGGTCAAGGAGATGCGACCCGCGTACAAACGGCTCATCCTCGTTATCGGCATTCTCGGCGACAAGGACTACCGGGGGATAATCTCAAGTATTGTTCCGCTGGCTGACCACGTGATCGTCACCAAGCCCTCGTATTCCCGGGCCATGGACACTGCCGTGCTTGCACCGGAGGTCCGGCTGGTTCACGGTGCTGTTGAGACGGCGGCAACGGTAGGGGAGGCGATGATCTGTGCACAAGCGGTCGCCGCTGCGGACGACCTGATCCTGGTCACGGGCTCGCTTTATGTGGTGGGGGATGCGCGGGCATTCTTCTGTGCGGGGCGGGACGCGGACAGTACGCTGTCCGGTCTGAAGGGATAGATGAAGGGACCCGTCAAGCGGATCACGGTCCGCACCTGACAGAGTCTCAGAATTCAACATGATAACGCTCGAACGAATCTATATTTATTTTCTCCTGCTGCTGCTTGCCGCCATGCCCCGCGTCGGTAATGCTCAGCAGGCCCAGCCCGCCACAAAAAAAGTTCCTGTGAGCGTGGTTTCTGACAAGCTTGATTATGACCGGACCAACGACGTCTATGTGGCCGAGGGGCATGTAAAGATAGAGCAGGAGGGTATTCGGCTTGAAGCGGACAAGGTCGTACTGAATAATAAGACCGGCGAAGCAACGGCTGAAGGCAACGTGTACCTGCAGGACAAGGGAGAGGTCGTTCGGGCAGAGAAGCTTAGAACCAACCTCACCACCCGTGAGGGGACCGTTACGAAGGGAGATGTCTTCATGAAGAAGGACAACTTCCACGTGAAGGGGGACCTGATCGAGCGGCGTTCCGAGACCGTCTATCATATCGAGAATGCACGGTTCACCAGCTGTAATGAGGATGAATGGCTGATCAAGGCAGACGAGATGAACGTTGACATGGACCGCTATGCGACCGGGAGCGGAGTGTCGTTCAATGTAGCGGGTGTCCCCGTGATGTATACGCCATACTTTCTCTTTCCCGTGAGAAGACAGACCGGATTCCTGCTCCCCCAGCCAGGGCGAAGCAGCAAGGATGGATTATTTGTCGACAATGCGTTCTTCTGGGCGATCTCTGACTATAAAGACTTGACCATTTCTTCGGACTACCGCACGCGGACCGGACATGGGACCGGCCTTGAATACCGCTATGAGAACTCGCGGGAATCATCAGGGCAGGTATATTACAAATACTGGGACATGTTTCACACGAGTGGTTCGCGGTGGGACTTCCGGTTTCAGCATCAGGAGGAATTCGCGGAAGACCTGTCAGCGCGTGCGGACATCAACCTGGTGAGTGATGACCTGTATTTTTATGATCTGGACAAAAAGCTCGAGAACCGGTCCCGGCCCTACCTGGACTCGAACGCTTTTTATGTTGAACGATGGAACACGGCCTCGCTCTATCTTATGGGCCAATATTCGATCGATCTCACTAAATCGAATGCCAAGACGGTCCAGAAACTGCCGGAATTGCGTTACACGATCTATGACGAGTCGCTTGCCGGTCCGCTTCATCTGAGCTTTGAAGGGTCGGCTGCCAATTTTACCAAACAGACCGAGGACGGCGCACGGCGAGTGGACTTTAATCCGCAGCTCTCAGCTGCGTTCGGCAGCAATGGGTTGAGTTTGACGCCGCGGGCAGGTATACGCGCGACATTCTATGACCGAAGTGCAAACACCGTCGAACCCGCAGAACGAAAATATGCATATGCAGGAGCTGACATCAATGCGCGCATTTCACGCGTATTCGGCAGCGATTCCGAATCCGGAATCGGCCGGATGAGGCACTCGATCGAGCCGACACTGTCGTACAATTATATCCCACACATTGAACAGGGCAGCATCCCGCAATTCGATTCCCTCGATTCGGTCTCCGCACAGAACCAGACAAGCTTTTCACTGATAAACCGGGTGACAGCTCATTACAAGGAGTCAAAAGAAGCAAAAAATTATACGAGTTTCGACCTGATGGTGCTTAAGCTTTCTCAAACCTATGACCTGAATGTGAGACGGGACGAACTTCGTTCCGGCACGACAACCACCGTGCGCCCCCGGTCTGATGTTATCGGTGAGATCTATTTGAGGACGCCAAAGCTGTTCACGCTGTCAGCGAGCGGGAATTATAATACTTACCAACATGTTTTGAGTTCGCACTCGGAGAGTGTCGCGCTCAATGCGACTGAAGCCACGCTGGCGGTTTCCCACCAGTTCCTGCGGGATCCGGAAACGGAGTATCTGATCGCGAGTACCAGCTTTAAGCTCGGCAGCAGATGGAACCTGGGCACCCAGTGGTGGCGTGATATGCAGACCAAAAAAACGACCCAATCTGAATACAAAGTCCAATATAATTCCCAATGCTGGGGGATCGGGGTCACCTATACGACCAAACCCGGGGAAACACAATACACGTTCATGCTGGACTTGAAAGGTCTCGGGAGCAGAGGAAGCGGAAAATAGCAGCACGAGGAGGACATCATGGGCGATGAGATAATTGTGCTGATCACGGCATCATCCCCGGATGAGGCTGCGAAGATCGGGTCGGCGCTTGTTGAGGAGCATCTTGCCGCATGCGCGAATATCGTGCCAGAGATCAGATCGCTGTTCTACTGGGCGGGGAAGGTACAGGACGAGTCGGAGGTGCTCATGCTCGTGAAAAGCAGACTTCCGCTCATGGAAAAGCTGGTGGCGCGGGTAACCTCGCTCCATTCGTATTCCGTGCCGGAGATCATCGCCATACCCGTTGTTGCCGGGTCAAAGGCTTACCTGGAATGGTTAGCAGAAACAACGAAGGATTGATGCGGATTGCATGCCGTCAGCGTATTCACATACGTTATTAAGCATATCGAGCCGCCCTGCTATATCTAGAGTGGGTTGTTTGGGGAGCCACAATATGTTGTGGTGTGAATTTGAAGTGAATAGGATAATATGAATAATGCCTTGACTTTTCCTCATACTTTGTGTTAATTTTTAGTTGGTAGTTTGCGCCCTTTTTCCGGAGGAATGATGAGGGTCAAGAAGTCACGAAAGACAAAAAAGAAAGAATATTTCACGTTCATGTTCCTTCCAGGGCCGAATGCCCGGGTTCGGACATTGAGCATATCCAAGTCTGTCCTCAAAACCGGCTTTTTTTCATTTGTTTCTGTTCTCATCTTTTCTCTCTACCTTGTGTACGAATACAACGATGTCAAAGATAAGGTCTGGGAACTTCAGTCCGTGCGCGAGGAGCTGATGCAGCAGAAAGCGCAGGTGCAGAATTTCGCACTGAATATCCTGGACTATAAACGTCAGATGTTCCTGCTCAGGGATCTCGATACCAAGTTGCGCCGCGTCGTGAGCCTGGGCCCGAGGGATAAGGCCCAACAGGTTCTTGGTATTGGCGGACCGGATGAATTGGGTCTTCAAAACCTCACGTCGCTCGGTGAGAAAAAGCAGGAAGAAGCACTTAAAGAAATGCACCAGGAACTGACCCAGTTGAAAGGTGCCGCCTCGAAGCAGGAAGCAAGCCTCCAGATGCTCATCGAGTATTTTGAGGATAAACGGTCATTGTACGCTTCCACGCCCTCAGTATGGCCTGTCCGCGGATGGGTCACTTCCCCGTTCGGCACGAGAACATCCCCCTTCAGCGGAATTCTCAAGTTTCACGAAGGCATCGATATTGCGGCGCAGACCGGTACGCAGGTCATGGCGCCGGCAGATGGTGTTGTGATCAAGGCTGGATTCGGCACCGGGTACGGCAATATGGTGGAGATCAGTCACGGGTACGGCATTAAAACGCTGTTCGCGCATAACTCAAGGCTCAATGTTAAAGCGGGGCAGCGGGTCCGACGCGGTGAGGTCATTTCCTATGTCGGCGATTCCGGTTCAAGCACAGGGCCGCATCTCCATTACGAGGTCCGTCAGAACGGGTTGCCGGTTAACCCGGTCAAGTACATGAATTAAGCGATCGTATCGCGAACACCCACCCTGTTAAATTATATCTTTTTTTCATTGCATAGCAATCCTTGGTTAGCCGGGGAAGCGGGCTCGGGGGATGTGCAGGACTCTCGCTTCCTTTGTTTTCAAACCGTGTCCGTTTCGGGCGACCGCTGCTGTTTTGTTGCGTACGAAGCGGAAATCTGTGCAAGGAGGGGATAAGCATTATGTCGAACGGGAAAGTGAAGTGGTTTAATGAATCAAAAGGGTACGGTTTTATAGAGCCGGAGGGTGGTGGTCGCGATGTCTTTGTTCACTATTCTGCGATCCAGGGAGAGGGATATAAGACCCTTTCTGAGGGACAGCCTGTTGAGTTCGAGATCATACAGGGAGAAAAAGGACCCCAGGCATCGAATGTATCGAAAGCATCCTAACTAAAGAAACAATAGCGCAACAACGCTGATTGCACCTACATCTTAGTCATCGCTCGTTTAACGCAGACCCCGAAGGACACCCCCTCTTCGGGGTCTTTTATTTATATCAGACCGGATGTTCAGTTCTTCTTGTTTCTACACCGCATGGCGCTGATATTCTATCCATCTTATTAAATACCTGGCGAAGGTCTATCTCTCGTTCCGGGGTCATTGATGCACGCACGGAAAAGAACCATTTGGATGCGATCGGATTATTTTTTTGCGCTGCTCGGCAAAGACCATAGTCGCTGCATGGAACGCAAGGAGAACTCACAAGTCAGATAATAAAAAAAAGGAGGTGCAGTTTCGCACCTCCTTGTTGATTCAAATACGGAGCCCTTAGAACCGGACGTCGAACGTAAGATAAATGTCCTGAGCTTTTTCAAGGGGCGGCATCATCGCGGGCGACGATGTCGTCATGTCCGAGATCTTTGACGGTGCACCTACCCAGTTGTTGCTGCCGGTATATTCGAATTTATAGAGCTGGTAGCCGAGCCTGATGAATGCTTCACCCTTCTTGGCTACGGGCTTCCTGTTCAGGCTCTGGATGAGGTAAATCTCGTAAACGTTGCCGCGTGTACCGAGTTTGCCGGTCCAGAGGTCATCTTCGGCCGGCACCATGCTGATCCAGTTTCGTGACCCATGGTTGTACTCGGCGCCGATCTTCGTGCCGGTGGACGCGATGTCATACCGTCCGCCCAGATACACGGCGCTGCCCGTCGTGTTTTCTTTGGTGCCGGCATTATACATCAGTCCAGCCATACCGCCCGAAAGGTTGTCGTTCGGATCTGTTTTACTGGTCGCCGCGGTGACGAAGAGATTGAGGTTGCCGACCTTTCCGCTGACCACGCCGCCAACCCAGTTGATATTGCCCAGATTGGTTGTGACACCGCTGTCGGACGGTTTGTCGAAGATGTTCATTCCTTTCTGGTACTGTACCTCGAGGTGCAGCTTTTCACTATCATACGCGACCATGTTCAAGCCGAGAAAATCCGTGTCCTTAAGGTCCTTGTTGAATCCGCTGTCGAATCCGCGGCCGTAGCAAAGCTTGGCATAGGAGCCAGGGAGTGCGTCGATGTCCGGAGCATAGCCGAGGGTCATGCCGTCAAAAGCGTAGTTTACAAACAGGCTTGGTATGCCGGCCGTGCCCTGCTTCTCGTTGTTCTGGCGAAGATTGCTTGGGTTGCCGCCAGTGGACGGTCTGCGACCGACCGAAAACCAGAGCGGCGCGCCAAGGATGTTCTGTACCGTGGCATAGGCATAGTCGACCCGCAGGATGCTGTCTTCCGGAACATGACTGACGGTGCCGTCATTCGACCCGCCGAAGCGATCGGCAAAGAAAGATCCGAATGCAGGGCTCGAGGTCTGGTGTCCGGCTATTTTGTACATATCGAGTCGGACTTTCATCACCACATCTTCAACCGGAGTGGCTTTCATGTGCATGCCGAAACGGTTCATGAATATTGAGTTGTTCTTTACCGTATAGCTGTCGGTGGCACCGGCTGTTGAACCGGGTAGGAACCCGGGGTCATAGTATTGATGCACGGTACCTTTGAGAGAGTCGATTCTGAACCGATAGTCAAGGCCGATCTCGAGACCGCCATCCTCTGCCGCGAAAGCCATGCCTGCGGAAAGAAGAAGCGCTGATACCACTACCAGAAGAACTTTCTTCATTGCGAATACCTCCCGTGTTAAGATTTTTGCTCCTGTTGTTATGCCCTTATGGAACGAAACAGTACAACTGCCGACACCCCCTTTCCCCCAAAATGAGGAATGCAATGCACTGAACAGTAAGTAACACAAAAGGACTATAGTTAACAAGTTAATAACATTTGCAACTATTAGGGCAAAAAAAACTGCCTTCGTCAGGCAGTTGGAAATTCGCTAAGCTCCTACAACCTTCTTTTTTGCGGCGTGCTGCTCAAAGAGAACTTCTTTCATTAGGCTGCATGCATCGATCACTTTCGGGTTCGATACGCGGTAAAAGATATTGACCCCGTCGCGACGCGTGGTGAGAATGCCTTTATGTCGCATGACCGCAAGGTGCTGGGAAACATTGGCTTTCGAAGCACCGAGGGCTTCCACGAGCTCGGTCACCGTTTTTTCTTCAGTTTTCAGTGTGTTCAGGATCTCGATCCTTTTGGGGTTGGTGAGTGTCTTGCAGATCTCAGCCTGCAGTTCAAATATTGCCTTATCGGTCAATAGCGTTTTCATTACCACTTATTTACCGGAAACAACCAGTTCTGTCAAGCGTTAATTATTTATAATATTCGGGTGTTGAATTATGAAACGGTTGTTCTATTTATTTTGTTGACAGCGGGCTTTTGTGTCTATATAGTTAACAATATTCTAAACTATGCAATTATGAAAAGAAGGGAGGTGAACGAACATGAATAAATTATTTATAGTATGTCTTACCGTAGCGCTCGCGCTTTCTCTGGGTCTCGCAGCATTCGCGGATGAATCCATGAAAGTGAAGGGTACGGTAACGAAGATCGACGTGGCAACCAAGAGCGTGACTATCCAGCCAAAGGAAGGCGCTGCAGTAACGGTTGTCATGGAAGATGCCGATTTGCTCTCCAAGGTTAAGGAAGGCGAGAAAGGTCAAGCTACGTATGCTGTGCTGGATGGCAAGAACATCGGCACCAAGCTGAAAAAGTTGACCGAAGGCTGCCAGTAAACTGCATTGGTTTGACCCGTTGTTGAGGAGGCTTTCATGCTGAAGAAACTACAGTTATTTTCTTTTGCGGCCGTTCTCGTTTGTGCGGGAATGACTCACGCTTGGGCCGCTGCTGTTGCCAAGCCGTCAGTCGTTTTTGCAGCGTCCGCTGTTTCTGCTGAACATCCGGGAAAATCCTTCATCGAACAGAACGGCTATGACGGGCCCCGGACCTGTGAGACTTGTCATCCCGGCAAGGCTGCCGAATTCCTGACCACTGTCCATTGGAAACACCGCTCTCCCGCCCACACCGTAACAGAAGGCATCGATCCCAAACTAGAATATGGCATGTACAACCGGGTCTACTCCTTCTGCAACGGCAACGATATCGTGAACAAGCTCAAGGAAACTCCGGTCGGAACACACACCAAGAAGACCACACTCTCCGGCTGTAATACCTGCCACCCTGGAAACAACATTTATGGACCTGAAAGCACGGGCAAAGAAGCTGAAGCGAGCATCGACTGCCTTGTTTGCCACTCCTCGACCTACGACTACGGCAAACGCAAACCCTCTAAGGACGAGCAGGGCAGGGTCGTGATGGGCCAGGACCGTTCCAAAGAAGCTGCTCTTTCAGCCGGCAAACCCGGTGTAAAGAACTGCATGGCTTGTCATGAAAAAGCCGGCGGCGGGGCGCTGATCAAGCGCGGGTTCGATTACCGGCCCGAGACGGATGTGCACGCAGCCAACAAGATGGTCTGCGTGGACTGCCACAAAGGCAAGAACCACCATATTCCGACCGGTCTCGATCCGAACAATTGGGCCAGCGACAGCAACGAGCGGATTAGCTGCCTGAACTGTCATGATGCGAAACCTCATAAGAAGAACAAGCATCTGGCAGCGGATTACAACAGGCATGGCGACAGGATTTACTGCACCGCCTGCCACATCCCCTATACCGGCGGCGCGTATTCCAAGGATTTCACCAAGTGGGAACTGCTCCCGAACAAGTGGTTTGAGCCGACCACGCTCGAAAAAGGACCCAAGGAGACCGTGCCTGATTACGCCTGGTTCAACGGCAAGACGATCAATAATCCGACCTACGTGGGGCCGGCTGGAGATCGGAACGACAAGGCCAGCAAGATCTATAGTTTCAAGATCTACCATGGAAAGATCTTTCTGAATAAGAAGACGGGCGAGCCCATGGCCATGGACTTTGCCGATCCCAAGGCCACCGGCGACGTGAAGGCCGGCGTGGCCTCGGCCGCAAGGCAGCTTGGCGTCAAGGACTACGAACTGGTACCGGAGTGGCAGACGCTCTTCTTCGCGAACAGCCACCTCGTGACGAAGCGCGGGGCACTGACCTGCGAGAAGTGCCATTCCGAGGTCGGTGTGCTCGATTTCGGACGTCTCGGTTACTCGGCCAAAGAGATCACCAGGCTCAGAAGCCCGAGCAACTACTTTGACAAATATGCAGCGATCAAGGCAGAAGAGAACGAAGACTGATACAGAGACAAATCCCCTCGTACTGCTTGAACTTCCCGGAGCCGCGGCCCTCGCGCTCCGGTTTTTTATTGTCTGTTTGCTGCTTCGTGCGGTTTTATTTTCTTGAATTCCTGCGTAAAAATGATAATATGCACAACTGTCAATAGATTTCACTGCAGGCGGAGAGAATAACGATGATCGGATCGATCCTGAAAAAAGTATTCGGCACCGCGAACGAACGCGAGCTCAAACGCATCCAGGGCCTGGTAGACCAGGTCAATGCGCTTGAACCCTCGATCGCGGGCCTTACGGACGCAGAACTGCGGGCCAAGACGGACGAGTTCAAAAAACGGATTGAAGCAGGCGAGACGCTCGACGACCTGCTGCCCGAGGCTTTTGCCGCGGTGCGCGAGGCTTCCAAGCGGACCCTCGGCATGCGCCACTTTGACGCGCAGCTCATCGGCGGTATCGTGCTGCATCAGGGAAAGATCGCGGAAATGAAGACCGGCGAGGGGAAAACGCTGGTCGCCACGCTCCCGGTGTATCTCAACAGTCTGACGGGCAAGGGCGTGCACGTGGTCACGGTGAACGACTACCTCGCGCGACGCGATGCGCAGTGGATGAGCCCCATCTATACGTTCCTCGGCCTCACCGTGGGCGTGATCGTGCACGGTTTGACGGACGAGCAGCGACAGGTGGCCTATAACGCCGACGTGGCCTACGGCACGAACAACGAGTTCGGGTTCGACTATCTGCGCGACAATATGAAGTTCGACCTTGCGGACTATGCCCAACGGGAGCTTAACTACGCCATCGTGGACGAGGTGGATTCGATCCTGATCGACGAGGCCAGGACGCCGCTCATCATTTCCGGACCGACCGAAGACTCCACGGACAAGTACTACAAGATCAACCGAATCATCCCGAGCTTGAATAAGGATGAAGACTACACGATCGAAGAAAAGACCAAGACCGCTGCCTTGACCGACGAGGGCAACAGCAAGGTCGAGAAAATGCTCAATGTCGGCAATCTGTACGACCCGTCCAATGTGGACCTCGTGCACCATGTACATCAGGCGCTCAAGGCGCATGCTTTGTTCAGCCGCGATGTGGACTATGTGGTCAAGGACGACCAGGTCATGATCGTGGACGAGTTCACGGGCAGGCTCATGCCGGGCAGGCGCTGGAGCGACGGTTTGCACCAGGCCATCGAGGCGAAAGAGGGGGTCAAGATCGAGAACGAGAACCAGACCCTTGCTTCGATCACCTTCCAGAACTACTTCCGTTTGTACAATAAGCTTGCGGGTATGACCGGGACTGCGGAGACCGAAGCGCCGGAGTTCAACAAGATCTACAACCTTGACGTGGTCGTCATCCCGACGCACCGGCCCATGGTGCGCAAGGACAGCGCCGATTTCATCTATAAGACCGAACAGGGGAAGTTCAATGCCGCCATCAGGGAGATCGAGGAGCTGCACAAAACGGGTCAGCCCGTGCTGGTCGGCACGATATCCATCGTAAAGTCGGAGACCCTGGCAGCCATGCTCAAGAAAAAGGGCATCAGGCACTCGGTCCTGAACGCCAAGTACCACGAGATGGAGGCAGAGATCGTTGCTCAGGCGGGCAGGCACGCGGCGGTCACGATCGCTACGAACATGGCCGGCCGCGGTACGGACATCGTACTGGGCGGGAATCCTGAAGGTCTCACGCGCCAGGCGCTCAAGGGCAAGGAGCATACTCCGGAAGAATGGGACCGCACCCTCGAACAGTTCAAGGCGTTGTGCGCCGAAGAAAAGGAAAAGGTCATTGCCGCGGGAGGGTTGCACATCCTCGGCACGGAACGGCACGAAGCGCGGCGCATCGACAACCAGCTCCGCGGCCGCTCCGGCAGGCAGGGTGATCCGGGCTCGTCGCGGTTCTACCTTTCGCTTGAGGATGACCTTCTCCGGATCTTCGGATCCGACCGCATCTCCGGCCTCATGAGCAAACTCGGTATGGAAGAGGATGTGCCCATCGAGCACCGCATGGTGTCGCGCGCCATCGAGAATGCGCAGAAGAAGGTTGAAGCCCACAATTTCGAGATGCGCAAACATGTCCTCGAATATGACGATGTGATGAACCAGCAGCGGAAAGTGATCTATGAACAGCGCCGGCAGATCCTTTCCGGCACCGAGCTGAAAGAGGACGTGCTCGGCCTTGCAGAGGACCTGCTGGACGGCATGGTCGGATTTTACTGTCCCGAGGACGCATATGCCGAAGCCTGGGATGTCACGGGCCTGAACGATGCGCTTGCAGCAAAATTCTCCTACCGCCTGGCCGGTATCGATCATCATTCCCTGTCCCGGGACGAGTTCCGTGAGAAGATCTGGGAAGCGCTCAAACAGAGCTACGACGACAAGGAACAGCAGATCGGCTCAGAGCTCATGCGCCACCTCGAGAAGGTGTTCATGCTCCAGGCGGTCGATCACCAGTGGAAAGACCATCTGCTCGCCATGGACCACCTGAAGGAAGGGATCGGCCTGCGCGGCTACGGACAGAAGGACCCGCTCATCGAGTATAAAAGAGAAGGCTTCGATATGTTCGAAGAGATGAAGCTCCGCATCGTCGAGTCTACGGTCGAGAACCTGTTCAGGATCAAGGCCGCGGCCAAGGAGCAGGGCCAGGAGATCGAACGGAAGCAGAAACGGCAGCTCGCGAACCTCAATTTTGTGGGTGCGGGCGCTGCAGCGGCCAGGGCAGCCGAGCCTGTGCATGTGGGCGATAAGGTAGGCCGGAACGATCCGTGTCCCTGCGGGAGCGGCAAGAAGTATAAGAAGTGCCACGGGAAGTGATAGCGTAGCTGCGATAATGCGTGAATGTGGGGATGCGTATATTCACCGATAACCTATGCGAATTGCCGGAATCCAGATAAGCGCAGGGCCGGACATCGAGCGGAATGTTCAGCGCGCTGTTGAGATGGCCGAGGTGGCTATCGAGAAGGGCGCAACGGTCATCGGCTATCCGGAACTCTTCCTGAACCCCTGGTTCCTGAAGAAGACCGACCGCACGTACTGCTCTCTGGCGCTGACCGCATCGGGCTCGGTCCTCGGCCGGTTTCAGCAGCTTTCCCAGAAAAGCCGCACGGTCCTGGTCATTCCCTTCTTTGAATCAGCGAGCGGCCGCTACTTCAACAGCGCTGCGGTGTATGACGCCGGCAGACTGGTCGGAACCTATCGCAAACTCCATCTCCCCGACCTCGAGCTGTACCGCGAACAATACTATTTCGAGCCCGGCGATGCAGGGCTGCCGGTGTTCACGACGTCGCAGGGCGTGATCGGCGTACAGATCTGCTGGGACAATCTGTTCCCCGAAGGCAGCCGGGTCCTGGCGCTCAGAGGCGCGGATATCGTGTTCGCGCCGACCGCGGCATCCCTTAATACCCACGCGCTCTGGGAGCGCTCAATCTCATCGAATGCCTTTGCCAACAATATGTTCATTTTCCGCGTGAACCGGGTGGGCCAGGAAGACGATATCTCGTTCTACGGCAGAAGCTTTTGTGTTGACCCCTGGGGAGAGATGGTCTCAGAGCTCGCCGGCGGCAAGGATGCCATCGTGCTTGCGGATATCGACCTCAAGGAACGCGCCGAGGCTGCAAAGACCTGGGGCTTCCTGAAGAACCGCAGGCCGGGTGATTACGGGGACCTGGCCAAGTAGCAGCACAGAGTACCCGACCTCATTTCTTTATCAGCACTTCATAGTGTCCCCATCACGAGTTAATCGATCGAACAGGAGAACAAGACTATGGAACTTCTTGAAGGCATCTTCACGCGCCGAAGCATACGGCAGTACACGGAAGAGCCTGTCAGCCGCGAGCAACTGCATCAGATCGTCAAGGCAGGGACCTGGGCGCCGTCGGGCCTGAACAACCAGCCCTGGCGGTTCGTGACCGTGCATACTGCGGAGATGCGGAACGAGCTGGCAAAGCAAACGAAATACACGCACGTTATCGCGCGCGCAGGGGCTTGCATCGCGGTATTTATCGACAAAAGCGCGATGTATCACGAGGTTAAGGACCATCAGTCCATGGGCGCTTGCATTCAGAACATGCTGCTTGCAGCCCATGGACTCGGGCTTGGCGCGGTCTGGCTCGGAGAGATCCTGAAGAATGCAGATGCGGTAAGGTCGCTGCTCGGTTTATCAGAAGACATGGAACTCATGGCTGTTGTTGCCCTTGGCCATCCCGCACCCGGGAAGCATACGTCATCAAGGAAAGACCTGTCCGATGTGCTTCTGAAGGAAATCTAGTCCTCCTCACTCCGGATCATTTAACATATGCTGCAAGGGACAATGGTTCCATGAGCGATCTCTTGCATGACCCCTCAATCCTGGTTGCGCGTGCGGACGGCTTCCCCGACCGCAGGAAGTCGTAGCGGGTGAAGTAGCAGGCGTATCTTGACGCATACAACCGTTTTACTGCCGAATGCTCCGTCAAGTGGTTGAGGATCGTGGACCCGATCCCTTTTCTTCTGCTGTCCTCGAACAACGAAACGCAGCCCGCCTGGTCATCTTTTTTCAAGATACCAAACCCGATTATTCGCCGGTCTTCCGCAGCGACCACGATTTCGGCATTCCCGAGGCCGCTACCCGCATGGTGCCTTCTGAGATACTCCTCGAGGTCGGTACGGTCGCTTTCAGTTGCGTGCCGGATCACGACGACCTTGCCGGTAATTCCCGATATCCCG
>Ga0315268_10001346_pt1 | contig 28173 bp, 23 predicted proteins | sample C1_top_MG_FD_204535 | JGI IMG/M metagenome (GOLD analysis project Ga0315268, IMG submission 204535) | Sediment microbial communities from Yellowstone Lake, YNP, Wyoming, USA - C1_top | ecosystem: Environmental > Aquatic > Freshwater > Lake > Sediment | place: USA: Wyoming | collected 2017-08-01
GCGTACCTCGTCGACGTCATCGCGCGTGTGCAGGACCACCCCGCGCAACAGCTCGATGAGTTATTGCCCGGCGCTTGGGCGCAGGCCCGGGCGGCGTAGTTCAAGACATCGGCGGCCGGACGGTTACGTTTGCCGGAGCCAACACGATTTGCGTCGGGGCGACAAGCGTGCCAGTCGCGGCTGCGAACGGCTGTCCCCTCGGAGCCACCACCGCACAACAGCCCTGGTTTGCGGCGGCGATAAGCAGCTACGCCGGGACGGGCAAGAGAGTGTTGTTCAAGCGCGGCGACACGTTCGTCACTGCGACGTCAGCAAGTATCACCAGCACCGGCCCAGGAACAATCGGTGCTTTTGGTACGGCGGTTGCGAAGCCAATCATACAAGCCACGGGCAATACAGCCATCTTAAACTTAAGCAGCGCATCTACCGCAGGCATCAGTGATTGGCGCGTGATGGATTTAGACCTTGATGGAATGTCAGGTCTTACCTCAATGGGAGTAGCCTTCACGGGAACAATGCATCAAGCCACCCTTCTGCGTTTGGCCATGCACGATATACAAGTTGGCGTGCAACTCGATGGCTCATTATTGGATTATCTCAATAGTCATGGGTATTCTGGCCACGTGCTGTGGGACCAATTTTCTCTTGTTGACTCGACTATCCTGCACATGGTTTCACAGTACAGCTATGGCTTTTTTGGGGGAGGTACCCGTTTATCCATACTTGGGACCAAGATTGATGACTCTGTGGTATCAATACACGGACATATCTCAAGATTCTGGCAACTTGATAATGGTGTGATCAGCAACAACACATTGAGCAACCAGGGTCCGGATAATGCAGTAATCAAAATGCATGGTCCGACGTGGGTTAATTCAACAACACCGCCTTCTGGAATAGGCTCCTATGGTTACACTGAAAAGATAGTTGTGTCAGACAATTCCTTGATGGGCGCTGGTACGTGGTCAGTTAATACGGGGCCTCAGAACGGAACGAGCGACGAACGCCTGCGGGATATCATATTGGAGCGAAACTGGTTTTCAGCTACTTTAGGAGTGGCCGCTCACTTGGTTATCAATGCTGCCGATGTTACCGTAAGGAACAATATCTTCGACATGAGCAATGCATCTATCGGTGACCGATGCATTAAGGTGGAGAAGCGCGGGATAGGCTCGATTGAACCGCCCCCGTTGCGGGTAAGCGTGTTGAATAACACTTTCTATAGCTCCACCTCATCGGGGATCACTGGTGTAGCCATTGATGCTTATGCAACTGATACTATCGTAATAAACAATCTGGGATACGCACCAGCGGCTGCGTCTCCGGCACTCCTGAGTGATGCCGGGTCAACGGGCCTTGTCGCATCAAACAACTCATCTAACGCACAGGTTAAGAACACAGCACCGAACTTTGCCGCCACGCTCCCCCTGGTGCCGGCACACTTCAAACCCATTGCTGGTAGTTATGCGATCGGTAGTGGAACTGCGGTGCCTGTGTCGCCGGGGCCCGACTTCTTTCTTGTACCCCAGCTGGGAACGCAGGACATCGGCGCGGTGAGGCACTAGTGATTATCTCATCGGGGCCGCTGCCGAAGCTGTGTGTCGGTGATGGCGCTCCTATGGCGCGGGGGTCCGACACGATGAGGGGTGTTGCGCAACGACTTGCCCCATCCGGCGCAGTTTCAGCGCTACGCGACCCGTGATACGGAATCGGCTCGAATGATCCCATCACGCCGTGGGTCGCTCCGTGCGCCATTGCGCGTGGACTGTTTCTTGCGAGCAGGGACGGACTGTTTCTCGAGAGCGCTTCAGATCTACGGCGCCTCGAGGGCGCCGATGCTCGGCGGGCTCGGTCGGGCCGTGCCGTTGATGTCGACAGCCGGGGCGCTCGTCGCCCGACCAGCGATTATCAGGGGTGAACCCACGCCGGGCGTGAAGTCGCTCCCGGCCGCGACGAACAGCGGCGCGCCACCTATCGAATGCGCATCGAACGGCGCGGCGCTCGCCTGCCACGTCGCGAGGTTGCCGGCGCCATTCATCCATTCGTACGACGCGTTCGAGAAGCAATGGTTGTTGTCGATGACACTGAACGCGCTCGGCGGCGGCGCAGTGTAGTCGTAGCACCAGAAGCCATTCGGTGTGGCGCTCGCGGCCGTGTAAGTGATGGTGTTGTTGATGACGGTGTGACCCGTGCCGAGCGAGCCAAAACCAAGGCCGATGCCGCCCTTGTTGGCGTTGGGTCCGAACCAGATGGTGTTGTTGCGCACCAGCGCGCGGTCGCCCACGTCGTCTTCGGGGCGCACGGAGTTCGATGAGATCCACATCCCCGTCGTCTCGTAGGCGGCGGGCCAGTTCTGGACAATGACGTTATTCTCGACGATGCAATCGGGGCAGTTTTCCACGGAGAATCCCGTGTTGCCGCCGTTCTTGATGAGATTGCCCGAGAAGTTGGCGTTGCGCAGGTACTTGCCGCCGGCTTGGTTGGCGGGTCCGAAGCCGACACCATAGCAGCCGCCGGTCGCGGCCGCCGCGTCAATCGCGATAGTGTTGTGCTCGAAGCGAAAGCCATCAATGGCGACGTGTCCAACGATCGCGACGCCGTTGCACGTCGAGCCGTACTGCCCGTGTACGTCGTTGCCGATTACCTGCACGTTGGTCACCCACGCCGAATCCGACGAAAGGTAGATCGTGTGGTCGAAGACGGTCGAGCTGCCGTTGCCGTCCCAGTAGTTGTAGTTGATGGCGGCGTTGTCGCCAGAGCCGAGATAGCCCTGGACCCGGCTATTTCTGATCGTGCTGCCAGTGACCGCGATGTGGTTCGTGTTCCCAGCATTGCTTTCGTTGTAGACGGCGATGTCGAAGGCATCCATCTCGAGGTTGCACATCGTCACGTCGTGCGCGCCGGCGTAGAAGAAGAAGCCGTTATTGCGGTGACTTACCGTGTCGATGTTGCCACGCAGCGCGAGGTTGAGGATACGCACGCCGCCCTTGTTGCCCATAAAGCTAAAGAGATTAAGCTCGCCGGCGGCGTTGTTGATGATGGGCTTGGCCGTGCCGGCGAAGATGGTCGGCGCATATTCGCGCAAGTCGTTGCAGGCGACGCCGGCACCACAGCGACTGCTGCCGATGCTGAGCCCGCCGGCCGAGTCGAAGGCGCCGCCCTTGCACAGCGCCACCGTGTCGTTGACTGCGAGCGCGCCGAAGCGGCTCGCCGCATTGCCGATGGTTCGCCTCGGCGCAGCCGCGTCCGTGCCCGCGTTGGCGTCATTGCCAGCCGTGCAGCCGGCCTGCGCACCGGTGCCGCAGTCGCAGTAGTAGTAGACGATACCACGCATGGGCTCGTTGGCGCACGCGTCGGCCACCGCGGCGATCGACGAGGGTATCTCCACCGGCGGTGAGCAAGCGCCACTCTGCCACACGTCGCTGCAGCAGTAGCCGGTGTCGTGCCGCGTCGTACCGCAGACACACCCCGCCGCCGCTACGGCGCCCTGCGTGCATGCCGCGCACACGAGATCGCCACCGGAGCAGTCCTGGTCGACGCCATCCCCGCAGACGTCCACTGCCCCGGGGTGCACACCGCTCGCCGCGTCGTTGCAGTCGTCGCCGCCACACAGCGCGTCGGCGTAGCCGTCACCATCGCCGTCGCCGCAACTCACGCAGTCACTTGCTTGCCACCCACTGCCGCAACAGAAGCCGCCGGCGTGCCACGTGTCGCCGCAACAGATGCCGCTGGTCTGACGCGCACTACCGCAAGTGCAGCCCGTGCTCAGTACCGCGGCATCGCCGCACGCGGCACAGGCCTCGTCGGCACCATTGCAGTCCTGGTCGACGCCGTCGCCACAGATCTCCACCACGCCCGGATGAACGGCGGCGTTGTTGTCATCACAGTCGACTTGGGTGGTGTAGCCGTCATGGTCCGCGTCGACGGATAAACTCGGATCCGTACCGCTCGCCGTGCCGCCACCGCAGCCGGCGAGCACAAGCAGCGCAAGGCCAACCCACGACCCTACCATGGGGATCGGTAGTGTCATCGCATCGGCACGCGCTTCAAACAGTATGCGAGGCAACACTAGAGATTCTCCGTGGTTTGGCTCATCGGCAATACTAGCAACGCTCGGCCGTCATGGTCAACGCAATGACCGGCCTCGCTCCGCCCTAGATGTGAGATCGTGGAATCGTGAACCCAACTGCTTGCGCGGCCTTGAGCAGGGCTGCGTCGAAGGCCAGGAACCGCACCTCGCCCTTGAACACGCCGCGTAGCATTCTCTCTGCTTCTCGCGCGGAGGCCAGGTGGATCGCATCGTAGGTGCGGAGCGGGAACCGCTCAGCCAACTGGCGGGCGTCACGCAGGACACCGTCGGTAAGCTCCACCTGCTGGATAGACTCTTCCCAGTAGTCATTTAGGCCGCCCAGGTGATGCGGCAGCTCCGCGGCCGAAATCCGTCCCCGGTGAACCATGCGGGCGAGGCTGACGGAGGCTTCTGTGTAGCCGAGGCTGCTTACCAGCAGCACTTCCGCGGCCAGCCGTCCTGCGGCCAGCATACGGACCCCAGCACTCCCGTCTTCCTCGATAAAGAGCTTCACGAGGGCGGAGGTATCCAGGTAGAGCGCGAATTTGGAATGCCGGACCACCACATCAACCATCCCGGTCGAGGAGAACAAGCTCCGCGGCCGTGGGGCCGTTCCCCCTCAACTTGATCGGTTTCGGTAGTGGGCCTGGGCGTTTGAGGGTGCGCACGGGCGTCGGGCTGGCTCCGTGCTGCACCAGGTCCGCGATTGGCGTCCCGTGGTTGGTGATGACCACGCGGGCGCCCTCCCTTGCCTGCTTGGTTAGGCTGCTCAGGTTGGTCTTGGCGTCTCGCAGGGAGACCGTTTCCCGCGCCGGTGCATGGGCAGTTCTTCGCATGGGTCCGCTCCTCTTCGGTCAGGATAGGTGAATTGTGGTCACAAGGCAACCACATGAGCACCCCGCAGCACGTGCGCTTGGCGTGACGCACGAGATGCCCTGGCGAAAAAAAAGGGCGCCCGAACGAAGTCGTTCGGGCGCCCCAAAATCACCTCAGACTCGAGAAGACCTTACGGCGCGACCGCGAGCACGATGCGCAGCGCAAAGCCGTCGAGCGTGCCCTTGTCGACCGCGGCGCTGTCGCTCACGAGGAGCTTGAAGCTGCCCGTCACCGGCTCGCCGGCGCACGCCGTCGGCGTGTAGGTCTGCTTGATGTTATCGGCGCTGCCGCCGGTGCGACCGTGCAGCACTGCGCTCGTGCCACTCGGGCAAACGAGCGTTACCGTCAGGTCACCGATGTAGGTGTGCGTGATGTCGACGTCGACCTCCATCGTGGCGATGGCGCCCGCGTCGGGCACGACGATCTCGCTCGCGATGCCCGTCTTGTTGTTGTCCGGGATCGCGATCGGCAGGCCTGCCGCCGCCATGTTCACCGTCTGCGGAATCGGCGCCACGGTCGCGTCCTGTACGGTCACCGTGACCACGTCGGGCGTGCCGTCGACCTTGCCGTCGTTGACGATGAGCTGGAAGGTGAGCGCCGTCGCGCCCGTGACCTGCGGCGCCACAAAGGTCGGCTGCGCCACGTTGGCGGCCGAGAGCGTGACATTCGGACCGCTGGTCTGCGTCCACGCGAAGCTCAAGACGTCGCTGTCGATGTCGGCGCTCTGCGAGCCGTCGAGCGTCACGGTCGTGCCTTCGACGGCCGTCTGGTCATCGCCGGCACGGGTGGCCGGCGCGTGATTCGCGGTGGTCGCGGTCGAGACCGCCAGGTCGGTGATGTAGGGCACCACGTTGGCGCCGAAGACCACGAGCTTGGCGCTCGCAACGCTCACGGCGTCGTAGGTGAGCGTCGCGATGCCGCTCGCGTCGGTCGTGACGGTGGCCAAGATGGCGCCGCCCGCGGACAGCGTGACCTGCGCGCCAGCGAGTGCCGCGTTGCCGGCCTTGACGGTGACCGCGAAGGGCCCGGCCGCCGGCAGCTCAGCCGCGTGCTCTACGCCGAGCGCCACAGGAGCCTTGGTGCGCAGGACCATCGAGGCGTCACCGAAGATGTTGTACTGCTCGACGAGCTTCTGGCCTTCTTTGCCCTGCGCGTTGTACTCGTCGAGCGTCTTCATGGCGCCGCCGATATAGAGGCCACCGGCAGTGAAGCGCTGCTGCTTGCCGATGAGCTCCTTGACGATCCACGCTTGCATGACGGTCGGGGGCACCCACGACGCGTTGGTCGACGCCGAGTACATGGCGATGGCGCCGCCGGGCGCGGCCGCTGTGCCGGCCTGCAGCATGGTCTCAGCCAAGCACGACGTGTTCTGCACGAAGGAGCCGTTCTGGCACGACACGTCGATGACAAAGGGCAGCTTGCTGCCGTTGGTGAGGTTCTTCGGATCGCTGACCGAGAAGCCCGTCGTGCCCCACGACGTGCCCGAGCCGTGGCCGATGTAGTTGATGAGGCTCGCGCCCTCGTTGATCTTGGCGATGAGGTCGGCCTTCTTGGCGCTCGGGTCGTAGACCTTGGCCACGCTCGTGTAGCCGTAGGTGGTCAGGGCCGTGCGCAACTCCTCGCAGCGCGCGAAGTCGGTCGGGCTGCCTTCGGCCGAGGCGATGCCAATGGCCTTGTTGTACCACGTGCCTGCCGCGTCCGGGGTCTTCTCGTAGGCGATGAACTTCGCGACTTGGTTCTCGACCGCCGCGACGCTGCGCGCCGACAGACGCGAGACGAGCACCTCGGGGTAGTAGTCGTTGCCGTCAATCATGCCGAGGCTCGGATCCGAGTCGGCCTTCTCGAACGTGCCCTTGAGGGTCGGCACGGTGTCCGAGTCGCCGACCAACATGACGTAGGTGAGGCCCTCGGGTGAGCGGTACTCATTGGTGATGAAGGTCTTGAGGGCCGCGGCGTTGCCGCCCGCCGCCGAGACTTTGACGAGCTTCGTGGTCAAGCCGCGTGCGGTCTTCCACTCTTTGAGCGGCAGCATGGCGTCGGCGTAAGCGTCGGCGGCGATGATGAGCAAGCGACCAGGCTCGTGCACCGCCGTGTAGCGGGCGCGGCCGTAGTTGGCGAACGTGCCGCGGTAGAGCGAGTCGAAGTCGGGGTTGACGGCGGCGGGGATGTCACGCAGTCGTTCGGGCCCGTCGGCGACGACGCGCACGCTCAGGCGGGAGTAGACCTGCAGGGTGCCGGCGGCGCTGTCGTAGGTGAAGGGCTGGAAGTGGATGGGCAGGCCGCGCAGATCGCGCATCACGAAAGTCTCGCCCGCGAAGACTGGGCTCTCGGGATAGACGCCGCCGGTCGTGTAGAACTTGTCCTCCTCGTAGGGGATGGTCGTCGGATCGACGCTGCGTGTGATGTCGCCGCGTGAGGGCAGCGGCGGTGGCGTCTGCAACGCGAAGGCCTCTTGCTCGACGACATCGAGGCGCACGGCGGAGTCATAGGCCACCGAGACGTTGGCGGCGACCTTCGGCAGCTCAGGTAAACCCGGGCTCGTCAGGACGGTGTGCTCGGGCAGCAGCACGCGCATGTACTCGCGACCGTTTTGCATCACGCGGCTCGTGTAGAAGCCGGCGACCTTGAGCGTAACCACTTCGCCCTGCGCGTCGTTCGTCACTTCGACTTCCGGTGCCACGGGGGTCGAGCTCGTGATCGCGTGCCAGGTGAACTGTTCGTCGGCGGTCACGCCGAGCACGAACGGATTGATGGGCGCCGCGACGGCCGCGGTGCCGCTTTCGCCACTTGGTGACGAGCAGGCCGCGAGCATCCCAACGAGGCAAGTTGCGAGAATCGACGATAGCCTAGTCCACATTTGCATTCCCTTCATGGGGTCGCCGCTTGGCGCGGCATGACCTTGCGTAGTGTTCCCCTGCGTGCCGAGCCTACGGGCGAGTCCCGTCCACACCCGTCCGCGCAGTTATCGGACAGAAGGGCGCGTATGTCTCGCAAAAAAAGACCGCGAGGTACTTTGCGATCCTACTGAGCGCTCAGGGGCGCTTCGGAGCGCGAATCGACGATGGGCTCGAGCGCCCAGCGCAGCTCGGCGACGCCGAGAGCGCTCGCGATGCGCAGGGTGACGCTCGTGCTCTTGCCGTCGAGCACCAGCCGATGCATCGCGTCGGTGAGTGGGAAGCGCACGAGGTAGCCTTCGTCGAAGCGCCCGACGTACGGGTAGACGGCGCGCAGGTTGGCGTCGAGCTTGACGATGACGATCTCGGCCGCATCGACCGCTACTTCTTCGGAGCCAACGAGGGAGACGCGCCAGATCGAGTCGGGCTTGGCGAGGTCGTTCCACTTTCGATCCGACGTGTAGACGGCCACAAAGAAGTTGTGAAACTGCTCGACGTTCTCAGTCAAATCGACGAGCTCGCGCCGCGTGATATTGCCGCCGTGACCGTAGATCTCGGGGAAAGCGACCGCGAAGGCGCGCCGAAACTCCGAGGAGTGGAAGGTGCCGGTGATGAACATCTTCGTGTCGAGGCCGCCGTAGACCTTGTCGGAGCGCGTCCAGGTCGCGAGTACGTCGGCGTATTCTTTGGCCGAGATTTGGTGCCCGGTGCCGTACAGGCTCGCGGGCGGCGGTGAGCTACAGCCGGCCGCGAGCGAGCCGAGCGCGGTGAGCAGCAAGACGAACCATCGGCGAGCAGACATCGAAAGACGCCTCCTAAGCGTCAAAGTCGAAGCGCGTAAACAGCGAGGTGTAAGGTAGCCCGGATGCCACCAGGCTGTCACGACCACCTTCGCCGCGATCGACGATGCACAGCAGCGCCACCGGCACGAGCCCGGCCGAACGCACGCGCTCGAGCGCCGCGAGCATCGACGCGCCGCTCGTCACCACGTCCTCGACAACGAGTACGCGGCTCCCGGCGGCGAGATTGCGCAGGCCCTCGAGCCACGTCCCCGTGCCGTGGCTTTTCGGCTCCTTGCGCACGATGAAGGCATGCACCGGCTCGCCGGCCAAGAAGCTGTGCACGGCCGTGGCCGTGGCAATGGGATCGGCGCCGAGCGTCGGCCCACCCACGCCATCGATGGCCACGCCCTTTTGGCGCAACGAGCGCACGTGCTCGAAGACCAAGCGGCCGATGAGCACGGCGCCTTCAGCATGCAGGGCTGTCTGCCGGCAGTCGAAGTAGAAGTCGCTCCTGCGCCCCGAGGCGAGGGTGACCTCGCCGCGTTGCCAGGAGAGAGTCTTGAGAAGCTCGAGGAGGCGAGCCCGTGGTGCCGCCGGCTCTCCGGCGGGCACGAGTTACTCGCCCTTTCGCTTGACGACGACCTTCTTCTTGATCTTCTTGCCGCCCGCGAGCACTGGGGCCGTGGCCGGAGCCGAGGTCGGCTTAATCGGCGCGCCGCCGCTGCTCGTCGGCGTCGTAGTGACCGGACGACGTGCCGGCGCCGCAGGTAGTGCTGCCCGGGCTGTCGTCGTCGTAGACGGCCGTGCGGCGAGCGCGCGATCGGCTGCGCGGGCCGGCATCGGGCCGGTAGCGCGTGGCGCATCGAGGTCGCCCATGTCGACCGCGCCGCGATAGCGAGCGCCGTCGACGATGATGACGCGTGGGGACTTGATGTCGCCGACCATACGGCCGACCTCGGTGATCTCGACGCTGTCGGTGGCCGTGATGTTGCCCACCACGACGCCGCTGACAACCGCGTTGCGCACCGAGATGTTGGCCTTGACGATGCCCGACTCTTCGACGTTCAGCGTCTTGGTCAGGTTGATCGTGCCCTCAACGCGACCGAGCACGGTGAGGTCCTCATCGCCCTGCAAATTGCCGCTGATGAGGATGGACTCACCAACGATCGTGGACGTCACGTTCTCTGCCATTGTCGTGTCCTCTCAATCAAAAGAATGCGTGAGTGCGCGACGCTGCTCAGACGTCCATGTCGACGTTGCCCTTGAAGGACGCACCGTCGGCAATTAGGATGCGCGGGGCCTTGATGTCGCCGACCATGCGGCACTGGCTCTTGAGCTCGACCTTGTCCGAGGCGGTGATGTTGCCCGTCACCTGACCCGAGATGTCGACGTTCTGCGTCTCGATGTCGGCCTCGACCACGCCCGAGGCCTCGACGTAGAGGCTCTCGCGCAATTGGATCTTGCCCTTGACGGTGCCTTGGATGACCAAGTCTTCGTCGCCCGTGATCTCGCCGTCGATAACGATGGAACTGCCGATGACCGTATTCGCCATGATAGGGATTCTCCTCTTTGTCTAGATAGGTGTTGCCGAGTGGTTGCGGGTGCTCGGGACGGACGCCGCCCTAAATATCTTTCGGGAGCGGGACGTCCATCTCGATGTTGCCACGAAAGCGCGCGCCGTCTTCGATGACCACGCGCGGCGCGTGGATGTCGCCCTTGATCGTCGCGGTGCTCGAGATTGAGACGCGCTCGGAGGCCTCGATGTTGCCGCTCATCTTGCCGTTGACCGTGAGCTCGTGCGTCTCGATGTCAGCGACTACCGTGCCGCTGTCTTCGACCGTCAGGTGGTCTTGCAGCGAGATGTGGCCCTCGACGCGGCCCTCAATGATGAGGTCACCCGACCCCGACATATTGCCGCGAATCTGGATGCCCTTGCCGATAATGCATGCGGTTTCCGCCATCGAACCCTCCGAAGTGCAGCGCTGCCTTGAGGCGCCGGACGGTAGCCAACATCAGTTCGGCTGTCAAATCGAATGACGCATCGATCGCCATCTTTGTTGGCGCAGCAGCGACAGACGCCGTCACGCTCGGCTACTGACTTTTGCGTGGCCGCGGTGTATGCGAAGGGCGACGCGTCGGTGCGCGCCGCAAGCGCGGCTTGCCGCGCGCTGTTTGTAGGAGACGCGACATGGTGCGTGAGCTGCCCGTTGGCGTGACCAAGATGCGCGGCGCTGCCAAGCGGCGACGGGGAGTCGAGCCCGAGGCCGGCGCGGCGAGCGCGGCGTCGCTCGCTGCGGCTGCCCACCAGGCTGACGACGAGTCCGCCACGGGTGGCGTCAGCGCGAGCGCCGCGGCGCCCCGTGAGCGCCAGGAGCGCGCTCGCCACGAGCGCGAGGCTCGTTTCGAGGCGGCGCGCGAGGCCGCGCCCCACCTGCGTGGCGCCGAGCTCTCGGCCCGCGCGCGGCTCGAGCAGCTCTTCGACGGCGGCACCTTCGTCGAGATCGACGCGCACATCCAGCACCGCTCGCGTCACTTCGGCATGGCCGACAAGCCGTATCCGGGCGACGGCGTCATCACGGGCTTTGGCGAGATCGACGGGCGCACGGTCTACGCCTTTGCGCAGGATCGCGCCGTGCTCGGTGGATCGCTCGGCGAGGCGCACGCGCAAAAGATCGTCAAGGTGATGGACATGGCTGGCCGCGGTGGCTGCCCGCTCGTGTGCATCAACGACTCGGGCGGAGCGCGCATCCAAGAGGGCATCGAGGGGCTCGCGGGTTACGGCGAGGTCTTTCGGCGCAACGTGCGCTTCTCGGGCGTCATCCCGCAGATCTCGCTCATCATGGGGCCGTGCGCGGGCGGCGCCGTCTATTCGCCGGCGCTCACCGACTTCGTGGTCATGGTCGCCGAGAAGTCGTACATGTTCGTCACCGGCCCGAAGGTCGTGCGCGCGGTGACGACCGAGGACGTGACCGCCGAGGATCTCGGCGGCGGTCGCGTGCACGCCGAGAAGAGCGGCGTGGCCCATTTTCTCGCCCACAACGAGTTCGAGGCGCTCGAGCTGACGCGCCAGATCTTGGGCTATCTGCCGGCCAACAACTGCGAGTCGCCGCACTTCGTCGCCAACGATGATCCGCCCTCGCGCCGCATCCCCGAGCTCGCGCGCCTCGTGCCCGAGCAGAGCAATCGGCCCTACGACGTCGCCGACATCATCAACCTCGTCGTCGACGAGGGCACCTTCCTCGAGGTGCGCGCGCTCTTCGCGCCGAACGTGCGTGTCGGCTTCGCGCGCCTCGGCGGCTACTCGGTCGGCATCGTCGCCAACAATCCCGCCGTGCTCGCCGGCGTGCTCGACATCAATGCCTCGCGCAAGGCGGCGCGCTTCGTGCGCACCTGTGACGCGTTCGGCGTGCCCATCATCACGCTCGTCGATGTGCCGGGCTTCTTGCCCGGCCGTGAGCAAGAGCACGCCGGCATCATCGACCACGGCGCCAAGCTCGCGTTTGCCTACTGTGAAGCGACGGTGCCCAAGCTCTCGGTCATCTTGCGCAAGGCGTATGGCGGGGCCTACATCGTGCTCGCGAGCAAGACGGTCGGTGGTGACATCAACTTCGCCTGGCCGCGCGCCGAGATCGCGGTCATGGGCGCCTCGGGCGCGGTCGAGATCCTGTACGCCAAGGAGCTCAAAGACCACGCCGATCCGGTCGCTCGCATGGCCGAGCTCGCCGCCGACTACAATGCCCGCTTCGCCACGCCCGCCATCGCCGAAGCGCGCGGCTTCATCGACGCGGTCATCGATCCGGCCGAGACACGCTACGCCTTGTATCGCGCGCTGCGCGCCGTCGCCGGCAAGCGCGAAGAGATGCCGGCCAAGAAGCACGGCAATATTTCTCTCTAGCCGCTCGTTTGGGCGACTTGACCTCTATGGGTCGCCAAGCTCGATCGCCCGCAGCACGCGCGCCGACTCTTCGGGCAGCGCCGTATTGATGAACATCCCGGTGCCAAGCTCGAAGCCGGCGAGACGCGCGCCGCGCACGATGAGCGACATATACCAGTGAAAGTACTTCACCTCGGCCTCGGGCGGCGACAGCGAGCGGATGACGAAGTTGTAGTGGGGCGCGCCGAGCGCACCGCTCAGGCGTGCGAGCGTGCGTTTGAGCAGACGCGCGAGGGCCGCCGTGTCGGCGTCGTCGATGACGCCGAAGTAGGCGCGATGGCGCTTTGGGAAGATCCACAGATGATAGGGTGAGAGCGCCGCGTAGGGCACGAAGGCGACGAAGCTCTCATTCTCCTCGACGATGCGCAGCCGTGCCTCGAGCTCTTGGCGCAGGACGTAGCAGAACATGCACTCGCCGTAGTCGCTGTAGCGGCGCAGTGCGACTTCGAGTCGGTGGCGCACCTGCCCAGGCATCACGGGCGTGCCGACGATCTGCGAGTGCGGGTGATCGAGCGACGAGCCGGCGGTGGCGCCGTGATTCTTGAACACGATCACGTGCTCGATGTGCGGGTCGGTGTAAAAGGCCGCCATGCGCTCGCGATAGAGGCGCAAGAGCGCGGTCAGGTGGCACTCGGGCAAGTCACCGAGCCGTGCGTCGTGGGCGCGCGCCTCGATCACCACTTCGTGCTGGCCAACGCCGGTGAGGCTGCGCGTGTAGCCGCTGCCGAGCCGCTCGGGCGGGCCCGAGGGTGAGAGCGCCGGAAAGCGATTGAGCACAGCACGCAGCGCCCAGGCGCCGTTCTCGCTGTAGCGTGCTGTCTCGGTCTCGGTGTCGTGCTCGTTGCCCGGACAAAACGGGCAGCCCGCGACGAAGGGCGCGACACTCGGCGCAGCCTCGGCGCCGCGCGCGTGGGCGATGTGGCTGCGCTCGGGCGCCACGACCACCCAGTCAGCGGTGACGATGTTGTAGCGCAGCTCGGGCATCAGCCGCCGCCTTGAAAGCGCGTGCGCACGCGGTGACGTACGATCTCGAGCGCGTCGGCCTCGCTTTGCTTGACGTCGGCCGTGAAGCGCAGCACCAGGGTTTGGTCGAGCAACTCCGACAGGGGCAGGGTGTCGCGCAAGCGCTTCTTGTCTTGCCACAGCTCGAGCTGCTCGAGGGTGAGCTCGAGCGCGTGGCGGGCAAAGACGTCGTCAAAGACGCGACGCTTGAGGTCAACGAGCCGCATCGACTCGACCTGCATCGGCAAGAGCTGCAGGGCGACGCTGCCGCGGCCGATGTGAAAGGACCACTCGCTGATGATCTCGAGGTCGAGGAAGGCGTCGTTGAGCACCGCTTGCACGTCCTTGCCGATCGGCATCCAGTAGCTGCGCAGCGCGTGGCCGCAGCTCGGGCAGACGATGGCGCGCAGGTCGTCGAGCCCACGCGTGCGAAAGAGCGGCACGGTGAAGACGTGCTCGTGGCAGCTCGTGCACTCCTCGTGCTCGCCCAAGCGCACGAGCACGCGCTTGAGCTCGCTGCGCACGAGCGGCGATTTTTGCAGCACGAGCACGGCGTCGCGCACCGTGTCGCTCTGAAACCGCAGGCCCATGTGCGCGACCTTCTCGCTCGCGCGCCGCACGCCAAACTCGACGAGCGTGTCGGCCGCGATGAGCGCTTGCTCGAGCGAGAGTGGCGCCTCGTCCTTGCGGGCGAGATCGTCAAAGCGCAGCACGAGGTCGTCGTAGCGCGCGAGGCCCGGCAGCGGAAAGGGCGACAGCTCGGCGATGTGGGTGAAGAGCAAGAGGCGCAAGACGCCAGGTCGAGTGGCCATCTGCTCTTCGAGCGCGAGCGAGAGGCGGTGCGCCTCGGGGCTCACGTGCAGGTCGCGCAATTCCTCGAGTCCGAGCCGTACGAGGCGCTTGTCGGCGAGCGGGTCGAAGCCGCGCTCGAGCGCTTGCGCCTGCTTGCTGCGTGTGGCCACCGCCTTCTCGGCAGCGTGGCGTCGGTTGAACTCGCTCACCGCGGACTCCAACATGTGGGCTGCCGTTGCCACGAGAGAGTACGACTTCTCGACCCTCTGTTGCAGCTCCTTTTTGATCTCGACGATGAGGTCGCGTTCGGCGGCCTCGGCCTGCTGTACGTTGCGCCACAGCTCGCAGCTCGGACTCTGCTCGATGGCGTCGCGCTCGTCCTTCAAGTTCGAGAGCACCATGCGAAACCAGGCCAGGCGTTGCTCGAGCAAGGCGAGCTGCTCGTCGATCCCGAGCTCGGCCCCTTCGACCTCGCCCCCTTTGGCCTGCTCGGCCATCGCCTCGAGGCGTCCGAGGTCCCCAGCGTGGTACAGCTCGTTGATGCGCGCCATCAGATCCGAGAAGCGCAGGCGCTCGTCCTCGGTGCGCGCGAGGTCGGGGTGAAAGCGTCGGGCGAGGGCGCGATACGACGACTTCAAGCGCTCGTCGCTCGTCTTGACCGCTCCTTTCGCCTCCTCGTGGGTCTCGCTCTTCTCGCTCTCGAGCCGCTGGCGCTGCGCTTGGGCCTCGAGCTCGCGCGCGCGGCGCGCCTCGATCTTCTCGGCCTTGATGACAATCGGCTGCCGGGTCTCCTCGCGCAACAGCTCCGTCCAGCGCTCGAAGTGGTGCACCCACTGCTCGGTGCGGCGCAGCTGCTCGTGCTCGGCTTGCAGGCGAGCGTGGTAGGTCGCTTCGAACGTCGCGAGCTCGTCGCGACGCGTCTCGATCTCGAGATCGATCTCGGCGATGTCGTCGCGCAGCGCGTTGAGCGCTTGCTGCAGCTCGCGCAAGTGCACGCGCTCGGGAATGTCGGCCAGCACGAGGGCCACCGGCTGCGTCGTCGCCCTCGTCTGTGCTTTGGGCCCGGGCGGCGATGGTGGCTGCGACTGCGGCTTGGGCTTAGCCTGCGGCTCGGACGGGGACTGGGACTGGGACTGGGACTGGTTCTGCGGCTGCGACTTGGGCTTCGGCTTGCGCCTCGATTTTGACTTCGACTTGGACTTGGGCCTGCGCATCGCCGCGTCAATCTAGCGCAGGCACAAGGGGCCGTCGACAGGCCGAGTCACACAGGCCGAATCACTGTGCGCGCGTATTGTCTTTGATGAAATCGAGGAGACGCCGGTACATACGCTCGCGCGCCGCTTCGTCGTAGAAGCCGTGCGCCTCGTTTGGCTCGACGAGCCATTCCACCGGGCGGCCGCGCTCGCTGAGGGCTTGGCGTAGCCGCTCGGCATGCTCGATGGGCGTGCGTTCGTCCTTGCTGCCGTGAATCAGCAAGACGCGCGCCTGCAACTTGTCGGCGTTGTGAACCGGCGAGGCGCGCTCGAGCTCGGCGGGGTCGTCGCCGACGGCGGTGCGGACGTAACCCTGGCCGAGGGGGGTGTTTTGGATGTCGCCGAGCTCGGGCATGAGCGTGAGGTCGTAGACGCCGGCATAGCCCACCGCGCAGCGAAACAGGTCGGGGGCCAAAATGGCGCTCTGCATGGCCGCGTAGGCGCCGAAGCTGCCACCGTAGCTGCACACCCGCTTGCCATCGGCGAGGCCCTTGCCGACCACGAACCGCGTGGCGTCGACGATGTCCTGCACGACGCGGTCACCCCACTTGTGAAAGCCAGCCCTGGTGAAGTTGCGCCCATAGCCGCTCGAGCCGCGGTAGTTTACCTGCAAGACCGCGAAGCCTTCACTCGCGAGCAGCTGCACCTCGCTATTGAACGCCCAGTGGTCGCGCACTCCGTGCGGGCCGCCATGCGGCAGGACGACGAGTGGGGGCGCGGCCGCGGCGCGCGTGCGCGGCCGCGTCAGATAGCCGTGAATCGTCACGCCGTCGCTGGCCTTGAAGTGAAAGGCGGCCACCTCGGCCATCTCGTCAGGGCGAATCCACGGGATCCTGTCGATGATCGGCTGGACCGTCATCTTCTCGACGTCGGCGAGCATGTAGGTCCCGGGGTCGCGGTCGCTCGCGACCAGCACCACGGCCTGCTTGGCGTCCGCGGTGGCGTTGACGAAGCGGACGTGTCTGTCGGGGAAGGCCGCACCGAGGCCTTTGAGCAAGCGCGCGTACGGATGCTCGGGCTGCACGAAATCGTAAAGCGGCAGGTCGGGCTCGTACTCGACCGCCACGATCTGGTTGGTCCTGTCGTCGACGAGGTACGAGCTCGGCTCGACGGTGTCGTTTTGGCTGAGGAGCGAGCGAGCGCCGCTGTCGATGTTTACGGCGTACAGCCCAAAGCGGTGTTCCACCGAATCGAGCACGTGGACCGCTCGATCGTGCGCCGAGAAGAGCACGGGTACGCTGTCGCTCGTGAAACCCTCGTGCGTAGCGAGCTCGCTCCACTTGCCGTCGGTCGGCGCGCGCGCCGAAGCGAGTAGGTTGAGCGCGGCGTCGCGACCGAGCGCCAGTCGCACCTCACCGAGCTCGTCGGTGAGCAGCGTGGCGCGTGGAAACGGGCTGCGCGTGACCTTGCTGCTCACGCCGTTGTTGATGTCGAGCGTGTAGACCCAAGAGTACTTGTCGCCCGCGTCATCCCACGGTGTTGCTTCGATGAGGGCCGTCTTCTCGTCGAGCGAGGGATACAGCACGTGGCCCCAGGCCCGCTCGGGCGCCGCCTTCTTGAAGTGCGTGCCCGTCCCGCCATCTCCCGCTTGATAGCCGAAGATGACCCGACCGTTGCGCGCCGAGGCGTTCACCGCGTACAGCTCGCCGTAGCTCACTGGCGGCGCCAGGTAGCCGAGCGGGTACACGAGCTCGGCGATGACGCGCTCGTCGTTGGCCCAGAAGAACCGGCCCACCATGCCGCCCGAGCCAGGATCGACGCGCGAGATGATTTGCCGCGCCGCGAGGTCGATAAAGGCGAGCCTCGTCTTGCCTTGCTCGAGCTCGAGCACCGCGAGGAACGTTCCCTTAGGCGAAATCTTGGCGTCGACGTACTTCGCGTGCTTGGTGAACACGGCGATGCCCGTCGGGGCTTCGTGGCTCGCGAGGGACGGTGAGGCTGCGTGACGACAGGCGGACACGAGCGTCAGGCTCGCGGCGCCACCTGACAGGCAGAGCACAGTGGCGAGAGTGAGTCGGCTAGAAGGTGGCACTGGCGTCCTCGGCATCAATAGGGGGCAGCGGCGCGTGCAGTCGCTGCCGACGCTACCAGACCCCAGGCATGAGCCGAAAGCGCGTCGTGCGCTGATAGTCACGGTAGCCGTCGAGCTCATTCGCCAGCGCGGAATCCTCCAAACGTGTCCTCGCGACCAGCAGGGCGACAGAGAGCAAAGCGGGCACCGCGCTCCATGCTGACATGAAGAGCAGCGGCAAACCAATCGTACCAATGATCATCCCCGCATTTCCCGGGTGCCGAACGATCCGATACGGCCCCGAGGTGCACACCGTGTGGCCTCTATCACTTTGGATTCGAACCACCGTACTGAAGAAGCGGTTTTCCTTGAGGGCGAGCAGGAAGACCCCCATTCCGCTGAGACTCAGCAGCACACCGGTCACCGACCAGGGCCACGTCAAGCGCGGCCGAAGAAGGTAGCGCCCAGCGTCGAGTCCGGCGATGACCAGCAAGGCGAGTGTCAGCAGCAGACCGAGGCCGAGCAGCTTCTTGTCCCAACTCTTCGCGCCCGGCCCGGGCTTGGCGCGCTCCGCTGCGAGTTCGGGTTTCTGGCGCAGGATGAGTCGCGTCAGCGTCATCATCACGACGCCGATGGCCAGGTACGCCCAAGCCGGCCAGTAGGTCAGGCGCCCGGCGCTGAGAAGGAGGATGGCCAAGAAGACGAGATTGCTCACGAGGCCGGCCATAGGCAAAACTAGCAACCCCCGGCCGTCATGGTCAACGCAACCGTCGGCCTCGCCGTCGAGATTTCAGCCCCGTTTCAGCCGCGATGGGCCGGCGATCTATGGCACGCATCAATGGGTCAAGGGGCCAGACACCGAAGCCTAGACCATACGCACGGGGCCGGGGTACTGCGCGACCCGGGGGATCGGAGGTGAGCAACGTGATACCCTCCAGCGTCGCTCGAGTGACGAGGATACGGTCTAAGGGATCCTTTGAGCTCCTTCGCCTCGGCGGACAGACGCTCAGGCGTAGCGGCTGCCCACAGAAGCAAGTGCGTGTCGAGCAGCAGCTTCATTCGTCGTCACCAAAAAGCCGGTCAATCTCGTGGCGGTCAATTTGATCGAAATCATCGGGCACGACGATTTGGCCTGCCATAAAACCGAGGCGCTTCATTTGGCCCGCCTCAGGTGCATTCAAGGGGACGACCTTGACGAGCGGGCGGCCTGCCTTGGCGATGATGAACGGCTCTCCCTTGCGCGCCTGGTCGAGCAGACGGGAAAGATGCGTCTTGGCTTCATGAATATTGACCATGCGCATCGCCTGTCTCCGTCGATTTGGGCCTGAGGTACGCGACGTAGTTCCTGTGACTTGGTCTAGTGCACGGCTGCCGTCCCGTTAACCGCTGCGAGCCACCACGCGCCGCTCACCGCTCCCGTACGGGTCCACGGCCCGGGCCGGGGCGCTCGAATTCGCGCTGGCGGTCATTGGCGGGCTTGCGTGGCTTAGGTGGCGGAAGCTCGCGCGCGGTCGCTCGGACGAGGTCGCAGAGCCACTCGTCGTTCTCCCATCGGTCGGCGGTGATCATGAAGTGGGGCTTGGCGCCCGGGTAAGGTGCGCCCTCGACCACGGCGTCAACTATGGCTCTGTCAGCGTCGGTCGGCTTGAGATAGAGCTGGTCGTCGCAGACCAGGCCGACGGGCTTGCACGCCATGCTCGCGTCGATGCAGCGCGAGCGCGCGACCGAACCGTCGTCACGTCGTCGCTGACGGTTGATTGGCTCGCTGTGCCTGCGGTGTCGCTGCCGTGCTGCCGCGGTGCCCTGCGGTGACGGGCGGGTGCGTGCGGGCCACGGATTCGGGTGGTCGAGCAATGCACTTTCGTCACCGCGCCGGGTCGAGCGCGGCGGTCGTCGTTGCGACGATGCTCACCGACGCTGATGCGACGGCGTCTTACATCGCCTCGACCGAGATCTGATACGAGGTGCTCGGGTACAGGAGCGTGAGGTCGGCGTGTACCTCGTTGACGCCTACGAGCGTGACGATCGGCGTCTCATTGGTGCAACTCGGGCATTGGCGCGCGTAGGTAACCCGGAAACCCGTCTCGGCGCAGGCCTCGCCTGTGGTCTCGGCAACGCAGCCGTCGCCGGTCGGGCATTGCTCGGGACTCGAGCAGACTTGGCGACAAAGGCCGTCAATGCAAACGGCGCCCTTCACGCAGAAAGTGCAGGCCTGGCGGGCGCGTGGCTAGGTGCCATAGCAGGTCACCGGGCCCGTGCCTGACCAGCATTGGTGGAGCAGGCAGTCCGTCGGCGGGGCGTAGGTGGAATTGCAGGCTGAGCAAAACGAACTCGGGCTTGGGCTGCATTCGCTCGACCCGTTGCACTTCCACCAGCAGGTGCGTGGGCTCTCGCAGCCGCCATCGGAGTCACAGAACGCACCGTCGAGGCCGTCCTGACACGTGTTGTAGTGCGTGCCGCAGGCCGTCGCGGAGGTGCAGCAGTGTCGGCTCGCGCAGTCGTCGTCAGTGGCGCAACTGTATAGATTGCTGCGCGTGCAGGCGCCGCTACCGTTGCAGTTGGCGCCGTACCCAGCGCCAATCGAACAATAGGCGTTCCAGTCCTCGTTCCAGGGGACATTGACGCAGCTCGTACCGGCTGTGGCGACCCCCGTGCAATTGATGCACGTCACGGCGGGTGCGGCGCACCGCTTGACCGAGGCGCTGCTGTAGTAGCAGCCCTGCGTGCCCTCGCAATTGGTCGTGTTGAGAGTGCAGTCGTCGCCGGTCTGGTAGTGGCACCCGCCGATCTCGTTGCAGGTGCCGGCGCAATAGTTGTTCCAGTCTTCGTTAGGCTTGACGGCGGCGCAGCTCGTAAAGGTGGCGGTGTTGAGCGGATCGCAGGCGACGCAGTGCAAGCTCGCGCAGTTGCGCGTGGCGCAGTTGTTCGAGGAGCACTCGCAATACCCTTCCTGGCACTTACTGCCGTCCGCGTCTGCCGTACACACCTGTCCGGTCTTGCGCTTGCAGACGCTGCTGACGCAGGTCATCGTCGCTGGAGTCTGCGCACAGTCGACATCACCATCAGCGTCGTCGCAGGCGTCACCCACGGCGCCGCGGCTCGTACACACGCCGCCGCGACAGACATTGGCGCCGGTACACTGCGGGTTCGCGTTGCAGCTCGTCAGGCATGCGGTGCCGCTGCAGACATAGGCGCCGCAGCTCAAGGATCCGGTGGCCGGAGTGGCGGCGCCCCACGTACATGCAGCGCCGCAGACTTCGTTGTCCCAGGTCTGCGTGTCGATGCTACAGCCATAGTTCACCACGCGGGTATCGCTCACCGCGCAGCCGCCCGCCGAACAGACGCCGTAGCTGCCCCAGGTGCAGTCAGCCGCGCAAGTGCGTGTCTGCGTACCCGTGACGCAGCATGCCTGCGACTGCGGCGTGTCCGGCAGACAGGCGCCCAAGTCAGAGCATGTCCCCCAGGCACCCCAGGTGCCGCTGGTCAGGCAACTGCGGGCTTGCGTACCCGTCGAGCAGCACGACCGGCTCTCGTCCGCGGCCGTGCCAAAGACACATCGGTCGCAGACCCCAGCGCTGCATGAGCCGTCCTTGGTGGTCGGATAGGCATCCGAGAAGCAGGGCGTGGCGTCAGCGGCTAGGTCATAGGCGCAATGCGCCGGGGCCGGAATAGGCACGCAGTGCCCGTTGCTCTGGCAGCCACCGTTGGTCGCGGCGCAGGTGATGCCATCGCAGGCGTCGATGCATTCTTGAACGCAGTTGCCGGCCGTCGTCGCCGTGCGCGTCGCGGCGTAGCTGCACTCGCCGCTCTCCTCGCTGCAGGCGCCGATCTGGGCATGGGTGACGCACGTGGAGTTGGCGTCCTCGCATGTCGTGACGGGCGGCGTGGTGCACGCCTTGGCAACCCCGAGGCACTCGCCGGCTGCATTGCAGGTGGCCGTGCCCTCGACGCACAGCTTGGCGCACGCTGTGCCGACCGGCTTGCTGCCAAAGTGGCAGCGTCCAGCCACGCACGACGCCGCGCTCGGGTCATCGCAGGCCGAGGCCGGGCTGCAGTCGCTCGCCGCGTGACAGACGGCGTTGGCCACTGGTGTGCAGGCTCCTTTGACGCAGGCCTGGTCCGCGGGGCAGGCCGTGTCGATCACACAAAGCCGCATACATTCGCTAGCGGCGAGATCACAGACCCAGCCCGCCTCGCAGTCGCTCGTGGTGCGGCACGAGCGGGCCTGACCGCCCGGGCTCTTGCTGCCGGAACAACCCCCGAGCGTCAGCGCGATCGCCAGGGTTGCGAGTCGTACGCAAAAAGGAATGTTCCTTGGGCTGACGACGATCTCGCGTCCCATGGCACCCTCCAGAGAACTCTAGCGTTGACCCAGAGCGTGCCACACGCGAACGAAGAAGCCTAGGTAGGTCGAATCGGTTGTGGCTAGGGAACAACGGCGAGCGGGTCCTGCATCAGGACGGCGCCATAGGCTTGCGCTTGCTTTGATTTACCTAGGCATGCAACGTGCAGAACAACGATGATGTTGAGAGCTTGGGCTCCGTGTGGGGAAGGATCACGATGGCCTAGCGCATTGCGGGCGCCATCGACAAGGCCGTCGAGCCGTGACGTGGAAGGGAGAACTGGCATGCGCGCAGTCTGGATGATCGTGTCTGGGCTGACTCTCATTGGGGCCGTAGTCGGGGGTGCGGGAGTTTCGCGCGCCGCAGAGCGGCGCTCGAAGTTGCCGACTTCCAACTACCGCGGAGAGTGGCGCGCGTTGATAGGCGCTTCGTTGCCGGTGTCGATCGTGTTCCTCCGGAAGACGATTGAGGTGACGATCGACGGCGAGGAGTTCGCGATGACCGGAGGTAGACTCAGCCTGAACAGCTTTGAGCACCTGTTTCAGTTCAGAAGTGTCGAGATGAACGGCAACTACGGAGGGGAGAGCTACACCGAGCTCAGCTTGATCGCGGGCGTGCTCGATTCGCGCGACGTCCTCTCGGGCTTCTACGCCGAGGTCGACAACGACTCGGAGGGTGAGATCAAGCGCGGGTTCACGGCCCCGGTCGCGCTCTACAGGGTCTCCGAGGAGTCGCCGCGGAAGAAGAGCCCGGACCCGAAATAGGTGGGTGCCTCCTCGGAATGCGATGAGGAAGAACGCACTGGTGGATTGCGATCCCTAGGCCACTGCTCAGAAGCCGGCGCGCACAACCCATCCTAGCGCGCGGGCACCGGCAGCATCGACGACGGTGGTTATGCCCGCCTGCAGGTCGATCGACACCTTTGGGGGGGTCGCATAGCGCCCAGGGTCGTCGCCAGAAGCATAGAGCACCGCGGCCGCGGCGGCAGCGAGGGCCCCCGAGAGGGCGCAACCGAGCGTGATGCCGTCGAGCCGTCCGATGGCCGAACGACGGCCGTCGAGCGCGTCCTGCTCGGACTGCGTGCGAGCGGTCTTGGCGGCGTAGGCGTCGATGTCTTGCTGAAGTGCCCGCCCGCGACTGCGGGCGACGAGCAGGCTCGTCGCGCCGGCCCCGAGGGCCGCCACCGAGACCGCGACGCCCGACCAGGCAAGAGAGCGCACGAGGCGCGCCCGCTTCTCGTAAGCCGTACGAAAGTCGCTCGAAGGAATGAGCGCGACATCGACCCGCGTCTCTTCGCTCTCGCGCACCTCGACATCGCGCGTCCAGCGGATGAAGCCCTCGCGCTCGACCGCCACGGCATGCAGCCCACCCGCGAGGCTCATGGGCGGCAGAGGGCTCGTGCCGACCGCCGCGCCGTCGATGCGAATGGTGGCGCCCTCCTCGGAAACCGACGCCACGAATGTCCCCTGGTGCTCGGCCATCACGTCGCGCACCAGGAGCTTCGTGGCGGTGCGCACTTCCTCGAGCAGACCGAGCGGTCCGCCGCGGTACTCCCGGGCGCTGCGCGCCTCGACGCGAGCGCTGCGCGGGTTGAGCAGCTGCAGCTGCAGGACGTAGGTCCCCTCGGCGAGGATGAGGCTGCCAGCGACGAGGTAGTCGACCCCGAGCGCGGCGCCAATCTCCGCGAGGCAGGTCACGTCGTTGCAGCCGAGTCGGTCCTTGGTCGCCTCGAAGGTGACGAGCCGCGCAATGTCGGCGTTGCTCATGGCCTCGAAGGGGCCGAGCGCGACGAGCGCTTGCGGGATCGTATCGTTGATCGAGGCGATGGTGTCGGCAGAGATGCCTTGACCGGCCTTGAGCTCGGTGACCGCGACCTTCATCTTCGCGCGGCTCGCCGCGGTGGCGGCGTGCGTGGTGAGGAGAAGAGCGCTGCTGATAGCGAAAGTCGCGAAGGATGTGGATCGGCTATGCAAGGCGTCCTCCCAAAGCTCAAGGCACGGTAACCGTGACGCTGCCACCGGCGCGGTAGGCAGGCGTTCGAATCGGAGTGCACGGCGAGCCCGCGCACACCGGGTGAGCCAGAGCGCAGGCGCCATCGGCGCCGCAGGTATCTCCCGTCGGCGCAAAGCCGAGCTCGCCGGTTGCGTTGTGGCCAAAGCACGTCACCCCGCCGCGGCTCAGGGCGCACGAATGGGTGTAGCCGGTGCCGACGGCGATGGCGTTGGCAAGGGGCGCGCAGCCTGGACTATCTGGGGCACAGACCGCGGACGGATTTAGCCTGTTGGTCGTCGGCGTCGAGCCGAGCTGGAGATCGGCGCCTGCGCCGCTGCACGCCACTTCGCCCGAGTCGAGCAGCGCGCAGGTGTGTGCGGCGCCGAGCGCCACGCTAGCCACGCCCGAGAGTACAGCCCCGCCGACGCAGCCGCTGCCGGCCCCCGCGGCGCAGACGTCCACGGGGTTGAGTCGTCGACCACTCGCGTCGCCGGTAGTTCCGTCCCCGAGTTGGCCGGAGCTTGCTGCGCCCCAGCATTTCACTGTCCCGGTGGCGAGCAGCGCGCAGCTGTGGTTCTGGCCCAAGGCGACGGCGTTGGCGCCCGAGAGCGTCGTACCGCCGGCGCCTATACAACCTGGGCCGGCGCCGACGGCGCACACTTCGGCGGGGTTGGTGCGCGTGGTCGTCGTACCGTCGCCGAGCTTGCCGAGTGCGCCGCTGCCCCAACACTTCACCGTGCCATTGGAGAGCACGACGCAGTTGGCGTCATTGGCCGAGGCCAGTGCCACGGCGCCGGTGAGCTTAGCGCCGCCGCTGCACGTGCTGCCGCTGCCGCTCGCGCACACCGGCGCTGGCGTCCCTCGACACGGAGTGTAGGCGCCGCAGGCGGAGCCCGAGCTCGTACCGTCGCCGAGCTGTGCTGAGCTGTTGACGCCCCAGCACCACACCTCACCGCTCTGCAGCAGCGCGCAGGTGTGCATGTTGCCGGCCGCCACCGCGACTGCCCCGCTGAGCAGGCTGCCGGCGCCGCAGGTAACGCCGCTGCCGGACACGCAGACCGGCAGCGGCACGACTTGGGGGGCACCGCAGGAATTGGCGATCCAGCCGCCCATGCAGGAGCCCCAACACATCACGTTGCCGCTCGTCAGCAGCGCGCAGGTGTGGTCGCTGCCGGCTGCCACTGCGGCGACGTTGGTGAGGGGGGAGCACGTCCCTGCGGAGCCCGAGGCGCAGACCAGGCTCGGCGCGGCATGCGACCCCGTGGTTCCATCACCGAGTTGCCCTTGAGTGTTGTCGCCCCACGTCAGAATTGTGCCCGCTGCGGTCACGACCGCCGTGTGCTTGTAGCCGAGAGCGATCGAGCCGCGACGACCGCCAAGGCTGCCGCAGCCGGTGACGGCTGACACCATCGAGTCGAAGAACACCTGACGTCCGACCATCATGTCGAGACCGGCCGAAGCTGATGGCCGGATCTGAGCGGTGCGCAGCACGGCGTTGGTGGCGAACTCGAGCGCCCAGGTCGCGTTGAGGGTGGTGGCCCCGCCCAAGCTGTCTTGAAGGGTCCACGAGCTCGCGAAGGTGGCCGGAGCGAGAGTAGGATCAATGACGGCACTTAGGCCTGTGCTCGATGCGTTCACCGAGGCAGGCGGCGCCACGGTGGCGACGGTGGCGCTCGCCACGGCCAAAGTGGCGCCGTGCGCCGTGTCAAGCAACGCTGCCCCGGGCGCGCTGAGCGTGCACGAGCCGTCGATGCTCGGCGTCCCGGACCACGAGAGCTTCGGACGAAACGAGGTCGCACCGCTCGCCGTCGCGGCCGCGTCGCCGCCCGCTGCGAGCGCAGTGACGCGATACTCGTAGGTCGTCTCTTCGGCGAGAGCGCTCTCGACGAGCGTCGTCGCGTTGGCCGCAAGTGTGGCAACCAGTTGGTACGAGCCGCCGACCAATCGCCGCTCGACGCGATAGCCGGTCTCGAAGAGATTGCCGTCCTGCCAGCTCACGTGCAGTGAGTCTGGGGCGAGAGTGGCGACCGTCAGCTCCCAGGGCGGCATAGCTGCGCCCGCGGCCGTGAGCGCCACCGCGAGCGAGTCGCCGCCAGGGTTGACGACCGCGACGCGATACTCAGCGCTCACGCTCGTCGCGTTGTCGACCAGGCCCGCGCTTGGCGCCGCGATGACGGTCAGGGGTGTGAAGGACGACTCGCCGAGCGCTCGCCGCTCGACGCGGTAGCCGCTCGCGTGGGTGTTGCCGTCGAGCCACGCGAGCTCGACGGTGGTGGCAGAGCGAGCCAAAGCGGCGAGCGCCGTGAGCGGCGCCGGCCGCGTCCATTGGACGGCATGCGTCGGTAGCGACTGTCGCGCGGCGGCGTCGAGGGCGGAATTTTCGGCGAAGACATCGAAGCTGTATTGCGTGTCGGCTTGCAGCGGGCTTTCGATGAGCGAGGTAGCATCCTGCGGCAGCGTCGCGCTCACGAGGCCGGCCGCTGAGTTGCGCTCGACGCGGTAGCCGGTCTCGGTCGCGCAGTCGATCCATGAAAGGTGCAACTCGGTCGTCGAGACGGAGTCGATTTGCAGCTGCGCCACCGTGCACGGCGAAGTCCACGCGGTCACGTCGGCGGTCGCCTCGCGCGTGTAGGTGCCATAGTCGGTGTAGGCGACGACGCGGTAGACGAAGCCGTGGTCGAGGTCGAGTCCCGCATCGGTGAACGTAAGCGGCGCCGCCGAGACGCCGAGCGTGACGCTCGGCAGCGTCGCGACGATAGTGAACGCGCTCCCGTCGCCGCTCGCCCGCTCGACGCGATAGCCCGTCTCGAAGGCGTTGCCGTCGCTCCAGCTAAGAACGATGTCGGTGCCAGAGCTGCTCGTCGCGGCCACGAGGGCCGCGGCCGGCACGGGAGGGGCGACCAACTCGACAGTGTTGGACACCACCGTCTGACACGCGTCGCGCAGGCGCTCGGCCTGCACTCGGAACTGGCACTTGGTATTGGTCGCGAGGCAGGCCGCGCTCGGGTCGCTCGCCGCTCGGGCGTCGCCAGCGACGCGGGCGATTTCGGCGAAGCCGCCTTCGTTCACCTGGCGCTCGATGACGAATTCGAACTCCGCGGTGGCGCCGCTCTCCCACGTTAGCGACACAGGTAAAGCGACCACGCCGGCGAGGTTCGTAGCCGCCGCCGCCGGGTCGCAGACGAATTCGTTGGCGCGTGGCACCGCGCTGAGGTTGGTTAGGAACGGCTCGGAGCAGCCGAGAAGAGCGACCGGCAACGCGCAGCTCGCCGCCGCGACAAAGCGAAGAATCCCCATGGCTTACGACCCCCGCGGCACCCACGCCGACAGGCTGTCGAGATTGCTGGGCTCGGCCGAGCGTGTCAAGAGACGACCCGACTCGGCCGAAGGCAACCGAATTCTTAATTCCGGAGGTGGCCGTGCGCCAGTGGGTCATCACTGTGCCACCGCCGCTGCGCTACCTGCTCGCCGCAGTGACCAGTATCTTCGTGCATGCCGTCGTCGCGCATCTGCGTCGCGTGGCACGCCGCGAGCTCGTGCTTGCGAAAGGCGCGCCTATCGAGGCAGGGGCCATCTGTGTGCCGCAGCGCTTCACCTCGGCAGGAGCAGCGCACGGTCAAGCTCTTGCAGAGGCGCGCTCATAAGCAAATCTAGCAGTCCTCGGACGTCATAGCCAACGCCACGGTCGGCCTCGCGGCAGAGATCGCGGCCCGTTTCAGCCGCGATTGGCACCCTTTCGAGAGCAGGCACGCCTCGGCACGTCGCCGAAGTCGCGCTGCCCGGCCACCCGAACCGCGCCCCGCACGCAACCGCCCGGCGCCGCAGGTGCGGCAGCACAGCAGTAACAACGCAGACACAACCGACCGCTCATCCGCCGGCAACGACGCTACGGCTGCGCGAGCTACGGCTGCGCGATTGCTGGCTCGCGCCCGTGCTCACGTTCGATCGACGCCAGCATGGCGCGCAAGACGCGCGCGTCTTTGATGACCGCGATCTGCGGCATGCCCTGCTGGCCGCACCAACTACATTGCGTGACGTCGATTTCGAACACCTTCGCAAGCGCCTGGGCCAGAGGACAAACGATAGCGGCTGCCGGTGCCACGACCGATCCCTGACGGGCCAGCAGTGAGGGAAAATGACGGTCTGGCGTGCTGACGCAGCCACGCACGGGCGCCATGGGCGCACGAATCCGATAGCCCGGTGAGGGGCGCGTGACACGCAGAGA
>Ga0315268_10001347_pt1 | contig 28172 bp, 36 predicted proteins | sample C1_top_MG_FD_204535 | JGI IMG/M metagenome (GOLD analysis project Ga0315268, IMG submission 204535) | Sediment microbial communities from Yellowstone Lake, YNP, Wyoming, USA - C1_top | ecosystem: Environmental > Aquatic > Freshwater > Lake > Sediment | place: USA: Wyoming | collected 2017-08-01
CAGCTTTAGGCTTTAAGGCACCTGCTGAAGTAGCGGGCTTCAAGACTATTTTACCTGATAGGTGGTTATCAATATTTTCATTTTAAGTTAACAGTGTCCTTCTGAGGGCTTCTTTGAACTTTTTCGTAAGGGCAGGGACAATCTGAAAGATATCGCCGACAATACCGTAAGTGGCGACTTTAAATATAGGCGCATCCGGGTCTTTATTGATAGCCACGATAATTTTTGAGGACTGCATGCCTACCAAATGCTGTATCTGCCCGGATATGCCGCAAGCGAAATAAATCTTGGGAGCAACGGTTCTGCCGGTCTGGCCTACCTGGTGCGAGTAAGGTATCCAGCCCGAATCTACGGCCGCGCGGGAAGACCCGACTGCTCCGCCCAAAACCTGGGCTAATTCCCTTAACATTTGAAAGTTTTCCGGGCCGCCCAATGCGCGCCCGCCTGAAACAATGATATCCGCCTCTGCCAGATTCACCAGGTTTTCCACTTCTTCGATAACGTCCAAAAGTTTCGTGCGGGAGCTGAAGTCGTCAATAGGAAAGTTCTCTTTAATAATCTTCCCCTTCCTGTGCTTGTCAAAATCCGGATGGAGGAAAACCTTATGTCTTACCGTGGCCATCTGCGGGCGGTGATTGGGGGTAATAATCGTTGCCATAATGTTTCCGCCGAAAGCCGGACGGGTCTGTAAGAGCAGTTTTTGAGCCGGCTCAATGTCTAAACCCGTGCAATCAGCGGTGAGGCCGGCATCAATTTTGACCGCTACCCTTGACATCAATGACCTGCCGATAAAAGTTGCGCCGCTTAAGATTATTTCGGGTTTGTATTTCCGGATGAGTTTTACCAGCACATTGGTATATGGTTCGTCGAGAAAATTGGTTAATTGCGGTGAATCCACCAGGTATACGATATCGGCGCCGCCGGCAATTAATTCCTGTGCCCCTATTTCCACGTCGCTGCCTAAAAGGACCGCAGCCACAGAGGTATCCAGCTTATCCGCTAATTCCCTTGCCTTTCCGATTAACTCAAAAGACACAGGCTGGACTTTGCCTTTCTTCTGTTCGGCAAAAACCCAGATTCCTTTATAACTGCTCAAATCAGCCTTGGTAACTGCTCCGGCAGGTTTCTCTAAAAATATGGCTTTAAATTTGCAAGCGGGAACACATGCCCCGCAGAGATTGCATTTATGCAAATCAATTACTGCTTTTTTATTCACCATGGTAATGGCAGAAAACGGGCATGCCTTTACGCATAATGCGCAGCCGGTGCATTTCTCAAGTATAATTTGGATGCTCATACCGTTTATCGTTTTCGCGTTATCGCGTTCTCGCGTAAACGCGTTCAATGCGAGAACACGCAAACCCGCTAACTAATTTCTCCCTTTAATAGTTCTACTAATTTTGTGGATATTTCAGATACCTCACCCGCAAGCATCTCTCCGCCTTTTCTTGCCGGCGGGGTAAAAATTTTGACTACGTTTGTCGGAGAACCGGAAAGGCCGATATTCTCTGAATCGGCATCAATATCTTTGGCCGACCAATGCGTAAGCTTGGCTTGCTTTGCCCGTATCATCCCTTTCAAAGAAGGAATGCGCGGTGAGTTAATCTCTTTGACTACGGTAAATAAAACCGGCAGAGGTGTTTCTAAAACATCAAAACCTTCTTCGGTCATCCTTTCCACCCGCGCCAGGTTATCTTTTATTTCCTCGATTTTTTTTACATAGGTGACCTGGGGTATATCTAAATGAGTGGAAATGCCCGGCCCGACCTGGGCCGTATCACCGTCGGAAGCCTGCTTTCCGCAAAGTATAATGTCGAACCCGCCAATTTCTTTGGATAATTTTTTAATCGCGCAGGATAAAGTATAGCCGGTAGCCCAGGTATCGCTTCCGGCAAAAGCCCGGTCAGAAATCAAAACACCGTCATCTACGCCCATAGATATGGCTTCTCTCAAAGCTGCCTCTGCCTGCGGCGGCCCCATGGTAATGACCGTTGTTTTACCGCCAAACTTTTCCTTAAGGCGCAGCCCTTCCTCTATGGCGTACATATCAAAAGGGTTAATAATGGATTTTACTCCTTCGCGGATCAAGGTATTGGTTTCAGGATTAATCCTGACTTCGGTTGTCTCCGGGACCTGTTTTATACAAACGATTATGTTCATAAGTTTATTTGCTTAAAGCTGAATAAATGGCGGTTAATCTTTTGTATGGATTCTTCATCTATGTCCATAAATTCTACACCCATATCGTATCTTCTATTTCCCGGAGAGTCGCCAATGACAAATTCTTTTATCCAAGCTACTTTGCCTGTTACTTGCAAGGGAACGTTATCTTCGGGCAGGAATATCCTTAAATCCAGTATGTCTTGTTCTTGAAACTCCTCATAAGCGATAATACATACTCCGCCCTGGCTGATATTTTTAGTAACTAATAACCTTTCTCTCTCTGAGGCAGCGCGTTTGCTGACTAAAACATCAACCAGTAAGTTAAAACGCGGGAACTTTCTTCTTTCTACAGATGCCTCCATTCTAGCCTCCTGCGATATGCCCGGGATGAATACCAGGCATGGTCGAAAGTATCCGGGATGATTCAATATGCTAACCCTGGCTTCAGCCGGGGGGCTCCATTTACGAACGATTAACCAGATGCTTGTTGAGTTTACTCATCGTTTCATTATCGACGCCCACGAATTCAACTCCTACGTCGTATCTTTTTGCTCTTCCTCCCTCGCCGCCAATGGCTATTTCTTTCACCCAGGCTACCCTTGATGTCACTTTAACCGCTTCATCATCTCCAGGCAGGAATATCTTTAAATCCAGTATGTCCGACTCTTTTAATACATCATAAGCGACAATACAGGCCCCGCCCTGACTTATATTTTTAGTAATCAATAACCTTTCTTTCTCTGAAGCAGGGCGTTTGCTGACTAAAACATCAACCAGTAAGTTAAAACGGCTGAATCTCCTTCTCTCTTCGGGTTTCTCCATTTTTTTCTCCTCAAATTTTGCGAAACATCAATATAGAAGCAAAATTTGATCCTAAGCGGCAGATGCCGCGCAGGATATCTATTTTGCTAATTCCTTAATCAGCGATAGAGCGATAATACTGCGCTGGATCTGGTTCGTCCCTTCATAAATCTGGGTAATCTTGGCATCGCGCATATATTTTTCAATCGGATAATCTTTCATATAGCCGTATCCGCCGAATATCTGGAGTGCATCGGTGGTAACCTTCATCGCTACGTCCGAGGCAAAAAGTTTTGCCATTGCCGAATCCCTTCCCACATCTTTGGCGCCGGAATCTACCATTCTGGCTGATGCATAAACTAGAGCCCTGGCAGCTTCAATCTCGGTTGCCATATCCGCGAGCATCCACTGTATACCCTGAAAACTGGTAATGGATTTACCGAATTGCTGTCTCTGTTTTGCGTATTTCACCGCTAACTCAAGCGCTCCCTGGGCAATCCCTAAAGCCTGAGCCGCTACACCCGGCCGCGACATATCAAACGTCCTCATGGTCACAATAAATCCCATACCTTCTTTAGAAAGAAGATTTTCTGCAGGGACTTTGCACTCGTTAAAAACCAGCTCGCTGGTCACTGAAGCACGGATACCTAATTTATCCTCTTTCTTGCCAAAAGTAAAACCCTTGGTCCCTTTTTCCATAATAAATGCCGAGGCACCGCGCGCGCCTTTTGATTTATCGGTCATTGCTACTACGGTATAAACCTCTGCCTCACCGCCATTGGTAATAAAGTGTTTCGTGCCGTTTAAAACATAGTGGTTTCCTTCTTTTTTCGCTGTGGTCTTGAGGGAGCCGGCATCAGAACCTGCTTCCGGCTCAGTCAGGCCGAATGCGGCAAGTTTTACGCCTTTTGCCAAATCAGGCAGATACTTCTTCTTCTGCTCTTCATTGCCAAAGAGTATTATGGGAAATGTCCCCAGCGCCGAGGCAGCATAACATACGGCAATACCGCCGCAAGCCCGGGATAATTCTTCTGTGGCAAGACAAAGATTAAATACGCTTACCCCCATCCCGCCGTAATCTTGCGGAATAAATAGCCCAAACAGGTCCGATTCAGCTATAACCTTTAATACATCCCAGGGGAATTGTTCTGTCTGGTCGTATTTTGCCGCCACCGGCCGAACTTTCTCCTCGGCAATCTTATGCGACAACTCCCGGATCATTTTTTGTTCATCGGTAAGTAAATAATCCATTTTGTAACCTCCATCGTTTTAACAATGAATTTGTAAAATTCCAAACATTCTTAAATTTTGGTAATTGTAATTAACGGCCATCGCAACCTTAGCCGGACTACAGCTACTTCGCAATATTTTTCAAGAGGGCGATTTCGTCACAGTCGGGAAATTTTGGACATTTAATACATTCAGCCCAAATCTTGTGGGGCAGGTCAGAATGCTGGATTTTTCTGAAACTGAACTTCCTAAAGAAATCCGGCTTATAGGTCAGTACAAATATTTTCTTTGCTCCGAGTTGCCGGGCTTCGTTTATACAGGCCTTAACGAGCTTTCTACCTATGCCTCTTCGCTGATAATCCCTGTTGACCGCCACCGACTTTATTTCCACCAAATTGTCCCAGGAAATATGGACCGCTGCACAACCCAAAATTTTTTTGTTGCGCTCAAAAACCCAGAAATCCCTTATATCCTCATATAATTCGCTTAAAGAACGCGCCAGCATCAAATCCTGCCTGGCAAAAAAATTAATCAACCGCTGTACCTGTTTTATATCGCTTATTTTTGCTTTTCTAATCCTGGCGTTTTTCACTCTTAATTCGTTTGTATTATACTAAAAACTCCCCGCCTGACCATCATTACCCCGATTGCCGCAAGAAGTATATACATAATCTTGGAAAGCGCCCTTAACCCGCCCTTCCCCATCAATCTTATAAATAAATCCGACTTAACCAGGGTAATCCAGACAATAACCATATTAAGCAACAGAGAAACAAAAGTAGGAAACATCCCATAACTATCCACCATCATCAGCGTGGTAGTAAGAACCGCGGGACCCGTAATTAAAGGCGTGCCTAAAGGGAAAACGCCTAAATCGCGGTCATGCGTTTCAATTATAAAAGCTTTGGAGCTTGTGGGAAGCAGGAGCCGCACTGAAATAAAGAAAAGAAGTGTTCCCCCGGCGATCTGAAAATCCGGGATAGTAATACCTATAAACCTCAGTATCAATTTGCCGATAAACATAAATAAAACTGCTACTACCGTAGCGGTGCTGACTGAATCCCTGATTGCTTTCTCCTTTTGTTTCCTGGTGGTTTCTTCCATCAGGGAAATAAATATAGGGATATTGCCGACAGCATCCACCGCCACAAATATGGCAATAAATGTTAAGATAAACGGTTCCATTAACATAAACATAGGTTATATTATATATTATAACTCTTAAAACTCAAGTAATTTTAGCGGATAGCTAATATTTAACTTTCATCAGGCAAAGTCCGCAGGCAGGGACGGTTGGGCCGGCGGTCTTACGATTTTTCGAGCGTAAAATCTTACCCAGGGCCCCGATGCTAAACTTTCCCCTGCCTATTTCAATCAGCGTGCCGACAATACCTCTGACCATCTTATGGAGAAAACCTCTACCGGTAATCTCAATAACGATCAAATTATCTTTCTTTGTAATCTGTAGTTTTTTTATATTACGCACATTGGTTTTGTTACGAGAAGGAGTTGTAATCTTAAATGAAGAGAAATCGTGTTTCCCTACGAGCGTTGCGCTTGCCTTTTGCATTGCTCTTACGTTTAAGGCTGCTTGAGGATAATAATAAACAAAACGGCGTGAAAATACATCATTGTAGCGCTGATTAAGGATGGTATAGCGGTAAGTCTTTTCTTTTGCATCATAGCGGCTGTGAAAATCCAAGGACACCTGACTAACGTCCGCTACTTTAATATCTTCAGGCAAAAGCGAGTTAAGCGCCTGCTGCAACTTCAAACAAGAAATGCGGCTTTCTGTCTTAAAGTTTGCTGCCTGTTCCTGTGCGTGCACACCGGCATCAGTCCTGCCTGCGGCAATCAGCGCAACTTTTGCCTGCAGGATTTTTCTTAAAATATTCTCGATTATTTCCTGGATAGTGCGGTGGGTATTCTTCTGACGCTGCCAGCCGTTGTAATTTGTTCCTTCGTATTGAAGGGTTAAGCGGATATTGCGGAGGGTTTTTTTAGATAATTTAGCCACTTAGCTTACGTTTATATTCCATTAAGGCTGTTTTATCAACTGCTCGGCGATTTGCACCGCGTTGGAAGCTGCGCCCTTAAGAAGATTATCAGCAACCACCCAAAGCCAAAGTCCGTTTTTAACAAACGGGTCCTTACGGATACGGCCGATGAAAGTTTCGGTCTTGCCTTCCGCATCCTTTGGCATAGGATAAAGGTTTTGTTTGGGGGCATCAATAACAATGATACCCGGGGATTTCATCAAGAGTTTTCTCGCCGCTTCCGGTTCTATGGGTTTTGCGGTTTCAATATAAACTGACTCTGAGTGTCCGGTCCTGACCGGGACTCTGACTGTGGTCGCTGATATTTTGATTTTATCATCATGCATAATCTTATGGGTTTCCTTTACCAGCTTCCACTCTTCAGAAGTGTAATCATAATCCGCAAAACTGCCGATGTGCGGGAATACGTTATAAGCTAACTGCTGCGGCACAGCCTTGTTGATAACATCAACACGGAGGTTTTGATAATCGTTTTGCGCAATAACTTTCATTTCTTCCTTTAACTGCTCAACCGCGGCCCTTCCTGCGCCCGAAGAAGCCTGCAAGGTAGTAACAATAACTCTTTTAATTCCCACTTTTTTATGAATCGGATTTAAAGCCACGACCATCTGGATAGTGGAACAATTAGGATTTGCGATTATGCCTTTATGGCTTTGGCTATTGGAAGCCAAACCACGGCCTTCTGGCCTGTGTCTTTCTGCAAGTAACCACTTTCTAATGGGATTTATATCCTTAACATTAACTTCGGGAACAACTAAAGGCACTTTAGGGTCCATACGAAAATCAGCGCCGTTATCAATAACCACTGCCCCTCTTTTCACTGCTTCATGGGCATAAGTCAGGCTGGCGCCTTTTTCTCCCTCGGTCCCGGCAAATAAAGCAATGTCAATGCCGTCAAAACTTTCGGGCGAAATTACCTGCACCCGGTATTTTTCACCATCAACATTTATTTCCCTGGCAGAACGCGCCAGCACCCGCAATTCTCCTACGGGGAAATTGAAACTTTTTAAACAGCGCAACATCTCGATTCCCACCGCGCCCACACCGACTACTGCGACATTGTATTTAGATTTTTTTATCATTTTTACTCTCGTAAACTTTCGGCCTTCAGCCTTCAGCTCTCAGCTTTCAGCTTTAGCTGACAGCTGACGACTGATAGCTGATAGCTATATTATAGATTTTTAACTACTAGATCCCCCACTTCCTGCGTAGAATAGCCCATTTTTCCCGCAGCAAGGGATTTTAATTTTTCTCGCACTACCTTGATTACCGCCTCTTCTACTGCCTTTCCAGCCTTAACTTCGCCTAAATTCTCCAGCATCATCCCAGCTGCGCAAATTGCAGCTAAAGGATTAATCACGTTCTTACCTGTATATTTCGGAGCTGAGCCGCCAATCGGCTCAAACATAGATACTCCCTGTGGATTAATATTGCCGCCTGCGGCAATACCCATTCCGCCCTGAATCATTGCACCCAGGTCTGTGATGATATCGCCGAACATATTATCGGTAACAATCACATCGAACCATTCGGGGTTTTTGACAAACCACATTGTCGTGGCATCTACATGCGCGTAGTCCGTCGTAATATCCGGATATTCCTTGGCAACTTCATTAAAGGTCCTCTCCCAGAGATCCCAGGCATAAGTTAAAACATTAGTTTTTCCGCTCAGGGTAAGTTTTTTTCTTTTGTTGCGTTTCCTGCAATATTCAAAGGCATACCTGATACAACGCTCAACGCCAATCCTCGTATTATAGGAAATCTGAATGGCTACTTCGTCTTTGGTGGCTTTGTCTTTAAATTCTCCCATTCCTTTATATAATCCTTCGGAATTCTCGCGCACTACCACAAAATCAACATCTTCCGGCTGCTTGCCTTTTAAAGGACAAAAGTCAGCGTTATAAAGTTTTACCGGACGCAGATTAATATACTGGTCCAGGGAAAATCTTAATTTTAAAAGTATTCCGGTTTCCAGTATACCCGGTTTTACTCCGGGGTGGCCGATTGCTCCCAGAAGGATTGCCGAAAATGTTTCCAATTCTTTAATATCCTTATCTTCAAGCGTCTTGTCTGTTCTTAAATACCGTTCGCCGCCGTAATCAAAAGTCTCTGTTTCGTATTTAAAAGCGAACTTGTTTGCCGCCGCTCCAAGGACTTTGACAGCCTCACGGGTAACTTCCGGCCCTGTTCCGTCGCCGGGAATAACTGCGATTTTATACATTGCTGCTCCTCTTCTTTATATAATTCATCAACCCTCCCTGCTTAATCAATTTCTGCAGGAATTCAGGGAAGGGTTGAGTTTCATAAATCTCTTTCTTGGTTAAATTATTTATCGTCCCTTTATCCAAATCTATCTCAATTACATCTGCCTCGCTAATCTTATCCACAGCGTTTGATTCTAAAAACGGTAAACCGATATTGATAGCATTCCTGAAAAATATCGCGGCAAAACTCTTCGCAACCACTGCGCGGATTCCGCAGCCTTTGATGGCTAAAGGCGCATGCTCTCTCGATGAGCCGCAGCCGAAGTTTTTACCGGCTACAATTATATCGCCTTCCCTGACCTGACTGACAAAATCAGGCCTTATTGATCCCATGCAATGGCTGGCTAATTCTTTAGGGTCGGTGGAAACAAGGTATTTGGCGGCAATAATGTCGTCGGTGTTTATGTCGCTGCCGAATTTATGGACTTTACCTTTTATAATCATACTAGATCACTTCTGCGGGATGCGTAATCCTGCCTGTAATCGCAGACGCGGCAGCTACCGCAGGGCTTGACAAATACACAAATGACTTCGGCGAACCCATCCTGCCGATAAAATTCCTATTGGTGGTTGCCAGGCAAGTCTCCCCTTCGGTCAAAATTCCCATATGTCCGCCCAAACACGGACCGCAGGTGGGAGTTGAAACAACAGCTCCCGCATTAACAAAAATCTTAATAAACCCTTCTTTTATCGCATCCAGATAAATTTTCTGTGTTGCCGGTATTACAATAACCCGCAATCCCTTTTTAACTTTCTTGCCTTTAAGAATTCCTGCCGCAATCCGCATATCCGAAATCCTGCCGTTTGTGCAGGAACCGATTACGACCTGGTCAAGTTTAATGGCGCTTAATTCGGAAACCGGTTTTACGTTGCCGGGCAGATGCGGACAGGCAACCTGAGGCTCCAAATCCGTCACATCCCATTCGTATATCTTCTCATAAACAGCATCTTTATCACTTTTTAATTGGCGTCCCAGCGTCCCAGCGTCCCAGCGTCCCAGTTTTTTTCTGGGACTCTGGTGACTGGTGCTCTGGTGCTCCTTTACGTATTCCCATGTAATTTCATCCGGCTCAATCAACCCTGCGCGCGCGCCGGCCTCAATTGCCATATTCGACATAGTAAATCTGCCGTCCATATCCAGATTTCTTATCACCGGGCCGCAAAATTCCATGGCACAATACAAAGCACCGTCTACTCCGATCTGGCCGATAGTGAACAGGATAAGGTCTTTGCCGCCGACCCATTTTTTTAACCTGCCTTTATATGCGAACTTTATAGATGCGGGTACTTTGAACCAGCATTTACCATCCACAAAAGCACGGGCAAGGTCGGTCGAGCCTACGCCTGTAGAGTAGCTTCCCAAGGCTCCGTAAGTACAGGTGTGGGAATCCGCGCCGATAACAAGCATGCCGGGTGAAACCAGCCCCTTTTCCGGAAGGAGCGCATGCTCAATTCCCATGCAGCCAACTTCAAAATAATTTTTTAACTTTTGCTCTCTGGCAAAATTACCGAGGATTTTCGCCTGATTTGCGCTGCGTAAATCCTTTGCCGGGGTAAAATGGTCGGGGACTAAGACTACTTTGTTCCTATCGAATACCTTTTTGAATCCTGCTTTCTTAAACTCTTCTATTGCCAGCGGCGCGGTAATATCGTTACCGAGGGCAATATCCACTTTGGCTTCGATAAATTCAGCCGGTGAAATATCTTTCTTGCCGGCATGCGCCATTAATATCTTTTCTGAAATTGTGTATCCCATAGTCAAGTCACCAGGTCACCAAGTCACCGGTTGTCACCAAGTTACCAGCTTTAAGTTATAACTTTTAAACTGATACACTTGTCACTACCTGTGACATTGTGACGTTGTGAATTTACATCACTCATTATTTGAACTTTTTGACAACGAGGGTAGCATTATGTCCCCCGAAACCCAAAGAATTCGATACCGCAACTTCTACTTTTGCCTTGCGGGCGGTATTGGGGACATAATCAAGGTCGCATTCCGGATCAGGATTTTCGTAATTTATGGTGGGCGGCACAACATCATCCCGTACGCTTAAACAAGAAGCAATAAATTCTACGCCGCCGGCAGCACCCAGCAGGTGTCCGGTCATAGATTTGGTTGAGCTGATATAAACTTTCTTGGCATGGTTACCTAAGGCTTTCTTTATAGCCAGGGTCTCTACTTTGTCATTAAGCTTGGTAGATGTACCATGGGCATTGATATAATCTATATCTTCAGGGTTAAGCTTGCTGTCTTTTATTGCCCATTCCATGGATAGAGAAGCACCGTAACCGTCCGGATCGGGTGCGGTGATATGGTAGGCATCGCAGGACATGCCAAAACCGGATAATTCGGCATAAATTCTGGCATTTCTTTTCTTTGCATGCTCTAATGATTCCAAAACAACTATCCCGCATCCTTCAGCCATAATAAAACCATCGCGGTCCCTTTCAAAAGGACGGCTTGCCTTTTCAGGTTCATTATTTCTTGTGGAAAGCGCCTTTAAAGCGCAAAACCCCCCTACCCCCAATGGCGTGATAGCGCTCTCTGTCCCTCCGGTAATAATTACGTCTGCATCTCCGCGCTGAATAATCCTTAAAGCATCGCCTATAGCATGGCTGCCTGAAGCACAGGCAGTAGTCACACAGGAATTTGGCCCTTTAAACCCGTATTTTATGGCGATGTGCCCGGCTGCCTCATTTACAATCAACATAGGGATGAGAAACGGAGAAAGCCGGGAAGGTCCGCTCTTTAAATAAACCTTATGTTCTTCTTCGACAATACGCAAAGACCCTATTCCGGAACCGACAATAACTCCGATACGGTCTTTGTTTTCTTTATCCAAATCAAGCCCTGCGTCAATAATTGCCTCATAGGTAGCAGCCGTGGCGTATTGGACAAACTTTTCCATGCGCAAAGCCTCTTTTTTGCTCATTCCGAAGGATTGCGGGTCAAATCCCTTTATTTCACCCGCTATCCGGCTGTCAAAACCAGAAGCATCAAAGCTGGTCACTTTGCCGATTCCGGATTTAGCCTCTTTAAGTGAATTCCAAAAAGCAGCAACATTATTGCCGACCGGAGAAATTACCCCTAATCCAGTAACAACAACCCTGTTTTCCTGCATATTAATGGACCCCTAATCCTCTATTAAATATTACCCCGCCAATTGCTTAGGCGGGGCAAATTTAATCAGGGATTTATATCATTACACTTACTTATTAGCAGTTTTTTCGTCAATATATTTAATCGCTTCACCCACGGTCGTGATTTTTTCTGCGTCTTCGTCTGGAATCTCGATACCGAATTCTTCCTCGAAAGCCATAACCAGCTCTACAGTATCCAGAGAATCCGCACCTAAATCATCAACAAAGGATGCCTCAGATGTAACCTCTTCTGATTTAACACCAAGCTGTTCTGCGATTATTGTCTTCACTTTCTCTTCAACTGCCATATCGTTTCCTCCTCAAATTTCCTCGCTATCCTTGCCCGGAAAATTTGACCCCGAGCGTAAGCGAGAGGTTATTAATTACCTTCTCTCTATATCATTACCATGCCGCCGTCTACTACAATAGTCTGACCGGTTATATAATCTGCCTCATTTGAGGCAAGGAATAAACAAACATTTGCCACATCATCGGGAAGGCCAAGTTTTCCTAAGGGAATATTGCTCAACATCTTCTCTTTCAACTCCTCAGGAAGGCTGGCGGTCATTTCCGTTTGGATAAAACCCGGGGCTACTGCATTCACATTTATATTGCGGCTGGCCAATTCTTTTGCCGCGGTTTTAGTAAGCGCGATTATCCCTGCTTTTGAAGCGGAATAATTCGCCTGCCCCACATTTCCTATTATCCCGATAATCGAAGCAATATTTATAATCTTACCGGAACGCTTTTTTATCAAAAACCTTGAAACAGCCTTAGTGCAATTAAATGTCCCTTTGAGGTTCACATTGATGACCGCATCCCACTCAGACTGGTTCATTCTCAGCAGGAGATTATCCTTGGTAATCCCTGCGTTGTTAACTAATATATCAATCTTGCTGAATTTGTCAAGAATTTTGTTAAAAGCCTCTTCTACTTTCGTATAATCTGTGACATCTACCTGTTCTGCCGATGTTTTCCTTCCCAGGGACTCGATATCCTGACAGGTCTTCTCGGCATCTTCTAGATTTACATCCCAGATTACAATGTCTGAGCCTTCCTTAGCGAATAAAAGGGCAATCTCACGGCCAATCCCTCTGCCGCCGCCTGTAATCAAGGCAACTTTGCCTTCTAACCGCATCTTCATTCCTCCTTAATCTCTTAACGACTAACAATTAACGATTAACTATTAACAAATTTAGAGATATCTTCGGCTTTTTCTATATTAATAACCTGCGCTTTAGGCTCAATTTTGCGCATAAGGCCTTTTAATACCCTGCCAGGGCCGAATTCAAAGAATTTGGTTATACCTTGTGAAAGCATGTATCTCATGGATTCTTCCCATCTTACCGTGGAGTAAATCTGATAAACCAGATTCTGTTTTATCTGCAGGCTTCTGTATTCGGGAGCGGCGGTATAATTGCTTATTACAGCCACCCTGGATATCGCTATAGGCGTTTCATCAAGGATTTTCTTCAACTCGCCCGAAGCCTCAAACATAAGAGGAGAATGGAATCCGCCGCTTACTTCCAGTTCAACGACTCTCCTTGCGCCTGCGGCTATACACTCATCCTTTGCCTTATCCACTGCCTCTAAACTGCCTGATATAACGACCTGCCCAGGGCAATTACAATTAGCTATCTCTGCACCAGATATCCGGCAAATATCGTGTATTTTTTCAAGAGGTAAATCCAAAACCGCTACCATTTTCCCCGGATATTTCCGGGCGGCTTCCTCCATTATTTCGCCTCTTTTCCTGACCAATTTGATTCCGTTTGCAAACTTAAGAGCGCCTGTTGCGATTAAAGCGCTGTATTCGCCTAAACTTAATCCTGCGGCATAAGCGGGTTTAATATCTGTTCTCATTTTAAAAACCTCAAAAGCCGCTATAGTTGTAGTCACAATCGCAGGTTGAGAAATATCGGTGAGTCTCAATTTTTCCTGTGGGCCTCCAAAACAAATTTCTTTTAAATCAAAACCCATAGCATCATTCGCCTTATCGAATATCGCTTTGCTCTCCGGGAAAGATTCATATAAATCTTTTCCCATACCCTCGTACTGACTTCCCTGACCTGCAAATAAGAACCCTATTTTTTCCACGGAAACTCCACTTTATCGCTACCAGCGGATTATGGCTGCTCCCCAAACCAATCCTGCTCCAAATGCATCAAGCAGAACTATGTCGCTTCTTTTTATTTTACCTTCTTTGACCGCCTCACATAAAGCTGTAGCCGTAGAGGCAGAAGACATATTCCCGCATCTGTCGATATTAAGATACACCTGGGCATTGACAAATCCCAGCCTTTTAGCCAGGGCATTAATGATACGGATATTCGCCTGATGCGGGATAATCCAGTTAACATCTGCGCATTCCAAACCCGCTCTTTTAAGCGCTTCCTGAGCAGCATCTGTCATGCTTGTCACTGCTATCTTAAAAACCTCGTTTCCCTGCATTTTTAAATAATGCATACGCTCGTCCAGTGTCTTTTGGCTTGCCGGATGGCGTGAGCCGCCGGCAGGAAGATTCAATAAATCAGTTTTGGTTCCGTCGCTTCCTAAATAAGTAGAAAGTATGCCGTCGGATTTGGCTTCTGCCAATACACAGGCGCCTGCGCCGTCTCCGAACAAAACACAGGTGTTCCTATCCTGCCAGTCAGTAATCGATGACAAAACCTCTGCTCCGATTACCAATGCGTTCCTGCAGGTGCCACGGGCAATAAACTGATGGGCAATTGAAATGGCATAGATAAATCCTGCGCATGCAGCTGAGATATCAAAACAAATCGCATCCTTTGCCCCGAGATTTGCCTGGACAAAAGTAGCGGTGGAAGGAAACTGCATATCCGGGGTGATAGTGGCGACAATAATCAAATCTAAATCCTGAGGAGAAATCCTTGCGGCTTCCAATGCTTCCTTTGCGGCTTTAGTGGCTAAATCGCTGGTTGCCTCATCTTTGGCAGCCAAGTGTCTGGTCTTTATCCCAGTGCGCGTGGTAATCCATTCATCCGAGGTATCCACCATTTTTTCCAAGTCCGCATTGGTCAGAATTTTTTCAGGCAAATACTCACCTACTCCTATTATTCCTACTTTTTTCATCTTATCCTATTATCCTGTTTTCTCCGAACTTATTGCCTCTTGAATTTTCTCATTAAACTTGTGTTCAACTTCTTTTTTGGCTACGCGGATGGCATTTTTTATGGCCTTGGCATTGGAACGGCCGTGGCCGATAATTACCACGCCATTAACTCCCAAAAGCGGAGCTCCGCCGTACTCGGAATAATCTATCTCTTTCTTAAATTTCTTAAAACTACCCTTCAATAATAATGCTCCCAATATCCCTAAAGGATGGCTTAAGATGTGTTTTTTCAAAAATTTCTGCATCGCCTCAGCCAATGACTCTGAAACTTTTAAAGCCACATTCCCCACAAATCCGTCGCAGATAATGATATCGCAATCACCGGAGAAAAGGTGCTTGCCTTCGACATTACCGATAAAATTAAGCCGGCTTTGAGAGAGCAACTCATGGGTCTCTTTGACAAAATCAGTACCTTTGCTCTCCTCTTCACCCACGTTTAATAGGCCGACAGTAGGGTTGGGTTTGTTCAGGATTTCCCTGGTATATATATCAGCCATAATACCGAACTGCAGGAGATGATCCGGCTTGGGATCAATATTGGCTCCGACATCGATAATAAAAGATATGCCCTTTAAAGTGGGCATTACCGTACCGATGCCGGGACGCTCAATCCCGGGCAACATTCCCAGGGTCAAAGTTGCCGCGCAAACCGCAGCGCCCGTATTGCCTGCGCTGAAAAAAGCATCGCCCAGTCCGTCTTTAACTAACTTTAATCCCAGTACGATAGAGGAATTTCTCTTCCTTCTAAAACTGGCAGCCGCAGACTCGTTCATACCGATAACTTCCTGGGAAGGATACACAGAGAGCAATCCAGAATTGAATTTGCTTTTCTTAAGCAATCCGTTAACCTTGGCTTCATCACCCACGAGGATTAGTTCTATCCCGTATTCTTTAACGGCGGCGATTGCACCGTCTATAACTACTTCCGGCGCGTAATCACCCCCCATTGCATCAACTATTATCTTCATATTTTTATAATAAAATTCGAAAGAAATAAGTGCATTAGTTCATGAGTGCGTGAGTGTTTTAGTGCTACCCTTCTGTACTACTGAACTCCTGCACTAATGCACTATTGCACTCATTCGTGCTTCGAATTTAACTCTTCTCTTTCTTCTTCTCTTTCACCTTAATCTCAATAGCCTGCCTGCCGGCGTAATAACCGCAGACAGTGCAAATCCTGTGCGGTAATTTAAGCGTTTTACATTGAGGGCAGGCTGTAAGATTTATCCTGCCTAACTTCCAATGTGTTCTGCGCTTTCTACCGCGCGCCGCAGAATGCCTCCTTTTTGGTAAAGCCATAGATGACTCCTTTCGCACAAACGAAACACACCTTGCCTAAAAGGAAGGCAAGTGTACGCTTCTGCGTTACCAAACTATCCTTTAAGTTTGTGTGCTAATTACAACTGCATTTGCCTTCGTTTAAGTTCCTGCCGCATCTGGGGCATAAACCTTTGCAATCAGGCCTACACAAAGGCTTAATCGGGTATTCCAATATTATATCCTGCCGTATACCGGGAGTTAAGTCAATTTCATGTTGTGTCTTATCCACTTGATAGCCCAATTTTAAATTCTTATTTAAAATAACTTCAAATTCATTGAGGCAGCGGCTGCAGATAAATGTAACCGGCGCATTTAAATTCAGGTCTACGGTTACGGCATTGGTAATCTTAAACACATCTGCTTTGACCTGTACCGGGCCGCAGGACTGAACCAGCTCTGTCTCCAATTCCAAGTCTTTAGGGGGGATTGTTTCCTCTAAGGTCAATCCCTGCGGAGGTATCTGGTCTATATTTATCTTCATCTTATAACTTTTTGATGTATTTTTTGTTTAAGCGCTCTTTCTACAAATTTGGGTAGGAATGAAGATAAATCCGCACCTAAAAAAGCCGCTTCTTTCAAAAGTTTTGAGGAAAAATAACTGTAGGATTCTTGAGGCATTAGAAAGATGGTTTCTATATCCGGTGCCAGTTTCCTGTTCGTCAAAGCCATCTGGAATTCGTATTCAAAATCTGAAATCATCCTTAATCCCCGGATTAATATTTTTGCTTTTTGCCTGCGCGCATAATCAACCACCAACCCTTTGAAATCACAAATCTCCACTCCTCTTAAGTCAGCGGTTGCCTTTTTTAACATCTCGACTCTTTCCTTTACCGTAAAAAGCGGATTTTTCTGGGCATTATCAGCTACAGCTATAATCACCTCCGGAAATATTTCCAGAGCCCTTTTTATAAGGTCGATATGACCATAAGTAACCGGGTCAAATGTTCCTGGATATATGGCTTTCTTGTTCATATTGATAAAATGAGAGCAGCGTATCTCCGTACTCTTTCTGCTTGAATAAAACCAGCTTACCCTGTTTATCAGGAAGGGTATCCTTCTTGAAATGCTGAATTCCTATATGACCGGAAGAAAGTAATATATCATAATCTGCTAAAAGTTGCAAGATTTTTTCTGCTAATCCCCGATAATACGGAGGATCCAGGAAGATAATGTCAAATTTACGCTGTTTCTCGGAGAACATCGGGATAATTCCGGACACATCCTTGGAAATAACCTCGGTAATCTGTCCGCCACAAATCGAAGCCTCGGGTATGAGACTCCGTATATTTTCTTTTATAACCTTTACACAATTTATATCCTTTTCCACGAACACAACTTCTCTGGCACCGAAAGATAAGGCTTCAATCCCCATTGCACCTGAACCGGCGAAAAGCTCCAGAAAAGACAAGCCTGAAATATCGCCCATTATGTCAAAAAAGGCTTTTCTCACTCTGTCTTCCGTGGGACGTATACCTTTAGGTGCTTTGATAATTCTACCCTTATATTTACCTGTGATAATACGCATACCTACCCCACCAGCATCAGTTTCTCATACTCCGGGAATCTTTGTAGAAGTTTCTCTTTTAGAAGGATATTCTGCCTTGTTTCTAAACGGCGGTCATAATTTAGGATTCTTACCGCCTCCTCGCGCGCCCGCTTTAAAAGCTGCATCTGGGTCAAAGGATTGGCAATTTTCAAACCCGTCAATCCGTGCTGACGGCTGCCAAAATATTCACCCGGGCCGCGAATCTTTAAATCCTCCTCGGCGATTCTGAATCCATCGTTGTAATTTACCATGGCATCAATCCGCGATTTTGCTTCGGGAGAATCGGCATCCGAGATTAAAATGCAGGAAGATTCATAATTACCCCTGCCGATGCGGCCGCGCAGTTGATGCAGCTGCGATAAACCAAAACGTTCAGCGTGCTCAATGACCATAATCGAAGCATTCGCCACATCTATCCCCACCTCCAATACCGTGGTCGCGATTAAAATCTGTAGTTTTCCGTTTCTAAATTCAGACATTATCCTGTCCTGTTCTTTTTGCTTTAATCTTCCGTGGATTAACCCCACATTGAATTCCTTAAAAACATTGTTCTTAAACTCAAGGTGCATCTTTTTTGCGCTCAATAAATCCAAGGCGTAAGATTCTTCTATCAAGGGATAGACTATATAGACCTGCCTGCCGATGAGAACATTCTCCTTAATAAAGCCGTACAGCCAATCTCTTTTATCATTATCAATCCACTGCGTGCGTATAGGCTTGCGTCCGGGAGGCAATTCATTTATTACTGAGATATCCAGATCACCGTACAGGGTTATGGCTAATGTGCGGGGGATGGGTGTCGCGGTCATTATCAAGACATCGGGGTTGAGCCCTTTTTTAGGTAGCAACGCGCGCTGCCCGACGCCAAACTTATGCTGCTCATCAATCACCACCAGCCCTAAATTTTTAAACCGCACATCCTCTTCCAATAAAGCATGAGTACCGATTACCAAATCTACCTTACCCTGCCTGATTCCTTTTAGTATTATTTCTTTCTCTTTCTTGTCTATACTGCCGGTCAGCAATCCTACTCGAATAGATCTTCGCTGATAGCTGATAGCTGACAGCTGATAGCTGACTTTTTCATAATGCTGTTTTGCTAAAATCTCGGTAGGCACCATAAAAGCCACTTGATAGCCGCCCTGTATCGCTATAACGCCGGCAACAGTCGCTACCACTGTTTTACCGGAACCCACATCTCCTTGCAGAAGACGCTGCATAGCCTGTGGTCTTGTCATATCGGATTTTATCTCTCTGATAACCTTCTTCTGGCTCTCGGTAAGATTAAAGGCGAGGCTCTTGATGAAATCCTCCGCTAATTTAACCTCTACCGTATGAGCAATACCCGCTTTCTCTTTCTTCTCTAATTTTCTTAGGACAAGCGGCAGTTGGAAAAGAAAGAATTCCTCGAACGCAAGCCTGGTATAAGCAAGTTTCTGCATATCCGGACTTTCAGGGAAATGTATATTAATGATGCTCTTGGCGAGATTCAAAAGATTATTCCTCGACCTTATATCATAGGGCAGGAAATCATTCATCCTGGGTAAATATTTATCGATAACATACTTTATAAACTTACGTAAAGACCTCTGCCCGACACCTGCGGGGAGCGCATATATGGGAACAATTCTTCCTATGTTCAAAGATTCATCTATGTCTTCAGCAACTATCTCAAATTCCGGATTGCCCATCTGCAACTTATCGCCATAACGCTCTACCTTGCCGTAGAGAATAAGCGTTGTCCCCGGTTTTAAATATTCCTTGATGTACGGTTGGTTAAACCAGACACAGGAAAGCCTTCCGGTCGCATCTTCGACTATTGCCTCGGTAATACTAAAACCCTTCCTGCGAAAAGAGCGGCGTTCTCCGCTTACTAAAACCGAAGCTTTGATTATCTGGTTTTCTCCTTCATGCACGGCGGATATGGAAATAAACTTCGTGCGGTCTTCGTATCTGCGGGGGAAGTAATAGAGCAGGTCTTCTACGCTTTGGATCCCGCATCCGGCGAATGCCTTTGCCCTTTTCGGCCCGATGCCTTTGATATAACGGATAGGTATACCGCTTAGCTTTTCCATATGGCTTATTTATATTACAAGGTATACTGCGGCACTTCCTCCGATTCAGTCTGGTTTTCTTCTGGGATAGGCTGCTTTGGTTTTCGTTCGGGGAGGGTTTCTCCTGTAACCTCAACTTCAAAACTGTCCGTGTAATAAGTTTTATTTTTTATCCTTATGGAACTGGGGCCTATTTTTAACTTCCCCGCCTTTCTCGGCGCTAAAATAAAAGCGTAAACCAGAATTGTTTTGGCCGTACCTTTGACAAAAGAAATGGTGGATGATTGTGCTTGCGATATAACTTCAAAATCATTAAAACCTGCCACCTCAGGCTGCGCTATTTGTTTTTCCGATGAAGCGATAATAAGTTTATAAGTAATAGTCCCGTCTTGAGTCAAAGTTGTTTTATCTACCTCTGCCTTAACGGTGGTCTCGGCAGAGCTGTTTGCTATTCCGATTAAACCAAACAAAATTGTAAGGATAATAAATTTAATCTTCATAGAAAAATATTATACTATAAAAAGGGATTTAGTAAAGGTTGGGATTCTCAACTAGAGATTCAAGATTACAGCTTGAAAAATTTGCGGCGATAACCACTTTAGAAAACTGCTCTAACTCTTTTATTTGCCTTTACGAACAAAAGTTTTACCGTCCCAAACGTAAATCTTATTTAAGCCTAATCCAAAAAGATATTCTTTCTCTTTAACAATAATAGTAGGGATACCCTTTTTTAATTCAAACTTTATATCCGGTGTAATGAAACTTTTTTTGAATATAATATTTTCCACCTTATCATTACCGATTTTTATTACTTTTACACCGGTTAACCCTTTGTCGGTGCTGTAAATAGCGATAATTTCTTCTACCCCATCCCCGTCTAAATCGATCTCGTGTAAATCCTTAAAAACTCTGACGTCTTTCGTAATACTGGTTTCTCTCGGAGGAACAACTTTAGGCGATTCAACAGCAGTGGTAGGGGGTACGGTTTTTCTTTTTACCATGGCGCAACCTAACAATAATAACGCTATAAATAAGATTCTCAACGCGAAAAAAACAGCTATTTGTTTCTTGCCCATTCTTACCTCATATCTTTCTTATAGCGCCATATGCTATATGGTCTTAATATTTTTTCTGCCGCTGGATATAACTTCCATCTATTATTATTTACCCTTAGCGACAAAAGATTTACCATCCCAACAGTAAATCCTATTAAACAACAATCCGAAGAGTTCTGCTTTATCTTGAGCGATGATGCAAGAGGTATCTTTTTTGGATTGAAACCTTATATTCGGTGTATAGAAAGTCATTTTAAACACAATATCTCCCACTTTATCATTGATGATTTTTATTACTTTTACACCGGTTAAATTTTCATTGGCCCTTTTGCTGTAAATAGCGATGATTTCTTTTATGCCGTCCCCATCTAAGTCGACCTGCTGTAAATCTTTAAAAACCCGGACGTCTTTCGTAATCCCGATATTTCTCGGAGGAACAGCTTTAGGGGGCTCGGTAGTGGGAGCGGCTTTCCTCTTTACAGTGGCGCATCCGGACAATAATAACGCTATAAACAAGATTCTCAACGCGAAAAGAACAGATATTTGTTTTTTAACCATTCTTCACCTCTCTATTGCAAATATCTTTCTTATAAAGTAAAACCATCCACCTCTTCGAATCTCAATCCAAGCCTCGTGTTATAATTTTACCGCTAAATGGCGGAATATGCAATAAATTTTCACTGAAGTTTTCTATCTTTCTAGAATACCCGGGTTTCGTTCTAATACCTTCGTAAAAATATCCGCTACTGCGGGATCAAACTGAGTGGATTTATTACGTTGGAGCTCATCGCAGGCTATTTCCAAACTCAAAGCCTTACGATACGGCCTATCCGTGGTCATCGCATCAAAAGAATCTGCCACAACCATTATCCTTGCCCCTAACTCAATATCCTCACCATTCTTGCCGTCGGGATAACCCTTGCCGTCATATCTTTCATGATGGTGTCTGACTAAATCAGCGACTTCTTTAAGAAAAGGAAGCGACTTTATTATTTCCTCCCCTCTTACAGCATGCATTTTTATCTGTTCGTACTCTTCAGCGGTGAGTTTCCCGGATTTCAAAAGCACATCATCCCTTATAGCAATCTTGCCGATGTCGTGAAGTAAAGCCGCGCGCCTGAGTATTTCCTTCTCTGCAGAATTAAAACTCATCTCATTAGCTATTGCTAAAGAATACCTGGTTACATTTTCCGAGTGGCTCTTGGTATAAGGATCCCTGGCGTCGATAATTAAAGCAAGGGTGGTAATAGTCTTTAGATAACTCTCATTTATCTGTTCGATTAAACGGCTGTTCTTAATTACGCTTGCTCCCACTATTGCCACTTTAAACAAAAACTCTTCATCCCTCTTGGTAAACGGGCTGCTGTTTTTCTTATCAGCGACATTCAAAATTCCTATTACTTCCTTTTTTACCACCATAGGAACGCTGATAAAAGAATCTATTAAATAATCCTCTTTATTTTGCGATTCATAATAAAAATTTTTTTTGAGTTCATTTATCATCAAAGGGCTTTTGGCTTGCATTACCATACCGGATATGCTCTCACCTTTCATAAAGGAAAAATCACTTTCCCGGCTCTGTTGCAGTCCTTTAGCAAACTTCATCTTCAGGCGTTCTGTTTTCTCATCCCATAAAAATAGCACGCATACTTTGGGGTTTAAAAATCTATAAACCTCTTCCACGATATAACGGGAAATAAGTTCCTGGTCTATAGTAAAAGATATTTGTTCGATTAATTTGAAGATGAAAGCCGTCTCTTCTTCATGCCAGATTTTATCCATAAGCTCGGTTGCCTCTGTTTCTGACGCCGCGGGTTCGAAACCAGTCGGTCCTTGCAATGAATAATTAATCCCCGGAACACGCTTTTTCCCCTTTATCATGGTGATAAACTTAGAGAATGCAAACCCCGCCAAGAATCCAAAGATTAAAAGAAATATTGGATTAGATCCCAGATCAGCCATCTTCTTCTTTCAAGTTTTTTCAAGACCGTTTCTATTTTATTTATTCGCTGATATAGAGTTAGACCGGAAGTATCCCCGAGAGACGCGGGAACAGTTTTAACAAAACTTAAATTATTTCAACTGGTTACCAAGAAACGGTCTTAAAGGTTCTCTGATGTTTTATTAATATCTAGTCAATTCGAAAATCTTTTGTTCTATCAATTTCTTATGTTTTTCTTCCTCATTCATCAATGAGTTGAGCAGTTCGCTAATCGCTGTATGTTCTATTGCCAACTTCCTATACAACTCTATGGCGGCTATCTCTTTGGACAAAGCCAAGTTTAGTGCTTCCGTTACGGTCATTTCAATACCTCCTTAATTTTTCGCGCCTTTCAATCGTCCCCAAACATCTCTACTAATCATTTCAGCGGGTTACCAAGAAATAGTCTTAAAGTTATCTGGAGATATTGTAGCGCTAAAATTGCCGAGGTGCAATTGAATTTGCACTTGGAAACCGATAACCTTCTGGCTTTGTAACTTTTCTAAGGAAGTTGTTCTAGATATGCTTTTATAGTCCGGGAAATACTTGAGTAGTCTTTATTCTGCATCCACTCTTTCTTGAAGACGCTTGAACCGAAGGCAACAGCATTTGCGCCGCAGGAAAAATATTCGCGCATATTCTGCGCTGTTACGCCTGAACAGGCTAAAAGTTCGATATCATTAAACGGCCCTTTAATTTCCCGGAAATATTCCGGGCCGAAGAATTTCGCGGGAAAAACCTTTACCATAGTTGCCCCTTCATCCCAAGCATGATAAATCTCCTGAGGCGTGAGTGCCCCGGGGAAAACAGGTATTTTTTTCTTAACGCAATATCTCAAGACGTCCTTAATGAGAACAGGCATAACAATAAAGGTAGCGCCGGAATCCAAGGATTGTTTTAAACTGTCCATATCCAGCACTGTACCTGCACCAAGAACAAGGCGCTCTTGAATGATTTTCTTAACCCTGCGAATTATTTGCGCAGCATTTTTGGTATTCATGCTTATCTCAAGCGTCTGGAGACCGCTTGATATAACCGTATCAATCAAAGGTTCAATTTGCTCTAATTCTATACCGCGCAATATCCCCATTACGGGCTTCTTTTTAAACTGTGCTACAACCATTGCCTACTCCTCATCCTCGCCGACTAAACTCTCATAAAATTCACGGTAATTTTCTTTTTTGTCGCTGCCGCGCAAAGCCATTGCCGCTCGGGGGTGCTCATCCAGAATACCTGTAATGGCGTAAGGAATAATATAGCCCCACTCAATCTTATCACGCAAAGGGATAAACTCTTCGGAGATTAAATCCAGAACCGGCCGGATATCGAACTTGGGGTTCTTTAGAAACCCCAGGATCAGCTCCAGCGGGCAATTTCCCGCAGCCCTGCCCAAACCATAAACAGTGCCATCCACAAAATTTGCATCATGGATAATCGCTTCGATAGTATTACCGAAAGCAAGCTGCTGATTATTATGCGCATGAATGCCTATCTCTTTTGTCTTAATGATACCCTTGGCTTTCTTTATAAGAAACTCCGTTGTCTCCTGATATAATGCCCCGAAACTATCCACTATATATATTACATTGGCCCTGCTTTCCTTTTCCAGTTGCTCTAATGCTTCGTTCAATTCGTTATCAAGGGCACGGGATATGGCCATTATATTTACCGTCGTCTCATAGCCTTTATCCGCAAAATGGTTCACCAGGAATATTGCCTTGTCAATATCCTTGACGTAAGAAGCCACTCTTATCATAGAGACAGGGCTTTCTTTACGCGGTAAAACGTCCTCGACATCGACCCTGTCCACGTCCACCATAATGGAAATCTTGGTTTTCGATTCAATGCCGTCAATCACCTTCTTTATATCCTCGTCTTCGCAAAACTTCCATTTGCCGAACTCTTTTTCCGAAAACAACCTTTTGGAGTTTTTATATCCCATCTCCATATAATCTACGCCTGCTTCAGAAAGCGCCTTATAGACCTCGCGCACAAACCGGAAGTCAAAATCGTGATTATTAATCAAGCCGCCGTCGCGAATTGTACAGTCCAATACTTTAATCTTCTCTCTAAACATACAACCTCCTCATTTTTTTCCAAACATTAATATAGAAGAAAAAAATGATCCTAAGCGGTAGATACCGCGCAGGATATAATTTTTCAAAGCATCTTGCTTTCTTGTTTTCCCTATTTTCTCCTGAAGAAAACCCATAGGACATATTACGCACCAACCCCTGTGTTTTGTGAACCCTCCTAAAATAATCGAGATGACGGTTGTGAATATACACATTCCCACAAACACAGAACCTATCATAAGCAGATTTCCGCCTGTGCGGACGATACGCAATATTACAAAACCCATAAACAAAATAAATATTATCCAGCGAAACCACTGTTTCGCCATAACTTTTGGTAACGGCTTGTTAACGCTGAATCTTGCTATCACTATATCTAAAAAAGCCCCTCTCGGGCATAAATTCCAACACCAGTACCTGGCCTTAAAGAATGACAATGCCAGAAAGAAAGCCATCATTGCTACCACCAAATACCCCAGCCATGCATTAAACAACCCCCCTATTACTATAATCGGCAGAAACCATACCATAATTAACTGTGTTTTTTTCATAACTGCTCCCATCCTTTACGACTAATCGGTGTGAAGTCCTCCCGGCGTGGAATTTAGATTATTCACATTTGTTGAAATATAAAATTGTAATAATTACTTATTGATTTCAAGGAATAGGCAACTAAAAGCCATAGGACATAACCCAGTATAATAACAACAATTGTTATTATTATTTTCGTTTTATGGCTAAAACGTGGATTAATCCAGATTAACGGCAGAGCAAGAGGTCCAACGCATAGAAAGGCTATTATTAAAGTTGAAACTTTAAAGTACCATTTCTCCTTTGGTTTATTATTCATCTTGGCTCCTAACTTATTTTATCGTTCTAGTAATAGAACCGCCATTGATCCTAAACACCGCCGTATTCTATCTTCTTTGATAAAGACCAATGAGTTCGGCTTTATCCAGAATATGCCCCTGCATAGTTTTTTCTAACTGCCCTTTACTAATTCCTTCTTTCAAATTAAGCAGCGCATCTAAGGCATAGATTTTAAAAAAATAACGATGCGTTCCCGAAGGAGGGCACGGACCATGATAGTCTCTTCTGCCTGAATTGGTAATGCCGAGTTTACCGGGAATGCTGTTTTCCTCAATGCGGGGAATAACCGGGATATCAAAGACTACCCAGTGCACCCAGACGCCGATTGGAGCATCGGGGTCATCCATAATCAGGGCTAAACTTTTTGTCCCTTCAGGAATACCGTTGATAGCAAAAGCAGGATTAATGTCTTCTCCTTCGCAGGTATATTTTGCGGGAATATATTCATTGTGCTTAAAAGCAGGGCTGGTTATTTCCATAACGGCTCCTTTCCCTTCCGCTGCAAGACAAGTAGCAGCTACGAAAGTAACTGCAGATACAATTATAATATCTATGAGCCTGTAATGCCACTTCTTAACCATCAGAGTCTGCGGGTTACAAGGTCAAAAAGTCACAAGGCCAGTGCGCAAGCCTCCCCGAAGGGGACAACGTCACCGGTTAAATCCAAAAATTACAATTTAAAAACCAAAGAAATCCGCCTCGTTGCGCCGTCGAAAATTCTCAAAAATTGGTCTAATTAATATGGTTATTATTTCTTGCCCATTAACTCGATAAGTTTATCCAACTTCTGTAAGACAAGCACTGTAAAGGCCACAAACCAGACTACAATAGCTAATGAAATCAATCCACCTAAAAACCCCATTCCATAACCGTATCCCATATTATCCTCCTTTTTTCGTGAACCGCAACTGCCTTTAACGGAATATTATTTTCTCGTAGTCATTTATAGGCTTTGAAACCGGGCAACTCTTTACTTTTTACCTTTTGGAATCGTTCGTCCTTAACATCCATAATCCCTTTTATATAACGCCAAAAAATAAGTGTATCTGAGATAACATTTTCTTTTATTTGTTTCTCTGGAGGGATTAGATTACCTTTTTCATCCCACCAAATCCCAAGCTCATATTTCGGATTCTCTATCCAAATCCCCTCATTTTCAACTCCTGTCACTACTGCCCATAAATCTACTCCGTATATTTGAAAAACGGTCAAATCGTCTTTTATTTCATCGCAAAGCTTAAAAAGAACTAATTTACCCTTTAGATCTTCTATACGCATATTAACACCTCCTCATACAACTAACTATATTAAATGGCCCTCTGGCGCGGTTTTCGAGCGCCTGTCGTTTACGTGTACACGCATGGAGAAAAGCGAGCGTTCCTGCGAAAAATTTAACAAGACAGAATTCGTAACCTCAAAGAGCGAGAAAACTGACAGATTCATACCCTACGAACACCGCAGCGAACCAGGAACGCTGCTAAGTTAAAACTACTCGTTTAACTCCACAATAAAATCCCTTATCCGCTGAATAACCCCTTCAACAATTTCTATATTTACTATTGCCTCTCGATATTCTTTAAAATTACATACTGGAGCAAAAAATACCTTTAAGCGAGGTCTTGCGTTTTGCCTAAGACATAATGCAGGCAAAATATTCCTAGCTGAACGCAAACAAAAAAGGCCGATTCCCTTTGTCAATCTAAGAGGATAAAAAGCGACTATCCCTTCTTTATTAAGCACTGCAAATGCCGACCGGAATCCCTTTGTATCAGGAACCTCTGTATCCAGGAAGAAGCATCCGGACTTTAAAAAAAACCATTTTAAAACAGGATACCTAAATTCCAAGTGCGAGACCGCCCAATATATTTTCCCGGGAATCGCAGCTTCCAATGCCAGACATTCAAGAAATTTTCCCTCATCTAACAAAAGGATAAATCCCCCGAATTTGGGAATATTCTCTTGCCCTTCTATTTTTAATCCCCAAAAGAAACGCAGGATTGAATTAATTATAATCTTAAAGAATTTATACATCTCTATGATTATTTTACCGCGCAAAAATTTAAAAGTCAAAGCACAAATAAATGAACAAAAAAAGGCGTGTCGTTTAATTAACACGCCTTTAAAAAATGGGAAAAACTAAAAATTACTTCTTTTTCTTCTTCTTCGCCGCTTTCTTTTTCTTATGCGCCGCACACGAAGTACACATAATCACCCTCCTTATTGAATTACTTTGCCCCGCTGCAACAACTTCCGCCTTGGGGTTTATTTTCTTTTTTTTCTTCTTTATTTTTATCTGCAGAACAGCAAGATTTTTTGAATAACTGATAAACCCCGCACCAGCCTATTATACCTGTAATCAAAATAATCAATCCTATCACTCCCAGCCAGCTTTGAGCTTTAATCCCCCAGGCAATAATGAGTATACCCAGTATTATACGGATTACCCGTTCTGTATTCCCCAGATTTTTCATCGTGCACC
>Ga0315268_10001348_pt1 | contig 28168 bp, 25 predicted proteins | sample C1_top_MG_FD_204535 | JGI IMG/M metagenome (GOLD analysis project Ga0315268, IMG submission 204535) | Sediment microbial communities from Yellowstone Lake, YNP, Wyoming, USA - C1_top | ecosystem: Environmental > Aquatic > Freshwater > Lake > Sediment | place: USA: Wyoming | collected 2017-08-01
ATTCATTTGTTATTTTACATAATATACATTATGTGCATATTATCGGGTCTTGATAAAGCCCCATAGGGGCGTTCGCTTTGCTCAAGTAGACTCGTCTGGCCACATCCCTGACCCTACTAGGCCTCCATCAAACCTAAATTCTTTCAATTTGTCAATATCTCCGCGTACATACGAACTCAAAATCAAATCGTTCGGCAAACACCACAGGCTTTACTGGAATTCGCAGTAGAGCGGTCAAGCGACCGCCAGCACCAAATGTCCGAGCGGTTCAGCGGCTGGCTTCACCTTGATTTCGATGTCGTAGCCCAACCGATTCAAGCAGTCCATCAGCTTGCGTTCGGACAGGTTGGAGAAGTCGCCGCGCAGCATGCCGGACACCTTCGGCTGTGTGATGCCCATGCGACGAGCCGCTTCATCTTGGGTGAGCCCGAGTTTGCGCACGGCTTTGGTGATCTCAATCACCAAACCGGATTTGATTTTGAGTTTTTCGGCGTCGGGCAGACCGAGATCGGCAAAGACATTCCCCGAGCCCATTTCGACCTCAATGCCATCAATGATTCGATTTGCCATTTCGTAGCTCCTTTGCAAGCACCTCGGCAACCTTCAGCCTGGTGCGGATGATGTCCATGTCCTCCTTTGGTGTGGCGATCCCGCTCTTGCTCTTCTTCTGAAAGCAATGCAGGACGAACACGGCCTCCTCGAACTTGACGGTATAGACGGCGCGGTACGTGCCGCCGATGTCGTTTTCGACCACTTCCAGGACGCCGGCCCCGCCGAATCCCTTCATCACCTTCGCCGCGTCGTGCTGGTCACCGCGCTGCGCGAAGTCAAGAGCGTGACCGAAGAACTTCCGCACATCGGCAGGAAGGGCCAACAAGTCTTTTTTGCACCCTCCGACCCAGATGAGCGATTTGTCTTGTGGCGCCATGAATGCATTATACCTGTAATGGAATAAAAGGAAGCGCCCATCTGGCGCCACCCAAACCGACACGCACAGGTGGCAGGTTTGGGAGCCTGTTTTCACTTAAAAATACTTCTTGTAAAACTGCCACTGAACCCGTGTGGACACAGTAAAAACCAGCGCCAGCGGCGCAATGATCCAGAACGGGCTCATTGCAACCGGCAGGCAAAGATACAGCGTGACACCGGATGCAAAGAACATCAGCTTCGAGAGGCGTCCAATTTTGTGAAGATCCGCCGATTCGCGTCCTGCGCACGCGCGGCGGATATAACGCTCGGTCAGGCCGTCTACGCCAGCCAAGACGTACAACAGGAAAAACAAAGGGATCGCAGCCATCACGAAGCCAATTCTGATCCCGTAGATCTGAATCACGTTCATAGCCAGATAGATTTCCCGCGCATTGCGCGCAACGAACTGGCTGAGGTACATCCGGTCAACCTCGTTGACCTGATATCCAGAGAAATAGGCATAGGTGGCTTCATGGAGTGATGTCGCCTTGAAAAAAAGCCAGTAAGTCCACTGTTGGGTCTGCTCGGTAAGTGTGGAAAGGCCGGCGGCGTGGCTTCCTGGCCGTACAAGCTCTTTGACGCGTGCGGTTTCCGACTGGAACAAAGCGTCGGCAGCTTGCACAGGATCCAGCCATTGATATTTGGCAAACAGGAAAGCCGCGGTGAGGGCGATCAGGCCAAGCATGACATATAGCAAGAGCGTCCCAAAAAGCCATTTCAATGGCCACAGAAAGGCGACTGCCACATTGCTGTCATAGAGACCGGAATTCCTAGAAGCCACTGCCCTTCCCTTCAACGACCAGATTTTCCGTCTCGGTGCCGTGCGTGTCGTATTTCTGACGCATGCTCGCGGCAATGTCTTCCAACGATGCAGGAATGGGGTGCGCTTCGTCGGGGTCGAACAGAGGGAGTCTGATTTTGTAGAGCTGGCCGCCTTCGATAAGCGCAAAAGCCTGCCCCTTGGGCAACTGCACCAGATCAGCAGGCGACAACATGGGGGCTTCCTGGGTGCTGATCCGATCTTCGTTCCGTGTGGTGAAAGACAACACCTCACGATCATCTGAACTGTCTGTGGCAGCACTGGCCTGAATCGAGGTGACCAGCTGCACATCCGGGAGCTGGTCGGTGAGAATTTCGGCGGTTTCCTTGTTCTTGACCCTTAGCATGATCAGGGTATTGAGGTTGCCGCCAATCTGGGATGCCTTCGCCTTGTTGCCAATGCGGGCCTCCACGTCGGCCCAGGTCTGGGTATAGACCGCTACTTGGAATCCCGCACCGCCGGCCTTGTTCAGCAGCGGGATGAATTCGTCGCCGATCAGCTCGTTGAACTCGTCTGCATGGATGGACAGTTTGCGCTTGGGGATGGCCGTGGACAGCCCGTAGCCCTGCTCGAACTTGTACGTCTGGCCGGCGATCGAGGTCAGGTCGGCGAACATGGCGTTGCCCACTGCGCCAGCCACTTCGTAATCAGAGAGCGAATCGAGCCCGACGTAGACCACCGCGCCGCGTTCGATGACGCTCATCCAGTCGAAGATCGGCCTTGGATCAGTCGGGTCGTCGTACTGCGGAGACAGTATCTGCGCGGTTTTGCCGGTGGTGAGCTTTTCCAGCAAGGGATAGAGACTGGACACCAGTTTCTCGAAATAGCTGCGGTCGTTCGACAGGATGGATGCCAGGCCGTCCGCTATCGGGTCATGCAGATTATTCTCGCGGACGAACAGCAGGATTTTCATGGCATCCATCGTCCGCCCGGATTTCATTGCCTGCTGAATCTGGGTCTTATCCATCTCGATGGCATCAACCGCCTCATTCCAGCCAGGCTGTTCCCGGTCAAGCCAGAAGCGTAAGTATTCCAGCGCCAAGGCATCGATATTGACCGCATCCTCATAAATCATGCGGTAATCCGGACGGTAACCGAGTGTGGTGCGCGCGCGTGCGATCACGTTCACGAAGCGCCAGACAAATTCCTTGAACGCGGCAGACTGTCCTTCGCCCGGGAGCTGACCAGCGATACGGGTGCTGACCTCGGTGGTTCGGGCAAAATTTCCAATCGGGTTATAACGTGCAGACTGGTCGGGGTAGCCCAAGTGAAACATGAAGAACTCGCGCCCGGCCATGGCCGCCTCGATGTAGCAGCGGGTCATCAGACCGGCATCTCCCTTGGGGTCGAATACGATCACCACGTCGCCTCGCCGAATGTCCTGTGTGATGAGCACCTCGGCGAGGCGTGATTTGCCGACCCGTGTGGTGCCCAGCACAACCATGTGACCGGGCCGCTCGACCAGATCCATGCTGATTTCCGTTTCGTCCGGCTCCAGGCCGTGAATGATCGGATCGCCGCCGACAGGCGGCAATGGCGTAACCGGATTCCACCAGGCTTCCTTCCTGGTCTGTCGCGCCATCCAGCCCGAGGCGCCGCCGCGTCCTTCGTGGCGGAACTCGAAACGACGCGCCCAGGTATACAGGCCGAATTGGGTGATGTAGCGACGATTCTTGGGATCGCGCGCCAGCGCCAGGCGCTGGGTATGGCGCTGATCCCACTTGAACCCAAGACCGAGGAAAAGGCGGCTTTTCGATACGGGAATTTCGCTGGTAGGAATGACGTACTTAGGCAGCCTAGTAAGGTTGCGCTGAAATCGGGATACCCGAATACCCTGTCTCAGTCGCACGCCGGCATGCAGGACCATGCCGGCAGCGGCTGTCACGATCAGTTCCTTTGGCAGGAAAAACCACTCGTGAGCGCTCATCAGGAGAATGGCACCGGACAACGAGGCAAAGGCCGGCACGTATTCGACCGCGGGCCTGAACAGATTTTCGATGGGATAGCTCATGTCAGACGTGTTCGATGGGTTTGTCGAACCTGACAATGCAGGGATTATTCGGCGGAAGTGGATTCACGAATCGAACAGGATCCAGTATGACCACGCCAGAGATCAGTTTCTTGCCCTCGCCATCGGCGCCGATCACCATGTAACGCTGGATGTTGCTCTTCTTCTCTCCGGTAACCAGATTCCAGCCAGCATTGGTAACCTGGCGCTGGATGCCGGTCCCCAGCTTGCTCCCCGCTCGATCCGATGGCGTGCCATCGCCCTCCTCCCCGAACAGTTCGGCGAACTTGCGAAAGATCACTGGGGAAACCAGCATCATTCCTTCGTCAACGAAGTGAATCATGGCGTCCGCGCGGTTGTACGGCATGCTGCCTTCCGAGAGGCCTTCCTGAACCCAGCGCATGAACCGCATGGCTGCACCAGAGGGTTCCTTCTTTCTCGAGCCAGGCTTGGGCCTGGCCGCTGTCTGCCCTGCAGGTGCAACCGGCTTCAATGCTGCTGCAGTAGGGGGCTTGGGTTTTGGTGAATGTTTGATCGCGGCGTCATCTTCATCGAGAAAGCCTGCGTCCTCAGCCGCGCCCCCAGGTTCAGATACAGCGGCTGCTCTGGGCTGTGCCGGCGGGCGAATGGGAGGGAGAGCCGTGCTGGCTCGCTTCGGCTGGTCTTCGGAGTTCGGTGAGGGGGTCGTATCTGGCTGCGGTATGACGAGCGACAGCTGGTTGGCCGGATCCTCTAATGGGTTGGTGGCTGGCTCAACGCCAGAATCACTCATGGAACCAATAGTTAGTTCGGATTCCGAATCGAGCGGTTGGATGTACGAGGCTTCCTGTTTTCCGGCAATGATCTTGCCTCTCATGATTTCCGGGTAAAGAACCGGGGACTGGAATAGTTTGTCGAGCGAGAAGCACAGCACGGTCAGCTTTTGTTCCCACCCTTCATCGAGACTGACCATGACCTGCCACACAGCACGGTTCTCACTGGTGGCGATCAAGGCACCGTACTCTTGCCAGGTATCGAAAAGGCGGTCGTTCTTATCCTTGCCAGGTATGCCCTCCCCGCTTTCGCGTTCAGTCAGGAACTGGCGTACCTCGTCGGCCAGCCGCTTGGACACGAACCAGATTTTTCCATCGTAAACCCAGCCATGGGAGCCCGCCCTATTCAGGCTCAGTCGCCCTTCTTCCAGCATCAGGCGCAAGGCTTGCATCAGGCGTTCGATCAATGGCACCGACCGGGCCGAGGCAAAGCGGGTGCGCGGTCCCTGCATCAGGTTGTTCCTGACCGACTCGGAGTCGGCGCGTGTGACGATCTCTCGCAACACACCCTTGTCTTGATCGTCCCCCGAAAGGTAGCTCGTCAAATCGCCCATGAGCTGTATGTCATCGGCAAGCCAAGCGAGAACATGGGAAGGAACGAGCCGCTGGAACAGCACGATGGGCAGTTTCTTGTGCAGGTCGTAATCCCGCGTGATCTCGAAATTCAACGTGTAATGCGTCAACCCCTGATCCAGCATCGAGCCCGCAAGAGGCTGCCACTTGCCACAGGATTTTCTCGATCGGAGAACTTGGACGTTGATATCGGCCATAGGCCTTCCAATGTCATGCAGTAGCGCGGCAAGGAACACCGCGTAAGTCCAGCGGTGCTTGCGAGCCGGGATTTCCTCGGGGGCTGCTCCGACCGGAAGCAGATAGCCTTGCCGGAATCGTAGCGCGTGTGCTGCCGACTCCATCATATGGGTCATGAGGCCACCGGGCTGCGCGTGATGGTGCGATTCCGAGGCTGGTAGCAGTTGAGTCCATTCCGCAGCCCGCTCGATGACGGGCATGCAGTCTTGGTTGAACAGTGTGTAGTCGAAGCCCATGCGGTCGCGACATCCGTCGACCAGGGCTTGAAGGTTGAGTTGATCCAGGACGGCTTTGCCAGGGAGAACCTTAATATGGTTGGCTGCCCTTGAATCGCTACCGGATGGAGTTGAATGGTCGGACGCCGCGTGGTCGGTGTGGCAGGCAATACGCCAAACGACCCATACGCCGCCTACACCGAAGGCTCCAGCGGCAATGAGCAGCCAATCACCGGACATCAGCGGTGTGTGAGCTGTTCGATGAGCCATGAGGCAATTACGGGTGAAGACGGGAAAGTCCCTTCCCATTTCCAGCAATTGGGCGATAAGTCCCCGCCGATGAAATCACTGAGGGATAGTGAGAGCGGATCCCAGCGCTCCGCGGTTTCGGGATGGCGGACACGCCAAGTAAGGAATTCAAGATGAGATAGCGCGTGGGCTACTTCGTCGTCTGTAGTCCCATGCTCCAGTTCGGAGATGCAATGAAGCACCTCATGGGCTGGGGATTCCTCTTCGTCTTCAAAATAGCATCGATCGATCCCGTCATAATCGGCAAGCCATGCAAACACAACGGCCGTCCAGTGGGACAGTTCGAGTTGTTCGAATCGTGCCGCAATGTGTGCGAAGAGCGTGACAGGATGATCCTGATTGTTGGGTTCTTCTATGGAAGCCACGGGCACTCTTTGCGCGAGAAGTGGAAATGCCCGTGATGCTATGGACTCGGCCGTGGCTTTACAGCAGTTAATTCAAACAAAGTATTTTTGATTGATTGCTGAAGTGTTTTGTGTTTTGTGATACGCGTTTTTGTGGCCCGGATTAGCGGCTATTGGGGCTGCTCTAACCCAACGATGGGTAGTCCTTCCTGTTCTGCAGTAAAGCCTGCTTTTGCAATTTCCTCACCCAGCGTTCCCCAGCCTGCGGCACTCGCAAAACGCCGGATTCGTTCTAGTGTGTGCGGTCTGGCTTTAACGCGTCGGTCCTCTGGAACGTCGTCTGGATGCATCATCCACGGTTGAAGGGTATGCCCAGCTGATCTGGCATCCTGAGCCAATATGGAGGCAATCCTGAACCCGCCTTCGTCAATATCGCCCCAGTGATAGATGGGCACACCTGGCGGCAAGCCGCCAAGCAGCCGAACATACATGGCTCGCCAGGCGGGTGTGGGCATGCCGGCGGTATAGATAAGCAGGATTTCCTCGTCGTGGCGGCGCCTGGCCTCGCTGTGGAAGGTGGTCTGGTTTTCGATGGTCATCACGAGCTTGGGGGTGCTGGCCAAGCCGACAACAGAAGGTGCAGAAAAAGCCCCATACGGCTCATCCAGCAGCGCGGTGACGCGGGTACGCGCCACGGTCACCCGGCCCGCCATGCGGACGGGCTGCTCTTCCCGGAACAGGCCGATCTCCTGCCATACATCGATGGGCTCACGGATCTCGGCGTCGACATCCCCCGTCAGCAGGATATCGACAGGCGCTGCTAGCTTTTCGATGCGCTTGCTGCCATTGAACACCTTGAACAGTCGCGCGCTGACTTCGCGGATCGGCTCGTCAACCGTTCTGTTCTCACGGTTGGTGGTCATGAAGCTGATGATGCGTGCGGCATCGACCCAGTCCTGGGTGTGCTCCGGGCCAAAGGTGCGAACCTTCTTCAAGGCGGCCCAGCGAGCCAACACGTCATTTAGAACTGGAAAATCCAGCAGTAATGGTGCGAACTGCGAGGCCGCCTTCTCGAGGCGGCTTGCGGCTGTCTCCATGCCAAGCAGTTTCGCCAGGGCATCCAGGTCGGTAAGTTCGACGCGTTGGATGAATCCTTGCTCGCCGCACCCCCTTTCCCAGGTAAGGGACACGGCGCCTTCGGCTCTCGCCGCCTTCATCGCTGCCTCGAAGGCCTCCTTGTCGGCCAGCGAGCGCGTGGCGTGATAGTCGGCCAGTTGCAATCGTGTCAGCGCCGGCCGCGTCGAGCGGACACCGGCTGTCTCACGATTGCCGAACGCGAGCAGCTTCGTGAGGGCGTTACGGGCCTTCGTGTCCATGTGACACCTACACCGGCTGGGCGGTAGCCGTTCCCGTCCCACGCATGCGATGGACTTCCTGCTCGATGAGTTCGGGATGGGTATCCAGATCGTCTGCCATGAACATTTGCCTGACTTCGTCAGTGACATCATGGCCGTCAATGAAAATCACATTGCGCAGTGAGTCTTTTGAGATGTCGTAGTAGCGATGCAGAAAAGCATTGAGCACACCCAGATTCTCGCCTGGACTGGCCATGAACACCTGCAGGCCCAAATCCTGCAGATAACGCATCGTGGCCGTAATGTTGGTCGGATCCATCTTGTTGAAGGCTTCATCCAGCAGGATCAGCCTGATGCCGTTTCGGTTGCCGCGGTCCAGGCGGTAGGCCGATGCCAGTGCGGCACCGGCAATCACGTACAGCGGCGCGCGGTGCTCGCCGCCAGATCCGGGGCCAATGCGCTTGCTCAGATGGCCAACCACTTTGGATTCTCCCGTCAACGGGTCACCCCGCTTGATTTCTATGTCAAATTCGTAAAATTCGCGGTAGTCATCCAGCGGGCTTTTGATGCTGCCGGTGCCTGGCGCGATCTTGTCGTCCAGCAGTTCCTTGAACTGTGGCGGGATCTCCCCTGCCCCACCCAACAAGTCTTCCTGTGGGCCGAAAGACGCGATGTTCTTCACAAATTCGAGGAGCGTCTTGAAGTGTGGTCGAACAATGCGCTTGAACTGATAACGCTCACCGTTGGTGAATGCCGGGCACTCTTTCAACACCCGGTTGAGCTGTTCCATGGTGACATCAAGCGCCTCGATGTTCTGGTTCAAGGCCAAGGCAACGTCATTCCTGAATGTGTCCTGGGAAACCCTGTAGGCATCGTTCATCTGCTCTTTGTATTCAAGCAATTCGGTGTCCCGCAGCCGTTTCAGGATGTCGCCCATCCAGGACTGCGCTTTACGCCAGTCTTCACGCACATCTTCGCTGGCCTGTTCACGGTATTTCGTCAGGAATTCGCCCATCAGGCCGCTCCCCCTGTTGGCCTCGCTTCCTGACCGCCTAGTGTATTCCCTTTGTTTTCCGTCGCAGTAGATTGCCATGGCCGCGTAGTCTTCACCCTGCTTTTCAAGCAGGTCATCCCACCTGCGCGATGAATATTCAGCGTCGTATTCGGGGTCATTACGGGCAGTTTCCGCGGCTTCGCTGGCTATCCGGACCTTTTCTGCTGCGGCATCAACATTCTCGCTGCGCTGTGCAAGTGCAGTTCTTGCGGAACTGAGAACGCCGTTAGCGTCAATGACAGCTTTACTGAGACCAGCTGCTTTGTCTGACCAATGCTGCTCATCCCGGCCAAGCTGCATATATTCCTCATTGGCCGCGCCTTCGACTTTTCTTTCAAGGCTGGCTGCAGTGTCTTTAGCCTTTTCAGCATCCGTCCAGTAACTCTTGATGTAAGTTTGAGCCTGTTCTTCAGGGGGGAAGATTCGAAGCACGTTGGATGTCGTTTCGACGGCGCCTACTTGTAACTCAATGGCTTTCGCTTCGTTTACGCAATCCGCGACATGCTTTCTGGCTGCATCGAGATGCAGCCCACCACCATCCCGGCCAATTCGCAGGGCGTCATCGGAAACCAGTTTCAGGCGCTCGATGGTGCCTTTTCCGACGAGCATGCCGTCCTGCGTGAGGGTGCGCTTGCCGCGCTCCATGGCCTGAGCCGTGGTTGTGGCACACACCATGTCCCCAAAAAGACTACGCAGAAAGGCAACTGCAGCCGGATCGGTGCCTTCGATCAGTTCAGCCACTGAGCCGCTTTCATAGCGCCGCCCGGTCTCCTGGCGGCTTTCCATGACGATCTTGGCCCCATGTCCGGCGCGTTTTTCGGGCAGGCCGCGATACACCTCAAATGCCTTCCGCTCCTGATTCTGAGTCACAAGCAATGCCTGCAGGTTGCCGCCCAGGTAGGCCTCGATTGCAGGCTGCCATTCCTTTTTCGTGATCCTGACGACATCGCACACCACCACAGGGCTGATCCCTTCGTCCCGCAATTCCCTCTGCAAGGTGTCGACGTTTGGATTGAGTGGGAGCTTGCCCTGGCTGACCCGTTCGAGCGCGCTTCTTGCGTTCAGGAGGCGTTCCTTCGCGTCATACTGCTGTTCTCTTAGTGCGTTGCCGATAGATTTCAGATTCTCTTGCGCTTGCTCCGAAGCCTGAATCGCGGATCGCAGGTGGGTTTCAATATCGCTCCATTCAACTTCCTTGAACCGTTCGATGAGCACGGCCAGCTTCTGAGATTCGTCGGCCAGCCCGCGGCTGATAGCATCTTCCAGGATTCCGCTCTCCGCGGCCTTTTTCAGATGGTCCCGGAACAGCGAAAGCTGACGGATGATGTCCTTTCTTTTCTGTTCTGCGTTTTCATGATTCAAACGGATCTGGCTCTGGAGCCCGGCGTAATCCGCATGCGAAGCATGCTGTTCACGCAACTGGCGAAAGTGGCTCGTTTTACCTACCGCTTCATTGTGGTCGTCACTTAACGAATTAAAAGTCTTCTCGGCATGGCCGTACGCTTCTTCAGCCACATTCTTGAGACCTTCAGCTTCGTCATGCGCCTGATTCGCCTGCTGAAGCGCCACATCCAGACCCAACGCCTTCCACGTGGCTGCTTTGCGGGCCGCGATGGCGGCGTTCTCAAATGCGGCCTCAACCGCCGCGCCATCGGTGATCTTTTGTTCTACCTGCGCGACAAGATCAGCCAGACGGCGGAAGGAGTCGGTAACTTCCTTGAATCGCTTGATATTGGTTGGCCGGGATTCGAGCACGTCATTCCTGACAATCTCATCCACCGTCTTGTCGAAACGCATTCTCAGGGCAAACTTGAATGCACGGACAAAGGCGTCGTATGACGGTGCGCCGCCCGAACCGCGCAGTTCAAGCAGGCAAGCGCGGATATAGCGTTCGGCCTCCTCGAACACGCATTCCTCGCCGGACACCCTTGATCGTTGAAGCAGCTGCTGTTTGAAGGTACTCCACTCCCTCGGGCTTTCCTTGCCGTCGACGGTCTCAAGGTGGTCACCCAGCGTCAGTTCCACGTCAGGCAGAAGATAGCGGCCCAGCACTTTGTGCTGTTCGCTGTTCTCGTCGGCATAGATGCACACGCCCATGGAAACGGGCTTCCTGCTCTCTGAATCACGCCAGATCAGCGTGATGTAGGTATTCGAGCGTGGCCGTACCCGGTCTTCGGCCGTATCGCCGTACTGGCCAAGGCAATAACTCCGAATTGAGCGGGTCGTCTTGTTCTCGTCGGCCTGAGCGTTCAGAGCCATTAGGCGGCTGTTGGCGCCGAACATGGCGATCTGGACGGCATCGAGAAACGAGCTTTTTCCGCTGCCGTTTGGCCCGAAGATCCCCGTGATCTCGGCAATGCGGACATGCTCTCTTTCATACAGAAAGAACTGCACCAGGTTGATGCTCTCCAGATATTTCATGCTTCAGCTTCCTCTTGCTGATCCGGTCCTTGACCGGCACCTTCCTCAGTCTGCTCCTGTGCGGGCTCGAACGATTGTGAGAACTGAGCCAGCCGGGAGACCGCCATTTCACCCAACAGATCCACAATGGCGGGTCGTATGGCCAGGACGTAGGGTTGATCGGTGCTGATGCCAGTTTCGGTGAACTCATGTTCATCCATCTTGCGAACGATTCCCCAGCGTTTCAGTGTTTTGACCAGGCTCTCCAGTTCGCCTTTGGCGGGCAGTTCACGCTTTCCTGACGTGGAGAGACGATACTTTTCTTCCAACTCGACCAGGTCGCAGATCACTTCGCCGTCATCGTTCAACTGACCGGTTCGGGCCTGTTCGTCGTAGATCTTCCGGAGCACGAGCGCGAGGAGCGTTTGCGCTGTATTGGCCGTGCCCGCCTTGCCGTTGTCAGGGATCGCGCAGGCATAGCGCAGTTGCCGGTTCACGATCAGGCCGCTGCCGACCATCGAGAGGACGTGTTTGAAATCGCGTTCAAAACGCTCGACCATGCCGTATGCCACGCGACTATGCTTGTCAGCGTAATAAAGCACCTGTTCAGATAGCAGGCGGCTGGCCGTGGACTGGAATTCCTCTGCTTCATATTGCCTGTCGGTCTTGTTTGCGACGTTTTCCCAATACTGGCTCATGCCGATTTCCCTTTGGTTGCGGCCGGTTTCTTCGCGCTCTCGATCAGGAACGGAACACCGGTAATCCACTTGTTTTCGATTTCCTTGTCGCCTGTGCGGCGGACCTTGAAGCCGCGCATCATGGTTGACGCCTGCTGCCGCAAATAGGCCGATCCGCTATCCATGGACGCGCCGAGGACCAACAAGGTCTGATAAGCCCGGACGTCGGCTACGCCGCCGAGCTGCAAATCCTCGCTGGCGATGGTTTGTTTGCCAGAAAGCTGTCGGGATACGAACTCAGCCAGCTTTGGGGCGTTAACCAGACGCAGATTGCGGGCAAGGGCCCGCAGCTTTGCCCGGGCAATGTCTTCGTCTGTGGGGGTGGTTTCCCGAAGCTGAGGCGCTTTCTCCCGCACTTCCTGCCGACGCGGCTCGGCAAGGTTGGCCGGGCTGATCATGTCACCGGGAGCGAACGGACCTTCATGAGCATCCTCGCTACAGTCCATTACTCGTGCGATCGCAGCATCGACTACCTTGTCGATAGGCCGGAGAGATCGTAGCCGGTAATCCAGATAGGCAAGGGCCCGGCGGTTTGCCCGCCGGATCTCGTCATCCAGCCGTTCCAGGTAATCATCGATCCGCTGGATATCACGTAATTTCTGAATGTCGCGCTCGAACATGCGCTCAGCTTTCGCCCGGTCACCCTGAAAGCGTTTGGTTTCATACCAGGCGATCATGCGTTCACGGCCTTGTTCTGAGCCGTGCAACTCTTCGACCCATTGCAGGATTTGAGGCCGACGTGAAAGCGGGTGCTCGCGTGTCCTGAGTTCCTTGTAATCGCCGATGAACACCTGCTCAATGAAATCACTGAAGAAGCGGCGGACGTACTGGGTGGTGGTTTCCTCTGCTCCGAGCGCACTCATCAGGTCGCGGACGTTCGTACCCGTATTACGGATGTGTTCGAGCAGTTTTCTCGCCTGGTCGGCCGCCTCGGAAAGCGAGTCACCGTCGGCGCCTTCGATCACCAGCTTCAGGTTGGCCTCGATGGAGCGAACCTTGCCTGCCACGTAGATCGGCCCCGTTTCAGCGAAATTGATGAGCTGCCCCAGGAACTGGTTGACCGTGGGGGTCATGGAAACCCGCTTGTCGACGCCATGGCGGTCCAGCCGCAGCCACCCGCAATCATGCAGCCGGTTGAAGATGGTGATGGCGCGGATGTTGAGCGGCGTTTCGGGCGTGGCGCCATCCTCGTCTATCCAGGAATCGTGGATGACGAGTTCGGCCTCGATGTCCTGGGTGATGTCTCGCGTCGTGAATCCGTGGCTGGGCGGCAAGGGGGCATCCGGGCCGAAGCGCCTGTCGTAGAGCGCGCACAGGATGCCCCAGTAGGTCTGCTTATTGGGCGAGGCGAGCGGCGCAAACAGCCGCTCCGGCAGCCGCGTGAACAGAAGGGAGGCGGCAGCGCCGCCAGCACCTAGCGGTTGAACAGCCACTTGGACACCTCCCGTGCGTTTTCAACGGCAATCAGATACTCGGGCGCGTGCTGGATCTTTGTGTCCATCGCGGCGTGTATGTCCAGAATGAAATAGGGGACCAGAGCCGCGCGGCAGGTTTCCACGCGGCTCGCGGTCCCATTGAAGTATTCGGCCTGGATCACTCTGGCCTGCGCAGGAGAGAGTTCAGGGTGGGCGACCAGGCGAACCTTGACCTTGGTGTTCCAGTCGGGGTCATCGAATCGGGTGCGATCCGCGAGACGTGCCAAAGGCTTCACTTCGAGGATCCGCCCCAGTGCGTAATCCCGGAATTCCTGATGGGCCTCGCTGTAGGCGCGCACATGCCACCTGCGGCCGGCGAGAACCAGGCTGTGCGGATAGATCGTGCGGCGATGCGGAGCCGGTTCGCTCATCGACATGTATTCGATTTCGACGGCTTTTGCCTGTCTGATCGAATTTCCGAGGCTGGCGAATGTCTTGGGTGCCGGGGCGGTGATGCTTGGCGTCGCCGACCAGGCCACCGAACTGCCATCTTCCATGGCCGACGCATAGGGAAGCCCGACCATGGACAGGTAACGGGAAAGCGATTCGGAAATGTCTGCCTGAGAGGCCTTGGTGTACCGCTTGTAGAAATCTGACGTAGCGAAGTAGCTCCTGGACTTGCTGTCCCATTGCATCCAGGTTGGGTTCAGGTCGCGGATTTCCTTGATCCATTGGCTGGCCCGTGGCAAACCAATGCCAAACAGCTCGCATACCCGCGAACGGTAAATGCGCCCTTCCCAAACCAGCAAAAGCTCCAGAAGGGTAAGGCGTTGGTGCGGGCTGTCGTTCCGTTGGTCCATGTACATTTCCATATGTTATAGAAAAATATAACATATAAATTATTACAACATGGACCTTGCGGCAAAAACCCCTGGCCAGCCAACACTGTAACCAGAGGTTTGCCCCATCCTGCGTTCCGTGGGCACTCCAAGCCCACTTCGTGCGACCGCTTTGGCCAAAGAAGCGACGGCGGGAGGCTCTCACAGACAGGCGGGGCGTCGGCCATTGCGGCCGGTGGCGTCGCCTCAGCTGAATGACCGGTGTCGCGCAGGTTGCCGACGTTTAGTGAGTACGCTGCCTGAATGGCCGCTTGTATGGTTGGGGTGGTGTTATCGGCTTTCTTCTTGTCGCTCATGGTTCTCCTCCGTTGTTGTAGAGGGTCATCTTTGTCAACAACTGCACTTCGCGACACACATGCCATGGCTTGATGCAGGTGTAGTGACAGAAACGAAGCCGTCATACGGCCAGCTTGCGATACAGGGTGCGTTCACTGATCCCCAGTTGCTCGGCCAGCGACTTGCGGTCACCGTCATGATGCGCCAACGCCCATTGCAGATAGCGCAATTCCGCCGTCTCCATCGGCACGATGGCATCCACACCCGGCATGCCTTCTGCCGCATCGTTCGCCAGTTCGGACGGAAGGTGTTCCGGCAGCAAGGTATCGCCGTCCGCCATCAGCACGGCGCGCTCGATGACGTTGCGCAGCTCGCGGATATTGCCCGGATAGTCGTAGGCCTGCAGCCGCGCCCGCGCGGCCTCGCTGAGCGTGTAGGCGCGCCCCGGAGCCAACCGGGTCAGCAGGGTTTCGGCCAGCAGGGCAATGTCCTCGCGCCGCTCGCGCAATGCAGGCAAATGAATCGGGAACACGCTCAGCCGGTAAAACAGATCACGGCGGAAACTGCCGCGCTCGACCATGCCCGTGAGGTCACGGTGGGTGGCGGCGATCAGCCGAAAATCGGCACGCAGCGTCTCCACCCCGCCCACCCGACGAAACGTCCCTGTTTCCAGCAGGCGCAGCAGCTTGACCTGCAGGCTCAGCGGAATGTCGCCGACCTCGTCCAGGAACAAGGTGCCGCCCGACGCCGACTCGACCAGGCCGATCTTGCGCTGGTTGGCGCCGGTGAAGGCGCCTTTCTCGTAGCCGAATAGTTCGCTCTCGAACAGGGTCTCGGTCAGCCCGGAACATTCCACCACCACAAACGGCCCGTGCTCGCGTCCGCTCTGCTGATGTATGGCCTGCGCGACCAGTTCCTTGCCGGTACCCGATTCTCCCAGCAACAAGGCCGCGGTGCCGGAAGGTGCCACCCGGCGCACCATTTCGAGCATCCGGTTAAAGGCCGTGGACTTGCCGACGAGCCCAGTCATAGCGGGAATACTGCTGGCTTCGCGCACGGTCATCATGCGCTCGACAAAATATTCGACCTTGCCCGACGCGCCGACGATCGGCGTCAGTTCCACATCGACATGCTCCTCGCCGCGCGGCGTGTGGTGCAGATGCAGCACCCGGTGCGGCTCGCCGCTGGCCCGGCTGGCCGCCAGCGGGCAGGATTCGCCGCACTCGTCGCAGGGGCGGTCGTAGCCATGCGACACCGCATAGCAAGTTTGACCGACCACATCTTTGCCGCTGCCATACATGCGGCGATAGGCCGCATTGGCCGCCAGAATCCGGTAATCGGCACCCATGACAATCTGGGCATCGGGATGGGTTTCAAGGAAGCTGATGAGTTCGTTGGTGGGCGACATGGTCCGGCATCCTGTGTGACATAACTGTCAGGCAACTTTAGCCATGATTGCCATAATTGTCAGCCAGCGTGTTTCATGCCGGCTTGGCAATTGGTCTACTCTGTTGATATCACGTAATAAAAATTATCCAGTACGCGGTATGAAACTGGCACGAGCCTTGCGATGAAAGGATCACCATGAGAAAGCCCATGCCCTTGTTCCTGCACCATCCGCTCGCCAGGGAGATCACGCTGGCCATCGTCATCAAGCTGCTGGTGATCGTGGCGATCTTCTACGCATTTTTCGATGGCCGCGCTCTGCATCCCGACGCCGATGCCGTTGCAGAACGCCTGGCCAATCCACCGCAACACACCAAGCATTAACACCCTCAGGAGCGACCATGCTGACCGAAGAACTCGTTGACCTGTCCCGGCTGCAATTCGCCGTCACCGCGCTGTATCACTTTCTGTTCGTGCCGCTGACGATCGGCCTGGCGGTGATTCTGGTGGTGATGGAGCTGACCTACGTCATCACCAACCGCCCAGTCTACAAAGACATGGTGCGCTTCTGGGGCAAGCTGTTCGGCATCAATTTCGCGCTCGGGGTAACCACCGGCATCACCATGGAATTCCAGTTCGGCACCAACTGGGCGTATTACTCGCACTACGTCGGCGATATTTTCGGCGCGCCGTTGGCGATCGAAGGCATGATGGCCTTCTTCCTCGAATCGACCTTCATCGGCCTGTTCTTCTTCGGCTGGGACCGGCTCAACAAGTGGAAACACTTCATGGTGACGGTGCTGATGGCGCTGGGGTCGAATCTGTCTGCACTGTGGATTCTGATTGCCAATGGCTGGATGCAGAACCCGATCGGCTCAGAATTTTCGTTCATCACCATGCGCATGGAAATGACCGATTTCTGGGCCATCGTGTTCAACCCGGTGGCACAGGCCAAGTTCGTCCACACCGTGTCGGCAGGTTATGTCACGGCATCGCTGTTCGTGCTGGGGATTTCGAGTTATTACATACTAAAGGGGCGCGACCTCGACTTCGCGCGACGCTCGTTCCGCATCGCGGCCGGTTTCGGCTTCGCTTCGGCGCTGTCGGTGATCGTGCTGGGCGATGAATCCGGATACACCGTTGGCGAAGCGCAGCAAGCCAAGATGGCGGCGATCGAAGCGATGTGGGAAACCGAACCTGCCCCTGCGCCGTTCACACTGTTCGCGCTGCCGAATCAGGCCACGCAAACCAACGATTACAAATTGCAGATTCCCTACATGCTGGGCCTGATCGGCACGCGCTCGATCTCCGAGACCCTGCCCGGTATCAAGGAAATCAAGGAAAAAAATCGCGCACGCATCAAGTCCGGCATTCACGCCGTGGTGGCGCTGGAAACGCTGCGCAAGCAGCGCGACGATGCACAAGCGCTCGCAGTATTCAACGCACACAAGGCAGATCTCGGCTTTGGCCTGCTGCTGAAAAAATACACGGTCGATGTATCGCAGGCCACGCCGGAAATAATCCAGCAGGCAGTCGACAGCACGATCCCGCGCGTCGCGCCGCTGTTCTGGAGCTTCCGCATCATGGTCGCACTCGGCTTCGCCTTCCTGCTGCTGTTCAGCCTGGCCTTGTTCTATTCGATCAAGGGCAATTTCATCGAAAAGAAATGGCTGCTGCGCTGGGCGCTGTGGTTCATCCCGATGCCGTGGATCGCCGCTGAACTGGGCTGGGTCGTTGCCGAATATGGCCGCCAGCCGTGGACGATCTACGGCGTATTGCCGACGCACATCTCGGTGTCGAACATTTCGGTGGGAAATATCTACGGCTCGCTCGCGGGGTTTGTCGGCTTCTATACCGTGCTGCTGATTGTTGAAATTTACCTGATGACGAAGTACGCACGACTCGGCCCGGCCAGCCTTGGCACCGGCAAATACCACAGCGAGCAGACGGCTGGCGGCGCATTGCCTGCAGGCGCAGTGGCGAACAAGGTTTAAGGAGCGAACATGGATTACGAAACCCTCAAACTCATCTGGTGGCTGCTGGTCGGCGTGCTGCTGGTCGGCTTCGCCATCATGGACGGCCATGACATGGGCGTCGGCACCTTGCTGCCCTTCGTCGGCAGAACCGATCTCGAACGGCGCGCCGTCATCAACACCGTCGCACCGCACTGGGAAGGCAACCAGGTCTGGTTCGTCACTGCAGGCGGCGCACTTTTTGCCGCCTGGCCGCTAGTGTATGCCACGGCGTTTTCGGGCTTTTACTGGGCGATGATGGCCGCGTTGTGGGCGCTGTTCTTCCGCCCGGTCGGCTTCACCTACCGCTCCAAAATCCACAACGCCACCTGGCGCAGCACCTGGGACTGGGGGCTGTTCATCGGCGGCGCGGTGCCGCCGATCATCTTCGGCGTGGCCTTCGGCAACCTGCTGCTGGGTGTGCCCTTTCACTTCAACGATCTGATGATGTCGACCTACACCGGCAGCTTCTGGGCGCTGCTGAATCCGTTTGCGTTGCTGGCCGGCGTGGTGAGCCTCGGCATGATCACCTTCCAGGGCGCGAACTATCTGATGATGCGCACCGAGGGCGATATTTACCGCCGGGTGCGTACCGCCAGCCTGCTGTCGGGCTCGCTCACGCTGGTGCTGTTTGCCCTGGCGGGCGTGTGGGTGGCCACCGGCATCGACGGTTATGTCATCACCAGCGCGATAGACGGCAACAGCCAGCCCGACCCGCTGTTCAAAACCGTCGTCGTTGCCGAAGGCGCGTGGATGCTCAACTACAGCCGCTACGCCTGGGCGGTCTGGGTGCCGATCATCGCCTTCATCGGGCTGGGGCTGGGCGTGGTTTTCGCGCAACTGAAAAAAGCCGGACTGGCGTTCTGGTCGTCGTCGCTGGCGTGCGCCGGCATCATCGGCACTGCCGGGGTCTCGATGTTCCCGTTCATCATGCCGTCGTCCACCGACCCGCGTTCCAGCCTCACCGTTTACGACGCCGTGTCCTCGCATCTCACGCTCGGCCTGATGCTGGGCGCCACGGTGATCTTCATGCCGCTGATCGTTGTCTATACCTCGTGGGCGTACAAGGTGATGTGGGGCAAGGTGACGACCGAGTTCGTCGCCGCCAACGACAAATCTGTTTACTGAAAGGAAATAATCATGTGGTATTTCGCCTGGATACTCGGAGTCACCATGGCCGTGCTGCTCGCCTCGATGAGCGCGATGATGTGCGACGCCAAGGAATGCGCGCTCGACGACGCCCGCCGTCATGATGACAAGGACGCGGCATGAGCGCGCACATCGTTATCCTTGGCTGCGGCTTCGCCGCACTGACCGCCGTGCGCGAACTGCGACGGCGCGACCGCGAGGTGCGCATCACGCTCGTCGCGCCCAAGGCCGAGCTGATGTACTACCCCAGCCTGATCTGGGTGCCGTCGGGTCTGCGTCGCGCGAACGACCTCAACATCGATGTATCGGGGTTTCTGGCCGAACAGCGGGTCACGTTCCATGCCGGGCGCGTCACCGGTTTGCAGGACGGCGGACGCACGGTGCTGACTGATCGGGGCACGCTTGCCAACGATGCCCTGCTCATTGCCAGCGGCGGCCGCTTTCTCAAGGCCATGCCCGGCATTGAACACGCGCTGACGATCTGCGAAGGCGCCCCCGCCGCCGAGGCCATACGCGAACGGCTGGCGAAAATGGACGGCGGCAGCATAGCGTTCGGTTTCGGCACCAACCCCAAAGAGCAAAGCGCGATGCGCGGCGGCCCAATGTTCGAGCTGCTGTTCGGCATCGACACGCTGTTGCGCCGCCAGGGCCGGCGCGACAAATTCAGGCTAGTGTTCTTCAACGCCGCGAAGGAACCGGGCAAGCGCCTTGGCGACAAGGCGGTGAGCGGCCTGTTGCGCGAAATGGCCAAACGCGACATTGCCACCCATCTCGGCCACAAGCTCAGCGGCTTCGAAGCTGACAAGATCAAGACAGAAGGCAGCGACGTGCCCGCCGACCTGATCCTGTTCATGCCCGGCATGAGCGGCCCGGCCTGGGCGGCAGACGCCGGCCTGCCCTTGTCCGACGGCGGGTTCTTCCAGGCTGACGCGCACTGTCAGGTAGCAGGCGCGGACAAGGTCTGCGTGGCAGGCGACTCCGGCAGCTATCCCGGCCCCGACTGGCTGCCCAAGCAGGCGCACATCGCCGACCTGCAGGCAATAGCCGCCGCTGAAAACCTGCTGCTGGCACTGGCCGACAAGCCGCCGCTCGCGCACTTCAAGCCCGAGCTGATCTGCATTGTCGACACGCTCGACCGCGGCATCCTGGTGTACCGCGACGAAAAACGCGCGCTGATCCTGCCGCCGTGCCGCCTGTTCCACTGGGCCAAACGCTTTTTCGAATGGCAGTACCTGCGCCCCTACCGCAAGGCCAGGCGCGCATGAACCGCTGGTTCGACAATCGCTGGGCGCGCGGCGCCACGCTGACTGCCGCCTTCGCGCTGATGCTGCTCATCACCCTGATGCCACGCGGCCTCGCCACGGCGGATGGCAGCGCCATTGGCCACGGCCTGCTCTCGCTCGTCATGTGGGGCTTGTCGGCCGGATTCGTGTACGGCATCGGGTTTGTTCCGCGCAACCGCTTGTTGCGCATTGTGTTCAGCCCGCTGGTCGCCTGGCTGGGCATGGGTGCTGCGCTGGTTTTTTATGTCCAATATTTTTCGAGGTAAAACCATGACAACCCAACACCCTGTCCTGACGCACTATCAACGCATCGGCGGCGAAGCCGTCCTGAAGCAACTGACCCGCCGCTTCTATGAAATCATGGACGAGCTGCCGGAGACCTACGCCCTGCGCAAGATGCACAGCGATGACCTGTCGGGTTCGGCGGAAAAACTGTTCGAGTTCCTCTCTGGCTGGATGGGCGGTCCGCAGCTGTTCATCGAAAAATATGGCCACCCGATGCTGCGCCGCCGTCATCTGCCGTTCAAGATCGGCGCCGACGAACGCGATCATTGGCTGCTGTGCATGCGGCTTGCGCTGGACGAAGTCGTCGCCGATGCCGCGCTGCGCAGCGAACTGTATGGCGCCATCGCCCAGCTCGCAGACCACATGCGCAACCAGGGCGAAGCCATCCATTCCTGCACCAACGAAGCGGTTGCCGCCTGATCGTCATCGCTGCGCATTCACTGCCCAGCCTTCTGAACGCTGACCGGGATGACGTGGAATCCACGCTTTTCGCCGCTGTCACCGCTCGACCGTTATAGCCCGATATCTCTACGGCAAGCCCGTGGGGTGCTTGCTTAAGCACCCCACTTTTTAATCCTTCATCGCCGTTATCCACAAGGAGTTCCCCCATGGCGCATATTGTCATCCTCGGCGCAGGCACCGGCGGCACACCCGCTGCCTACGAAATGCGCCAACTGCTCGACGCTTCTCACACGGTTACGCTCATCAATGCCTCGGAAACCTTTCAGTTCGTGCCATCCAATCCCTGGGTTGCGCTGGGCTGGCGCGAGGCACGCGAAACGACATTCAAACTGCGTCCCTATCTGGAAAAAAAAGGAATTGCGTTCATTGCCCAGCGTGCCGACCACATCGACGCGGCGAACAGGCAGATTCAACTGGCAAACGGTGAAACCGTGTCCTACGATTATCTGGTGATTACGACAGGCCCGCGCCTGGCGTTTGACCGGGTGCCCGGCGCTGGGCCGGAAGACGGATATACGCAATCCGTCTGTACGGTGGAACACGCCGAGCAGGCGCATCAGCACTATCTGGCGTTCCTGAAAAAGCCCGGCCCGGTAGTGATTGGTGCACTGCCCGGCGCGTCGTGTTTCGGTCCTGCTTACGAATACGTCATGGCGCTGGAAACCGATCTGCGCCGCCGCAAGCTCAGGCATCTCGTGCCCATCACCTATGTTTCCCCGGAGCCCTATGTCGGGCACCTCGGTCTGGGTGGCGTCGGCGATTCAAAAACGTTGCTCGAAAGCGAATTCCGCCAGCGCCACATCAAGTGGATTACCAACGCCAACACGGTCAAGGTCGAACCCGGCAAGCTGTACGTGGAGGAATATCTCGATCACGGCCATCGCGTGGTCGAACACGTGCTCGATTTCAGCTTTTCCATGATGCTGCCGCCGTTTCGCGGCGTCGATCCTGTCGCCGCGGTCGAAGGCCTGTGCAGCTCGGCAGGATTCGTCCTGGTCGACGAATTCCAGCGCAGTCTCGCCTACCCGAGCATTTACGCCGCTGGTGTATGCATCGATATCCAGCCGGTCGAGACGACACCCGTGCCCACCGGCACCCCCAAAACCGGTTACATGATCGAGACCATGGTCAGCGCGCTGGTCCACAACATCGCCGACGAACTCAAGGGCAAAGCGCCAAGCCACACCGGCACCTGGAGCACGATCTGCCTCGCCGACATGGGCGATACCGGCGCAGCGTTCGTTGCGATCCCGCAAATCCCGCCGCGCAACGTGACTTGGGCACGCAAGGGTAAATGGGTGCATCTCGCCAAAGTCGCCTTCGAAAAATACTTCATGCACAAAATGAAATCCGGCAACTCGGAGCCGCTGTACGAGAAATACGTGCTGAAAGCCTTGGGGATCAAGCGCCTGAACTGATTGCCCGGCAACATTTGGCTGGGGGGCGAAGCCGAATTCTCCGTCTCGCCGCCAGGCGTTTGCTGGAAAGAGCTGATTGACGTTCTCGATTCAATTCAGTCACACAATCCATTAGACGCATCGCCATGGCCTGCCTACACTGACCACATATTAGAATTTTCTAATACTTATTGAACCAGAAAAAGGAAACTGAAATGACCGAAACCACGCAAGCTGTTGCTCAATTCCCGCGTCTCAACGAGCGCGCGCCTGAATTCAAGGCTCGCACCACGCACGGCGTGAAGCAGCTGTCCGACTACGAAGGCAAGTGGTTGGTGCTGTTCTCACACCCGGCCGACTTCACCCCGGTCTGCACCACCGAGTTCACCGCATTCGCGCGTCACTACCCCGAGTTCCAGAAGCTCAACTGCGACCTGCTCGGCCTGTCGATCGACAGCTACTACTCGCACGTCGCCTGGGTGCGCAACATCAAGGAAAAATTCGGCATCGAAATTCCGTTCCCGATCATCGAAGATCTGTCGATGGATGTGGCGCGTGCCTTCGGCATGATCCACCCGGGCGCCGGCGACACCTCGGCCGTGCGGGCGACCTTCATCATCGACCCCAAGGGCATTCTGCGTGCCATGGTGTACTACCCGATGACCAATGGCCGCTCGATTCCCGAGTTCCTGCGTCTGGTCGCTGCGCTGCAAACGTCGGACACCTACAAGGTAGCGACCCCTGAAGGCTGGCAGCCCGGCGACAAGGTCATCGTGCCGCCGCCGCAGGATGTCGACGCTGCCGAAGCCCGCATGGGCGAAGGCTACGAATGCACCGACTGGTATTTCTGCACGAAGTCGCTGTAAGCGTGTGGACCCCGCCCGCCTTGGGGCGGGGTTTGCCCAATCGGTTTGCTGCCATAAATGACAGCAAACCGATCGGGTACTGACACGACTGACACCACCCTTCCGGATATTGTGCCTGCCTGTGTCACGGGGATTCGCCTTTTAATTCAACAAATCAACGATATATGGATTGTTGCCAGGAGCATGGCAACTTGGCATAAGGCTTGCTTTAGTACCTGAGTAGTTTGATCAACTATAGCGGTGTCAAGCGATCCGGCGCCTGCAACAAACATTCCAACACGCGTGGTCCGACGCTATCGGATCAACCGCCAGAGCCCGCCTCTGGCCCCGGACAAGGAGAGCAACATGCTGTTTCGTCAATTCTTCGATGAAGAGTCGAGCACCTACACCTATCTGATCGCGTCGGGTGCCGGCCGCGAAGCCCTCATCATCGATCCGGTCAAGGACATGGTGCCGCATTACCTGAAAGCCATATCCGACCTGGATTTGAAGCTGGTACGCGCCATCGACACCCACACCCACGCTGACCACGTCACCGGGCTGGGCGACCTGCGCGAATCGACCGGCTGCACCACCCTGATGGGCGAGTTCACCCAGGCCGAATGCGTGACCGACCACGTGCGCGAGGGCGATCTGCTCAACGTCGACGGCATCAGGCTGCGCGCGGTCTACACGCCCGGCCACACCAACGAGTCCTTCAGCTTTGTGTTGAACCCCGACCAGCCGCAGGCGGTGTTTACCGGCGACGTGCTGCTGATCCGCGGCACCGGGCGCACCGACTTTCAGGCGGGCGATGCCGCCAAGTCCTGGGATTCCATTGTCGACAAACTGTTCAAGCTGCCCGACGACACGCTGGTCTACCCGGCGCACGACTACAAAGGCTGGACCGCCTCCTCCATCGGCGAGGAAAAGCGCCACAACCCGCGCCTGGCCTACACAACGCGTGCGCAATACATCGAGTTGATGAATGGCCTGGTGCTGTCCAACCCCAAGCTGATGGACATCGCCATCCCGGCCAATCTGGCGTGCGGCAGGCTGCCTGCCAGTGACAAGCCGAAACTCGCCGCTGTCCAATTCTGATTGTTATCCTTTACCAAGGAGTTCCACATGCCCATGACCGCACTTGAACTGGTTGCCGAAGCCAAATCCAAAATTACCGAAATCGATCTAGTCACGGCACAAGCCGCGATGCCCGACGCCCTGCTGCTGGATGTGCGCGAGCCGGCCGAATTTGACGCCGGTCGCCTGCCCGGCGCGATCAACATTCCACGTGGACTGCTGGAATTCAAAATCGGCGACTGCCCCCAGTTAGCGCACCGCGACAGCGATATTTTGATTTATTGCAAAACCAGCGGCCGCGCCGCGCTGGCTGCGCAGAATCTGCAACGCATGGGCTATGTCAACGTGCGTTCGATTCATGGCGGCTTCGACGCCTGGGCCCAAGCCAACCTGCCGGTCGAAAGCGAAGCCACGCAGTTCGGCGAATAAATCCAGGGATGGGGTACATGAGCCGCTTTCGCGCACAGACCTGCTCTATGCGCTGAGCCTGATCGTCGCCGTACTGGTATGGCACACCGCGCTTGCCATGACACGCAAGGAAATATCTGCGCGAAGGGCAATGAACCGCTCCCGGCCTGCCACACGAAATTTAAACCACGTTTCACAATCACTTTTTACTTAACCAACAGGAGTCCCCATGAAAACCCCGCTGATTGTTACTCTTACCCTGCTGCTGACCGCCTGCGCAACAGGCGAAACAAAGGTCGAAACCCAAGTCGAGGCCGCGCAACCCAAGCAGATCGAAGAAAGCCGCGCCGTGGCAAAAACCCTTGCGACGCAACTGGGTGGAAAGCTCAAGGAGTCCATGAACAAGAACGGTCCTGCAGAATCGATCAGCGTATGCAAGGAAATCGCCCCGCAGATCGCGACCGATTTAACCAAACAAACCGGCTGGCAAGTCAGCCGCGTAGGCACTCGCGCACGCAACGCAGCAACCGGCGTGCCCAACGCATGGCAGACCGAAGCGCTGGCCTCGTTTGCCGAGCGCATGAAAAACGGCGAAAAGGCCGACACCATGGAATTTTCCCAAGTGGTCACTGATTCGTCCGGCAAGCACCTGCATTACGCCAAGGCCATCGCTATCCAGCCCATGTGTCTGACCTGTCACGGCCCGGCCGAAACGATTTCCGAGGGCGTGAAAGCACGCTTGCGCGCAGACTATCCGCTGGATCAGGCCACCGGATACAAAGAAGGCGAATTGCGCGGTGCGGTCGTGATTACACGGCCTTTGTAAACCTGAATTTGGGAACGCGGCTTCCGCTTGCGCAACCAGACTTTGATTTCCTAGGTGCGCGGCAGTCCACTAAGGACGACACGCGCCTCCGCCAAAACTGACGGGACCTGTAAATAGGGGATGTCCGTGGCTTCCGGGCCCTTGCGCAGGGTCAGCGCCAGCCTCAATCCCAGGCTAGGCCGGTGGTGTTAAGGGTTGTACGATGCCTGCCCTCAACCACAGGACTTCCCGTTCGCGACGAAGTCCTGCGGGCAGGCGTCGGACAAGCCTCGAGGGAGGAAACCGCGGGGACTGATGATGCGGTTGGGTAAGTCTACTAAGCTATGGGGATTTGACGGGTCGCACTCGATCTGAACCTGGCGATCTCGCCGGTCAACCGGACAGCGACATCGCCCGGATGGGTGGAACTGGCGCGGCGATGCCGGATTCTTCGGTGAGGTATCGGGCACGAAACGGCGTTATTCCAGTGTAAGGCCAAGCCGTCCGCTATCGGCGCTGGACGCTGAAGAGCCGACAGATGGTTGGTGCATCGGGCGACCCCTGGACGGCCATCACGGCCGGCGAGGTGTAATTCTCCGAAGCGATCAATTCGATGTGGTCTTCCTGACGCTGATTTTCTTTCTCAATGGCAGCAAAGATCTCGGGGTCGATCCGCTCCACCGTATAGCGGTTGCGTTCAAACATGTTTGTCCTTGTAGAAAAATTAATCCCGAGACGAGCTCGGGATGTTTGGATGAAAACACCGTGCTCGGCGTCAAACCAGTACGCCACGCATGGCGGGTAGTTCAGCTTCAGACAGCGGTGGCGCGCAGGGCCTTGGCCGCCGCGACCATGTTGGTCAGTGCAGGAATGACCTCCGGCCACTGGCGGGTCTTCAGGCCGCAGTCCGGATTCACCCACAGACGCTCGGCCGGTATACGTTCGGCGGCCTTCCTCATCAGTTGTACGATATGTTCCTGCGTCGGGATATTCGGCGAGTGGATGTCGTAAACGCCGGGACCGATCTCGTTGGGGTACTTGAAATCGTCGAAAACATCGAGCAATTCCATGTCTGAGCGCGAGGTTTCGATGGTGATTACATCTGCGTCCATGTCGGCGATGGAGGCAATGATGTCGTTGAACTCCGAGTAGCACATGTGGGTATGGATCTGGGCTTCATCCTGTACGCCGTTGGCGGTAATGCGGAAGGACGCCACAGCCCAGTCCAAGTAGCGCTGCCACTGTGACTTGCGCAGGGGCAAACCTTCGCGCAGGGCGGCCTCGTCGATCTGGATGACTCGCACACCGGCCTTCTCCAGGTCCAGCACTTCCTCGCGGATTGCCAGTGCCAGTTGGTAGCAGGACACCGAACGCGGCTGATCGTCGCGGACGAAAGACCAGTTCAGGATGGTGACTGGACCGGTCAACATGCCCTTCATCGGCTTGTTAGTCAGCGACTGGGCGTATTGGATCCACTCCACGGTCATCGCCTTCGGGCGGCTGATGTCGCCGAACAGGATGGGCGGCTTGACACAACGCGAGCCGTAGGACTGTACCCAGCCGAACTGGCTGAAGGCGTAGCCGTCGAGTTGTTCGCCGAAGTATTCGACCATGTCGTTGCGCTCGGCTTCGCCGTGCACCAGCACATCTAGCCCCAGGGCTTCCTGCTCGCGCACACTGAGGGCGATCTCTGCCTTCATGGCGGTCTTGTAGACGGCTTCGTCCAATTCGCCGGTCTTGAACTGGCTGCGTGCCTGACGGATTTCCGCAGTTTGCGGGAAGGAGCCGATGGTCGTGGTCGGGTAGGCAGGCAGGTTCAGCAGCGCGGCTTGCTTCCTGGCGCGTACCGGATAGGGACTCTTGCGCTGGCCCAACGCCGGGTTGATGCTGGCGATGGCCGCCTTGACCGCTGGGTTGGTCACGCGCGGCGAAGTGCGGCGGGCGGTGATGGCGGCGTGATTGGCGGCCAGTTCGGCTGCCACTGCTGCACGCCCTTGATTCAGGGCTTTGGCCAGTACCTTCAACTCGTCCAGCTTCTGCAAGGCGTAAGCAAGCCAGGACTTGATCTCGGCGTCCAGCTTTTGCTCGCTGGCGAGGTCTACTGGCACATGCAGCAGCGAGCAGGACGGCGCGATCCACAGGCGATCACCCAGCCGTTCGGCGAGCGGCTCCAACCAATCGAGCGTGGCGCCGAGGTCGGTCTTCCAGATATTGCGGCCATTGATCACGCCCAGCGACAGCACCTTGTGCGACGGCAGCAGGTTGAGCAGCGGCTGGATTTCGTCGCGGGCGTTGATGGTATCGAGATGCAAACCGGCGACAGGGAGATTGCAGGCAAGATGTAGGTTCTCCTGCAAGGTGCCGAAATAGGTCGCCAGCAGCAACTTGACGCGACTGCTCTTGAGGTGGTGGTAAGCCAGGTTCAGTGCATGTTGCCAGTCGGCATTCAGTTCGGCGACCAGCGCCGGCTCATCGATCTGCACCCATTCGACCCCTTGTGCGGCCAGTTGCTCCAGCAGTTCGCCGTAGACGGGCAGCAAACGTTCCAACAGGCCCAACTTGTCGGAGTTGTCCTTGGCTTTGCCCAGCCACAAGTAGGTGACCGGACCGACGATGACAGGCTTGGCCTTGAT
>Ga0315268_10001349_pt1 | contig 28167 bp, 23 predicted proteins | sample C1_top_MG_FD_204535 | JGI IMG/M metagenome (GOLD analysis project Ga0315268, IMG submission 204535) | Sediment microbial communities from Yellowstone Lake, YNP, Wyoming, USA - C1_top | ecosystem: Environmental > Aquatic > Freshwater > Lake > Sediment | place: USA: Wyoming | collected 2017-08-01
GTGACTTTTTCTTTAAGAAATCATTTTAACATTCGGGAAGGGCATCTCTAAAAGGCACCTGGGTTTGTTGGGACGATTATTAAGCCACCTTTATCAGAGAATGGTAATGCCTAATCCCCAGTCTCTGGTAAGCTTAGAAATCGGGATCTGGCACAGACGCCTGCAACATCCAAATAATTTTTTGCAGCTACAGTCAGATTGCCAAGCTTGCCCCAATTAGGCAGTCTATAAAACCCTATCGATTAGAAAATTTATTAGTTAAATCAGTTGTGTTCTAGTTGCTACCCGGCTAATTTAATATTAATTTTTATTAAACTTATGGTTTCCCGCACAACAACACCTATTTTCATGAACATATAACCAACGATCAAAAAACTTATAAAGACTGCATTAGCCGCTTTCCTGAGATTGCTAATTTCTTTGATGGTTATATTGCCGCGATCTACGTATAACTCTTTGGCATGATTTTTTATTTTCTCAACCTGGATTGAAGCGTTCTTGGATGCCACCAATATTGCACTATCTGTATCATACTTCCCGTATACAATGGGATAAAATCCATAATTTCTCAAAGAAGTAATTAAATTATCAATATAGTATTTTTTATCCAGAAGATATCCAAAATGTAGAGCGCCATAAATTAGGGCTATAAAGAGGCCATCATTCTTCAAATAATTTCGGCAAAATTTCATTAAATCATTCTCGACCCCCACAAAAGGATTGGAATTCATCCAAGAGCCCAAGCCAGAGGTATAAATTATATCATACTGATTCTCCGGATGAAAATATTGGTAAGGAAGTTCAACAACTTGAGCATCTTTACCAAATATTTCCCGCAAAAAACTAGCCGCAAAATTATCCGGCTCAATAAGCGTCAACTCTTTAACCTCGTTTTTTATTAAGAACTCCTCTCCAGCAAACCCGCTCCCGACTGAGCAAAAACTGACACCTTCCAGAGGCTTGTCTTCCTTAATATCACTGAACAGCAATCCGCGCTGCTCCCGTCGTAATAAATGATATTTTTCAAAATCTTGCTTATTTATTGAGGCAGAAGGGCGCACTGGCCGCGCCACCACTTTATCGGAATTTAAAAAGGTATAAATAAAGGGATTATAAAATCCTCTACTTTGAGCAGATCTTACAATTTTAGTCAGAATCATATGATTCACCTCGACAATGCTATCTTGTCCAATTCAGTGGGCGCCATGCTGCGACAGTCGCCCGAACTGTCCTTTATAACCCCAGGCATGATCACCACCGGAAAACCGAAAGAGCTTGGAAAATTTACCATTTTTTACCACGGCCGAATCGGGAATGCAAGGCTAATATTACCGGTAATAATAAATTAGTAGGGTATACCTCCATTACGTTATAAAAGAAGCCGGTAAAGAGAATCATCCCTAACACGATTAAAGTGATCGTTCCATAAAATTCCAACAACAAAGTGGCCATGAACAGATAAAAAAAGAATAACCCCAGCACTCCATACTGGGCCGCCATCGCCAGGTGCAGGGAATCCGGAATAAATTGCCCTGGGAAGGAGTCTATGCCAAAAACCACCGAAACGGCATTAGAGGCCAGCCCAACTCCTGAGCCAAGAGCCATTTCTGCGAAAGTCAGGTCTCTACTATAATAATTTTCCCAAATCTGCCACCGGGGATTCGCAGCAATCCCCTCTTCCGCAGCCAGCCGCCGGCTTTCCCCGCCCACCAGGCTGGGCAACAGCCATAGGCCCAATATCACCAGGAACGGCAATAATGCCACCGTTGCGCCCCGCAGCGTCACCTTCTGAAAATAATCCTTGATTAACCATACCAGGATCAGAAAGGCCATTATTCCCAGCCCAGTGCGCGAATTGGAAATAAAGGTCATTATTAAGGTTGAAACCAATATTGCTCTCGGAAGGTGGAAATTATTAACAAAACAATGTCCAAAAATAAATATGCACAGAAACGAGGCATAAATGGTATAATGGGCAAAGGTTCCCGTGGGAATAACGCCAACCCCCAGAACCGTAACGCCAAACAATTTTGGCATAAAAATGATTTCAGCCAGCCCTATCAGCAATTCCGCGACTAAGACGAATATGATTGCCTTGCGGATTCCCTCTAAAGAAAAAGGGTATTGCTGCAAAAATAACCCACCCGCGACAAATAATGGTACATAAAGAAACGCCTTTAACCCTATTATTATAACCGATATGGGAACATCAATATTTGTTATTGTATAAAGTACGGAAGCTATTATAGTTGCAGCACTCAACAGGCCAATAGCCACAACAACTAATGAGCTGCCGTTGACTTTCAACTTCACCTGCCCGCGCAATATGAAATACACTACAAAATACACGTAAAACAGCGCTATTAATAAATCTCTTATAATACGAGTTGCGGCTGCAGCATCACCGGCGAGGGTTTGCGAGGTTGTAATTCCTCGAAAAAAGGCCATCAGATCAAATATTCCAGCGATGGGCGACCAGAGGATGCAGGCAATTAAGAGCCAGTTGCCCAGTTTCCACACATTAAGAGAAAGGTTAGTTTTCATATCGATGACCAACAATTAAGGCTCAATTAAATAACGCCAGGTAAGAGTCCTGCAAGAATTTTAAGGGGGTTTTTGCAAAGACCTCCCCTAACCTAACACTTTGTCGATAATGTTCCTCAAGCGCTCATTGAAGTGTGTTTGAGTCCATTGGGCCGCTCTGGCCAGGCCCAGCCGGGATAATTCCTGGCAAAGGGCGTCATCCGTCCACAGCTTTTCCATAGCCTGGGCGATCTCTGTAATGGTTGAGGGGTCAAAGTAGATGGCGGCGTCCCCCGACTGCCACCGCATAGCATAAATGTCCGATACCGCCGTGGGGCAGCCCAAGGCATGGGCTTCCAAGGGCGGGATATTGGTGGGGCCAAAGAAGGTGGGCATCATCATGGCGCGAGCCCGGCGGTAAAGCTCAGGAATGTCGGCATTCGGAACATAACCTAAAAAATGGACGCGATCCTGCAGACCCAATTGGCTCACCAGTTCATGGATCGGCAGGTAGCCGTTCTGGCGCGACCCGGCGAACACTAAATGAATATCTGGATACCTGCCCTTGAGAGCCGCGGCGGCCAGGATCAAGCCTTGGTGGTTCTTGTGCTGCCAAAACTGGGCTGGATAGAAGATAAATTTTGGGGGGAGAGCATATTTGTCGAGGTTTGTCTGCCCCGGTAAATTCGCAAAAATATACCCTGGCGCCACATACGGCAAGACATGCATCAACGCCGGGTTTAAACCATAGCTTGCCTCTACTTGCTCTTTTCCCACCGGGGAGTCCACCAGCACGCCCCTGGTCCACCGGCAAATATGTCTGTTTTCCCGCTCCCGCCGCTGGTAATGGCGGGCAACTTCGGGGAAGTGTGGTTCATAACGGTGCATCAGGTCATGGATAGCCACCAGGGTCGGAAGCGGCATCTGATAAGCAAAGGTGTCTTCCCAGGGAAAAATCCACAGACTGCAATGCTGTTTCAGAAGCTGTTGGGCTAAAGGGTAAAAATAGGGAGCCAGATTTCGCCACCATTGCACTGGCAGGCCGCTCTGGTGCCATATTTTGAAGGCCGCCCGGTCCCCAAAACCCCGTCGCGCCCGAAATCCGGAAATATGTTTATCAATGTATTGAGCCCAGTGGTCTTCAATAAAGCTAACCACTACCTCATATCCTTCCTGGGGTAGGGCCGCTACTGCCTGCAGCATATTCAAATTGTACTGGAATTTCCCGCCATGGTGAGGGCTTCCCGCCACGAAAAGCCCAATCCTTTTTTTCATTTCTTTCCCACCGAGTAGACGCTCCAGGTATCCAACCCCGGCTCACGCCCCGTCAGCCATTCGCCGTATTCCAAGTGGCTAAGCCCGGCAGCCGTGAGGAGAAGATCGATCTCCGGACGGAACAAGTATCGCATGCGGTGGGTTTCCTGGAAGGTCTGAACCCCACCCCGCCGCCTATCGGTAATAAAAATTTGATAATTAACATCCACCACGTTGTCATTGGCATGGAGCAGCGGCTCGGCGAAACGGACCACACTGATGATTTCGTCTTCCATCCGCTTCACCCGGGGGGCAGGGCGTTCGGTCAATACGGCCGGGCCATACCAGAAATCGAAAATAAAAATACCCTCATCCTTTAGGTGTTCCCTGGTAGTGGCAAAAATCGCCGCCAGATCAGCATTACTAACCTGATAGCTCACCACGTGAAACAGGGCAATTACAGCATCAAATGTCTGATCCAGGCGAACTTTGCCGGCATCGCCCCGGGAAAAGGTCAACTTCCCGGCAACTTGCGGCGGCAGGCCAGCTACCTTCGCCCGGGCCATTTGCAGCATCTGCTCGCTCAGGTCAATCCCATGAACTCGCAACCCCAGTTCTGCCAAATGTCGAGCATGGGCCCCGGTTCCCGACCCCAGTTCCAGAACTGTCTGAGCCCCGGGAGCATGTTTTCGGATTAGCTCAAAAACAAACCGGGCTTCTGCGCCATAGTCTTTATCCCGGTAAAGCAGATCATAATAACGGGCGTAATTGTCAAATACCTTCATCGCATTAATTGCCTTACAGCTTCGGCGGCCTGTTCCATCTGTGCATCAGTTAGAGCCAACCCGCTGGGGATATAAAAGCCTCGTCTGGCAAGACGCTCAGCCACCGGATATCTTTCCCCTTCAAAAAGACCCATTTTGCGAAACACCGGTTGCTCGTGCATTGGCCAGAAAAACGGGCGGGTGCCAATGTTGCAGGTCGCCAGGCGTCGCATGGCCTCTTCGGCCTCAAATGGCACCGCGTCCCGCAGCACCAGGCCATACACCCAATAAATATTTTGAGCGTAGTCGGTGTTTGCCAGAGGTAGTTGTAACCCCGGCAATTGGGCCAGCAACTCGGTATAGCGCTCACCCATGCGGCGCTTGCGAACCACAAATTCCTCCAAACGCTCCAGTTGCGCCAGGCCCAATGCGGCCTGGATATTACTCATGCGGAAATTCCAGCCCAACTCCTCGTGGATGAATCGTTTCTGAGGCTGGAAACAGAGATTGCGAAGGCTCCGGCATCTTTCGGCCAGCAGGGGATCATCAGTGAGCAACATGCCGCCTTCCCCGGTGGTGATGTGCTTGTTCGGGTAAAAACTGAAGGTGCTGATCTCGCCGAAACTGCCGCAAGGGCGACCGCGGTAGGTCTGGCCGTGCATCTCTGCCGCATCTTCAATAATCTGCAGATGGTGCTTCTCTGCCAGGGCCAGAAGCGGGTCCAGGTCGGCGGGCAAGCCGTAAAGGTGAACCACCATCAAGGCTTTTGTCCTCGAGGTGATCTTCGTGGCCACCTGGCTCACATCCATATTCCAGGTGAGAGGATCCAGGTCCACGAGCACCGGTTTCGCCCCGGCCCGCACAATGGCGGCCGCGCAAGAAATAATCGTAAAAGTCGGTAATATGACCTCAGCCCCCGGCCCCAGGCCCAGGGCTGCCACTGCGGCTTCCAGCGCCACAGAACCATTGCTCACGGCGATCCCGTACCTCCGCCCCATCCGGGCGGCGAAGCGCTCTTCGAATTGACCGACAAAGGGGCCCTCCGAGGATATCCAGCCGGTGTCGATACACTCATTCAGGTATTCTCGCTCCTTGCCGTCCATTAGGGGCTCGTTAACCGGGATAAATTCCGCCATGTTTCACTTCCCGGATCTTCCTTGCGGACCGGCAATACCGGCAAATCTGGTTTTGTCATTATCCCCCGCGTATGGGCCTTGCTTCACTTCCACCATCTCCACCTCTTCCAATACTTCGAACCCGTGCCCCCCAGCGGCTAGCAAAATTACATCTCCGGCCTCCAGTATAAGGCTTTCCAGAAATTTTTGCTCGTTATCGTAAAAATCAACCCGCAACTTGCCCCGCTTGATGAAAAGAACTTCTTGAGTGAAATGCACTTCCCGGCGTACCGGATTGTGCAAATGGGGCTGAATTATTTTCCCCGCCGGATGCCGGAGGTAAGCAAGCTGCTGGGATAGTTCCCCCGGGGTGAAAAAGTGAATGCCGGGTTCGGAAAAATCATGAGGGATAATCAGGGCGAGAAGCTCATCATTATGAATAACCCGATAAACCATAATTCATTCATCTCTGAGTTGGACTCGAAGTCAGCAACAGTGACGAGCCCGGTTAACCCAAATCAACCAAAACCTTATTATGTTCTGTCTATTAGCCCGCTGCTGCCGGGCTCTCTAAGTCAAAGCAAGAACATTTATTATGCGTAACATCATTACCTTCGATAACTCCGCTCTAAACCATCTTTAGGAATAAAGCCACCTGGCGGAATTTACCCCTTAAATTCAGCTGCTCCAATAAGGTTTGTCAAGCATCAGCACAGATGGTTTGGTGGTCTCGGCGTATCTCTGGCCTCAAATATTCCACGCTTTAACCCGTTGTTCCTCAGTCATTCAAATACTCGACTCCAGCCTCAATCCGCTTGAGTTATCGGTCAATTTAAATAAGTCCTTAATCTTCACTATCTTTCTTTTCTCAATGTCGAAAACGGGCATGTCCCCAATAATTTTCAGGCGCTCGGTGCCCCTCAAAAAAGTCAATTGACCATGTCGATTTCGCGACTCCCGAAAGCGCGAGTCGACAAAGCCTAATTCCGGCGTGCTCACCTTGAAAGAGCCGATTTTATCTTGTCGAATGAAATAGGCATTATTCCCGTTACTATTACAACCCCAAAAAAAGTAATTTTTTTCCTGAGCCAATGAGGTTAGAGCCTTTAAAGAAGATCCCCAATACAAATTAGAATAATGGGCCAGGGTTCGCTGAAACTCAGGAGTATAAGGAACGGTAATGGCATGGTCCGGCCCAAACACGCTATTATATTCGATAATTACAATAGCAGGACTGACCTCTTGAATACTTTGCCAGACCCAATAATCATTACCATCTATGTCAATACTCAAGATTCCCAGCTCCCCAGAAAAACCGTGGTCCGCCAACAAATGATTTATGTTGTCACTAGTTATAAATGAGTTGACAGCAGTTAAGTCATATCGCCAATATATCTCATCGTTCTTAATATATTCTACGTCTTCTCGGTTGCCATCAATGACTAAACCTCTCCAATTATTATTGATTAATAAAAATCTGGTATTGGCTTCTAAATAATTTTCCACTCCAAACTCGACAAAAGTTTCGCTACCAACATCAATATTATTAATTAAATACTGAATAATTCCATCATCGCCAAATTGCGAAAATACTTTAAATTCTACGTCACGGGAACTAGCATTGCCAAACGATTTCATTGTTTGTATCAGTAGTTTTGCAGTCAGTATTTTATTGTCATTAATCATATCTATTACCTTTTTACTCATTGTTAGATTATAAAATAACTTTTTAAGGCCTCTCATTTTCTTTCCTTTTAAAATATTTTTTATTCCCCGAACTAATGAAATGCACGAAGATAATTGTAGAAAAGTTTAGAATTATCTTTAGCTACCATTCGGGAACCGGCGCTGAGGGGCATTTTCACCATCCCAAAGGCCCAGGGGCATAAATTCTATTAAAACGTATTTCTTGGTATACTTCGCAATTCATCAAAATATAAAATTCCAGTCTAATATTCTGGCTGAATATTAGATGATGGGTAACCGCAAACGCTATTGCCGCACTTTTCAACTGATACAGTAGCATCAGTATTATTTAGTTTTGTGGGGGCCGTCTTATTTTAACCATTTCGTACTATTTTATTAATCAGCCTCTTGAGCTTTTCTAGAATCCTTTTCCCAATTGAGATTCTAAACATTTTTCGGAGCTCTTGTATTATATCCTCATCAATCTCTAAGTCTTGAGGAAATGTTATGTCACAAATTTCACCATTATCTATTTTGACTCGAAATTTATCAGTCGATCCAGCACAGTGGGTGCCACTGGCGTCAAGACCGATATTCTGAATCATTGAAATGGTCGGATATAAGCAATAGGCATTGTTACTGTAGTGCGCATAGCACCATCTGATCGCCCATGAATCTATTCCCCCGCTCATTTGGGAAATAAGCATTGGCGTAAGGTCTTCCCCTCCCCGATTGAAAAGCTTTTGACGCGCCTTATCTCTGAGAAATTTTGAAAAATCACTAACTCCCCAATCCACCTTTATCCATCTGTCTACCCAGGTAGCCCACCCCCAGGACGAACAACGGTAAAATAAATAAACTCCGTGTTTATAGTGTTGAGGAATCTTCAAGGGGTAATTATACCCGGTGATCGAGAAAACCTTTTTCTGGTCTTTGTAACACTCAAGGGCTTCATTCATATAGCTTAAGAAAGATTTAGAACTCACGAGATCGTCTTCCACTACTATTACTTTTCCATAATTACCTATTGTTGATGTCACCCCAGCAATTATGGAATTAGCCAAACCCAGGTGTCTCTCTCTTTCTACGATGGTTATCATCTTAAAACCGGATAGAGTTTTTAAATAATCTCTAACTTCCTGAACTCTCATTTCATCCTCTTGGTTTTTAGGCCCATCGGAATAAATAAGCAGCTCACTTTGGCCAGCTAAACAATTGGCTTTTAAACTTTCCGCCGTCTTTTCCAGATGGCGCAATCGGTTATATGCAAATATAGCTATAGGTGCCAGTTTATCCACGTTCATCCTTTCAAAACGCTTGCCGAGACCACCACCCCTAACTTCAAAGCTAAAGACTCCTCGCCACCGCATCCCGCCAAAGAGCGACTGTACATGATTCCTTATACAACACTCTCCGCCTAGTTTCATCCAGAAATTTTCTTATATAGGCCCATCCAGCCATTGGTCCGCCCAATCAGGCCAAAGCTGATCCGATATATTAATGCCAACACAATATTGACCAATTTGGGGAAGCGCGAGTATTTTTTTAGATACACGCCTGCATAGTAGTTAACCATAAAAGGCTCCCTACGGAACCAAATATCTATAAGTTCTAAGCTATTCCTCGCATAATATTGGACTTGAGCATTGCCTTTCCCAAAAACCATACTAATCCCCTTAGGTTGATATGGTTTTATATGATCGTAATCATCATAAAATAATTTTGACAGCAATGGTGTTATGATTATCAGGTAGCCATTATTTTTAAGTCGGTCTAAATAATTGTCCATAAATTTTATTAAATCACTGGGGGTAAAGTGCTCAATAATATGGGACATGATCATTAAATCATAATGTTCGTTTAATTCATTAAATTCCTCACTAGTTAAACAGACCAAACCTTCTCTTTTGTTTTCCTCAACAATTGTTGGATTAATTTCCACTCCGATAATATTAAGCCCTAACCCCATTACTAATTTCAGTTTATTCCCGAACCCGCACCCAACTTCCAATATCTTGTCACCGGGGCCTATGTTACAGGACATTACAAACTGCATAAATTTATTTTCTTCAACCCGAATATCAGTTATTGCCTGAATTGCCTGTTTTATTAAATCTTCAAACCTGCCCATTTCTGTGCTTTTCCCCTATTCCTTTAAAGCTCTTGATCGGTATCATCTATTTTCTCCTTCCACGCCAGCATAACCTGGGGTTAAAGGGATTACTTTGGAATGATACCATCGTTACCTTGTAACGAGAAGGGGTTGGTAGTTATCAACCCGTAACAGGCTTATAACTTGACGAGCTTTTCTTCAAATTTCTGTATTAATCGTAAGAAAGAATAGCCCTGCTAGATTCCCAGGCAATTGCCATCCTTATAAAATATCGATGTGGACCATGCGGACGGATTCACTGGTCCCATCCCTTCAAAATCTATTCTCCTGAAACCATTTTGCAGTAAATAATCGATTCCCTCCTTATAGGAATCCCGTTCACTATTATCTAAAATAACAACCCCGTCCTTTGTCAAAGCCGGCAAGCAATTTCTTAGGCAGTTATTCCGATCTCGTCCATCTACTACAATAATGTTAAATTTATCCTTATGCTGGCTAATTTCCTGACAATATTTTCCAGCCTCCGTCAGATCAATTTGTTTTAAAACCACCTTGGCCGGGACTTTATTTTCCATAATCTTGTACCATTCCGGGTCGTGCTCACATACATAAATGGCAGAGACTCGCGCAGCCCACCACAATGTTGAGTTTCCAGCACCATATTCAAATATAGTGAAATCATTCATATCCTTCTTTTCTAGGAAGCGAATTATCGGATAGGTATACCAGGGGATGGGATCTCCATCCTGATTAATCGGCCGCCCTTGTTGGAAACTCCGAAACCATCCATAATCAACCAGCGCACTGCTTCTCTTGAGGGAGAGAAGTGACAACAGATCGAGCTCCTTAAAGATGAATTTTAACGCATTCTTCAAAAGTTTTAGCATTCTGAGCCACTCTTAAAGGAAATTTTGTTGGAATTATAAGTTCGATTTCTTTTCAAAAAGCGGTCAAGGGCCTCTGCCGCTAATTCTGACGGAACCTCTCCCTCTCGGTGAAAATTCTCTTTTAAAAAGCGCCCGGCTTTCTGGCGAAGCCTTGCGGCCCAATTCTTTCTAAACATCTCATCATTAGTTAACCGCTTTAATATGGCATCAAGTTCTTCAATTTTATTAACATATTCAGCAGCATCATCGTAAATCTGAAAATTAATTTCGTGATCAAGGCTTACACTTATGACCGGTTTTTCCAGTTCCATAGCTTCAATAGCGATAGTAGACATCTTTGTAATAACTACATCTGCTGAGTTTATCGCGTGATATGGCCGCATATTTTTGTCGACCAGCACCACATTCGGCAATGAAAAAGTCTCAATTAAACCCTCAAGTAAGTAGGGTTGATGAGAAGGATGTGGCTTAATTATCAATGCTACTGAAGGGTTGCTGGCTGCAAAGGTTAGTAAATAATTAGTTAGCAGCGCTTGTTCCTGGGCAGTTAAATACCCTCTTAAGATGTAATTTGGATCGAATAATAGGTAAAAATTCAAATCAGGAGGAATCCCCAAAGACGACCGAGAATAATTTTGGTTATAACTTCTTTTAAAAGAATCTATGTCTTCAAAGGCAACCTGGCCAATAATTGCAATATTCTCGGCCGGGAGCCCGCTGTTGGCTAATTTCTCCTGATGCCGGTCACCTAAGGCTAAAGCCAGATCAAGGGGAATCTCATCATAATGGTCGTACGGGAGATCTAAACGGGAATGAAAACCCCAGTTGGTAAAGACAATTGGCCTCTTGCCTTTGGGAAGCCTTCTAAACGGGATCACCCCCTCAGCCAATCTCAAGGTCCAAAATCTAATGGCCAGGGGAAAATGAAAATTTAAATACCTTTCTGCGGCCATCATGAGCCGATACCGGTCCCGTACCTGGGTAAGGAAAAAAAACCGCACAGATGGCCATAGCAGCGGCCCTAGCGGCACCGAAAGGTAAGCGAGCCCCAAATCAATTAAAAATTCTTGCCTTCTTAATTTAACCTTTCTCCAAGTTTGAGTAAAAAGAAAAAAGCCTTTCCAGAAACCAGAAATTGGGACCCACCTTTCCAGTTCCTCAGCTAACAGATTCATGTGGCGAATCCTAGCGGCACCTTCAGGCGCATTCCAGCACAAAGCTATAGCATCATAGCCTCTATTGCTAAGGGTCTTCAATAAAGGGACCGTGTGGGCCAGGTGTTTGTCTTCCGAACTGCAGAGCTGCAACACTATTTCTCTATTAGATATATTTCTCTTATTGGTATACGATAGGCTTTTCAATTTAACCTTCAAGATTTTGCTAATCTTATATGGCTCCCTAGCGTATAATTTTAAGAAGGACAGCACCCTACCTGTTATCACCCCAAGGCGAAACGCTCCCATAATGCTGCAATTGATTCCTCTTGTCCGCGCGGTTTGCAGCAACACCTCATCTTCCCATTCTGAGCCAGGATGCCCCAAAATAATAATACCAGTAATATGATAACTATCGATTAAATGAAGGTAGGATCTAATTAGGAGGAGGAGGTCCTGAAGCCGCTGTGTGGTCATGCCCCCTTCACAATGACACTCCCAATAGAGAATCTCTTTAGGTAAGCCAATTTTTTCATTATCAGCTGATCGTATCCACTTATTAATCCTCTCCAAGATTCTAATGACTTCATCGGCAACCTTAAATACCGACTCCATCAGTTCAAGAAAGCAAGTCTCAGAGACCCATGCATATTTGTCGATCTCTTTGTGCACTCTTAAATCGTCAGAAGCGACAATATAACTTTTCTCCGGTTCTGAGCGGATTTTGGAGAGTAGCATGACCTCACTTATATCGCGACATACAATTAAAATGGTTTCTTTCTTATTTAAGGTAAAATTATTATTCATATGCATACGGATATTATCTTTCCGGTCCTCAAGAGAAAATCACGGGTAGGAAGATAAGCCTGAACGGACATTATCACCATCCAGGACAAAGGCGCACCGCTAAGCGATGCAGACGTTCTGCGATTGCATAAGCAACGTTAGACTTCGCGGCCCCGATGGGCCAATACGGATTACCAAGTTTTTATCCGGGTTAGCGCCGCCTGCGGTGCCGCAAGATAGAAGATTTATGGGTAACAGTGGTTGCTATGTTTCTGTTGGTTAATCGGCATTATTGCCCCACCAACTTTTCCTGGAGACTTTTAGGTAAGCCTTTTAAAACCGGCACAAAGAACTTCTCCTTGCAGATATTGCCGGACATTAGCGGTGCCGATGGCTTCTTTAATTTTCCCAAATACTGGTCCTGAGTCCTGGAGAAAATTAGCGATTATCTCGTCCGTGTAGGCATAGGTGGTGTAAACCGCGGCTCCCAGCAGGTAACCCCGGGCCAGCATCTCCTGGGCGTAAAGGGTCTGGACGGCCTGGGCATCATCCACTTGAAAGACCAGGTGAGTTAGGGGAGGGATGCCGTGAATCTCAATGGGAATGCCGTGCTTCTGAGCCAGTTCCCGCCAGCCGGCATTGATTTTCTCCCCAAAGCGCACCATTTCCGGCTGCACGGGGTGGGTCTGCATTTTGCGGATGGTGGCCAGGGCCGCGGTAAAACCGATCCGCTCCGTCCAGAAGGTGGAGCTGATGAAGGTTCTCTGGGCGTGATCCATCACTTCCCGCCGCCCTAAAACCGCGGCGATGGGAAAGCCATTGCCCAGGGCCTTCCCCAGGACGGCGATGTCCGGTTCAACGCCCAGCGTCAGGTGAATGCCTCCCAAATTCATTCTGAAGCCGGAGGTCACCTCATCGAAGATGAGCACTGCGCCGATGCGGCTGGCGATCTCCCGCACTCCCTCCAGGAAGCCCGGTTCCGGCGCCGTCCCCCGCAACGGTTCCATGAAGATGACGCCGATCTCCTCCGGGGAGGCTTGCACCAGCCCGGCCAATTCCTCCAGCCGGTTGTAATGAAAGGGCAGAGCGGTCTCCCGGAGTTCCCGGGGCACGCCCACGGGCTCCAGCCCGGGGAGGAGCTGGCCGTCCAGGTTGGACGAGTTCCCCAGGTTAGCCGAAAGATACCAATCGTGCCAGCCGTGATAGCCGCAGAAAGCCACCTTGCTGCGCCCCGAGGCGGCTCGGCCGATCCGCACCGCAATGGCGCAGGCCTCCCCCCCGGTCCGGGCGAACCGGGCCATATCCGCCCAAGGATGCAGCTCCAGCAGGGTTTCGGCCAGTTCCACTTCCTCGTAACAGTTCAACGAACTCATGGAGCCCGCCTGGATGGCCTCCATCACCGCGGCATTAACGTCGTCGTCGGCGTACCCCAGGACGCAGGTGCCCACGCCCATCTGGGCGAAGTCGTAATAACGTTTCCCTTCCAGGTCCCAGACTTCACAGCCCTTGGCGCGTTGGTAATAGGCGGGCCAGAGATCCGGCAGGAACCTCTCGGGCCGCTTGGACAGCAGTTGGGTGCCTCCGGGGATCAGTTGTTTGGCTTTTTGGTAGAGTTCCTGCCCCTTCATAGTCACACCCCGATTTTAGCCCCGGTGTTGGTGCTCTCCAGGGTTTCCAGGATTTCCAGGACCTTGATATCGTCTGGCAAAGAGTTGGGGAATTCCCCCTTACCTTCCAGGGCCGCAAAAAAAGCCCTTAGCTCATCGATGTACATTTCTTCTACGATACTCGGATGGTAACCCGCGGAAGCCTTGCCCTCCGGCTCATAGTAATAAATCCAGCGGCCGCCGCGGGCATCGTATAGTTTGACAATCTTGTCGTTCCAATTCCATAAGAGACTGGCTTGTTCAAGGTTCACCACAAGATTACGGTTGGCATAGCGGGCCACGACGTCCACCAGCACGTTGCCGAACATACGGTCAAACTTCAGATTGATAGAATAAGTGTCATCGATTTCCACTCCCAGTTCTGACGCCTGGCCGTGAAAGGCAAAGACTTCCCGGGGCCAGCCAAATATATCCACCATCCAGGTCAACTCGAAGGGCACCATTTCCCTGCCGGCGCTGGTTTCTTTCCGGCTCACATAAAAATCCTTGATATCTTCCCAGGGGTGCCAGTCCGGCAGATACTGTCCCATCTGATAGATAAAATTGCAGACTTTCCCGAATTCGCCCCCCCGGACGATCTCCTTCACTTGCTTGATGGCGGGGTGGAATTTTAAGGTGCAGGAAGGAGCGATAAAGACCCGGCGGCGCTCAGCCTCCTGCGCCAGTTCCTCCAGACCCTGCTTGACGACGCTAGCTTCCACGAAGGCCGGCTTCCCGTGGTTTACCGCCAGCCACATATACTCCAGGTGCTTGTCAGGCGGGGTGGATATTATCAGGGCATCATGGGCTGCCACCAGAGAACTGTCCAAATTGGATATCGTCTTGACCGAATATTTTTCTTCCGCTTCGGCTCTCCGGTCAGCTCTTAAATCAAAGGCGGTGATATCTTTGAGTCCCAGGGCCAGCAGATTCCTTATTCTCCGCTTCCCCATGGAGCCCAAACCGATTTGCAGAATTTTCATTAAGCGTCCCCCGGGAGTTTATATTTGAGAATCCCTTCTATGCAGACCAGGTCGAAGATATCATCAACTTCGTAATTCTGCCACCTGTCGATAAAGTAGGGTAAGGTCCTTTCCTGATAAAAGGTTTTCAATTCTCTTAACTTATCCGTTTTGGAAAGGTAAATAACTCCATAAGGAAAATAGACTTCCTGGAGGTCTTGGCGTCGTAATACTGTCTCGCTTTTTTCCAGGAAAGGTTTAACCAGTCCATTCACTATTTTCTTGATAATCGCCGGGTGCTCCATATGCACTTCACCGACACTCACCACGCTGTCGGCGATGGCGTCATTTTCATAAAGAATTTCAATAGCCTTATCAATGTCTCCTTCTTTTCTTAGAGGGGAGGTTGGCTCCAAAAGGGCCAGATAGTCAAAGTGAAGACCTTGATTTTCAAAAAAGTCCAAGGCATGAAAAATCGTGTCAATGGTGGGGGATTGGTCGGTGGCCAATTCCGCCGGCCGCAAAAAAGGCGCCTCGGCGCCAAACTTGCGGGCGATTTCGGCGATTTCCTGGTAGTCGGTGCTCACCAGCACCTTGTCCAGGTACTTGCTTAACAAAGCATTTTCGATAGTCCAGGCAATGAGAGGTTTACCCAAGAGGGGTAAGATGTTTTTCCCGGGCAGCCCCTTAGAGCCGCCGCGCGCCGGAATAAGCGCCAGGATCCTCTTATCTTTAATCATTTACAGCTCCCTATCATCGCTGGTGACTTGGAATGATTGATTATCTTGGTCAGATTTGCTGCCACCCTTTCAACTTCGGCAGTGGACAAATTATAACTGGAGGGGAAACTTATTCCCCTGCCGGAGACCTCCCTGCTCACCGGAAAGTCTTTATTATGCCCGAGAAAGGGCGGCATCAGGTGCAAGGGGTAAAAGAATGGCCTGGTTTCGATCCCCTCCCGTTTCAAGGCCATTATCAGGTCATCCCTGGAAATGCCTACTTGCCTCTCATCGATCAGGATGGAATAGAGCCAGCACACGGTCTCGGCCCAGGGTAAGGCCGGGGGTAGAGTAATACCGGGGAGATCTTTGAGTTTCAGCGAATAAGCCCGGGCCAGGCTTTTTCGTTTACTAAGAAACATGTCGATCTGCTCCAACTGGGCCAGCCCGATGGCGGCCTGCAAGTTGGTCATCCGATAGTTGAACCCCACCATTTCATGCCAGTAACGTCTCTGCCTGGACATGCCGTGGTCCCGCAGGATCAGAATCTTTTCCTTTAGTTCGGGAGTCCTGGTGATCACCATGCCTCCTTCCCCCGTCGTGATCACCTTATTGGAAAAGAAACTGAAACAGCCAAGGTCCCCCAGGGTCCCCACCAGTCTGCCGTTGTATCGAGCCCCCAAGGCTTCGGCACAATCCTCCACCACATAAAGACCATATCGGCGGGCGATTTCCAGGATGGGTTCCATATCGCAGGGATGCCCGTAAAGATGCACCGGCATGATGGCTTTGGTGCGGGCGGTGATGGCGGCGTCAATCTTGGTGGGGTCAATATTCCAACAGTGCGGATCGATATCAACGAAAACCGGGGTGGCCCCGCAGTGCACCACCGCATTGGCGCTGGCGGCAAAGGTAAGGTCCGGCACAATGACTTCGTCTCCCGTTTTGATTCCCAAAGCCGTCAGGGCGAGGTGAAGTGCCGTGGTGCCATTGGAGGAGGTCAAAGCATAATCGATATTATGGTAAGAGGCGAAGGACTCTTCGAACATGCCCACATACTTTCCCTGGGAGGAAATCCAGTTGGTCTTGATGCAGTCCTGGACGTAGGCCATCTCATTGCCCAGGAGAGTTGGTTCCATCACCGGCAGCCAGCAAAAATCGGTAAAGGAAATAAAACGGGCGAGTCTGCCTTCTTCATCCAGCACCGGCAGATGCCGGATGGTATCATTCAAGAGTTTGAGATTTTCACCGGGTGGGTTGCTGGTTTTCCCGAAAATAAAGTTTTGGACCATATAATTTTGGGCGGGATCATGCAAGTCCGCCCCCGCCAATATGGCTCTCCGGACATCTCCGTCGGTCATGATGCCGTTAACCCGCTGCAATTCATCCACCAAAAAAACTATGCCAATAGGGCTGGCGTTAAGAACTTCCAGGACCTCCCTTAAAGTGCCTTTGCTGGAAATTAAATTGTTTTGGGGATCAAATCTCATGATCTTTCCCGTAATTGTAATAAAGGGAAGAGATTAGCCGGACCTGCCGGGTTATTTCCTCAGGATCCAGATGTTTTACTTCCAGAATGCCATAAAGATCGCCGGGGAGATTTTCCCGGATTGGCTTCCAAAACCATGAGTCGCCGGCTATTCCTGAATGTTCATCCTTAATCCCGTTGTTGTCATGAAAGTGTATGGCAATTATTTTCGGGGACAATTTCTCAATAAATTCTTCGGGAGAAAATCCCAGCGTGTTTGCCGACACCTTGAGATGGCCTAAGTCAAGAAGCACTCCGACATTTTCCCGCTGCACGTCTGCCACCAGCTCCAGGAGATCATCGGCAGTAACGCCAAGGAAATAGGGGTTCTCCCCGTTAACGCGGTTATCCGCCTCGACCACGTGATTTTCAATGGCTATCCGGACATTTTTCTTCCTGGCGTAGTCGGCCACCAGTTGCAAGCTATGGATAAAAACCCGGCGCGCTTCCTCCTTGGGGATCAAGGAGACTGCAGTGATCTTCCGGCCCAGATGTGCCGGTGCGGCCCGGAAACAAAAACCGGCATGCAGACTGTAAAAAGGACACTGCAAGGCGCTGGCCAGATCAATAGCCTTTTTACAGTGGTCAATACTTAAGGACCATGACGGTTCATTATAGTCGGCCAGGTTCAAGACAAAGGGCTCTGGGGGGGGCGGAAAATAATTATGAATCAAAAAATGAAAATCACTGTCAGTGCGCAACTCTCCCAGCTTTCTAAGGTCATTCCCATTCAATCCCGCTAAAAAGCCCAACTCTAAGTTTTTTAAGCTATAATTCTGGCAAATATCTATTACAGAACGGAAATCGTCCGATTGAAATACCGCGGTAGAGACAAAAATATTATTGTCGATCAATGATAAACTCCCACTACCCGGGCATTGTCGGGAACATCCCGCAATACTACGGATCCCGCCCCGATGACCACATCTCTACCGATAGACCGCCCGTTGCCGATAGAAGCATTCATACCTATAAAGGTATAGTCACCGATTTTGGCCCGCCCGGCGACCGTCACCCGGGGAGCGAGGTGGACAAAATCACCAATGACGGTCTCGTGCTCGACGGTGCTCCCGGTATTGATAATACAGCCTTGGCCGATCCTGGCCTCCGTGCACAATAGGCTGCCCAGGCAAACGACGCTGCCGGGCCCCAGAGAGACATCATCCTCCGCTAAACTGCGCGGGTGAATTAAGTAAGGCAAGACAAAAGCATGTTCCTGGAGAAAAAAAAAGGCCTCCCCTCTTTGGCGATTGTTTCCCAAGGCAAGGTAAACGCCCTCAATTTGCTCCTGAAAATCCAGGATGGCCCGAAAGGAGCCCAGCAGCGGCGCCCCCTGGATCATTTCTTTTTGCCCGGAGTAGGAATCATCAAAAAACCCCAGGAGGGGGACCCGATTAACCCGCAGGATGGAGGCAACAACCCGGGAGTGCCCCCCGGCGCCATAAATCGCGGCCTTTCGGCTCATTCGAGCATTCCCAAATCAATCGAAGTATCCATGGCAATGTCCATGGCAGCCCTGCGACCCAGCAAATATTTGAGGCAACTTCCCGGCAGTCCGTCTGCCGGCCTTTTCATGGTCAAGTTGTCCAGGCTAAGCACTTCACCAATTTTGATCAATCTGCTGGCCACAATGCTGCGGCGCATTCCCCGGGCGTTCTCTATCTCGGCCGGCGTCGGTCTTTTCAGGCGGGAACCCAAGCATTTTTCCGCTTCCCGCACCTGCAAGACCAAACGGGAAAACTCCTCGGGGTCGGAGGAACTGGATTGATCGGGTCCCGGCAGGTTCTTATCCAGAGTGAAATGGCGCTCAATGACGCTGGCGCCCAAACCGATGGCCAGGGTTGCCGCGGTCAGGCTTTGGGTGTGGTCGGAGAAGCCTACCAGGACATCGAAAGCCCGGGCCATGGTCTGCATGGCCCGGAGATTGGCATCCTCCAGGGTACTGGGATAGTTGGTGGTGCATTGCAGGACGATGATCTGCTGGTTCCCCGCCTGGCGGATAGTTTCTAGGGCGTCGCCCACTTCCGCCAAGGAGCACATCCCGGTGGAAAGCAGGATGGGTTTTCCTTTTCGCGCCATGAACTCAAGAAATTGCGGTTCGACGGTCTGTCCCGAGGCTACCTTGAAGGCCGGGATCCCCAGCGAGTCGAGAAAATCGATATCTTCCAGGCTATAAGGCGTCGACAAAAAAAAGATTCCCTCCTGCTGGCAAGTCCGGATCAGCTCAGGGTAGGATTCCCGGGGGAGTTCAAGCTTACGCAGCATCGCCAGTTGGGATTCATCGGGATCCGTGGTTTTTAATTGATAAGCGGCCTTAGGGGAGTCTTGGCGCACAATCGATTCAGCCCGAAAGGTTTGAAATTTCACACAATCGGCCCCGCAAGCCTTGGCCGCGACAATGAGTTTTTTGGCCAGCGCCTCGTCGCCATTGTGATTAACCCCCGCCTCCGCAATGATAAACGTGGGGAAACCGGGTCCCAAGGGTCTTTGCTGGATGGTGAGGGTTAGGGTCATAAATCTATTCTTAAAAGTCCCCTGCTCGACCAATTAGCCCAAAAATATCACTGTTGTTTCTCATAATTTCTATTGCATATTTTCTCTAATGTCAATCTCTTCAAGGTTAGAAGTTAATGAAAACCTACCGCATAATTAATAATTCCGTTTCTTTATCAAGAGGTTATGTAATAAACCTCGGGGAATAAAATAAGTTAGTAGCCGTTTAAGTCGCTTAATTAGCCAATATTCAGAGCGAGCTCTTAAATATTGAAGAGTCGTTTCTCGGTTACTGTTGTAAGTCCCACTAATAGTTCCATTAATTCTAAATATTCCATAAACTTCATCATTATCTTCTTCCAAAACTAATGCGGAAAGATTCGCCTTCGCCGCCAATAATCCCAATGTAGTTTTATTAAAATAGGAAATATGGGGGAATTGAAAGGTACCCCCTTCTGGAGAAAATAAATTTGGTACAGCTAGATAGAGCGCGCTGTTATGGTCCATAAAACCTTTTATGATCCGCATGGATTCCAAAGGATCATATAGATGCTCTAAAACGTGTCTCATAATAATTAAATCCGCCTTATCAGGACTTTCGTCCCTGAATTCTTTCAAGGAACTTCCGAGAACCCGGATATTTTTATCGGTTAGAGTTTTTTGGCATTGCCGGGAGGGCTCAATGGCAAGAGGGCGTGATCCGGCAGGATTTTCCCTGATAAAGTATTCCAGAATATCTCCCGATCCGGCTCCTATATCTAGAATGGAGGCGAACTCCATTACCTTGGCGCTCTTTAATCTCTGCGCGATTTTTCTGGAACTGGCATCAGCATTTTTAACTATCTGATCCGGTAAGGGTAATGGCCGATGAAAAGTATCATAATCGGTCTCATAATAATTGTCCCATTCTGCTTCGCTGAATCTGGGGTTTTCGAATACGAAACCACACTCCCAGCAGATTGATATATTCAACGGGAACAACTTGTTGCCCAGGGACAATAATCGTTTGCTTTTATCGGTGTGACAGAGGGGGCATTTTATTTTTACCACAATAACGGGCTCCCAATTTTTAGCTTTTTATGCCGCAGATTTTTGAGGGCATCGTCTGGATCAGGTCTAAGACCAACCGAACTGGTAGCCTGAGCTCTCTGCCGGAAATAGTGGTTGGGTTGCCACTCCTTCAAGTTTAGACTGACAAAGCCTCTCCATTTTTAACAAATCATGATACCACAAAAATAATTTTTTTATTAGATCTTCCCTATTTTTTCGGTCAGTGTCAGCTGGCGGGACCCCAATTCGGTTAGGGCAAAAAGTGGCCCCAGCCCCAAAGCTCACGCGGCTCGAGCGCTCGCCGCCCCTGCGGCCAGTTCCTTGATCGCAGGTAATCGGCACCAACCAGATAGCGGCAATCGGGTTGCTGGCGGATCAGTCCCAAGAGATGGATTTCTTCCGGACTACGGCAGACGACCAAGAAATTCTTGGATTTTGTCACACCAATTCCGTTCATCGGGGAAAAGATAGCGCCTTCTTAAGATAAAAGATTTCCCTAGCGGAAAAGGTTTTTAAGGTAAAGAGGGCCAAACAATAGACGATGATCCCCAGTCCAATCTCCCCTAAAACGTAGCCAACCCGGTAAGAATTAGCTCCTAACCGAGAAGAGAGCCAATATAACCCCAGGGCCATAATTCCAGAGGCCACCAGGGATTTCAAGATTATTTTGACTCCAAAATCGATAGGCCAATATTGTCCGACAATTCGATACATGAAGATGAAGGCCACCAGATAAGTGAACAGTGTCGTAACTGCCGCCACGACAATATTGGGGAAATAATATAGCAGCACCAGATTTAGCACAACATTGAGCAAGGCGGCTACTACATTTATCGTTAGGATTGCCGAGGTCTTCAGTTGGACGAACAGTATATGGGAAATAATAACTTCCAAGCCGTAGAATAGGGTCCCCAAGGCCACAATGACAGCCACCAGGGAGCCCTTTTCGGCCACTTCGGCATTGGCCAGGAAGGTCAGCAAAGGTTTGCTCATTAAAGCGCAACCGGCAATGAAAGGAAATGCCACCAGGAGAAATCCCCGGACGGTATAATTGACCAGGGTGCGGGCTTCCTCTGTATTGCCGCTATCCACCGCCTTGCAGAGGATCGGTGGTAAAACTACCCCGGAGACAACCTTGGGAAGCATTACCAAAAGGGAGCCCAACGCATATCCCGGATTGTAGTAACCCACGGCTGCCACCGATAAGAATGCGGTTAGAAGATACCGGTCGCTGGAATTAAGGATGACGTCGACGACATAAGTAAGAACCAATGGGGCGCCCAGTTTGATTTCCTTAATTAATTCTGCCAGATTGGGCAGAGTAACCTTCAACCCGATTTCCTTCACCACCAGCAACATTAAGGGGAGAGCCACTAACAAAGACGAAGAAATTTGAATGCCAAACAGGACATTAACAGTTAGTTTTATATTCACAGCATAACATACTAAGATAGTGGCAATATTAAGAGCGGCAAAAGCAATGGTGCTGAAGTTATAAAACTTAATCCGGTGGGTATATCGGAAGTATTCAACCGCCTGTGAATAAAGACCATATCCGATTAAATATGGAAGCACCAACCATGCCGAAAAAGCTACCGCGCCTTTAAGAAGATAATTGTCAAAAAGGGGAAACAGAATTATCACTATGATTGCCAGGAATATCAGGTTTAATAATTGAAAATTAAATTGCGGGAAATACAAGGCGATCCCGGCTTGCCTATCTGGCGCTGAGGGGAGAAACCTGTTACGCCTGAAGCCAACCCCCCAAGAAGAAATTCCAAAAACAAAACCCACCAGTGACAGCACGAGAATATAGCCCCCGTAAATATCCACGCCCATGGTCTTGATAATGATGGGCATAATGATAATGCCCTGGCCATAAATAAATAGCTGTCCGAGAAGAACTATGAGATTGTTTCTGATGAAAGGTTCATAGGCATTATTCATGCGGGACAACCGAGAAAGTCTCTCTGGCAAAATGGGCTAGGCAAGAAAATTTGTGAGAATCAACCTACTCTTGACTGAAAAGTCCATGTTTTTTCTGCAACTTGAAACCGCTGCAAAGGGTTAATTCCCGACCTTCGTTTGGCTGGATGAGACCGGTTTATGGGTTCGACTTAAGCGTTTCTGGATGTTACAATTTAAACGTTCTCGCGAGATCCGCGGTTTAAAATAAAATTTACGCTGTATTTCGCAACAGTCTCACGTTAAGCCAAGATGCGCAGCCTTGGCTGCCTCCACATCAAGAGCCCACTAATAACAACATTATTAGCTTCTCTTTCCAGAAGTTAGATGATAAAACTCAAGGAAAATTGAACCATCAATAGGGCTTCGCTAACACTAATAAAGAATATCCGCCCAGTGCCCGGACTGCCAGGTCAGGAGCAATGGCAAAAAGGAATTGCCGCGGCCAGCGTGCGAGCTTGTGAAATATCAAAGAAGTTGGGAGTTCTACAGTACCGGCAGTATACTCCCAATGCAGCGTTTGTAATCCGCAGTCATACAATATCGACAAGATCAGATCTTTATTCCAATAGTGTAAATGCCCTGTCTGATGGCGTGCTCTTAATAAGGGGGTGTTGCGCAGGGCTGCCGATGCATGGACATCAATAGGAATATGCAGAACAAAGAAGCCCGCCCGATGTAAAGAGCGCCTCAGAAACTCAAACGGATTTTCCAGATGTTCGATCACGTCTATCAGTAACAAAACGTCATAAAAGTCATCAACGCCATTCTCTAAGAAATCTCCCAAAATAAACTTGATTTGTTTTGGGGCGTGCTTTCCCCAGAATTGTTTAAGCGGGGTGGCGATATCATACCCCACCAAATGGCATGCCGGACCGAGATAATCTCGAAGTGAAGCCAGGATGCCGCCGGCGCCGCAGCCCACTTCGGCTACCAATTCTGGCGCAATCTTATACTTTTCCAAGAGCTTGACAATCTTAGCTGCTTTCCAGGGGGAATCTTCTTCGTCCCAAGTGGGGTTTTGGGCGAGATATTCCCCCGATATGTATCGATCTTCTGGACCTTTTACCATGCTTTTCCTGGTTTCCCGCCAGAGCGGCTTATTGGGGCAAGGAGTAAACATAATTTACTGGGCCAACTGCCCCAGAGCTCGCCCAAAAAAAATTCAGCCATGCCAGCACTTTTAAACAGGTTCCCCAATATCCGCCCGTCAATCCCCTAAATTGATCGAGCTTTTCATGATATTTGGATTAAAAAGAAGCTTCTCTGCTGATCAAAGGAGGGGAATTGATGAGCCTCTTGCCATGAAAATGTTATCACCGGAATGGTTTTCTAAATACCAGCAGCCCCCTAATTTTGGTAAGCATATCTTTCCACGGCTGGAGATAGTGCCCTAAAGCAGAGAGTCGGTCGTGTTCATCTGGTTGCTGCTTGACCCCTTGGATATATTCAGCCATAAAAGCTATAAATACCAAAATAAAAAACACCCCGATCCCGACAATCAGAGACGGGAAAAGCCGCTTATTGGCTCTTTTTTGGGGCACGCTGGCACGGTCTATCACTTGGATAACCGCCACATTCTTGGCCATATCCAAGCGGGCGATCTCAACCATCTTGGAGAAAACCGTATAAAGGCCACTCTGGAATTTGACTTCCCGGAGCAGGCGTAGATATTCCAATCCTAGGGAGGGCACTTCGCCAGAGGGCAAACACACATCACTTATGCAAGATTGGTCCCAGCGCTTCTCGGCGGTTTGTAACTTCTCCTTCAGGCTCCGGACTTCTGCCTCCATATTAATCACATCATAATTGGATGGCGTGGCGTGCTGCCGCATTACGGTGATTTGCACTTCTTTGGCGTCAATAGTAGCTCGCAGACTGGCGATATATTGCAATATCGCCTTGGTTTGGGCGTCTATCTGGATTACGCCTTTCTGCTCGGCAAAGGTGCGTAATTCTTCTTCGGCTTTCACCAGCCGGAGGCTCACCTGGTCACGTTGCTTTTCCAGAAAAGCCGACCGATCCTCGGCCTCTTGCAGGGCCATTTCGTGCAGCAGCTTGTTCAGTTCATCGACAAAGGCGTTAGCCATGACGGCAGCCCGCTGAGGATCCTTGTCTGTCACCTCAACATAGATAAACCCATCGTCTTTGCCGGCCCTGATCTTAGCCAGACCACCTAAGGCAGCCCGGGCATCCTCTTTGATGGGATACTTTTTATTCAGTTGAAAACGCTCCGAAATTCGATCAAAAATCGTATCGCCTTTCATCATTGAAGCATAGATATCCCCAGGGGTTTTCGCACCGCCCAGCAGGCTTGCGCCTAACCCACCCAGACCACCCAAACCCCCCAATGCCCCGCCACCCTTGCCGGGGGGGGCGACTCCGCCTGCCAAGATATCCATAAGCTGGGCGCTCAAGGTTAAATTTTGCTGGGGGGGCACTATGCGCGCGACAGCCTTATAGGTATTAGGACTGAAAAAGAGATAAAAATAAGTAAGAATCACCGCTATCATACTGCCAAAAATGATAAAACGGCTGCGCTTGGCTATTACAATAATATAATCCAACAAATGGATTGTATTATCCTGGGGATCCGGTTCAGGTAATGATTTATTCATCTTGTCAACAGTCAGATAAATTTGTCGGGTAAAAATCAATCCGTCTATTCAGAATAGAGGTCTGGGCTTCCCTTGTCAAGAGGAATTTTCTCCGGCTAACCCGGAGCGGAATTGGCAATCTGGGCTTCTCCATTGTTACCCTTTCTTCTCCTGACTATCATAATGACCCAAAACTTTACAACTACCCTACCAGTATTGTTGCTACTGAACGGAACCAACCAAAATGGACTGAGAACTTAAGGGAAAATTTTCTGCCCTGCAACAGCCCCTCATCGACGCCCTCAGGCTTGCATAGTTATTGGCTTCGACCAGAATGAGGGCAGTGACAAGCCCGTTTCAATTGCCAAACAGTTTCTTAAAATGATAGGCAACGCCCACCACAAATCGGTGGTGAGGGAGATCCTGGGTAAAGGTGTAAGCGGTGCCATTACTGATCCTGACATCTTGATATTCTATGGCAAATTGATAACTGAACTTGTATTCCAGGAAGAGCCCGATTTTCGAGTTAACCATATAATTAACCCCGGCCATGGCCTCAATGGCGATGTTTTTCTGGGAATCAAATTTACCATAAACTATTTCATATCCCGGACCTATACCAATATAAGGTTGCAGGCGACCGAAGGTTACTTCTTTGTCCTTCAGGAAGCCATACCGGAACATAAAGGTGTGCTGGATATCCCAGATCATAAAATAGTCGGGGCCCCCGAGAACGGGAGTTGGCAATGACGGTTGGGGGGGAAAGGCGCTTCCCTGGTTTCCCCGGATAATATTGCGGGAGAAATTTGTCTCTACTTCGATCCCGAACCAGGGGATGCTATCAAAATATCTGCCGAATTTTATGCCCGCCACCGCACCCGGTTGAAAAGTGATATTCTTCGCCACGGGGCCTAATAAGTTGCTGGTATCGTTCTGAGTAAACTTCCAATCATTCGGCGGTAAATAAGAATATCCGGCAAAGCCGCCGAGATACCACTCGCCCGGCCCCAGTTCTTCCTGATATCCCCAGGTTCGCTGCGCCGGGCTGTTTTTGTAAATGGCATAGGCCAGAAGACTGGTGCCGATGGTGCCTAAAATAAACATTTGAATGTTGAAGGCGGCATCAGGACCGCTAAGCAAACCCGCGGCGCTGACCGGCCGGCTCGGCACTGACAGGCATAGGCAAAGGATCACCAGAATTATTAAACCTTGGCGCACCTTCGGCACCGGCCTATTATCTCACTGCGAGCAAAGCTACACCGGCAGTCACCGCTATCTGCCCGAAGATAGTGGCAACACTGCTGAGCTGCTTGAGCCAGGGCACTCGATCCAATTTTTCCGGCACGACAATGGTATCACCCGGGTCCAGGGGCAGGGAACTCAAGCCACCGGGATGATACACATACTTGGTGCCATCCCAGCTGGCTCCGAGCCATTTGAAGCCCTTGCGGCTGACGGCAGCGCCGTTGACTTTGATAACGTAAATCTCTTTGTCATCGGCAATTTTGGAGGTTCCCCCGGCGATGGCGATGTATTCTCTGACCGTCCGGTTCTGATTATAAACAATGGCGGTGGGATTATAAACCGAACCCACGACATTAACCGTATTAGGTACTTCGGGGACGTAGACTTTATCCCCTTCCTGCATTTCTATATCATCCGGCGTGCCCCGTAAACGTTCCGGGTCGTCCAGCCGAATGATCACCCGACCCAAGGGTTCGATTTTTCTTAAGCTGGCGATTAATAGCCGCTGCTGAGTGGCTACGACCCCGGCAGTCTTGGCGTCTTCAGACCGCTCCCCGGCTGTAGCCAAAATCTCCGCTTCCATTCGGTCGATGGCGACTTTTAGCTGCTGCTTCTGAGTCTCCTTGGTGCTCTTCCTGGTAAGGACCGTCCCCAGCGGATAGGCCTTGGAGGTTAACCCACCGGCTCGGCTTAAGACCGAACTCAGGGTTTCCCCCTTTTTAATGGCGTAGGTTCCGGGGGATTTGATCTCTCCCTCCAGTTGCACGGTCTTATAGATATCCCAGTCCGGCACACCTCGGATGAACAGATAATCATTGGGCTTGAGAATCAGGTTGTCCCTGGGGGTGCCGCTTAAGGCGCCGAAAAGTTTGAAATAGATGCGCGTGGTTTCCGGCCCCTGAGAGCCAATGCTTACCCGGGTAATCTCCGCCTCGCTCCTATCAGCCTGTTGGAGCAGTCCACCGGCATACTCAATCAGGTCTTTGACATGCATATTGTCATGAAATCCGAATTCCCCCGGGGTTTTGACGGCTCCGGCGATCACCACCTTCTTTTCCACCTGATCCGGCACCGGAAAGACTTTGACAAAATCGCCGTCTACCAGCCGGAGGTCTCGGGATCCCTGGGTGACCTTCTCCAGGTTGCCATCGAATAGCACCATTTCATGGCGACCCTGAACCCGGTAAACCTGCACCCGACCCTTGAAGGCAACGTCCCCCAGGCCTCCCGCCAGTTGCAAGAGTTCGTTGAGAGTCCTTTCGTTTTTCAGTTCATAGACTCCCGGGACCTTGATGGGGCCGCCGACTTCCATCAATTTACTCCGGATCAGCTTGTCGTAAGCCTCTTGCATGCTCATCCCATAACGCTTTTCAAACTTGGCCTCTTCTCTCCGGGTCTGGTCATCCGTCCAGCTTTTGGGTGAGGATTTAACCAGGGCTTTTTCTTCCTGCTCTTTTTCTTTAAATTTCTCTTCCAATTCCCGGTCAACCGGGTTTAAGCCGGGAGTGATGCCGGTCAATATCTTAATGTCCTCCCGTTGTCGCCAGGTAGTGGTAGTGCCTCCCTGGTCATCGGTTTTTCCCCCTAGCCTCTGTCCCCCCTTGGCTTGTTCTTCCTCCAGTTGCAGTCTGGCCAGACTTTTGATTCCCTCCTCTATCTCTTTAAAGCTCTTCGGCGTGC